>Ga0102934_1000546_pt1 | contig 25377 bp, 25 predicted proteins | sample SalPonR2_A_D1_MG_FD_78175 | JGI IMG/M metagenome (GOLD analysis project Ga0102934, IMG submission 78175) | Salt pond soil microbial communities from South San Francisco under conditions of wetland restoration - Salt Pond MetaG R2_A_D1_MG | ecosystem: Environmental > Aquatic > Marine > Intertidal... | reverse complement strand
TGGCGACAGGGTGTTTTCCCCCGGGACATTTCAACCTTGCTGCCGCGGGCCTTCAACCCCGTTGTGGCGGATCTCCCTGCCAGCCCCCCCCCCCCCCCCCCCGAGCACCTGGCCGTGTTGCGCCGCGTGATCGGCTCCTTCGTGGCGCTGGGCACGACCCTGAGGCCCTCGCACCCTGTGGGCTTCTACAAAGAGCAACTTGAGGACCATGTCTTGAGGGAAGTCTACCTGCACTACGTGTACAAGGCCGGGCTTTTTGCGGCGGAGGTGTCAGCGGGGCATGCAGACGAAGCTGCTGTGGCAAAGTACATCCGAACGGTCGAGGGCTGCGTGGCCGCGGAAAAGGCAATTTGGGAGCCCGTCTACCCCTCTACCTCGCGAGGGGCTGTGCGTGTGGTCCGAAAGTCGATGCTGGAGAGCCAGCCGCACCATCAAATCCTTATGGCCTTCGCCAACGCCGCACTCGCCTTCCATGCAGAGCGGCTCGCAGACTTGGAACTGCTGTATCGGCTCCTGGACAACGAGGACGTGGAGCCTACGAAAGGCATCGAGGCACTCCGCAACATCTTCTTCGGTTTCGTCAAGGAGGTGGGGGCTCGGGAGGTGAAGCGCGCGAACGAGGAGGCCCGTCATCGGCAATCATCGCCGCTGAGGCCTGACATGTCGCACATGCTCGCTCGCTCCTCACTCCCCCCCGACTACGTGTGCTCGGACACGATCCAGACGATGCTGGATCTCTACTCCCATTACCTGACCCTGGTCCGCGTCACTTTCAAGGACGACTCTCGCTTTGCCAAGGCCTTCAAGACGGCCTGTGAGCACTTCATCAACGCGCTCCCGAATATGTCTGAGTCCCTGGCCATACACGCCCACTACTTCCTCGACAAGAACTGTCCTGAGTCCCGCATGGAAAATGTGGACGTGGCGCTTGACAGCATCGTCCTCCTCTTCAACTTCATTCAGGACAAAGACCTTTTCCACCGCTCCTACGCCCGTCTTCTCGCGGCTCGGATCATCTCCTTCTCCTCGGTCTCGGACGAAGCTGAGCGACGGATGATGAAACATCTCATGCAAGTTTGCGGCTTCCAGTACGCCATGACGTTCCAGCGCATGTTTATGGATAAAACTCTTTCCTTTGAGCTCTCTTGCGAGTTTGCAGAGTGGGAACGCGAGCACCGTGCCCAGCAGCAGCGGCTTCTGCTCATGCGCCAAAAGCAGCTAGCAGAGGGACGGGGAGTATGTCTGGAAGGGGGAGACGAGATGGGAGGGGCAGATGGGGTGACGGGATTGGAAGAAGGAGGACGTGGCGGTGCCGGGGGAGCCGGAGGAGCGATTGGCGAGGTGGGGCGAGGGGGGCACGGCCGCCGGAAGTCGGACTCGGCGATCGAGTTCGTCGAAACAGAGTCCGGCCACGTTACGCCCAGGTCGGTCAGCCCCAAGCTCAGCCACGGCATGCGGTTCATCGGCCTTCATGACTCGAGCCCCTTGCAGGTGCTCCTGTCCAAGCGGGTCTTCGCGGACAAGGTGAAGAAGTACAAGGAGAGGGGCCTGGTGTCCACTCCTGCCAGCTCTGCCCTCGCCCCAAAGGGCGACTTGCCTCATCCTTCATCCGCGTCGCCTCAAGCGGCAGCACAAGGAGGCGGTGGGACTATTGGTACCTATTCCGTGATGTCGGGTCGTACTCCCTCATATCATCGCGGCAACACATTTTTCTTCGGTGACGACGACATGAATTCACCGGGAACTGCCGGCGCCGGAGGGGGAGGCGGCGGAAGCGGCGGTGCTGGCTTTTCGTGGTCGCATTCGGTGCTTGACGCACCGAATGCTAAAAAAGGAATACGTCAAACATCGGGCGCAGGAGGAGAGGCGGAGGTGGAGTTCTTCGTTTTTATCCTGACGGGCGGATCTTGGCCGTACCCCTCGACAGGACAACTCGTACAGCTGCCAGCCCCCTTGATGCGTTGCGTAGAGTCCTTCTCCACCTTCTACGATGCCAAGTATAAGCGGCGACGACTGACTTGGCTGCACGAGCTCGGCCACGGGGAGGTGCTTTTCCGGTGCCCCGCCAGTGACAGGTCCTACACCTTGCTGGTGTCCACTTCGCAGATCTGTATCCTGCTCCTTTTCAACTCCCGGTCAGCTTGGAGCGTGGAAGAACTCCAGCGGGCTCTCGACCTAGACTTGGGCGAGCTTGTTTTGTGTCTTTACCCCTTGCTGCGGTCGCAAGTCCTTACGTGTAGACCTGAAGTAGCGGTCGCCTCAAAACTGACCAAGCACCACACCGTTGTGGTAAACGAAGGCCTGTCTCGCCGTGGCTGCAGACTTGCTGTGCCGCGCAAGTGCGACGAGGCGGAGCTGCCGTCTGCATTGGATTCTCCTCGCTCCATGGATCCAGCTCGCATCTCGCCCACGTTGCTGAATGAGCGTAAGAGCGCAATAGAGGCCCGAGTCGTGCACTTGATGAAAAAGGCAGGTAGCATGCGGCACGATAAATTGATTGAAGCAGTGTTGCAGCATACACGCCAAATGAATTTTTTGCCCCCTGTGGATTTTATATGCGAAGTTATTCGCGCCGACATAGATAAGGATTTCTTGGAGCTTGCGGAGGACGGGCCCAACCCGCTTTATCGTTATCTAGCCTAGAGCACCACATTGAAGTAGAAAATATCTTGGCAAATGTACATCGACAATGAAGTGGCGGTGGGGTGAAAGATGATGAGCACTCAAATTGCAATTAATTGCAGTAACATAGAGTCTCTGAGTAATGCTTGTTACAAAGAATCGGATCGCGGGGTAGAACATTCTAGCTTCGAAATGTACACAAGATTGAAAGATCTTTGACGGGACAAACAAAAAGTAGAAAAATCGAGAATTTTCACAAATAGTCGTCTATGTTTGAAATGCTCAATCCCCAACATCTCAGTACATCGCTCATCAGAGCATTAGTTCCAATTATCAAGGGGTCTCTCTCCGAGCATTATTATGGAAGAGTGCGTGTGCAAGTTGTGCATGTAGCTTCAAGACTAAGGCCATGTTACAAACCGTACGACGAGTGCATAGGGGCACATCCCTGCAGTAAGACGCATAGGATCCCTTTTCAGCAATTTCTTGTATTGCGTGATAAGCCGTCAGGAAAAAAAGTCGGTGTACATCTTTTGTAGGCGCCACATGTGGAAGCATTTGGAGAGCGATGGTTTTCATGCGGTCCAAATCGTACAAGAAAAATTATATTTTACCTTCATTTCTTCGCATAAATTTCATCATGCACCTTATCTTTTCCATTCTTGTAAGATCAATCAAAAAATGAAAAAGTTGCGGCAAGACCTGCATAGATCTGAGGTCCGTAATCTGTAGCCTAGTACAAAATCGCATCACTCGACCGGGCTTCGAGCGTTGAGAGTAAACGGTCGCTCACTTCAACTGTGACGTCGCTTTGAGATGATGAGTGAACGGTACGAAATTTCACTCTGCCACGAAATCCTGTCAGATATGCCATGAAATGCTTTCTATAAACATGTAAACGCGTAGAAAAGGATTCAAAGGCTTTTACGAAACTTTCATACAGTTCTATTTACGAGGGAACATTGAGGTAGACATGAGTCTTAAAGTATTACGAACAGCAAGTAAAGGCTTCAATCTGGCAAGATTACATCTCGTAAGCTGTGTTTTTCACTACAAATTATGCGCAATGAAAATAATTATGACTTTTTTGGTGCTCAATCCTATACATATAACGGTCCGCTCACCACACGGCGTAATGTTGTCATATTTAATTGCAGAATCCTATCGTCCTGCGGCAAGAGGAAAAGATCCATGATCGTACATGGTCGTTGTGAGAACGCATTCCATAGCAGTTGTCTACCATATACTAGCACATATGATAGTGTGGACTTTAATGTGCCACGCGACCGCTCAATTAGATTATAAAAGGGCAAATGAACGCCGGAAAGTGAAGAAAGGCATGACAGATGGAAATGTGGAGGGATGCTTCGACCATTTCGATGCATTGAATGAGCCTTTTATCCCCTCTCACATACTTGGCATAAAAAATAATCGCCGCTGTCAAGCACTGTGCACTGCAAAAGGATATGCGCTCGCGGCCACCCGCTCAAATCCATTTAAATGTTTATGCGGAAACGACTACCCAAGCGCCTTTCATCAGGTACGACAATAAAATCAGCCATAAAATCAGGTCTTGTTCCACAATTCAAGATTTGATTTCGTAAAGGAAATCATCCTACTTTTATTTGGCAGGTTGATGCCGGCAAGTGTGACGCGCCATGTAACCCCGACCGTGCTTCATGCTTCCACATGACGTGCTGCGGTAGCCGCGACGGCAGGCTTTTTACCGTGTCTTTTACAGGAAGTAGAAATATTATCCTTCAAGTTTTAGAGCAGCTAGCATTCGATTATCGAAATAATGCACCAACTTTCCGAAGCAAAGTCGAGAGCTCTTTGACAGATAGTACACCTCTCAAAGTGCTAAGTAGAAACTCAGGGGACTCGTATCTCATTGCAGCCGGGCCTTGTTTGGGAAGCGAGGCAGAGGAAGGCTATACACAATGGCATACTTTTCAAAAAGCATGCTACTCGCTACATTGGGCCGTGACGACAGACTATGCTAACGCCGAACGTCTGTGTACAGAGCATCATGCCGACGCATCTGTCGTCGTACCTACGTCTGCAGAGGAGAACGCATTCGTCACAAGGCTCCAAAGCGGCTGTCAGGGATGGCTTGGAGCTGGTGCAATGTTGACAGCGATGGAAGATGGGAGGAAACATGGAAAGAAATCACTTTCTTACAGTAACTGGACTGCGCCTATGCGAGAGTCGTATGGACGCCCGTGCGCGCAGTTGCGCGCCGACGGAGGATGGGTACAGCATGTGTGCGATCGAGACGATGTCTCAAGCCAACAAAGTATGTACACAGCTGGCAAAAGTGGCTATGTGATGGACACCTTCGGTACGTCCCAGGGTGTCAATTGTTTTGTATGCAAAAAGCTTAAACGACAAAGCGACACAAAGGCTGTGACGCTTTCGGCCACTTCTTTAAGCCCTTTCGATTCTTGGCAATTGTTCATTTTAGCAGACGGGAATATCAAAAATGAGTTTAAAGTACGCTTGCGGCACGAGTTTTCGGGCATGTTCCTTGCTTGTAGTCCTGACATGGGTGGCCTTCACGTCGTCGCGGAAGACGATACGGGGGGAGCAACTTTTCTAGCACTGATAAACGAAGAGGATGGATCTTTTACTTTGCGGCAGCGAAATCATGTTGTGGTCCTTGTAGATGGCAAACTGCGGTGTATGGACGTCTCAGAAGAGAGAGGGAGAAAGAACCACTCTCAAAAGACATATCCTGATCCCGCGATCTTGAAGCCCATGTGCTTGCTCCGAGTTTTGGCATCTCGGTTCCTCCGCCTATCAGTTTTTAGCCTAAGCTCTGATCTGAAACATCGGGGGCATCAGGAGTGCTCCATTGCTGTGGCTGACACCTCTGCCACGTCCGACTCATTCCGTTGTAAACTGTTGTCGCTGTCAGGTGACGCGTTGACTGGTGCACGAGCGGAACTTTGGCTTGAACAACAAGCTTTACTGATCTCGGATTACCGGCGTTGGCTGCGTCCTCGGGTTCCGCTACCCTTTGGTCTCATGCAATGTATAAATGAACACCCACAGCAAAGTGCTATCTGTACGACAGCCTACGGCCAAGGACTGACTGTGGCGCGCGCCATAACACTCGACTGGAATACAATCGCATTTGATACAATCACCGTACGATCTAATGTTGAAGCTGTTTTAGAAATTGCACCTCGCTATCGAACATTAAATGGGTTAGGGGGAAACCGCCAGGCTTTAAACGAGCCACGGCTTGTGTGGGCCGCTACCAAGGAATGGTTCAATGATCTGACCGCAGTGTTCAATAATTTTAATGAGATAGCATATGTGTATGCTTATGTTGAGACAAGAAACTGGCAGACAACAATCCTTGCCCTACCGCAAACGACTCATACGGTGCAGTTTTGGTTGGAGACGGTAATGCTTTCGTACAGATGGCGAGCCTTGTTTCAAGCCAGAGGTAGCTTTCGGGTTCGCTACTTCGACAAAGTTATCGGTTCAAAATACGATGTGGGAGATCTTTCAAACTATGACGACATATTTTTTTATATTTTTGGGCGGTACGATTTTCCAGCCGAGGCATCTTTGATAGCCACCGTTGACCATGTCGATGAGGAAAGCTGGCCAGTCATATTACCAGGAGCTGATTTTGCGGAGCAAGACTGGAATTAGCAGTCCGATCGAAAGCATTTCAGACGTTGCGTTACCCGCATCGAGGTGATAGGATTTGCAGTACTTTGGGAAATTATCTTACATGAATCTCCATACAGACGTCCGATAGATGTGGTCAGGAGCGGAATGTATATGCCAGCTGTCGTCGTAAATCATTATCTCTCGCCCTTTCCCGTACCGAGGCCGCAATATCACGGATTCAGGCAAAATATTTGGTAATTTTGGATCTTTACCGACACCCTCATACTCATCGTATTGGACTACTTGCCCTCCACCGGGTACCTGGTCTTTCAATGGGTGACTCAATTTGATGGCATGAGAGAAGACACCCGTGCCTAGATAGCCGCTAGTTTTGGGAAACCCTAGCATGACAGTCATCTGCGGTAAATTGCAATCCTGGTGCCACGAATGGGCAGGCTTGAGGCGGCTTCCTGCTGTGACAATATCGATGAGACTCCCAAAACGCTTCTGACGGAGCAGGAAACCGTCTGAGTCTTTGATTTGAGGACCGCCCCCGGCCATGCCTCCTAGTTTCTTGATAAATGTCGCTCCGTCTAAATTTCCGATCCCGTATTGCTTGAAAACCCTACATCGTGTGTGACGAAGACAGGACAGAGGATGGGCCCTGGTCTGAAGAGAATAATACCACTACACAAATCCCTCCGATAGAGTCACTTTTTTGACCACCTACCGAGACAAATTCGCGTATCCTGTTGGAGACTTCTCCCAACAGACGTGCAAGGAGGAGCCAAGGTCTTTGAGAAAGCGATTCACCTTCTCAGAACGTGTCGGGTCCGGTATAAAAAGATCTTCCCGCATGGCCACACAGATAGCATGCCTGATTCAGAGAATTTGTAAAATAGTGAGCGACCCTCCCAAATTGGACATTTAAGGGTTTGAGGTCGAATTTGATAAGTAATTTACCTAAAACCATCGTCGGTATCGAATAAATCTGCGAGTTTGATTCCATCCTGGTCTTGGAAGACCTCTGCCAAGCCAAGGAAGGTAACATAGTTGGGTTTAAGGTCGCTTGGTGGTTCTCCCCGTTGAATACCTACTGGTACATCCCAGATAACTGCATCTTCAGCATACGATGTCACGAGGACATTACTTGTGTCGGCCTGCCCGCGTATTGAAGAGGTCACATGGGTGTGGGGGCCCCTCCTGTCAATTCCACGACCTGAATTAACTAAGGAAGGCATGCCCTGAAAAGCGCATGAAATGCTTTTCAAAAGGAAGACCACAAGCATTCGAAACAATCGTTTTTGATAGTGGCATTTTGGTCTCTTCGAGGCGCTGCCTTTCCACATGATTTTCTGACCCGCTCTCCACTCCTGGGGGGGCAGTGCGCGGATGTCTTTGTTTTTAAAAAGGAGGGGAAAATATACTGAGCAATGTCGTAAATCGACGAGCTAATCTGACAGTAAGCCATTTTCCTAATCTTTAAGGCCATACCGCTTCTCTGGCCATACTTGTAGGCCATTAACGATGCAGAAATGCGGACTGGTTGCTGTGTTGGAATCATACCGCAAATGGGCCGTGGGATCTCAAAGACATACATATTCTGACAAGCCACCAAAATAAATACAGCTCCCCCGAAGACGAAGGGAAAAGGCTACATCCAGACGGAGCTTGTACCTATAATGCACTATTTCTTTCTCAATTTCGATTTCGCACGCCACGCCGAGGGGAAGGGTGGGGAGGTTGCTAGACGATTAAATCCTGGTCCTCCCCCCAGTCCGCGTCGGGAAACATTTTGTCAACTACCACCTCATGTATATCTACGTATTCATAGTCTCTAACGTAGCCAGTCTCCCGAAGTCCCGTGCTGATATCCGACGCGATGGCAAGCGTGCAAATGGCTAGGTCGGCTGCGTTAATTTTTTGTCGCTTGCTTGGAGGTGTCACCGGTCCCGACTCCTCAATGACGCTGATTCGATTGGTGCAGAAGCTCTCATAAGCTTGATTTTCGTCTTTCAGAAGATTGCACTCCGTTTCGACGTCCTGGGCATCTGTCCTCCCCTCAGAGGATGAGTCCATTTTCGACACATCACTTTTCAAGGCCGGAAAAAGCGGCTGTTGCTGCGAGTCACTCGGCCCCATCTCCGCACTTGCTGATAAGTTCCGTGATGAACTCATGCGTGTCGATCGATTGGGAACATTGTTTTCTTTGTGCGCTGCTTTGATTTCCTTTTCTAAAACGAGGGTCTCGGCATCGCTGAATTCACTGCCCGAGCGTCTTCTGCGTGCTCTGACGCGGGCTGGACTTTGGGAGGTAGCTGGAGTGCTGCCCGACCATGCCAGAGACTTGTGGTGGGCGGAACTCTCCCGAATGAGGGGCAGACTTGTGATGGCGACTGAAATTATGAGGATAATTACAAAAAGGTTGATGAGTCCTTCGTCCGACAGCGGCGGCCTAGGTCTAATACAATGGGACTCACCTTCTTCCTCCAACTCCTCCAATATGTCTTCAGCGCGTCCCAGCATACGCTCTCGAAGCTCTTCCTTTCGGGACTTTTAGATGTGCACAGCAAGCGTAAGTGAGCGCCTGGAAGATTCAACATAACCCGGATCAAGACTTCACATTACCTCAAGGGTTCTGTCAGCCGCCTTCTTTTCGATGTCAAAGGTGACCTCCTCGTTAGTACACCCGAGCTCCAGCATGTGCTTTGCCTGGCTTAACCTCTTGAGCCTGTCCTCCTCGATGCGCGCCCTTTCCTCCTTGAAAAGGAAGTGGTCCTCTGCGGGCATGTGCAGTGATGATACGTTCAGCCCCTGAGCGAGAACTCGTGCGTGCAATCACCCCGTACTTGCCACAAGTCACCTCCATTGGATGACGCCTAATACATCAGGAACCTTCGACGTACCTGAGACCATGGGAAGCTCCGAGTCGGGAATGAAGTACTTGTGGACGCTGCCCTTCCACATGGTCTCGAAATATACTCCCCCTTGCTGCCTGAAAAAAGCTGTTTGTGCGCGACATGACAGTGCATCAAGTGATCATCGATTGCTCGCAAAGGCAATGATAAAGGGAGAGCATGTGGCCCGCGGGGACCCGGTGGATTTCAGAGGTCACTCCGAGTACTCACCCCCCGTGTCGGTGCTGACGTAGACCATCCCATCCAGCTTCTCTAAATCCCCTGATGGGACGCGCACTGTAGCCGCGACAGGAATTTTGATCCAGTCCTCGATCCCCCTTCCAGTCGAGCGCGTCGCTCTCCGCAATTCCTTCAGATCCGCCGATGCTTTCTGTTGCGTGTGCTCGCTCTCGTCCGTCTGGCCTTCTGGAAGATGCGCCTGTTCGACATCACTCAGCGCCGGCCCTCTCCTGCCAAGGACATGTCCTGCTTGCGGAGCCGGGGACGTGCCATTCCGGTCGCCATTGAAGCAATGTGCGGGGTCCCCCGCCTCCGCGGCGGCTGTCCGTCGGACGGGGCGCTTGGGCTTCATCGGTTCTACCTTTTCACCCTGAATTTTGTCCAAGATGTTCTCCCGATAGTGTCTTAGGAATATTGATTCGACCCGTTGGGCGTTTGCTACCATGCTACTTGGGAACAGGCGTGGCTTGCGTCGATAGACCCCGTGCTACGTATTTGGATGCGTATGGAAAAGTATTTATGATACGCAAATTTTGAAAAATGCAGCCACGCATATCACACGGCTTACCCGATGAAAACCAAAACGAGATATAGGGCGACCCCAAGCGCCAACAACATCCTGCTCCTCCGCCTCCACGACTTCTGTCGCAGGAAGGAATGTACCATCCATCTCCTCGGTTATTGGCGCATGCGAATCACTCAAGTTTGTGACAGAAGACGATGCAGATGTTGGTCTTACTCTTCCTGCGTCCGTAGCCATGGGAAAGTAGGCCCTGCCGAAAAAAAAAATAGAAAAAGTTCATATTGGCCGCTTGTGTGATTGCGAACTGTGACGGATTGACGCAGGTAGAATTTTCATTAAAAGTTTCACTTCTTGCTACCGCGCATGCCAAAAGTACCTATAACGTCGAAATATTTCTGTCCACGGATATTTAAAAACATAAATTCAGAATGTGTGAGAGGACTCTTGAAATTTAGGCTCCGTGATATACCTATAGAGGCTCAAGCGGACGAGTCATGATACCAAATTTTCTTTTCAAAATCCACAATTTTGACTACTTTTCGTACCCTCTATCATGATCCTTTTACACATGAACGCATGGCGAAAAGCAATAGGAAGAGCACCGTCGCAAATCACCGTGTTTCCGCCGTGCGACCGGACCCCCCGTCTGAAGAGGAAAGGGAAGACTGTCGAAAGCCTGTGCGACTGGCGGCGTCCCACCCCCGGCCCCGCCCTCCTCCCTTTCAAGCTATTGACCACGCGGTGCCAGGAAAAGGACGCAGGCGCCTTCCCCAGTGGACACTAGCAGACGAACCAACAATTCTGCGGGATGAAAAACAATTCGAAAAGCGGCCGCGGACTGGAAAAATCTGCCCGGGCCGGGTTTTCCTCAGGCCTCGCCCCCGACCTCGCCGTCTCGAGTGAGACTCCCAGTCCGAGACATGCCCTCCCAGGAGGAGGGCGGACCGGGCACAGGCACGGTCCGGTCATGGCCCGGTTGCTTGACATAGGTGTTCCATGCATGACTTTCTGGACGACCTGCTCATGATGCGCGTACCTTTCCTAGGACTTGCCGCGGGCGAGCTCGACAGCAAGCATGGTGCGAAGGCTTAGCTCCTTCCTTCCATGCCTGGCTGTGGCCTCTATTTTTCTTTTCAGCGTCGGCCACGCATATTTTCTCAGCAATATCCCTGCCCGCCTTGTACATGCCCAACAAGCTCTTCATTTGTATCCAAGGTGAGTTGCTTGGATGATTGAGGGGGCGGAAACGAACGCGTGCTAAAGCAGTGCACTGGGTCTCTACCCCTCCAGGCATAATTTGAAGCTGGCACCGCCGTCTCTTTTCGCGACTCAGAAAGGCTTCGGCGTGCTTCCTGCACTCAAAGCGGCATCTTTAAATGCTGACAGCGACCCGGCTGCAACTTTAAAGAGCGATGGTACGTCGCGGTCTCCTTGCTGGCGTCCCCCCTTTTTTCCCCGCCGCCTCCTCCCGGCTCATTGTCCCCCTCTTGTTTGCAGGTCTGAAAATCGAACTTCGTCAGTACTCGAAATTTTTGCATTCGACCGCCTGGTTCTCGTGGTGGGCGCAAGTGATCTGTAACACCGTAGCGGGAGTGATCCTGTTCTTTACGAACTCCTTCGTCGCCCCCTCCGGAGGGGGGCCCTCCCTGGCGGCAAAAAGCATCTTTAGCAACGGCTACATCTTCGCGGCCGGCGGGCTCTGTCTGGGTGCGATCTCCATTTTCTGGACCTGGGGATTCACGGGGGTGGCCAAGCGCATTCGACGGGCTGTGCTGGAGCCGCCCACCTCCCTGGCTATGGTCCGACGCGTGGTGCGCACGGCTATTGTCATCAACCTGCTCGGCCTCCTCACCGCCTTGATCGGCGCCGAGCAATTCGTGGGAAACCTGATGGCGCGAGTGCTGTCTCAGCAGGGGTTTTCTCCCCTAGTCATCAACCAATCGGCGATGGGCGGGGCTATCGCCTCCCCGACAGTGCAGCCGGTAGACATCTTCGTCATTCAGGCGAACACGAACATCTTGCTCTCGCACTTCATCTCCCTGGTCTCATCCTTGCTGCTCTTACTACGATACAGCAAGATATCAAGGGCGGCCCGCGGATCGGGTTGAGAGGGGACAGGGCGGGACGTCAAGGAGGACAGAGCACGCATCGGCTCCTCAACGTATGACACATGGGACCACGGGAGGGATAGGGGGGAGGAGCGGGACCTGGTCGTAAGGATCGAACCGTGGTTGTGTAACCACTCTCATTGGGGCGAAGGTTGGCTCAAAATGGAAGCCTGTACCTGTATTGGGAAGCTGAGGGAGCAGGAGAGGCCTGGAGGGAGGGGGGCTGTGGGAATGTGCAGAGTTGTGAATTTAGAGGGGCAGTGACTTGGGGGGCACATGAACCGAAGAAGAGACAGAAAGGATGGAACTACCCGAGGCGCTTGGCTATGGACTCCTGCGTGCGTGTCATGTCCGTACTTTGCTGTCGTCGCGTGCATAACAACGGGTGCTCCCAGGACTTTTTGTTATACCGCCCGGGGATGCGCGTTCGTGCTTCGCCGCGCTTTCATTGTACATGCCCACCCGCACTCCTTCCAATTCCCTCATCTTCCACGAGCAACGCCCCGCCCTCCCACAACCCCCCCTCTCACCGCCTCCCCCTTGCACCCGCCGGCCCCTTGTACCCCCCTAACCCTCCCCCCCCGGTGCTCGCCTCCCCAAAGGCCGCGCCGAACTTTTCCGAGACATCGCTCGAGAGAGACGATAGCTTCGTGATGGAGGCCAGGTACGTGATCACCAGGCTGTCTTGGTAGTCCCCGGTTAACGCGTCCTGGAAGTCGCCGGACGGGCCCGCCGCTGGGAGCCGGTCGCAGAGAGCGCGCACCATGCGGAGGAGTCGGCGGTCGGGGGGCGCCTGCCCGGTCTTGACGGCCTGCAAGAGCCTGAGGATGGCCTTGACCCTCGCCACCAGGGCGGAGAGAGAGCTCTTGACCACGTCCACGTGCAGGTCCACCCAGGAGGCGGCTTCGAGCGGGGCAGCCTTTACCACGTGCTCGACCGAGATCCGCTCCGCCTCCGCCGCGGTCAAACGGAAGGGAACGGGCACGAAGAGCATGCTGGGCACGCCTCGCATCATGTGAAGCTCTGTCTCAAAGACGCGCGCGGGCAGTTCACCCTCTTTCACACCCGGCGCCGCTCCCCCTTCGTCCCCGCCGGGGCTGGCGGCCGGGGAGAGGAGGAGGAAGAAAGGGCTCTCATTCCACTCGGTCATTGCCCGATGGATCTCCAGGTCCCCAGGCAACACATGCTCCCCCACGCTGTACCATCCCATTACCTCTGCACCCTGATTCACGGCCCCAAACAGCTCCTTCTTTTCATTCACGTACCCAGCAGGTATCTTGACACTCCCATTTTCGGTAATTTCGTACTGGAGTTCGAATGCGTCCGTGATGGACACTTGCAGGCCATTTTGCACACCAAAAAGAATGCCCAGGATCCGTGATGTGACGGGAAGTAACGAACCGCCCACCTTAACCCGTGTGCAATGATCGCAGATGGTGACAAGCGCTAAGGGGTGCAAGGCGACGTGACGTCCGCTCTTATTGCCTGCCTCTTCCTCAAGCACCACGCTCCTCTCCTCTTGAGCGGCAGCGGTGGGAGCGTTTAGGCCAGAGCCCCCTGTCGTGCTAGTATTCCCACTTTCTTCTGTCTCCCCTACTTCCATCGCCGTTGCCTCCGTCGACGAAGACATGATGAGCCCGTGATGCTCGAGTGGATCCTGTCAGGGCAGACACGTGCGCTTATCAAATGAAAGAGCACTTCGTGAACAAAACAAAGCACCGCACCCTTCTGACGTACAGCTCAGAAGTTGTCAAGTCCAGGGGCGAAACCCGCCGGCGAGAAAGTGACTTACACCGATTCGGGCACCTCTCCTACTAGTTAGTAACCCCTTCCACGTCGCTCAAGCGAGAGCGCGAATTCAGCGACCTACGTGGGAGAGATGGTATTGGGGAATATAATACAGGCATGAGAAAATGATTATGCTTGATTCGTGGCTTAGTGCTGTAGAGCGTCCGCACTCGACTTTTGGCATTTCTGTGCTCTTGCTGGGCACACTGCATGCACTAACCTCCCGCCCTCTTTTTCATCATCACAAAGCCCGTGCGCATGTCTCTTGAGCGCGTTCGCATCACGCATGAGGCTCTCAACTGCTGCATCGCACAAGCTCTTTCTACTGAGCGACAGGAAGTTATGTCAGTCCTCTTGGGCACCTGGATGGCCGATCCGGCCACGGGCGAGCACGTAGAGGCAGAAGTGGTACACGTAATAGTCATGGCCCGGACAGATCGTCGCAAGGACCGAGTGGAGGTAGGCTACGAGCAGCTCGCCGAGGCAGAGGAACTGGCCTCGGCGCTCAAAAACGCCTCAGGCCAGGACATCAGGATTATTGGGTGGTTTCATTCCCACCCGCACATCACCGTGCTTCCCAGCCACGTGGACATTCGAACGCAGGCACAATACCAGGCCATGGACGCCGGATTTTTTGGTCTCATTTGTGCCGTATTCCAAGACGACCTAAAACAGCAAAGCGGACGAGTAGCATTGACGGCCTTTCAGTCTGTGCCTGCTTTCGCGGCCGCGAGGGGAGGGGGAGGGGAGGGGGAGGGGAGTTCCATGGCCCGGGGTCTTGCTCAGGTCGAGAACGAGCCCTTTTTGCCCTTTGACGCCGCAGCAGGAGAGGCGGGCAGTGGCTTCGTGTGCAAGAGGATTCCCATCTCGCTGCTACCGGGGTCGCCGTTGTCGCCGCTGTGGGCATGGCGAGGAGAGACTAGTACCTCATACAGTGATCGTGCCTGTGACGCCATGCGCTGCCTCGTGTCTCTGCAGGAGGTGTTGATGCGAGAGGAGCGCTATTTTTATGAATGCGCAGTTCGCGCTAATTTGCGCAACAATTCTCAAGGGGGGGCGGGGAGGGGGGCTAGAGATGTTTCCATCCGCGAGAGCAGCCAGGGCAGGATTGGCGCCGTGCACGCTCTACACAACGCGGCAATCTATTCCAGAGCCCTTTCCTCGCTTCTGGAGGAGTCTGCGTTGCCTTTGGCCAACACTCTGGAGTCCGTGCTCCTCAACCTTCGCCGGGAGGTGAGGCGAGTGCGACGGTCGACTGAGGGCTTAGAGGGCGACTTACCCTCCGAGCGAGCGCCCCCCACGGAGAGGGACGAGGAGGGGGAGGCCAGGGGGGGAAACGGCGGTGAGATGATGGATGTGGAGGGACCTTACCAGCAGGCTTCACTCCTCGGGGGCAATACAGCTCGCAAGGACAAGGCTGGAGCTTCCTCCTCCCCTCCTCCCCCGTCGCCCTACAGCGCCAGCATCCTGGCCTCGAGCCGACCGAAAATTTTGCGTCGGGCTGCAGAGGGCTCATTTATGCAGAGCTTGTTACAAGAAGAAGGGTTAAGAGGTGAGGTGAGGGTCAGCTTAGTGCGAGAATACCCCTCAGGGGGAGGAATCGATGGCAATATATCGGGTTTCGGGGAATGGGCCTTGGAGGTAGGGAAATTGAAAGGTCGCCTTACGCGCCTCTATGAAAGCGGTGGTAATATGATGTCTTTCGGTCTAGCGGGCGCAAGAAAAGGATGCGAGGTCCAGAATGAGAGGATAGTGCAGCTGCTTGGATCCGATGATCTTGTCTCATTCTGGTGCCGGCGCGTGAAGCCTATCGTGTGTCCCACAGCCACCATATATGAGCAGGCATACCCTCGATAAAATTAATAAGCAATGTAGATATGTGAATCATTTTGTACGCAAGGGAAAAGGAAGTAATGATTTGTAGAGTTTTGAGGCATAAGATTCGCGTAATTTATTTTTCATACGCTCAGTAAATGAGTGAATGAAAGAAGGCAGTACATTTTCGTGCTGCTTCATTTTGCTTGCTGAACATCAAACATTTCACAAGGCTGATCTCGTGATTCAGCCTGGGGACTACTCGTTGTTCGATGTTTAAATACATGAATTTTTGTTTTGAAGACACCACTATGCAGGAAACTGCTTTTGACCAGGTTCGTCTCTTTTTCTACTAAAAAAGGCGCACCATAGAGCAAAGCCCAAGTCATTTACACGCTCTTCTAAACCACTGCTATCCACTTGTGGCCACGCACTTTTGTTCACGGCTTGAAAAGTAACTTCCTATCTATCATGAGGGGAGGTTAGAGAAGCCGAGACCGCATATGAATAAAATATCCATTGAGAAGAAGCCAGCATTTGGGTGCATAGTGAATGTAGGACACCCTTGAGGAATGGTGGTAGACCGGAGTCAGGCGAACCCCTCTGTCACGCTAGAGTGTGCGAGGGGCGGGGTCCAAGGCACCTCTTGGCGGGTCGGCTTTCGCGCCAAGGTTTGGAAACTTGGACGGCGAGGTGCGTGCAAGCACAGAGCGAGGAGCACAGACATTAGGGAAGATATCGGGGTCTTGTCTCCTGTGATTCTCCCGATGGCCGACTCAGATGTAGTCAGGCTCGCATAAATTGGGTAACAGGTTGTTTCGCGCAGACTTTGGCTGCTAAATACGATGTCGTTGTAGATCTTGCCTTCACTGTCCTTGCCTGAGCTCGTAGACGCGTCGCGCATCATCTTAAGAGGGTTAATACAAGAAAATGTCCCCACAGGAAGCCGCAATCCTTTTCATTGGACCAAAATATTATGCTTACATCCCGTTTCTCGCCAGCCAGAAGGATGTCGAGGGGTCGTGGACAACGCGGCCAAAATGCAGCATCAGCATTCTTGACGTGCGTCGCCCTCTTCCCCCTGTTAGCGCACGCTTTTCTCCCCGCTACATTCAAGCCCTTCCGCGCGTACTCAGACGCTTCTTCGACCCTTGTCGTTCCACTTTCTCGTACGTCAACTGACACAATCACTTCACCATTTGAGTCTGGCGTTAAGCAGGTATGCAACACTGCGGAAGGGGTGGTGTAGTTTCTGCCCGGACTCGAAGCCCATAGCTGAGATGCTTAGTATACATGGCTCTCATGCACTCGTTCCTCTCATGACATCAATACCACGTAGGGTGGAGGCGACGATGGTCCTTTGCCGCTGACGCTTGAGAATGTGGAGATGGTGCTGGACGAGATGCGACCTTATTTGATGTCAGACGGGTACGTGGGCACATAGTGGGAAGAAAGCGGAGGACGTGATCAATACATGTGACTTGTCGAGCAACTGAGCCTCAGTATGTATATTGCCTGACACTTGTTGTCTGTAATTCTTTCCAACCGTGGCTGTGGACAGGGGTAATGTGGTGGTTTCCGATATCGACGGTCCCGTTGTAAAGCTGGAGCTTCAAGGTGCGTGTGGAAGCTGCCCGTCCTCGACCATGACCATGAAAATGGGCCTGGAGCGTCGCCTTAAAGAGAAAATTCCGGAGATCAGTGAGGTGAGCTGGTGGTCCCGAGGTCTTGTCTCATACAAGGGGTGTCTCAGGGGCGCTAGCAGGGTGGGTCGACACACTTCCTTGAGCTAATTCTCGTTCGTCCGTATGCTCGCATCATGGCAGGTGATTCAAGCAATGCCCGAGGGCCCAGCACTTTCTACAGAGAACATTGACCAGGTCTTGGAGGGCGTTCGTCCTTTCCTGATGGTGGCGGGAGGGTCAATATCTGTCAAGGAGATTTCTGGCTTAGGAGGACTTCAGCCACTTGTGTTGCTTCACATGGAAGGCAACAATCAAAGTCTTTTTTCCGTTCGAATGGAGATAACACAAAGAATATTGCGAAATTTTATGGTGCCGGGATTGCGCGTGGAGTGGACGGATCAGGTGTCGTAAAAGAGAATTAGGCGCGCAGGAAGAGCGGAAGAGAAGGCGCGGTGCTGTTTATCGAGCTGAAAATGAAGAAAATTGCACTCGAGCGTGCGCAAACCTCGACTAGAGCGTACCGTTTTGTGTATGTCGTGGTGGCAACCACTTGATTCGCCTCTAAGATGCTAAATTGATGCGAACTTTTGACCAAGAAAAAAACGCAAGATCTGATGAAATAAGTCATCCTGAGGAAACCTCTGAGAGGGAGTCGATAAATGGTGAAAAGGTGCTACAGGTGTGTGCGATGACATGTAAAGTTGGTACTTGGAAGAGGGAAAATAAAAACAAAAGCTCAGTTTCAAAACGCGGTCTCATATCGCCTAAGAATGAACCCGGTATAGTAGGCGTAGTGGTAGATATTCTTAGTACTTCTCGCATTTCTTTCGTGTTGATCCGTGTATAATAAATTTTTTAAATCTCATAATAATCTCCATCTCGCTGACAGGCTGTTTTGGATGCTACTGTAATCCAGGCATCCTCGCTGTCGTACTCTAATACAGTAGTTATTTCACATCCGTCCCCCCCGATCGTATCTTACATGGCATCGTTTTGTACTATATCGAGGACGTCGTTTTACGCCTGACTATTTACAACCATATACTCTCGTTGCTTTGATGGAAGCGCTCGTCGCGATTCGATACCAGCTTATTATTCTAGACCGGGTCTAAAGGGACCCCGCACATTAAAAACTTCGTTTTCCTACAATACCACATGGTGAAATGCACCCAAACCGTCAACATTTCACAATTACTTGATTGTTTAAGGTAAAGCAGCATGAATGCTCTAGAGATTAACTCATAATCAGAACCCATAATTGGAATCTCCTTAAGGATATGTGACGCTGAACAGGTTCTGTCTTTCGCGCGAAATGACGGAGTGAAGGGGGGGATTTTGAGGTGTCTGACAGTGGTGTTTTGTATTGTCCGGGGATGAGAGTAGAGCTAAGATGGCAGTCAAAATGTTGTGGCGCAGCGGTATGCATGCAAGGAGTAGGAATTGTCAACATGTGGTACAAAAGGAGCATGTTGAAGCTGTGGTACTGAATAGAATCCTGTTGTCCAGTAACGAGTGACACCCGTTTGGAATTTGATTACGAGGCTTCTTGCTCATGTTGTAATTTATTTGGTGGAGGTCCCTGTTTTCGGAGGACACACATAATCTGTCGGCACCGTCGGGCCGTGCTTCACTGAAATAGCGGCCGAGCTCCGCAACGCGGTGTATGTCGATGCTACTCGAGAGCGAGACTTCCTAACGCAATCCGGGCTCGGGGTTGTAACGCAAGGTGACGTCTCAACGGACTCGCCCATGGCCTTTGCAAAGAGCCTGGGAAAGCATAGAATGACATAACAATTACAGCCATACACTACACGCATTATGCGTATCTATCAGCAAGAATGGTCGATCCGAATCCCAACATCGAGGGCAATGGCAAACTCTTGTAGACCAAACGGAAGGCTCGTACGCGACACCCACACTGCAAAAAATGCACCTCTTGCCATTTAGTACTCCTCTATATTGCAATGAAGCGTTCGAGAATGAAATGGCGTGTAGGTAATCGTGTTTGTGTGCATGTGTGTCTTCCATGAATTTGGTTTTCAATCCAGGGTGGTAGAAGTGTGTAATTCGCCGATGTGAGAAATGCGTCATATTTCGAATGACAGGTAATAACACACACGGCGGACACATTACCCCTCGTATTAAATGCTCATATCTTTGCGAATAATCAGGTTTTACTCAGGGCAAACAAGTGTAACGCACAGGAAAGGGACTTGTTCCAAGCTGGGTGGTAGCAGAAGGAGGTCGGTAGCAGCAGAGCTCTACATTCTTACGTCAAGTGATATTTAAATAGCGGTATACAAGCGTCCTTGTCTATATTTTTTATGAATATATGATGTTCCTACTTTGGCAAATGCAATGAAAATCAGTACTTCGGAGAGAATGAAGGACGAAGGTAAAAGACTGCCGCATAATAACAAAAGTGATAGAAGGTTCGTCACAAACAAGGTGAGTTGTGTAATGCGTCCCATCTTTACACTTTACTGCATTTTATATTTCAATGAAGTGTCTAACCTTTTTGTCAAATTCGTCAAAATTGAATTCTATATAGTTCCACAAGCGAGGTTTGAGCAGTCTTCGTGGCAGTTTTCAGGGTAATACAGCGCGAAGCGAGAGGCTATTTAAGCTTTTGTCGCAAACCTCATCCCTGAAACCACATGGTGGCAAAAGGCGGTCTTTGAACATGCCAGAGACTGGTGTCAAAGATTCTGGCAGAAGTGACGTGTGCCAATCGATGGTAAGCCTCGCGTTATATTTTTGATACAGCAAAGGGGCAATAAGGACCCTGACTATCCTCTCCTTTTCTGTGCAGAACGACAAAAATTTGCGCCGCTCAACACGCTGTGCCCATGACAAAATTGATGATTGGATCAAAATTCCTGTCGAAGTTCCCATTAGCGATGCTGGGAACAGAAGTGAGCTGATAGAAGGATCAGTTTTTTTATCGTCGGAGTCTGGTCGTAAGTACATTCGCTCATGTTTAGTCTTAGAACTTTAGTTTAAAGCCAAGTTCTTTTGTAAAATACCGACAGAATTGTACAAAAAAAGTGGAAAAGCATGTGTTGAGGCTGCATTCAATGGTTCCTATTATACCTACTTGGTACCCGAGGAGTCTTTGCCAATGTTAACCGGTATGTCTTCAAAAAAGTACGCCTTCTGTTGTCTCCTCCTTTTCCCCATTTCATACTTCACCTTGTTCTGCTGCGCATGTGATACGCATCCTGGTTTCTTGCCCACCTCCACAGTTGACCATCCGCATTATATCGCCGAAGTAGATATGATGAATAAAAGCAAAGAAAAGCAGATTGAAGCTAGCGCGATCTTCTCCAAGCTACTTCAGGTCAACGTGGATGCCCACCACGAAATGGAAATGTTAATGCTTGAGAAAGAGTATGAAAGGGAGCTTTTAACACTCAAAAATCAAAGTCAAGATGCCATTCTACAGGTCATGAAGGATGTGCAGGACTTAGGACACGAATCAATCGCTGTTACACGGAACGTAAGTAACAGATCTCTTCAGGTCTGTGAAGACAGGTCGTTAAGGACTCCAATGTACAATCCTCCACCAGATTCTGGTGCTTGTCGAATTCCTCATGAACGTTGTGATTTGGACGATATTAAGAGCAGCTGGCATACTGAAATGTCGGCACAATCTGCGAAAGGGGTTGCGACCAGCTACTATCGAATGCGAGATTCTTGCTCAAGCATCACAGGTGCAGGTGAATGTGCTGGTAATAAAAAAATCGGAGTGCAGAAATTAGAGCATGAGTCTGACAGTTGTAACGATGATGAGTATGTAGACATTTTGGACATATTTCATCGTAGAATATAGCTGGAAAAGCTCGCTAACAGATCGCCGCAATCCCATGACATAAAGAGAGATAGGAAAGTGACGGATCTAAGCTAAGCGCCAGGAAGAAAGGTTCAGAAGAACAATCAGCAAGTAAACGTGAGGAGTACAAAAGGGCCTATTATCAAGCAACGACATGTCTAATACGCCAAAAATCAACAATGCAATGTTCGATGCTGATCCAGAGAATTTTTTTGGGGCCCCCCTAAAGTCACACAAAAAGATATCGTGTTAGTACGTATTTCAAGCCAATCTGTATGACGATATTCAGCTCGAGAGGAGGAATTGAAGATCTGAAAGTAGTCGGATCTGCGAGTTCTCAGTACTACCCTATTCCTTGCTTATTGGATTAACTTCTTACTAGCTATCAAAGTTTGAAAATTTTCTCTTGTAATTTTTAACGCTTTCTCATAGAATACTGGAGACCGCGTTTGTTCATCGAGAAGAAAAGCGAGGTAGTCTCTCACAGCCCCATGAGCAACCGCATGGTTTGAAAATCGAGATGTGAAAGGTTAGAAAAGCATCCTCCATCTACATTCTTTCAGAACTTAATGCCACAGCGAAATCGCCACTCAAAAGTAATTCCTCCCCCAAGCGGGCCTTCGCCAGCGAAACAACGGTATCACGTGGGACGCGAAAAGTGAGCTCCACATTTAATTGTTGCTCAGTGCTCGTCGACAAGCGCATCCAAAGAGATTCACATAAGTGATAGATTCCAAATGCTTGAGCGGTACAAGTATTTTGCTGCGATGGCGAATAAATAGGGAAAGGAAGGCGAGTACAAGTCGCAGAAGTTCCCGAGTGTCCGGAATCGGAATCCACGTTGTCCGTCAGTCGCCGGACGAGGCTCGCTCCTTGATGGCGACGTGTCGCATTACTTGCGCTCGCCAGGTCTTGCAGCGCAGAACAGAAATACAAGTGAGAGTGCTCTTCTTGGACTCACCTGCGTGATCACGGATATCTTTAGACATCTCAATCGCCAAGGGTATGACACCTCAAGCCTTGCACTGCGGGCTACTATTGGGACGGCAGGTCGCTTTCAAGCGATGGTGCTCTGGTTTAAGTGTGGCTACCCCTTCTGCAAGCCGACTCCGTCATTTATCCTCTAATGCTGCCTTTTCCAAGATTGTCGCTGCGCTGACTCCGACCGCATGTGGAAAGGAGGAGAACGTAGACATCACAGCTTTTCAGGAGAAATTGCGTTCGGCCGGCGACTCAAGCGGCTATGTAGGTGGGGGAATGCAAGTGACGTAAAAATATGAGTAGGCCGGTCACGTTCTTGACAAATTCAAATCAACCCCTTCTCATTGATACGAAATAGATCGAACTCAAGCGGAGTGACCACGATGACCGCGTTCTGGAACTCATCATAAAAAATCCCAAGAGCAGGTCTGTTGCCCTAAATCTTAGAACCTGTAGGCACATGTAGGGTCCTCATGGCTGAGAATCTTCCATCTCTTCCGCCCTCAGAAACAGCCTGACGGGCAAAATGATGATGACCTTAAGTGACATTTCTAGGGAATTGAATGTCCCGATGGAAAACAACAAATTCAAGGATTGCTGCGCACTCATCCTGAGTAGCGAAGGGACCTCATTTTGCGCGGGCGCCGACTTCCACCTGGCATCATCAATTGCTACCCCCGAGGAGGGCGTGCTGATGGCTGAGCTGATGACTGATACCCTTACAAGACTTCGGTAAGGCATATCGACCACCTGTAGTGACGAATGCGGAGTGCAGTGCCATGTCGTAATCATCCTTATCACCTGCTAGGCGTGCTCCCCTAATATCTGTAGCAGCCATCGGAGGACCGGCGATGGGTGGAGGTGCGGAGCTAGCTACTAGTACCGATTTTCGAGTCATGTCTCCTAGGGCCAAAATGCAATTTGTGCAAAGTCGAATGGGCGTGAGCTGCGGCTGGGGCGGCACCTCCCGCCTTGTCAAGGTAGGGCGGTGGGAAATGGGCCTCACACGTATTTTGTCGGCTTTTATTTCAAAGTTCTCTTTCCGAGAACCAAAGTAGGTACAGTGTATCATAATTTCTTGACGGCTTTTCCCTCCGATCGCTGTTCCCATTGCAGTTGGTAGGTCGTCAGAAGACTCTCCATGTCCTGGGGACCGCTTTGCCCTTGGACGCGAGAACCGCCAAGGGCATGGGCTTGGTGGACGTGGTGTGTGACGAGAAGGTGGATGTCCAGCATGCAGCTTGGGAGTTTCTGGTCCCGTTTCTTCGACATACCACTGGTCCGTTAACCTGCCCGTCTTTCTGTGACACTTCGTTTCATCACAACCCTTGTCGTAAAACATTGTATGAAAGTCAGGGATCCCTGCCTCCTTTCTCCCCCCAAATAACTGAACAGAGTCCTTACGTGCTATTAAATATGGCGTCGCTGCGGAAGATTTGACTTGGGATCGCGCTCGAGAAGTGGAACTGGGGGCTTTTCAGACAACATGGGGGAGCGCTGCAAACAAGCATGCCCTTGCCACCGCCAAAGAGAGAATAGCCGCAGATAAAAAGCGTTGACCAGATAGGAATTCAAAATAATCGTCGATCCCCGTGATGATTTTAGGAGGTTAGAAACTCTTGTACAAAGGAAAAAAGAGCAAAAACAAAACATCATCGAGGTGTTTGCTTGCCTGTCCCTTCTTTAAGTGCGTTCTGTACATCTTTCTGTGGCGGCTCGCGTATGCAGGCCACATCTGACCGACACAAATGACTGTATACTAGCGATGAGACTTTCAAGACAAGTGTCTTCTGTTGCGGTGGACGTGCACCATTGATATCACCATCTCAGCAGCTCACCCAAAAACCTCCCGTCCCTTCTCTCCTCCGCTCGCTCGCTCCTGCCCCTGCCTCTGTTCGCTTGCCCTCCCGTATTCCTCATTGCACGGGTCCCAGCGGCTTTCAAGAATATTAGAGCTCATTGGATTTAACAGCTCAACTCTATTTTACAAACATACATTGTAGGCGGACACGCTTGAGTGGGCGTGAGCTGCGTCACACATTCCTGTGTGGCTACAAGTGGTGGAACGCTATTCGACACCAGCAACAGGAGCAGCAGCCACGGTTAAAAGCCTGGGTGACTACAAAACTTCGTACATCTGATGGCAGATCATTCTTCTATAGGAAGCAACCGGTCGCGCTCAAACAGGCCCTTAGAATTTACTTCGCATCGTCACACTCAAATGGCTGAGGGTGGCATGCAGATCTCTTCTCTTGCCCCCCCCCACGCTCCCCTCTCCGGTTCCCATCATCTTAAACCCGAACCAGCAACAGCTTTGAGTCAAGGTAAAGACGCACATGGGGTTAACTCCGACACAATCACCGCGGGTTCCCGCATGTCGCGCGCCCGCCGGACTCCCCTTCCTGTTCAAGACGTCAAGAGAGAGGTCTGCAGCGCCAGCGAGGGCGTGAGTCTGACGCCAGTAAAAGACAAAGACAAGAGCGGCTGGCGTGGTGGACATTGCTCTCCTTCCTCGTCCACGTCCCCTCAGTTACACAATGGGGCGACGAAGAAGCCGGCAAAGCGCACACAGCATATGTGCGAGGACGTGGTTGGGGGCCCAGGAAGAGGGGCGGGGAAAGACGCGGAGGAGGACGCTGCGTCGATGAGTTTGGATGGAGGTACGGACGTGGGCAAAAGAGGAAAGGCAGGGCGCTCAGGAGGAAAGCCGGAGAGGCCACGGCACTACGTGCTTGGAGAGATGAAGGAGGAGGAGGAGGTAGAGGTGGGGGACATGCTGTTTCGAAGGGAGCTTCTCGCCCGCCGGCTCGAGTCTCTGAGCGCGGGGGGGGCAGGAGTGGCCGGTGGAGGAGGGGGGAAGTCCACGGTGCCGGGGCGAGGCCCGGACGTGCACTGGGACTACCTGCTGAAGGAGATGCAGTGGATGTCGGCAGACTTCCAGCAGGAACGAGCCTCGCACCTGCGGAAGCGGAAAAAGTGCGCGAAGGCCGTGGTCGGGTATTTTAAAAGCATGGGCTCCCGGGAAGAGCGACAGGCGCGGGAGGAGCAGGAGAAACGGCGGCGGTTGGCGGCTCGGATCGGTCGGGAGGTGAAGTCTTTCTGGAGGAAGGTGAACCAGGTGGTGGCGTTCAAGCAGAAGCTGGAGGTGGAGGAGGGGCGGAAGCGTGCCATGGACAAGCACTTGGGCTTCCTGCTCGGACAGACGGAGAGGTACTCGACGATGGTGGCCAGGAACATGGTGCTGGGGGCCGAGGGGGGG
>Ga0102934_1000545_pt1 | contig 25378 bp, 30 predicted proteins | sample SalPonR2_A_D1_MG_FD_78175 | JGI IMG/M metagenome (GOLD analysis project Ga0102934, IMG submission 78175) | Salt pond soil microbial communities from South San Francisco under conditions of wetland restoration - Salt Pond MetaG R2_A_D1_MG | ecosystem: Environmental > Aquatic > Marine > Intertidal... | reverse complement strand
GAGACGCTGATGGATTTGGAAGCCGAGAGCCCCCTTCCGGCCGTCGTGCTCGCTGTAGAAGTAGAGGGCGTCGGGGCGGCCGAGGAGAAGGTCCTGGGTGAGGGGGTCGAGGGCCGCGCAGCCGTATGAGGCACCGACTTGGTCGAGGACGAGGAGGGAGAAGGTTGGCGGGGAGGAGGCGGTGTCGAAGAGGAAGACCCCCCCCGAGCCGGAGGAAGGGGCAGTCAGGAAGGGGGAGAGCAAGGCGGAGGGGAAGGGGGTGCTGTCTGTGGGGAGGGAGGGGGCTGCAGGCATGGCGCTGGAGGGAAGGGAGGAGGGAGAGAGGGGAGAGGCCGAAGCAGTCCCCCCCTTGGAGGTAGAGGGGGGGGGGGCATCGTCCAGCACCACGTACAGCTTGTCCAAGTCCGGGTTGCGGCTTGGGCCCGCGGCCTGTCCGCTTTTCCCGTTTTTCCCGCCCCTTTCCTGGCTAGAGACATCCCCCTCCCTCCCTCCCTCCCTCCCCCCCTCCTCCCCGCCCTGCTGGAACAGCAGGGCCGTCACGGGTCTGGGCGCCGCCACCGCTTCCCCCGGCCCGAGCCCGGGTAAAGGCGGACGCAACAGAAGGGCAGGAAGGGGGATGTTGATCCGATCTTCTCGGAAGCTGCTGGTCCACACGAGGACGAGGCCGGAAGCGAAGCCGAGGGCGACCTTCGTCCCGTCGTGGTTACAAGCCAAGGCCGTCGGGATGGCTGCGGCGGCGGTCAGGGCCTCATTTAAGGTACCCGGAGCCAGGGCCTGAAGGGCGGAAAGGACGGCGATGGTGTTGGAGGGCGCTGAGACTTTGCTTCCCACCCAGGTGTGGATAACAACTTGCGCCCCTGGGCCGTGGAGGCCGGCGACCACGAGGAGGGGAGGGGACTGGAGGGAGCGGGCGAGGAGGAGGGAGGGAGGATTGGAGGGGGAGGGAGGGGGGGAAGGAGGAGGAGACAGAATGCGGTGTTGAAGGGAGACGTGGAGGTCGGCGTCCGTGAAAGTGATGTGGCCCTGGTCGTCTGCGAAGATCAAGGCGCCTTCCACGAGCAACGCCGAGGCCAAATTGCCTTTCTGTCGGAAACGTCACAAGAAGATTATGGGTTAAAGGACATGACAACATGGATTGTGAAAGAAGAGAGAAGAGAAGAGTGCCTCGCCAGAACTGAGGCGCCATGCGGACAAGGGACGGGATAATGGTGGAGGCGAAAGTAGTGGCGGACAGAATGCAAGATCAAGAGATGGAACAGATAATATACACACGAGAGCCACCGAGGGGAGAAGGGGGTTGAAGGGCATAAAAGGAGAGCTGAAAAATGTGTGAATATAGAGATGTTGGGGGGGGAAAGCGGAAGGAGACGAGAAATGGGAGGGTAGCGAAGAGAAGCCCGGGCGGTGGGAGGGGAGGTCGGCGCGTGCAGAAGCATGGTAAACTTACCAAAACAGAGGAGAGATTCCGAGGAAGGGAATCTCTGTCAAAGAAATTGTAGGGTCGGCCGCCAAAGCCCAACAGACGGGGTGGGCGGACTAGCTTTGATGAGGACATCAGAAATGCTTCGAGGCTCGCGACGGGTGAGGGAGGGCAGTGGGGGGGAAGCTATCGAAAGGTGAGCTCAGGCCAGGATGAGATGCCAGGCTTCCAAAGGGTTTGTACACGTTCCGATATAGCTACAGGAGCTCTGCAATTTCCGTGGAGTAAGGTATGGATGGGAAAGAGAGGGGTGTGAGCGCGTTTTTATGTCTTTGAAGTCCCTCGCCGAGGGGTCGCTAGTCGCCACCTGAGTTTACACAGCTGCAGCCCCGAGGCTTAGGCTTTCTCTAGTTACATGCATTCTTTACTTGATATCTAACCGTGTATATGTCTAGTCCGTGCATCGCCTTGTGCGCAGCTTGTTCTCGGACAGCCCATTGCTCTTTCAGCCGTGTAGAAAGTGGCGTTGGACACTCCGTGTTCTACTATTATACTCCAAGTGCCGCGTGAAACTGAAAACAAAGGAATACCGATAGAGGTCAACAAAAACTGGGATGAAAATGGTGTGTGGGGTAGCCTCGCGCCGAAGTTTGTTTTGCGTCGTACGGGAGATAAATTCTACCACAACGTTTATGCACACGGGGCTCAACCTCCCCTTCCATCCTTATTCCGATATCGTTCTCCGCATCCCACCCTTATGGTACACATCTACACTTCACCAAAATTCTACTCCATATTCTATTTATGTCTCGCCATAACAACGAGTAATCCATCCTCGGCATTTCGTGCGCCGAGTTTTTCCCTCCGTCTCGTCTTTGTTGGGCCCCCGCCTGGTCTTCCTCCCATCACATCACCACCGTCGTCGCCTTCGCAAGCCCTGCAGGAGCAGTCGGCAACAAGGATGAGTGGTGGTCGACAATCATCCATTTTTCCCCCTCTTTCCGGTACACAAACGAATACCGTGCGTGCTTCTGCACCTCACGGCCGTCCGGGCCCCGCCACGCAAAGACGTAGTACCCGTCGTTGATGGCTGTCTCTCCTTCATTTCCCGTTCCGAATATCCTTACGTAAGGTTGATAGGCTGCCACCCTCAATCCAGGGAGTGCGGCAAAAAAATCAAAATACGACCGAATTTCCGCGGGATTGACCCGAAGTTCCTCCGAAACCGTTCCCCACAACACGGCGTCCGAAGCATACAAGGCGGCCGTTTCCGCCGAAGCCGTTGCGCGGTTCGAGGTGACCGTCTGAAGCCATTTTTGAGTAGTTTGCAGGACTTCCTGCTTGACCCGCTCGTCCACGCCTGACGCACTGCGTGGCCGAGGTTCGACCATGGATCCCATCGCGACGTTTTTGTATCTGCCAGGAGTCTTGTCTACAGCTGCCACACCAGCCGGTGCAATGGCCATCGCACCAGAAGGAGCAGCGATGTTGAGAGCACCGCCTAAAAAAAGCGGGGGGAGGAAAAGTACCCCTCGGGCAAACTTTTTGACGAGACTGCGACGCGTGGAGCCGGGCGGGGCCGCTCGTGAGGCCGTCTGTTGCAGTGCATGTAAAACAGGCCTGATCTTGCCGAGCCGGGTGGCCTTCTCACGACGTCTCTTTTTCGTTTGAACATGACTATTGCTGGTGAGGGTGCCAGTGTCTGTGCTGGCGGTGGTCGAGGCCACGGCGGTTCGCGGGGACCGCGTTACACTGATAGGGTGGGGGGAACTGATTTTACGGACAATTGGGGAGGAGAAGTGCGTCAAGGATGTTCGAGGTTCCAAACGCGAAGGACTTGGAATCCGAGACGCCAAAGCATCACGCGATGGCGCATCAAGAGAGAGGTTACTGGAAGGGTAAAGTGGGAAGGCTTCGAGAAGGAAGAGCATGTGTGTCTTACTAAGGTAGAAAACTGGTTGATCGACAGACAGATTTGTCAATATCCCTATACTGTTGGAAAGCGCATCAAGAGGCACAAAGAAGATTGACACTCCAATCAAAATGATATAAAATGATGGCGTATGTCGAGACTGATTCAGATGCTTTTCGCGTACCTAGGGCCCGAAGGGATGATGCCCAATTTGAAGGAAAAGGCGACGCCGGGTAAAAGGGAGGCAAGGAGAACCAAGGTCAGCAATAAATGCCTGAAAATTCTATCGGAGACTATTGGCCGGCGCTTCATCTTCCTGACGGTGCCTGCCCCGTGCCTGGTGGAAAGGGGTTGATCGGGCGGGAAGATGGACGATGTGAGGAGACACCCACGCTAACATGGCACAAAGCAATCCAACGATACTTCTCATCAGACGCAGCTTATGAATATTGCTCAACAAGCCGTCCATCAAGGTGTGGGCACGTGTCCATGCGAGAACTGAGCATTCAATGTCGCCAAACCACCTACGCGAGGCAATCAAGCGAGGCACGTAAGCCTTGCGTCACCCTGAAGGGGAGCACGCGTCGGCCTCCGCCGGCCTACGTTCCCTCGATTTCAGGCGGATTGGCCACTAAAGTGACGCCTCGACCTTGGCTATGGGGTGTAACAAGGTACGTGATGCCATTGGTTTTGATTAAAGATGTTGTGATATCTGGCAATATATTTGGGAGGAAGCCGAATGGAGAAGCGTCTTTGTCCTCCGGCGCCGGCGTCGTCGGAGGAAAATGTGTAAAAGGAGGTTTTCCTCGTCAAAGCCTTTGACGGCCTGGACATTTCACATGCATGAGATCTGTATCCAGTGACCTTGCATTTCTCATTGTCACCTAGGAATAGGGTGCCCGTAATTACCCTATCTTTGCAATGCTTGCAAGTAACGGACGTAATTCTATAATGAGGTTTTGGGTGGGGAGGTTGGCGTACATGTTTTTCAAAGATGCTGCACAAAAGATGATGATCAGCACATTGTCTCTACTCTCGTTGATCGTTGATCAAACTCAATTTGCTTGTAGTCCAACTCAATGTAGCACGGCTTTTGTATAGATGGTATTGTTTGCAGGGATCTGAAGAAAACTTTAAGTGATTCTTTACCTGTGTCAAAAAATTGAATGAAAACATCAAACGCTAATAAGTAAGATGCCAAAAATGCTCCATCACCTCTCCGAATTAATTGGAGACCAGACATCTTTGCTTTAAAGAGTTTAATATGTATGCACCTCCATCCATCCGAAATGTGACCGACCAAAATTGAGGGCCTCCTCAAACTCTACTTCCTACGCCTGTTATGTAACTCCAGGCAACCATCGATTTGCTATCCTCTTCATGCATCGATGTCAATGTGCTTCTTCTTCTTCTTCTTGGTTCCAAACTTGCTTTTCAAATCGACCGCAGCCACCCCCTCCGCTATAACATCAACAGCCACGTTTCCCTCTACTTTTTCCTGCCTGACCCCAACGCTGCTATCCTGAACATTTAAGCTCTCCGTCGCCCCCGTCACTGTGGGAGCGACAAATGTTGATTCTTTTTCCTTTCCCTGGGAGTTTGGAGTACTCAGGACAGCGTTGGATGCCGAGGGAGGCGCCGCGAGGGGACCTTCCGACTCTGTTTTTGCCCCCTCCGACGCCGTGCCCGCGGGTGCTGGCGTGACCCCGCCCTCCTTTTCAATCTTCTGGCCTGTCGTCCTCGACGAGGATGTGTCTGCCACCTGGCCCCACCTTCCGGCCGCCACGACGGGCGAAGGCCCAGCCGCCCGGGCAGGACCTAGGGAGGGAAAGCCGGATAGCGCGGGGAAGGCTTCGGTAGCGGTGGCGTTTTCTTTGCTGGAGCTGTTGCTGCCGCTATCAAGGGGAGGTGGGATCAATCCTTGTTCAGCCAGGACCCGGCGGGAGCGCCAGCGCCTGTCCGATCGGTCGGGGGGGAGCAACGAGACCGGCAAGAAGGGCGAAGGGGACGAGAAGAGGGGGGATGAGAGCGAGCAATAAATGCCAAGGAGGATATGATAATCGATTAAGGGGAGATTCTTAGAAAAGGCGACATCCTGAACACCACGATATACGCACCCTGGTTGGGCGGTCGGGGCTGGTTCGGGGGCGGGCGGAGGAGAGGGTTCGACAGGAGCTGCTGGGGAGGCCTCGGATGCGGCCGCCGAAACAGCCTTCTTCCGAACGTCATGAAAGACGGCCCTGCAACAAGAGGAGGAAGGAGGAAGGAGGGGAGGAAGCCACGGAACGAAGAGGGGGGTGAACGCCATGGAAGGGAGGATGACGGACGGCGCACCGGGGTTGAGAGTATGTTAACAAGGGTGGATCTCACCCCTATTGCTACCAAACCACCCCAAAAGTTCCCTTACTTGGTGTCGTCGTGCGCAACTTTTACTGCAAGGTTGACGTCGGCGTAAGCTCCACCACTGTTAAACAAGCGAGGTGCAGGGAAAAGGTCAATCCCAAGCACCACAAAACGATGACGATACATTAAACATGCATTGAATAAAGGAAGCATGCCCTCACATTTATAACCCGCGTGGATTCAAGAAACGAACTCACATCAACTCCCTGGCTTTGCGGTTCCCTAGGTACAATTGCTCCGTAGGCTTCGGTACCACACCCCATTCGTCATCCTCCTCTTCCTCGGCTGTTCTGTGAGGCAGCGAAAGGCATAATAATTTATTGTGTCAAAAAGTGTATAAGCGGGATGAAACCTGACTTAAATTGGTATAGATGCTCAAAAGAGAGACGGAACCAGAGGTAAATAAAGTCGAAGGGACAAGGGAGGCTGATCGAGGATTTTGCACTTACGGCTTCACTGGTTCGGTTTTAGCCTTGGCCTGGTCATTGGAAAACCATTGTGGATGATTCAATTATTAGAATGAGGCGTATTACACAGTGTAAAGGTTACACGATAGGTCAAAAAATTATCGGTCTTGGACCGGAAAGACTTCAGCATGATTCCTACGCACCGCTTGCTTGGTTTTTTTGCGGAACAAAGATTTGACATCCGACATGGCTGGCTCACACGTTTGTATTTTGAACCTAGGGCTAGCTCTTTCTTGGCTTTTGGCTTTCCACTCACAGCCGCACTCTTTTCCTTCAGGTTATACCCGAAAGTTAGCCGCCGGAGGAGAGGTGTAGAAGGCTGTAAGTGCGTGCAAAGATTGCGTGAGCGACTTGAATACGGATCGCATCGATAAATACTTTACATCTCTCAAGCAAAGTCTCAAAATACAAATTATATCTGGAATGAGGGCCTGACGACGTTGCAATGAACAGGATGGCCGGGTGAGGCTCCTGACCGTTCCTCCGTCTTATTCCCGAGCCGCCCGCCTAAACCCTGCAAACCTTACGTACAAAGCATTGCCGGCCTTTCTGTTACATAAAACTACGCAAAACATCGCGAATTGATTTCAAATTCTTTGATGGGAGACGAAGCTGGCTCAGCCTCGGTGAACTGCCTGAGAAGGACTTTGTCAACTACCTGCCCGTTTAAGCAAACCATGAAAAAAGATGTACATGAGAAAACAAGGACGGAAGCTTCTTTCCAGTTTCTTTTTTCCTAGAGCTAGTTTTACTGTAGAATTTCTGAGGGCATGTCCTCGTTCTCATCTCCCCACTTCTAAATATCAATCAACTTTCATCGTTGTCAATCCAAGGTATGTTGTACTTGTCTCCTCTTCCTCTCTCGTGTCCACATCGTTCAGTTATGCACCAACACAATATGAAGGAAACGGTGATCGTTTGCTAACATGACGGAAAACAGCAAGAATACTGGCAATACTTCTGATGTATCCCATCCTTCGCTGATCATCACCATCATCAAGCGTTTCCACTCGAGATATGAAACATAACTACACACTTGGTCTTTTTAGGTGAAACCATGCCGCTGCGGACATTAAGCCGCATTCGCGACCCACGCCCCGGTGAAAGACTTCACTATGATGCTCGGTGCTTGTAAAAAACGGCATTTTTATCCGTGTCCACATACTTGCAAAGCGTATAACTTCGCCACAACGCTTTCCATATCGGGGTGTCGTCCTTCAGGTAGTACGGCCCCAGCGCCTTCTTGATGTGCTCACTCGCTTCTTGCGCGTGATAGAAAGGCATCTTACTAAATATATGATGGCAGACGTGCGTGTCCGAGATGTGGTGGAACGTATGGTCGAGCAGCCAGCCGAAGGAGCGGTCGACAGTGCAAAGAGCCCCCCGGAACCATGACCACTCTGCCCCGCGGAAATGAGGGATGAAGACGTCCGTGTGCTGGAGATAGGTGATGAGCACCAGATGATAGTTCACCACCATGTAGGGGAGCAGGTAGTACTTGCCCACGGTGGAGAACCCGTACTGGGTGCAGGCCCACACCACGCCGGCCAAAGCGAGGAAGAAGCCTATGTCCGACCAGATGATATCCAAGCGGTCCTTGGGGGAGAACAGCGCGGAATTCGGATCGAAGTGGCTGTTGTTCTTGCCCTTGTACTTTCGAGGTCCCGTGGCATTCATCAACAGGTAGCCGGGCATCCATCCCACGGTCAACATGATGATGATTTGGGCGAGGTTGGCCAAGGGGGAGTGGAGGAGGATCTCGTCCATCAGGTCTTCCTTGATGGGCGGCGCGAACACCTCGTCGTTCTCGCAGCTCCCCGTGTTGTTGTGGTGCTTGCCGTGGGAGATGCGCCAGGAATGGTACGGGACGAGGAGGGCGGAGTGCAGGACCCACCCCACCAGGTTGTTCACCCGTTCGTACGGGGAAAAAGACTGATGCCCGCATTCATGGGCAATGACCCACACGCCTGTCAACACCGAGCCCTGCGCATACCAGTAGAGAGGCCACAGTAGGTAGCGGGACATTGTCGGCACGTCTGGGTGCCCGATGAGCGTGGCCAAGTATCCGAGCAGAGCAACCAGGACGAGGTCACAAGCGAGGTGGAAGAAGGAGGTGGTCAAGGAGCGTTCGAAGCAATGCCTGGGTACGGCGGCTTTGATATCCGCAAGGGTGAAGGGAGGAGGGGTGAGGGGGAGGGAGGGAGGCGCGTCCGTACGGAGAAGAATGTCGCCATATGGGGCCTATCGCACGTGGTAGGGGATGCAGGAGGACGAAGGAGAGGGTAAGACGGGTACGGTCTCAACGACGTGAGACAAGAAATGTGAGCCCAGGAAAGACAACTCGAACGTGCGGATTTCTGGTGAGAAACAGAGCATGTCGTGCCGTTGCAGGTCCTTGGAAGCTAACGTGAGCAAGCGCGTCACCAGGGCTCTCCCTCTCACCAGTATTTGAAGCAACGAGGCCCTGTCCGCGGAGGCGTCGTGTCCGTATTGCAGTGCCTTCTTTCGCAATTCTTCCGTGGGCATTGCCTCCAACGACTTACTGGGCCTAACCGAGCTCGAGATAGTGGATGCGGCATCCGCTCGAGAAAGGTCACTGGCGGTCAGAGAGTGGCCATGAGCATGGAAGGTTTTTGATGGAGGTGTGACAGTTTTCTCACCGCCACGCCCCATTCTAGAGAAAGGTGAGTTGGAAAACCTGTCTAAAGATACATTGTAGGGTTGTGGTCGTTGATACGGGTCAGGATACAAGGTCAGGGGCAATGAATCCATCTCGCTTCATTTTACTCCTCGGGTGGAGGCGATCTATAAAAATGTTCCGCTTACGTGGCTCATGAATTCCAACCACCCAAGAAGTAATCTAAACGTCATCAACAGATTAATGAAGTCACAATTTCCTTACATACGTCAAATACACGTATGGCAAGACCTACAAGGCCAGCTCCTTGTTAGACGTGTTGCATAACACAAGGTACGGGTGCGGCGATGAGCAGGGCGGGCTGACGGGGAACATGAAAGCGTCTGGCTCTGGTTTTCTTCTGGTTGCTCAACGTGAACACATGCACGCACCGGCCCAAGAAATACACCACGAACCGCCCCCACGTGAGACTTTCCGCCTTTTTGCCCACCATGGACGGCGGGATGGAGCGCCGTCGCAAGTGTAAGACGGACCCAACTCCTGCCTAGACGGCCACGGGACGTGCCTCGCTGGCAACCGCCCAGATGATGACGAACAGGCGCGTCAGCTGACGCGTGCCGAGCCAGTTGGGACCTTCGGACGGTGGGGGGGTTGTACTTCGGAAAGGGAGTCATCTCCTTGTATCGTGGCCAGGGCTGCGTTCATGTTCTTTCCGTACCGTTGTAGACGCCTTTCGACGCTGGTTGCTCCTAGGTTGCTGGATGGGGCATCGTGTAGACCATGGCTCGCCAGTTCTCATTACGCCCCCCATCATAATAGTAGCGTCTAAAAGGAGCGTTGTCTCGTAATAATTGAGAAATCGATCAATGCACGGCGCAGTACCGATGCCTGTCAGAACCTGCAGAATTGTTTTTGTGTACAACCGATACTATTCATACATTGGGAACTCCTTCCTGAGGGAACACGGGTGGAAAATCTCCCAACTGGCTCTACCGCTTTTTATATTTCTTTCCTTCTTTTGTCGAACATCGGGAGGCAAAATTTTGCATTTAAATGTGTGTTCTTTCAACTTATCACTCTTATTTCACCCATGTGTCGTGAGTGTGAAGGAAAGTCCAGGCGTCATGCATGTTATGTGTAATCTATACGACACACATTCGACCTCGCCTCGCACATTTACTCTCCCAGTTCCTTTTTCCTCCGCCAAGAAAATGAGCCTTTTCCTGCTAGCATTTTTAAAGCATCACATCGTCGTCACCTAGTCTGCTTCGCGACTTCCCACCAACGACCCTTTCATATATCTACACAGTTCCCCTTTCTCGTGCCACAAACCATTTGCACCCAACCCCACACTGACACTCACATCGTCACGGGCTCCATCAATTTTTTCAACAAAATATTGAATTTATCCTCCGTGTCTTTCCGTAGCGGCAGCTGCCAATTGCCAAACAGCAAATCGCCAATCTCCTTGGCAATGTTGGTAGTGCTGCTCGGGCGACTAGCTTCCAGGGCCTTCTTGCTCATCTTCTCCCGCACGTCCTCGCTCATCAGCCACCCCGACACCACCTCCCCGATCGCCTTCGGGTCCTTTTTGTAATCACCAAAGCCATTTTCCACCACAAAGGGCACGTTCCCTTCTTCCTGTCCGGGCAGGTAGTTAAAAAGCATCACGGGCAGCCCCCGAGTACTCGCCTCCGCAATCGTCCCTGGCCCGGCCTTGGTGACGATGCAATCCGACGCGCCCATCCAAGCATCCATATTATTTACAAAACCCTTGACCACCACATTCACGCTCGGGGGCCACGTCCGCCGCTCCAAATTCCGCCGCATTTCCTCGTTCTTCCCACACACCACCACCACCTGGCTCTTCTTCCCCCCGGATCCCCCAGCCGCCAGCGCCGAGGAAAGGCTCTCCGTGATCTCCAACAGGTTTCCTATCCCGTCCCCACCCCCCACAACCAGCGCCGTCCTCACCCCCGTGGCCAAACCCAGCTCCCTGCGCAACTGCCCTTTATCCTTCCCCGCCTTCCAAAAGCCTGGCCGGATCGGCAGTCCGTGCTGTCGGATTTGATCGTGTTTCAACCCCATGGCCAAGGCAATCTTTCGAACTGGGTCCGAGGGAACGAAGCAAAGGTCCACCTCCTTGTGAAACCAGGTCGGGTGCGCGCCTCCCAGGTCGGTGACGACGGTCACGAAAGGAATTTGACGCTTCCCGCGGCCCAGCGTGTTCAAAACCCGCAGGGGCACATCCTGACAGAGGGGGTGCACCGAGATTATCAGGTCCGGGTCTTGGTCCTCAATGCAGTCCTTGAACCGGTGGTGACAAGCCAGGTTCGACAGCTCCTCCGTGCCCCATTTGGACGGGGGAAATTTCCCGTACTCCCAGAACGCCTTCCAGTAGAGGGGGTTCTTGGCCATGAACTGATAGGCCGGCACAAATCGATTGTAGGGCCAGGGAGCGAAATCCGTCCAGATATCCACGGTCGTGCACTCGACCTGGTTGGGAAAGAGCTCGTTGAAAGCGGCCTCCAGAGCCTGGGCCGACGCCCGGTGCCCGCCCCCGGTATCGGACATGAGGATCAACACCTTCTTTTTCCGCTTCTCACTCGTGCCCGCCACTCCCGCCGCCCGCAGGGGCATGCTCCCACCTTCCCCCCCCCCTAGGGCCACCTCGATCCCCCTCGTGTCCGTGGGGATGCCTGGGGGCAGGAAGGAGAGGATGCCACCGTCCCTGGCCATCGTCTCGCCCGAGGACCAGGCAGCGTAGGTGGACGACAAGATTCTATACGTGTTCGAGGAGGATGCAGGCCCTCCCGGCAAGCTGGGAGCTGCCGTTTCTCCAGGAGCCGGGCTTGTTGTCCTGGAGCTGATCCCTCCCCGACGAAACGCCGAGAATAGGCCTCGCCATCCCCAAAAGGCCCTTCCTTGGTCTTGTCCCTCGATACCCGTCGTGGAGGCCGCGTTGCAGACCAACATGCGGACATTCCCACTCCGTCTGCCCCCACTACTACTGCTGCTGCTGTGGTGGTACAAGGCACTAACGCCGTTTAAAACGCTGGCCAATGGCACGGAGGAAGAAGACACGCTGGCAGCTGCTGATGTTGCCGCGGCTGCTGCGGTCGCGCTCCGAGGAATGAGTACCCCGCTATTTTTCATCATCAAACGATTGGTAGCGATCAATTGTGGTCCTCCTGGTGGTGGAGCGACGAAAGGATTGTGTGTGGTGGTGTAGAATTTCAGGCCGAAGACGGCAGCAGTCGGGAGAAGGAGAAGGAGGACTAAAGGCAGGACTCTTCGCATGAGCCTACTACGGGCGGAGCCCGTGGTCGGCATTCTGATGCTGATTTTGGGGACCCTAGCTATCTAAACTGCGGCGAAAATGTTGGAGGAAGCTTGAAGGTTTTTAAAAACGGGCGCAATTGCTCGCTTCAGCAGTCCACACTAAGCTACTCCGCCTCCAGCTCACGAGGAGAAATCCTACTCCTGCCAGAGAGGAAAAAGGGTGCAAGAAAACGTGAGTATGAAACCTTGGACCTGGCCAGTATTGATAAAATGACATATGTTGTCCTTAGTCCGCAGGCAAGGAGTCTTGGACTGACGGAGATGCATTGGCGTCGAAGGCTCGGAGGGGGCTGGCATGCATTCGTTGTTTCAAGTTGAAAGTCAAGAGGAAGAGCCAAATATAATCCTGATTTAGTACCCCGCCAATACACTGTCCACCCGAACTCAGTGCACGCGGACTAGGCTCCGTGTATTTCAGCACATGGAATACACCTTTCCGCCACCGCAATGTGGGTTACTGGACGTGAATGCTTTCTATGGCTTTGATTTTTAGAGGTGTGGTGGTGAGGCGATCGGGAGACGCGTCGATCACGCAAGACGCGAGGGAGAGCTTAGCTAGCTCCAGGGTGCAGACGTCGGCTGAATTTTTTCTTTTCCATCACATCCTGGAACGGATTTTATGGAGATTCGTTTTTAATGTTTGTTTCGTCAGGTTCTTGCGACTTCATGCGGTTGATCGCCTGATTGCCAGCTCTTCAAAAGCATGAAAGGCCTGCCCTGTTTATAGGTTCTCGGCCCACTTGCTTCAAAGCGTACCGTAGAGAGGTTCGTGAAGAACAGGATGGGAAAAATAGAAGTTTATATTCACAGTTGTAGTAGATGCATCATGTCCATGCTAAGAATTCTCGTTACCGCTGCAAAGGGGGTAAAAGTGGCCGGTTGAGGTCTTAGGGTACCTCGGCAAAGCCCTTGTGGGACCAGTGATAATGTCTGTCTTTAGCAAGGATATGAATACGTGCGAGCTAACACGCAACGAATTTATGAGTGCCACGACATCCTGTCTTACAACTGGGATTTTGCAGGTACCGTCACGTACGTACGTATGGTTAATTGCTATACAAATAACGGGACGGATGGCAACAGAGGGTGGGACTATTGCCAAGACCTTTAAGACTTCGTGTATTATTGGCTATCAAACGCGCGCTAATGTTTCTGTATCCCGTAGCGCGCGTGCGATAGCCAATATTACACGAAGTCTTAAAGGCCTTGGCATGAATACCAATCTCTGTTGCCATCCGTCCCATCATCTTTTGATAACGCTGAAACTTCCCTTGCTTGGTTACCTTCGGATACATATTGCCTATGCCCTCGATCCTCGTCAATATCTCTCTTTTCACTGAGTGCACGATTAAATTAGTATTCCTTGATATTTCTATACGCAGCTTCAATCAAGGCATTGTCAAAGATCGGACTCGCGCGCTTCCTGGAATGCGACGGCCTTTACTGTAGCAATAGACTTAGGACTGTCTTAGCATTGAGAACCTGTAGTTAATTGTCAAGCTCGTCATTTTCTTAGACACCCCTGATACCTGTATTCGCGATTTCGTATTGCATGGGCCTAGTAATTTGATTTTATTTATTCATTACTGCTCATTGTGGGCGCATTGTTCATAAGCGCGCACACATTAGACCTAAAACGCTTAGAAGATCATTGTTGATGTTTTCCTTTCAATCCAAAAATATTAGGAACCGTTGAATTTCTTCGTATTAATTCGTAATTTTAAAAGTCCAAGCGATTACGGATTCTGCAAAGAAATTCTGATGAGATTTAAGCAATGTATGCTCTGATGGCATCACATTGGCGAACGCGTGGTTGCAATTCAAATGTATACCATTCCACCTGTGGATGTCGGATTACGTCTTATCCCTTTCTCATAATTTTCTTCGACGTATGCATCAAAATTGTGCTCCTCTATTCATTTGTTGCGGACAAATTACTGGTTATGCTTGAAATGAGGCGGGTGCCGTGTCAGGTTTGAGTGCGTATCGACGCACCGCAAAATCCACCACACACTTAATTAAGACATATGACGTCTTCTTCAACAGCTTCTCGTCTCTGCAATCAAAATGTTTTGAGAGAAAGGTATTGTAATCTTCGTCAGTGACCGTCTCGACTAAAATGTCTGATAGTGTTTTAGACCTGAGTCGGGCTGCCAAGGCCTCGAGTCCAATATTGCGCAGAGAGACCTCAACATCCCTACTAGTGGTGTACAACCAAAGTTGAGCAACCATTTCTTTGTTCAAACAAGCATTAAGAAGTGTATAAAGTCGATTCCCCATCGCAGAACACCTGTCAAAAATCATATACCGGGGTAAGATGCGAAAAAGGGATGAAAAACTTGTAGGGGACCAATTCGTTCATTTTCTTATTCGACAAATAAGCTCTATTGGAAAGAATTTGGATAGTGTATCACCCTTCCTCCTCTCATTGTCGATTAAAATATCGTAATGCTCGGATAGCAGTACTTATATGCTTCCGAAATGAGACCAGCCTTCAAGCCCTCACCCTTTCGGAATGCTAGGGAGGGAAATGAAGATAAGTGCGTTTCTTTTCTGGTATCCAAAAATCACCTCAAACACCTCATACACTTTCAGGAAAATGATAGCATTGTTTTTAAAAGGCCGGGGAGCAGGGTGCGACAGAGAGAATCCGGCTTTCACAAACGGCTGATAACCGTGGAAACGGCTTGCTTCGCGAGTGTTCCCAGGGGCCCATCTTGCATTGTCTATGCCGCTTCAGGTTAGCTTTCAATATTGTAATTTACTGCCTGTCGCGTGATACCGCTGTACCAAACATCGAAACTAAGACTTTAACGTATGACATGTCAAGCCGCAAGATATCTTTGATAGGTGGGTCTAAGAACCAAAAGGACGCAGAAGAGGCCCCCTCCCTTCGCAATTTTCTTCTCTTGGCGTCCATGGCAGATTTCCTTTCTCATGAATTTCTTCATTTACAAAAGGAGTTGAGACAAGTCATTCAGTCTCCACTGCCATGCCTGTGCTTCCCTCACCGTCGTCTACCCCAGCCGCAGCTAGCTGCTTTTTGAGCGCATACACCATGGTACTCAACAACCCTCTTTCTTCGTCTAAATCCTCCGCTCTTGCCTTACTTTCCTCTAGCTGTTCCTGCAAAATCGCAATTTGTTTTCTAAACGCCCCTTCAAGTCCGTCCTCCCCTGTCCCTTTCTCCATCTCTCCCAGCCGTCTGGCCAAAGACTCATTTTCTTGCTGCAGTCGGCGACATTTGTTCAAGAGCGCTTCTCCGGTGGCGCTTTCAGCAGAAAAGTGCCGTGCCTGAGCATCCTCTTTCAAAATTTTTTGGGACGCTTCCAATTCTGCGATCTTTTCGCGTAATAAGCGCAACTCCATAGCTACGCCAGGGTCGACCAGCACTTTCCTTCCCCACGCCTCAGGTGGACTTTGGAAGACCCTTAATTCTTGAATATGGCGGTGCAACTCCAAAATTTCCGCGTCTTTTTCCTGAAGCTGATGAACGTACACTTGTTCGCGATTTTGAAATCCGACGAGCCTACCCTCAGCGGAAAGGAGGGCTTTTTGAAGAGTGGGAACATCCGTAGGGAGAGATGGGGGCGCCGGGATAGCATCTTTTCTTGGTACGCTGGAAGCGGTCAAAACTGGCTGGATGTCAGGTGTAGAAGATCTAGCAGCTTTGTAATATATTTCCTGTTGCGACGGTTGAAGAGAGTTAGAAACCCATGAAATGAAACTCTCAGCACGCCGTACAAGTGATGTTGTACTTTGTAGAAGCCTTCCTCACCGGCAATTCTTCGTCTTCCTCTGCTTCCTCATCATCATCTGCGCTTAGAGCTGCCAAAGCCACCGTGTTCTTGTGGCTGGTCATCGTGGTGGACCGATGTACCCAGCAAATATTGTCCCGGAGTCTTTCCTTTGGGGGGGAGGTAGTAGTAAGCCTACTGCGACCAAAAGTTATAGAGGAAACAAACCTGCAACAACAGTACCAGCACATCAACATTTGAATACCAGCACATTCCAGGAAAACTTAAACAGAAAACGTGAACCGGCGTTCCAACCCCGTGTGCCCGTGGCATTGCGTCCTTCTCTCGGTCCCAAAACCCAAGCCTGTGACTCCGGGGGCCGGGCGGGAAAAGATGATTTAAATTCCTGGCCGTTAACGCAAGGAGGGAAAGCTCCTACGCCCGGTTGCCGGGGGGCCGCCATGGCCCTGATTGCGCCGTATTCCTCTGCGTTCCAGTGTCTTGCTTCGACTGGGTGGGTTATGAGCCCAGAGAGGGGGCTGTGCCTTGTCGAGGGCGAATTTCTTTGTTTTTAAGTGTAAAGTCCACGCAAGGTGGAATCCTCCTCACCCACCTTAAGGCGGTCACCAGAACCCCTATACACCCCGATTCCACAAATTATGCTCTGACACTTCTTTTTTCACACGTTTTGATAGATAACTGCTTTATCTACCCACTGGCATGGACCACGCAAGTTTTCGTCCCGCTCTTGGTGGCGCTCCCCGCCGGCGAGCATCCATGGCACCAAGCGCGTCCTCCTTGACGTTATTGTCCAGTGCTAGCGGCAACTTCACTCCGGTCCCAACCACCACTGCAATAAAAAGCATTCTCAAGCCGTCTCAAGTCCAGCCTCGTCGCGATTCTTTGGCTGTTCCGTCGCGGTTGACTGTCCACCAGAATGTTCACGTCACGGCAGGGGCACAGGCTCCCAAAGCCGAGCCCCGCCTCCCCTTCCATCGTTCCTCCCGCCAACAACATCGCCGACCGGAGCCTCAGCCATCATCTACAGACCAAGAAAATCTGACTAGTGCTCCCCTTTCCAAACATGCGGCGCCCATGGGCGTCCACGTTGCCAAACCGCACCTCTCGACCGGGAACGTGGCAGTTCCCACCCACGCGTCTCTGAAGACGCCTTCCCACAAGAAGGCCACTGCCAAGCTGGGAGGCACCGCTGGCAAGGTCTCTTGCGCGACGCCGCAGCGGTTGCAGCAGGATGCGAGTACGATGTGGACCCGTTTGCGTCAAGCCTTGGCTCGGGCAGAAGGAGAAAGCGAGCGCTTGACCAAGATGGCAATCCAGGAGCCTTCCAAGCAGGGAGGGAGCCAGCGTGGGAATGCACGGCCGTCGGCGGAAGTTCTGGATATGTGCCGACGACTGGTGGCAGCCACCGACGATGCAGTGAAAACTCTTCACCTACTCTTTCCTGGAGCGAGTTTTGAGGACCAGAGAGAGGGGCAAGAAGGGAATGAAGGAGGGGAGACAGAGAAAGCGTTGCCTCAAAGCGATGCGACAGATGTGGGAGCGGGGCGGCATCCTTCCATCGTCGAAGAAGAAGAAGGTGAGGAGGAAGCAATGGAGGATGGGAGTTTGGAGGAGAGTTTGGAGGAGGGGGAGATACGCGAGAGTCCGGGGCACTCGGGGGGTGCGTCGAAGGGGAATCTGGCGGCTGCCTCTGAGACAGAGAGCGGCGCAGGGACGTCAACAGCGGAGGGACTGACGGAGCAAGATGATGCGACTGAAAGGAGTGCGCTGCAAAGCCTCGTGGAGGAGGTAGGGGAGCAATTGCAGCAAGAGGAAGAGAAGGAAGAAAGGGGGGCGGGGGCGATCGTCTCGCCGGACCGAGGGGGCCGGGCGGGCGACGGGATCGAGGACGAGACAGTCAGGAAGGAGGAAGCGGGCGAGGCCCCAGGGAAGGACGACGGGATGGGGAAGGAGAAGGTGAGAATGGTGGTGGAGGAGGGAGAGGCGTCAGAGCCTGGGGCGCGCAGGCCGGGAGGGAGGGACCTGGAAAGTCCGCCCAGCATGGCGGACCTTGGCTTGTCGCAGTTCACCCGCCGTTTCATCGAGACAGCCAAGGAGGGGGCCTGGGGAGAAGGGAAAGGAAGGGAGAGCGCCAGGAAGGAGAGCAGCCGGGAAGCAGACGCCTCCTCTCAGGAACTCAGCCCTTCCTCCCCCACCTTGCCCCTGGAGAGAGGGGCGGCAGCGGCGGCCACGGGACCCAAGACGCCCGTCATCGTCATGCCCACCGCCCAAGGCGTGCGTGAGTTTCCTTCCCCCGTCTTCCGCACGGGAGTCAAGCTCAGGCACCCTACAGGGTCCACACCCGGGACCCGTCCTCGCCCAAACCACCTAGGCGCTTCCTCCCACTCCTCCTCCACTTCCTCCTCCTGCCGCTCTCCCAACCTCTTCGAACCTCAGAGCTTAAACAAGCAGGGGTTGCGACGCTCCTTGCATGCCCCCGCCTCCCTCCCGCCCTCCGCCCGTCCCTCCCACCCTCCTTCGACCCGCCACGACGATGACACCGAGCTACAGCATCATTCCTTCGTCTCCTCCTCCACCGCCACCCCGGCCATGCAGAGCCCCTCCCTCCTCCAACGTCACGCATCCCTCGCCGGGCGCCAATGCCTTGGCCAACCCCTTTCCCTCTCCTCTCAAGCGTCTGGTCCTCCCCGAGGCCCCTCCGTCCGTCCCTCCACCTCCTCGTGGGCGGCGCGCTCCAACGACCCCACCCCAGAGCTCACCTCCCCGGCCAAGACTCCTTTCCGCGTGCTGCCTTCGGGGCTGGACCAGGGCGCAGGAGAAGACGAGGAGAGGGATGGAACGCCCTCCACCGCCCGGTGTATCCGTCTGTTGCAGTTTCCCCCCCTGAGCGCGGGGAGCAAAGACAAAGTGGAGGGAACGGGGTCCGGTGGCGTGAAACGAGGCAAGCGTTTGAGTCGGACGCCGGCGGGTGCTGCTGCGGTAGAGGCCGGAACAAGGGACAGGGAGGACAGAGAGGGGATGATGATGGGGGAGGACGAGTCTTTCTCGTACAACTACCCGGATTTAACGCGGCAGTCCGCCAGCTTCGTCTTCTCGCCGAACCGCATGGTGGGGCTGGGGTTGGAGGCGGAAGGGGGCGGGGAGGGGGCGGAGGGAGAGACGGGCCCCCGTTATTATCTGCGGAGTGCGGAAAAGAAGGCTCGGGAGCTGGCAGTGGTCCGGGCAGAGGAAGAAGAAGCAGCGCGACAGGCGGCCTCAGTGCGTGCGTTAGCAGCGGCACGCCGAAGCCCTCGACTCGCCTCCTTGGACAAGCATGGCGCTAGAGTATCAGATAGTGCGGGGCAGTCGGCGAACGAAGGCGAAGGAAAGCAGGAAATAATGACCCGTGCGCCGTCTGCGAAGCCTTTCGCATCATCGCCTGCCGTGCCAGCAGCTTCTCCCATGCCAGCCAGCTCCACAACGCATACCCGCAAATCCCCTCGGATTGCCCGCTCCACATTGGAACGGGAAGTGACCGCTGCCTATCAGGCCACGGCCAAGGTGGGATCGGGGAAGAGGCAAAGTCTCTTTGCGGCCGATGTCGAGGCCGAGGTGGAGGCAGGACCTGACAAGGCGGGGCCACAGCCGTGCCGGCCCATTCCGGAAGTCCCTGAGGAGGAATTTGCCCGGGCGCCCAGCTTCATCCAGATCCAGGTTACCAGGGAAATGCTGAACGATGCCATCAAGGTCTTTAATTCCCACATGAAGGGGAAGCAACATGGAGGCAAATCAGGGGTACAAGCCCTGCCCCTCGATCAAGTCACCGAAATTATAGCCCAAGGTGATCTCTCCAAGACCATCTTGCTTTCTCTCGCCCATTTGAAACGGGTAGGAATGAGTATGACAACGCAGGGACAAAGGGCGTACAAGATATGGATGTGAGGGAACAGTGTAGCGGAGGGGTGCGTCAAGACACGAACTGTTTGATAATGGACGGACCAGAAGGTAAATTGTTTGAGGACTGACTCTGGTCTGTGTCCTACCCGGACAACCTATCTGAAGTGTAGAAAGGACGCCGACCTGTTCACATTAGCGAATTTTAAACGAGAGCATGATGTCTTGGCATGTCAGATCTTGATACGCTGGAATATAATAAGAGGACAAGTTGCGTATGGTACCTGTTAATAAATTCGCATTTTGGGGGATGCTAGTGGAGCAGTAGGAGGAAGCGCAATGCAGGGTATCATAAAAATGTTGCATCATGGCAAATTAAGATCATTGCGTGTATTGTGACTTAGAAAACCATGTCGCCCGATAATGAAAAGCAGGAGGGGAATAAAACGACGTCAAGTGAAAAGCCAATTCTTGGATACTCATGAAATCGCATTGAGTACATCTTTTCCGACTCAGCTGACCACATTTTAAGGTCCGCTTGTACACATGCATTGCTCTATTTTCTAACTTTATTTGATCATACGGCCCATTAGTACCTGCTGGTGCGATTCTTGTTGTGCAAATATGATTCTGCCGCACATGATCTCACCGCACATTAAGCCATATGCATTCAAGACCGTGCACAAAATGTGAAATGTCAGGCTATCCCATCGGACAGGACGCGCGTATTCCCTCCCTTCACTGTCATCCGTTTTTTTTCCTTGACGGTTTGCATGTCAGACAAAAAGGCCTCGTAGGAGAGATGACAATTACTGAGAGTGTTGCTGCTTCTTCGCCTTCGACCCCTTGCCCCTTACATTTCAAACATTGTCTTTCATTCCACAAAAGCTTCATAAAGTGGGCGAAGATCTCCACATGACAACCGATCGCAAGAAAAAGGCAGTGCCAGAACTTTCCGATACAAGAACTCAGGCCTCACGACGGGGAGTTGGTGTTTGGGGGGCGGGGAGGATTGGAGGGGGGTTGCCTACGAGAGGCCACAAAAATCGGTTAATGCGACAATTGCCACACCACCTGGATCTACTCTAGTAAAAGGCGAGAGAGATTTCCAAGGTTGATGGTGAGGCTGTGCTGGGTGATTACGAAGTGAAGGTTTGCTCTATATAGTAGATTGGATGAAACAAGAATGTGATTCGCTTATCGAGATTGAGTGGACTCCACGAGTGACGCCAGGGGTTCTTTTTCAAGGAAGTATGCTGTATTGGAGGTGTAATGCTCTTATGGTTGCCTTGGGAGCCTGTTATTTACTGTTTCATCTCGTGCTTTCGTTCCTGTATTCATTAAATCGGAAACTTGCGCCATTAAAGCTGTACTACGAGAGAGGGCATCAGTGGCGGGGAGGTCAGTTGAAAAATATCGATTCGCTTCCCTTTTCTTTTCTCTGTTGCGGTATTGGGTTGTTCCTTAATAATACAAGTCGAGAAAAACATTTATGTACTCGGGGATTGTTGGCACACATGTAATGAAACCTTTTGAGTCAGGCTCATAATGCCGCTTTCAAACATTTTTGTAAAGGTCCCATGGGCCAAAAGCTTCAGCATGCGTTCGCTTTACGATCGAGATTTGTCCAGTGTATAAGCGGAAGAAAGTATCTACTAGAATTATCGTGACTGGAGCACCTTGTCAAGGCACCTGCACTGTGCTTCTCGAGTATTTTTGATTTACCATTTGCCGAAAAGCTCCTCAATATTCATGTTTCGTGTGCATTAATAGAAAGGAAAGAAAACAGTGCCTCGCAATAATATCATTCAAATTTCTTACCCAATTGAATTTTCTTTCAGCTGTTACGAAGTTTACTTGATTACACAATGAAAACCTATGTACACCCATCTATTTTACCTTTTCTCTGCCCCTCGCTTCAAACCTCCGATCAAAGCGTCCACCAGTCAACTGCACCACGTCACAACAATCCTCAACGACGCTGTACACGTACACATTTCCTCCCCCACCTCCTCCTCCTGCTATACCTCCGCCTTTTCTTCCCTGCCCTATACCTCGCCCTTGTTTTTTTTCTTCCTCTTCCAACGCGTCTGCTAAGGACCTCAAGCCTTTCTTGTACGGGCCGCAATGCTGACTCACCCACGGATCACGCAGCGCTTCCTCTGGACCGACACGAAGGTATGCAGTACAGAAGACACGAATGACTATGTACGGCATTTCCACTGCCAACACCACCACAGCTTCCCGTTGTGGTCCGGATCCTACGAAAGGATGACCCACCATTCGCTCGAGATGAGATCGCACCCGCCGTTCCAAGGCCGTCATTTCCTTGTACGCTTTCCGACGATCTGCGCCGGGCGCGTATTGCGAGAGTTTCGAATCAAGGTAGGAAAGCTTGACCTCCACTCCCCCTCCTCCTCCTCCCCCTCCTCCCGCGATCCCGCCTCCGACTCCCCCTCCTCCGACTCCCCCATGCGCATGAGAGCTGTGTTGATAATATCCCGCGGGGCCATGATCCAACGCACTCGTGTCCACGTGGTACGGCCATCCTTTCTCCCCGCTTCCTCCCCCCCCTCCCCCACTAAAGCCTCCTCCGCCCGGGGACGGTATCCTGTCCAATATATGACGCGCCAGCTGCAGCAACGGCACCGTCGCATCGGACACGCCGGCCTCCCTCACTGCGCGAAGCTTCACCGCCCGCTTGTCTCGCAAGACGTGCGCTTTTACCATTACCAGGAAGGGAATGCCCATGGCCAGGCAGACCCGGGTCGCGTCCTCCACGGACATCTCCACCCGCCCTCCCTCCCGCCCTTTCCTCCACAAGTCTTGTGGGAAGTATTCCGCTTTCATGCCCCGATTCCAGAGCACACAAGCCACCAGCAACCGATCGGCCATGCCCCCCGCCCCCAGCCCCGACGCGGTGGAGCAGATCAGGACGTCGGGGGGGCCGGCGCAGGAAGGGAGGCGAGGTATCGCATCGACGGAGAGGGGGAGGAGGCCCTTGGAGCTGTGGGGACTGTGCGCGACATAAGGCACCATCAATAGAGGACACATGATTCGCCAAGCGCCTTGGGGGAGCCGAATGAGGATGGGGAGAAAGGAAACGAAAGGGGAGAAGGGAGATGGAAAGGAAGGCGACCTACCGGGTGAGTTTTTCGATGGAAACCGTCATGCCCATGGCAAGCAGGAGGGGCGACGCCCACTGGGCGGGAGAGCGGTGTTCAAGTATCAGACTGTCGTAACGCCCCCCCTCGATCACACAGTATCGCAGGTAGCGATGGGAGGCTCCGGTAGCTTGTCTCGAGTAGGAAGCAGAGGCGCTCTGTGAAGGGGTTGGAGGGGCTTCGGAGGAGGCCTGGGGGGCCCGGGGAGGGAAAAGGGAAGCAAATTCTTTCCCTAGCGTGGGCGGGACAAGAACTTGGAAGATCAAGCCCGAGGTATAGTGAGACTTGCGGCGGTGGAGGCCCATATCAAAGACAAGGGCCAGCGGGGCGTGCTTGCATTCGACGGGGCCCTTCCCCCCCTGAGCACCGGCCAATAGAGAGGCTTCCATCAAATGTTTGGGTTCCTTGGGGCTCATACTGAATGTTTGTGGGGTATCCCCGGTCACCCCTCCGCATTTTTCCCTCATCCAAGGCCCCGGCACAGAGGTGTGGAGAGCACGCCGTCCGTCCCCCCCTCCTTGCCGAGTGCCAACACGGCGGTGATGCGTTTGGAGAGGGTTCAAGCCAGGATTTTGGTTGGGGTTGTCCAAGCTTGGATTGATGGACGGCGTGCTTATCCTGCCTCCCACTCCGCCTTTCTCAACCCCCGAGAGGGAGGACGGGGGGGAGGACGAGAGCCCGGTAGGGGTGGGGGAGGAAGCCGCAGGCACGACCAGCATGCCCAAGGCGTGCAAGTAGTGGAAGAGGGTGCGCAGGCTTAAGAGTGCATCAGAAACGGTTTTACAAGCCAGTCGGAGCCGTTTCATTTCCTTCCGAGAGGCGTGGAATTGGCCGGACCTTACCCTCCCTGGCCCCCCCCCTTCCCCCCTTCCGATCCCACTTCCTCCTTCCGGGGGAATCAAGACAGCTTGAACCTGCGGCAGGGCGGAGAGGGCGTCTTCCACAGCCTGAAGTCTCATGTATGGGTCGTTCCCTGCGCTGAGCAGGCTGTTGAGGAGCCGTTTTACACCCTCCTTGCTCTCTTGCAATGCGCACTGGTGCTGTTGCTGTCTCTGCTGAAGGGTAGCTGCACTCACATTTACCTCTCGCGTCGACCTGAGGCCTTCGCCTTCACTCGCATTGCTTCCTGTGGCACTCTTTCCTCCCCTGGCTCCTCCCTCTCCCCCTTCCGCTGTAAAACCCACTACTTCCTCCAGCGCCGCCGCCACCGCCTTTGGGTGTGCGAGCGCCCCCATGCACACGGCCTCGAGCAGGTTCAGGACGGGCTTGCGCGCCTCGAGGGGGACGTCCAAAAGCTCCAATGTCCCCTGCAATAAAGGCGCGCTGTTCAAACGCAGCACGTACGGTCGGCCTACGATACCTTCCACCACCTGCCCTGCTGTCCACACCACCTCTGCCTCCAAGATCTCCCCCTGTCCTGGCGTGTGTCGGCCGTCGCAGACGACGTCCAATTGCGCGGCCCATTCTTCCTGCGGGTGCCCCGCCCCCTGGTCGGGGCCATGGAAGATTCTGGAAACTTCGTACCGCTTCAAATGGGAGACCTCCGTGCGGGCCACGTACCGGGCGAAAGGAACGAGTAGGTCCGAAGGGAGACGAAGCACCGCCCCCTCTGCGTCCAGCACGTCCACGCCCTGACCCTCCCCTCCACCGGTCCCGCCTCCTTCCCGTCCTCCCTCCTGATGGTGCCGGCGGTGGGCAGGCACGAGCTCCCCTTCTCTTCCCGCCCGCGCCCCAGGGGTCCCAGCCCTCCCGCCCAAGGCGGCCGGCGTCGGTCGCAAGAGAGGAACGGACACGGGCAAGGCCCCATGCAATTGAAAAACGGTTTTCACGTAGTCGGAGACGGCCTCCCGGCGGGCCAATACCCGGGCTGTCATCTCCTCCTTCTGTGCCGCCATCCATTCCAAATCCCAGGTCGCGTCCACCTCAGGGGGGTTTCCATGCGCAAAAAGCGCGCGAACCAAGCGTCTGTAGGACAGGGACTGAGGGTTCGTCAAAGTGGCCAAGGCTTCTTTCAGATAGACTTCTTCCACCTCCATCTTCCCCGGCAGATCTCCCGAGGCGAGAAAGGCCGCGGCGGAGGGCCGGAGGGAAGGGGAGGGATCAACAAGCTGCTGGATCGCCTTGGCGACCAAGGGGGGTACGCGCGCCAGGTACTCGGAGGGAAGCTCCTGCGTGGTACGGAGTGCGGTCAAGGTTTTGGCGCGTTCCATCATGGTGGCGAAGGGAGGGTGCGTCATCTCGAAAAAAATGATCCCCAAAGAGTACAAATCGGCTTTGGTGTCGTAGCGGCCACTCCTCGGGCCCGACGTCAGCAATTGCTGCTCAGGCGCGATGTAAAAGTAAGTGCCCACGCCTCCTGTGATACTCCCGCTCCCTTCCTCCCACCCTCCCTCCTCCCTCG
>Ga0102934_1000543_pt1 | contig 25518 bp, 23 predicted proteins | sample SalPonR2_A_D1_MG_FD_78175 | JGI IMG/M metagenome (GOLD analysis project Ga0102934, IMG submission 78175) | Salt pond soil microbial communities from South San Francisco under conditions of wetland restoration - Salt Pond MetaG R2_A_D1_MG | ecosystem: Environmental > Aquatic > Marine > Intertidal... | reverse complement strand
TGTTTGGGCTTCGGTGACTCTTTTCGAGGGGCGTGGGACGGCACGGGGTCAGGCGATGAGGGGGGGAACGGGGGGGAAGAATGAACGGGTGATGGGATGACATGATTCTTGGGATAGTGCGCATAAAATGTGAGATGTAATCACTGGACCAGGACAAGAATCAAGAGGAATGAACGATTAACGCTGCGCCTCGGTATTGCCGTGGACTGCAGGCGCTCGAGACACCTTGCACAACGTGCTCTTTCGTCCGACTTTCCTCATGCATACATAACAAGCAAGTTCTCCCCCACCTGTGTGCCCGCCGCCTTCTTTTCTTTGTACATATCTCCGGGCCAGCACGGGTCCGCGTCGGGGAACCCTGGCGCCTCACGCGCTCCCTCCGTCCCACTCCACACCTAACGCCCTGGCCTTAAACCTCGACATGCCGGGGGGCGCTATCCCCGACCGATCTGTCATACTGCAGGCCGAAGAGCTACGCCGAGAAGTAAGCTCCGGGCCTATCCTTTCCCCTCCCCCATTCCGCGGCCCCCCGCACCCGTCCACCTCCGTGACCAATCCACTGAAGGCCTTCCCCGCAGGCTTCGTCTCCGAGGTCTCCGGGAGCTTTCCCTGAAAACCAGTGCCACTCCATGCTTGTCGCCGCTGAGCCTCCAAACGTTTGTCCTCGTCTTTTTCCTCTTCCACCTCGGGCTCGCACGGGATCCGGCGACGCGGGAGGAAATCTAGCGACTCCCGGGAAGCCGGCGCCGAGTGGAGGTCGAAGCTCACGTGTTTTTTCACTCGCGCCGTCTTTGTTACTGGGCTCTTTATGCAGCTCTTCGTGGGCTTGGTCGTTGACTCGGTGCCAGAACTGTTGCCGCCAATGCGCTCCCGTCCCGTGCTCAGGAAGAAGCCCTTTCCCCACCCCGAACCCTCCAACTTGTTTCGACCCTGTCGACTGTCCGCCTCCGCCTCCAGCTCCCCGCGAATCGACTTGAACTGTTGCGATTGTATCTCGCTCGCCCTTTCCTTGATACCTTCCCAATCGTGGTCGTCCAGAAGCTGTTGTGTCGAAGAAGGTAAAGATGCCCCCGTTTTGCAGCCATTTGAAGACGCGTTGCTGCTTTCAGAGTCTGCAGCGACGCGATTATTGACATCCCGATTTGATGTTGGCGTCTGATTATTGCCAAAAGCAGCTCGCTCCGCCTCCTTTACTTCTGTTGCAATTGCTGCGGCCGTAGACGCTTTCTTGTTCGCCGCGGCTGCCTTTTCCAAAACACCCAACAAGTCAAGCTTCTTCACCTGTCTGGCAGCTTCACGAACACTGTACACCTCGGAAGAAACCTCTTTCCCTTCGTCATCCACCCACTCTCTGATCTCAAACACATCCTCCTCTTCACCGGACGCGGATGAAGTGCTTGCTGCCATCGTGCACCCGCCCCTTTTTGTGGTCCCCGGAGGCGGCGATGATACGATGGTAGATTTAACCAGGGGGAAGGAAACCCCAGTCCCAGATATGTGTGCGCTTGCTGCAAGGGACAAAGAGTAGCGTTCGGATATGAGTGATGTTGTAATATTAAATATTTTGAGCCGCATTTGCTTTGTCTGCATTCGAGACGTCCAAAAAGAAAGGGGTGGGGGATGATATCGTCGAGGAAGTGCTAGTGCAACCTCCTGACGCAAGGCAGCGAGCATCTTCACACACTGACTTGAAACCTCTCTAGCAGGCACACGCCAGATTTACCATGGATAGCAAAATTCAGAAGAGTATAGTTTGCGTGGGCAGCTTAAATGTGGATTTGTTTTGCTATTTGCACGACAAATTCCCAGAACCAGGTAGAGTGCGACCTCCTCATCGCCGGCTCCGGGAGCCCTTCCATGTCGAGGTTCTCACGTCGTGCTACCCACGCATAGGCGAGACTCTCCAAGGCTCCCACTCTGCTACATGCTGTGGGGGTAAAGGAGGCAATCAAGCGGTCATGGCTGCACGTCTCGGTGCACCGACGTCCATGGTGGGCATGGTGGGCAGGGACGTTTTTGGGAACACGTTGCGGGAGGCTTTGATTCACGACGGTGTTAGCATCAAGTAAGGCGGGGTCTATGGACTTGAAGCATTTGTATATGCTATCTAACAATAATCACACGTCAAAACTGCTACCTTTAAATCGGAATTTGGGAAATTAGACCTCTCAGAGAAGCAGCCGACGGGACTAGCACGGGCACGGCGCAAATACTGGTCAACGGGCGAGGGGAGAATATGATCATCATCACCGCTGGTGCCAATGGAAAGCTGACGCCCACCGACGTGCAAGCTGCAGAGAGTGATATCGCAGCAGCAGCTGTTGTAATGGTAGGTGCGCGTGGTCTGTAATATACTTTTTCATTCCGGCCCATATGGCTCCTAGTGGATGGGCATAGGCACGCTCGATCCTGCCAGTAATGCAGCGCAAGTCCTAGAAAGCAATAGCTACGAGGCGAACAATCAGGTCGTATGGGTCTCTTCCCGCGCCAACGTGCCAGAACGGGGCAGCGGTCAGCGGCTCCTCGCATTGACGCGTGTCACCAACCCCACGCACAGGTTCAGCTCGAAGTGCCCCTGGAAGCGACCCGAGAAGCCCTCCGTCTCGCCCGGGCCCACGAGGTCTTCAGCATTCTTAACCCCGCACCGGCCCCCCGGGGGGGGCTTGACCAGGTAGGTCGGCCTCGAAAGGCGCGTTCAACGGCGCACCAATGCAAGGGAGCCGGTAGGGCACGTGACACTCCGAGGGCCCTAGAGGGGGGGGGGTCACAATCCTCCGTCTCCCCCATCACTCTCTTTGGTGATGTCGGTTCCAGTTGAGCAGCCAGTGTTCAAAGACATGCCGTCCTTCGGTCACGGGACTCCCCAACCCCCATCCATCTCCGCATCAGGAGCTCCTCTCCTTGGCCTCGCTAGTTTGCCCAAATGAGACGGAGCTCGCCGTGCTCACCCAGAAGCCTGCCAAAACTCTGTCGGAGATAGAAGCGGCCGCGCATCGTCTCCGGGGCATGGGTGCAGCCAGGGTGCTCGTGACGCTCGGGGAGAGAGGCACCCTGTTGGTGACAGAAAAGGACGGCGAGGACCACGTGTTGCTGACTCCGAGCCCGAAGGTAGAAATGGTGGTGGATACAAGTGGGGCGGGAGACTGTTTCATCGGCAGCCTGGCGGCCTATCTGTCAAGCGGGGTAAGTGAAGGGAGGACCGCTTCTTCTGGGTCGGACTTGGGGAAAGACCGCGACGTGAAACACAGCAAACTTCTTACCCTTGTGGCCGCCATTCTAGATGGCTTTACCCCAGGCAGTATCCAATGCCTGCGAATTAGCCTCAATCAGCGTCGGGAAGGCAGGAACGCAAATCTCGTATCCCTACAAACATGAGCTTCCAGAACGGTTGCAGCTACTTCATGGACTTTGACCTGCAATCGACCATACGGTACACTACTTGCCGTCATGCGGAAGTGTAATGAATAGATCTATTTGTAACACTGTCTCTGTAATTTGCTAGACGTATGAGATGGAGGTGTTCTTTTGTGTTGCAATTCTATCCGTCCTCTTCGCAGTGGAAGCTTAGCGTTGCAGGAGCTCAATGTAATCAATTGAGATGTTTTGGAGAACCGTCTAACATTTGTAAACAATTCATTGACATTGATACCAGCACGTTCAAACATATCACGCCTTTGAAATGGTCACTCAGCACGATAATACTGTCTTGCGGGAATGATAAACCCCTGTCCGCGTTAGGGGGGCGACACAGGGGAGGTTAACTCAAACGCACAAAAGCTGACCAACCTCATGCGTATATGCGGACACCACTTGCACATCGGCGTCGCAACTAAACTCTTATCCGCCGTTTCAGTAAGTATCAGACAGCGGACTATCGTCATTTACGACGTCTAGTGGAGGGCGGGAGTCACGCCACGGTCCTTGCGGGGGAAATGGGCCGTGTTCGCCGGGAGCAACCCTCCCGCTGAGTCTTTCCTTCCGTCTCGAGGGCCGGACTGGCTTAAATCGAGTGCCGGAGGCGCAATACTACCGAACTGAAGTGGGCCTGATGCTGGTGTGGAGGACAGAAATAGTATACCATGCTCCAATACGACTTCTTTCTCGGACGCAACATTAGGCATTTACTGGGTGCGCAGACAAGCTTGTGCCGGGTGTCCGGGGGCCTCGAGACTTCGCCATGTCGCTGCGCTTCTACGCTTTGGATTCGCCTGAACTTCGGTCCATGGAACAACATGGGCACTTCCTAATGCTGGGCACGAAAGTTGCTTTGGATTTATGCTGCCCGAACCTGGCTTTCTACGTAAACCGTGCCGTTAAGGTCTCCTCCCTGGACGCCACAGGCTCTGACCCCTCCGCGCCTCTGCTTAGTGCCATGGCGAACGATTTGACCCCTACCTTTGACAGGCACTTTTGTTCGGACACCTGGGTAGATGTAGACGGCACTCTTGTCAGGGTGACCCTCGGTTGTCTTCCTTCTGGCGAGGCGTCACGGCATAACTGCCCAGCCAAACCGCACGCTGCAACCGAGATTGTCAAGAGCGTTGCGAACGGTGAGGGGCCTCTCCGAATCCTCCTGGCACTGACCTCGGCCGACCACGCGGTCGCCTTGGGTACGGCAGTAGCGCGGGCATTTCCCATGTACAGTCGCAAGAGCAACGGCAGCAGCAGCGCCAGCAAGCCACCGCGAAACGTCGAGGTAGTCTTCAATATGACCATGGAGGCCTTGGCCTCCTGTACTTTTTTAGGAGGTCAGGGTGTGAATTTCTCCAGCGATAGCGGTAGTGATGAGCCCGGGAAGCAAGGGGAACACCAGGTGTTCGATGCGTCCATGACAATGGTGAGCCGAGTAGAGGCAATGGCGGCGGGGATCCGACTGAGCGCGCGCCTGGTCGACGCGCCTGCCAACGAGATGCACACGGACGCGATGGTCGAAGAAGCGAGACAGGTTCTGCACCGGCTTCGACGGCTGAATTTGCAAGACTCCGTTTCCATGACCGTGCTGCGGGGGGAGGAGCTGAGGGAGAAGGGCTTTGGAGGACTGTACGGAGTGGGGAAGGCGGCCGAGCACCCGCCCGCCCTGGTGGTCCTGTCGCTAGTGCCCCGGGCCAATGAGCGCCCGGCCAGCACGCCCGACACGCTGAAGCCTAGTGTCGTGTGGGTGGGAAAAGGCATCGTCTACGACACGGGTGGGCTGAGCATCAAGACCAAGACGGGCATGCCTGGGATGAAGCGCGACATGGGGGGGGCCGCCGCGATCTTGGCCGCATTTGAGGTGGCGGCGCGGCTCGGGTACCGCAAGAGACCGCTCCACGCCATCCTGTGCCTGGCGGAGAACTCCGTGGCGGCGAAGGCCACGCGCCCGGACGACATCCATGAGATGTATTCGGGCAAGACGGTAGAGATCAACAACACGGACGCGGAGGGGCGCCTGGTCTTGGGAGACGGTGTAGCGTACGCGGTGCAACACTTAGCTCCCTCCGTGCTCGTGGATATGGCCACCCTGACGGGCGCGCAAGGCGTGGCGACGGGGCTTCGGCACGCCGCCTTGTACTGCAACGACGAGAGGCTGGAGGCGGCCGCTGTGGAGGTCGGCAGAGCCACGGGGGACCTCACCCATCCTGTCCCCTATGCCCCCGAGTTTTTCCAGCACGAGTTCCGCTCCTCGGTTGCGGACATGAAAAACAGCGTGGCGAACCGTGAGAACGCCCAGTGCTCGTGCGCCGGCCAGTTCATTGGGGCGCAGATCTCGGAGTGGCTGGGCGGAAAGGGGCATGGGTGGATCCACGTCGACATGGCGTACCCTGTGCACAATGGAGAGAGGGCCACGGGTTACGGCGTGAATTTGCTGGTCGGTCTGTTGGAACGCCTGTGAATGGGGGCGTGAGCAGGGGGAGGGGTCGACGGCGATGGTGGGGGTTGTGCAGCCGAGGAGGAGGAGTGACGGGAAGGTATTCTGGAGGCTCTTAATTAATCAAATCAAAACATGATGAAATGCACCCTTGGAATCAATAAAAAGAATGAGCGGGATGGGCTTGACGACCGACGGCTCGGCCTTGGGATGCGGGGGCCTCGCCCGGAAAGCAACTTGTCAGGTCCAAAGAAAATCCCTCCGGCGCATATCTTCTGCTTTGACGTGCACTCTTGCTGTCTTTCCCATGGTTTTCATCGTCCAGTCATATTCTGTTGCCGCAAAATGTCACCACGCATTTCATGGGAAGAGAGACGGCCCACAGAAGCAGGCATTCCCTCCTTCCCTAGCGCTTTCCCCGGCAAGACACAAATCCTCCTTATTTTGTCCCCTCGTCGTCTGTTTCTTCGCCTAGAACGCATTCCTATTCAAATGCAAGAGGTCATTGAGGGCGATCTCCAGCACCTGGAGAACCACCTCCACAATAATCAGCGCAATCACGATCAATTCGAGCTGTTAACGGGCATAGACGGTTGGAAAGGAGGGAGGGAAGAAGAGCGGGCAGAAGTGAGTGTAGGTGGGACTGAACATGACATCAAATACCATACCCCCCCTCCCCCTCCCGTCCCCACGTCCTCGCCCTCACGCTGACCTTCGTGGAATGAGAGTTGTCTAACTGCGTCTCGAGCACGTTCAGAAGCTCCCGCAAGATGTCAAGCCGCTTGTTCAGGATATTGACGCGGTTGGGCAGGTCCAGGTACTTGCACAGGCCCACGTATCGGGGCTCCCACAGGTCGGCCTCCCAAAACCATTCCGGCGTGTCCAGGATGTCCGAGTGCAGGTTGATCTCGTTCCGTTCCAGGAAGACCTTCCCCGTGAGCTTGCTAATCTCCTTACGACTCACGTTGGTCTTGCCGAACTCCGCCAGGTGGATGGGGATGTGCTTGGTGCTGGTGATGGTCCCATCCACGCGGTCCTCGAAGACAAAGAGCTTTGCTGACTGGGCCAGCGAAAAAGAGAGGGCCAGCTTTTCCTCCGGGTCGTTGCTTGTGAGCGTGATCTCGTAGTGGAGGATTTGCGGCGAGCTCCCGTAGAAGTAGGCGAAATCGTCGTAGCTCTCCTCCCGCTCCATATCCGAGACCAGCTCCACCGCGAAGGGCGTCAGCATGCTGATGAAACGCTCCTCCTCCTCCTTCGTGCAGCCCCAAAACACAGTGCAGCCGTAGGGAAAACAGAAGATGTGCTTCACCTCCAGCGGGTCGCACTTCCCGTCATCATCGGTGGTGTAGATGACGCCCATGAAATTCTTGTCCCGCCAATTCAAACCGACTAGATCCGATGTATCCACCTTTGCCGACTGGGACGGAGGGGCTGCTTTGACCCCACTCACCGCTGCATTGGCCGTTGCGCGCAGGAAGCTCTTGCAGCGCGCGGCGATGTGGCTGCCCCTGCCGCCCTCCTTCTTCTTGGGCACTGGTAAGAGCAAACTGCTCGAGTTTGTGGTTGAGAGCGTGGGCGGAGCAGGCGGTGCGAAATACGAGTGTTGGCTTCCGGCTTTGCCTCCATTCGTGCCGTAATACCCTCCGCCTCCTCCGTCTCCTCCTGCTCCCTTCCCCTTGTGTCCTCCCTTGTCGACAGGAACCATCTCCTTCTTGCGCTGCAACAAGTAGCGCTGGATTTGATCCGTCTGCAGCTCTGAGGCAATACAGTACACGGCCAGCCGGCCTTTTCGCACGGCGATCGTGGGCTTTTTCGTCTTTTTTCGCGTCACTTTCCGGTTCCAGCGAGGCTTCCGCGGCTGAACCCACTCTTCCAACGGGGACCTGAATTGGTCAAAGTCCAGCATTGATTGTACGGCGAACCCATTGCCGTCCTCGTAGCTTTCCCTCCCGTGGTTCATCGAGGGCGAATGCAGGTGGTGATGGCGGCCGTCCCTCTCGCGATCGCTCTCGTCGATGTCCGTCCCTATCAAGGGCTCGGCCGCGGGGTCCAGCATCTCCCGCGAACTCGTCCTCCGTCGACGGTTAGGAGTCATGTGCGATTGCGTGGGGATCGCGCTATCGGAATGGTAGCCAGACGTCTGGTACTGTCGCATGAGACTTGAGGTAGAGGAAGACGGGGCTGTGGGAGTAGTTTCCTCCTCGTCCCGACGCCGACGCCCTTCCTCCGCATCCACGCTCAGATAATCGTCCTCATGATTATAATCTGAATACGGCAAGGAAGCGGTGGCACCGTAATGGACAGGCGGTGAGGAAGACATCTCTATTGTAGCGGGCGCCGGTTTGTGATGAGAAAGAGAGCGCGTCGTTTTGACGGACGCAGCAAAGCTTTATGCAACCTGCCAGCCGCTTTCGCTTCCGAGCAGGCACACGTGCACGCCTTATGTCGTCAGATTCCTGGGTGAAAAGGATAGCGAAGACAAACGTGAGACGAGAAGGTACGGCAATAGGACGTTGCCTTGACCCCTCCGGGTGATACCGACCGAGGAGGGCGGCATACGTAAGGTGCCTCCCAGAAGCGAGTTAGGCCTCACTGTCCGCGAGCACGATGCGGTAAGATCCTTGTCGTACGCATGTTTGTCCGAGTGTGACGGTGCACCTCATGAAACACGCCGGGGAGAAGCCCAGGACGTGGTTCGGGTGTAACATTCGAATGGAGGGGTGCGAGGCTGTCTGAGAGCCCAGAGGGCCCAGGGGGGGGAGGTCGGACGAGTCTCTTTCTTTGCGTTCATCCGTGCTACGCAGATTGTGCACTTATTCTTGTGGTCTAAACCATAAACTTTATCGCGACAAGCAATGCTATCCTTGTCTTGTGGCCGCACTCATCACAGCTCAGCATGTTTTTCTACCACTGCTACAAAACAGGGAGGGAGGATAGTTAGCACTACCGCAACGGCCATCCATGCATGAGCTATGTACCACAGATGCGACGATCCACGCTCTGAATTTAATGCGCGACGAGCGTGATGAAGCAAAATTTGCCGGTCTTCTTTTGTTGATCAAGCACCTAAATAGTCGCCCTTGGCCGGCAACCTCTGATGCTCCAGGCGCAAGTAGACAAAGTGAAAATGATAATGTGCGCCGACGTGTTTTAGAAGCCATCACGCCACAGTTCTTGGGACGATTGCTAGTATCGTCCCCCAAATCCCCGGATCAGCTGCACTTTCAGGGCGTAGGTCTTGCTGTGTTGGGCACGCTTGCCCGGGACCCGACGCTTCTTCCTCGGTTGCTCCCCTTGCTGAAGCATGTCTTGGCAGTACTCGACAAGACGCTAGTGCCGACCAGAGAACACGCAGAGGGCTTTTACGAGGAGGAACAGGCGGAGACACGACCAGAATGGTCGATTAAACGGATGCAGCTTCTGGAAGACTGTCTCCTCTTCGTACACCTGCTGACCCGCGATTCCCGGTCAATGGCGTGCCTGGAGGCCCTCGCCACGCATCAGGCATTTGGGAGGGTCAGTGCCTGTCTGGTCCACTTGCGACAAAGGGCACAGATGGGAACAAAAGACGTGGAGGGTACGAGCGCTCGCAGCGGGAGCGCTGCAAGCAAGGAGGCAGGTGCGAGGCAAGGAGAGGAAGGGCGGGAGGAGCCTTTTGCGGAGGCTCTCCCCGGCGTCTTGTCCCAAGCCCCCTCCGCGTCGATAGGCGGTCATCTTGCCGCGGCTGCTGATAGCGGAAGCCCTTCGTGCGGCGCAAAGTCACCGCCCGCTGAAAGTAAGGGCGAAAGCCCCGAACCGGGGGGCAGTCCGGAAGATAGGGTGGGTTGTGCCATGGCCAAAGCCTGCCTCGCCCTCGAAGGGATGCTCCTGCTGGAGAAGGAGCTGGGACTGCGCCTGTCCGTGGTGGTTGACGGGGAAAAGAGCCTGGCGGTGCTCGCCTCCGCTCTGGAGGAGGCGTCGGGGGAGCTCAAGGTCCGCCTCGCCCAGTTGCTCAACCTCTTCCTCCTCAACCGAAGAGGGACCACGGGCACAGCCGTCGCTTGGGCGCGGGCCATGGGCGACGCATCCCACGGGCGACCCTCTTACAAGCGGCCTCGGACGGGGCAGCACGTGCGGGGGGCCCTCCTTCAGCTCTTGCACGGGGGCTTGCGGGAGACGCACCGAGACCCGGCGCTGGCTGTCCTCGTCCACATGCTGGCCCTCTTCGGACAAGGCTGGGTACTGGACGACGAGGAGGTAGGAGAGGCTGAAGTAGGGGGAGGGGAGTGTGCTGCTGGGCATGGGACGGGCAGGCGCCATGGCAAGAGCGTAGTCTTCCTCGTGCACGCCTTGTCGGCGGAAGCGCGGATGGCCGCGGAGGAGCTCCAGTCTCTGGGGCACTTGGAGGAGGACATCTTGGGCAGCGATTTTGCGCTCCAACGCCGTCGGGAACGGGCTTTACGAATCCTTCCCTTGTGTGTGGAGGGGTTGGAGGCTGTGCTGCGTTTTTTGTGCGGGGCAGGCAATGGTCCGGAGTGCGTAATAGAGGGGAACGAGTCATCCGCAAGGTCCGAGTCGAGGGCTAGATGCGATGGAGAGTGGTGGATGCTCTCGGGGGAGAACTTGTTGGATATGCGGGCCTCTTTGCACGACGCGTTGGGGGCTTTCCTGAGACTCCTGCAGGATGGGGCGGGGGAGTGGAGGCAGACCAGGGTGCGGACAGCGGGTGGACCGGATCGGGTATGGGAGGAACTGGGCGAGGAATTGGAGGCGGTCTTCCGGGAGGTGGTTGCCTTCATGAGTGCGATGCTCTCTGAGGACGAGGGCTGTCTGAGTGCGGAGGAAACGCTGGACGTGTTGCCCTTCTTCAAGGCCGTGGTCGGGGAGGACCCTCGATGGATGCGACCATGGGTGTCACGGGCGATGTTGTTAGGGATAGAGAACGGGGACGACGACGCCGAGGCGAGCATTCGGGCGATTGACCGGCTCGTAGATGAGTGTCAGATCCATCACTGGTTCGTCAAGCAGCTAAAGCGCCCTACCCGCGACGCATCGGAGCAAGGCCAGCATGTCGACCTCCTTTTCATCTTCCACGAGATCATTGTCCGCGGTGGGCAACGAGTTATTTGCGACGATGTCGCCTGCCTTCTCCTCTTTCACCCATCCATTTCCAGCCTTGTGCCTGACCTGGTCCTGGATAATTACCATCCTTCTTCCTCTTGTCTCGCGTTCACGTCCTCGTCCTCCGTGCGCCTTGGGCTTCACCGGGTGTGGTTTGTCCTGTCGATTTTGTGGGAGAGGGCGCAGTTTCGCTCTGGCAGCGAAGGAAAGAGGGGGATTGCCGAGGACGTGGAGTATCTGGAGCTGCAGGGTCTGTTGGATGGACTTGTGCCTCCTGGAAGCGAGACACGTCTCTCATGGTTGACGGGCATAGGAAGAGTGCTCGTAGAGGGCGGTAAAGCATTGATATCTGCACCAAGGTGCCATGCTCATGCGGCTGAAGGCCCAAAATTGACGGAAGCAGAGCGGGACGAGATCTCGGATGCCTGGAAGCAAAGCATGCGCATTTTTTCATATCTACCGCGTAGCGTGCAGCAGGAAGTCTTGCAAAGACTAAGACTGTATTACAATGCCGAAGATCTGCAAGCCCTGGAAGATGAATGGGTCTTGTTGGATGCAGCAGCGGCAGTGTTGTAGTGACCAAGAGTAGGGGTAATTTGAACACATGAAACAAAAATGAAAAGAATTGTACAGTTCTGGTTTTAGAAACCTCTTTACCCAAAGTCACAATGTGTAGAAGTTCTAGCAATGAAAGCATGATAGATATCGACAATGAATTCGTTTCAAACCAGATACATGGCCACTGCGCTTCTGACAAACAAATGTTATGATTCTAGCGTGGAATTTAATTTTCAATGTTCATGTTAAAATGTTCAAAAATCGTTCACCTTTTGGATTTACTTGGAGACTGCTTTATTCATTTCGTCGAATTATTTTCAGTACCAATAGGGAATAACGTCACGAGCTTGGCGGAACATTTTTTTAGAATGCCAAAATGATCCTTCCTTTATTTCTATCTCATGTGGAAGCCTTCCTCGTCCTTGCCAAGGCATGAGACGCATACTTTGCTTATCTTGGAACTATTCGCTGTATTTTTTGCAAGGGCATTATTTAAATGACCACTATTATGTTAGGCAATTTTATTTCACCAAGACTCAAAACATTTTGCGAGCAGTGGCACTTCGAATCTTTATCTCAATGCCGTCTGCAAGATTTGACATAAAGAAAACAAGGTATAATTCAATGTGGCGTCTTGGATGACATGCGTTACACACCACGTTTTTATTGGAAAAAAGGAAGGACACTTCAAAAACACTACGAAAAAAATATGGACCGGAAAAGGAAAGCACTGACGCTGTTGGCGAGCATCTTTGCTGACCTTTCTTCTAAGCGATCATGTCCGGGGTAGTGAGCTGGTGGAGCCCTACCGGTACTACGCAATGCATTCCCCGCAATAATTTTGGGGATGTGATTTCTAGTACGGTTCCGTCAACGCTGCGTTCCATGACTAGAAAAAAGTGCTTGATGCGCGTGTGCCCATTATTCTGTCACGAAAACAGGTAACCTGGCGTAGGACGATCTTTGCATTATGTCGCTCCGTCGCGCTCTCGGCATCAGTCACATCGCACGCAGTCACCGCGTGGCCCTCGTCATGCCAGATGCATCGACAGCGTCATATTTCCCTGCCTGTGCGAGTGGCCGGCGCTCTTTCTACAGCACTAGCGGGAGAAAGCAGAGCAAACGAAGAGACTACCGAGGGCCCTTGCTCGTGGGTGGCTCCTTGGTGGGAGCATCCACGATCCAATGTTACCTTCACCATCGCGCATTCAGTAGCCCTACTGTCCTAGGACCAAACCAAGCACGCAATCAACTCATTGTATCTGCTTCGTCGGTGACAGCAATAGGGGCAGCGGCTGCAGCAGCCCTTGCATTTTCATCGACCTCGATGGCCGCAGCATCCGCCGCTGCCCCGAGTACCGTACCGACAGCCTTGCAGGCATCGAATGCGATCAGCCCAACCCAAGATCTTCAGTCCCAGCCAGCATCTCTAAACCCCTTGGAGGGCCTTCGGATCACTTTGTATCAGTATAAAATCTGCCCCTTCTGCTGCAAAGTCAAGGCCGTGCTGGACTTCTACAAGGTCCCGTACGAAACGTTAGACGTAAATCCACTCACCAAAGCCGAAATCAAGTTTTCATCTGACTACCGCAAAGTGCCTATTGCGCGCCTAGGTCAAGAAGTAGTGCGTGACTCCCCGGTAATCGTGAAGAGGATTGCGGACATGCTCTACGCGGCCCGCGTGGCCCCAACCAGAGACTTGGACGTTTTCTTCTCTCCAGACGCCATGCGCTGGGCCGAATGGGCAGACAAGGAGCTGGCGGTGTTACTTTTTCCAAACATCACGCGCAGCTTCGGGGAGTCCTTTCAAGCCTTTAGCTACGTCAACGAAGTGCCGCATTTCTCTTTCCTCGACAAGCTGAGCAACCAGTGGGTCGGTGCCACGGCCATGTGGGCCGCCCAGGGGAAGATAAAAAAGAAGTACAACATCGCAGACGAACGCACAGCCCTATTCGACGCGTTGCAAAGATGGACCCGGGAGGTGGGAGAGAAGCCGTTCCTGGGAGGGACTCAGCCCAACGTCGGCGACCTGGGTGTCTATGCGTGCATTCACGCCATAGAAGGGTTGGACGCGTTCAAGGATTTGATGGCGAACACGGACATCAGTGAGTGGTACACGAGAGTGGAGCATGCGATTGGAGCTTCCTCTTGTGTTCGAGCTGAGTGAGAGGAGGACAGGAGAGAAGGAGAGCGGCCATAATAAAAACGTCATAAAGCGTCCTCGTCCTGATAAAGAAATTGCATCTGATCCTAGCTGAGTAAGCGGGTCGAGGTGTCATTTGAAATGAGACGATTACAAATCTGGCGATGTGATGTCACGAACGTAGGTGGCATAGTTCTTTTTACGCCGTACCGTTTTGTATTATGATTTTCGCATAATTTCTTCTTCTAGGTCTTTAATGTTTATTTCTCTTCCATCGGCCTAAGCGACCGTTGAAATGGAATTCAAGATTTCAGAACACATTTTCGTCACTGGAGATGTTCCGTATTCAGTGAAGCCTCTAAAATAGTTCATTGGAAAAAGTCCTGGCATAAGAAAGGGTAGGAGGTTGAAAGTCATTCCGAAGAAATGTCCTGTGAGTGAAAAAGGGCACATCATGGTCGAACTAATCGCGCAAGGGTATCATTGTGCACTGTGTACAACATAAATGCATGGGGAAATTCGTTTTAAGGGTCTCGAAATGTACCGATAGAGCCAGTGTAAGGTCTTGCCCGTATGTCGCCACTCGCTTTCCCGTCGCTCTCTCATCGCTTTCGAGCAGCGTGCCCCCAGCTTGATTTCATTGAGCTACAATACCTCTCTACAATCATTATTAGGCACCAAGCGGAAGTGATGGGCGTCAGAAAATGGATTCTATTTGATGACAAGGGTGCAGAGGCTCTGCGGCAATACAAATACGTGGGAGTGGACAACTCGTTAACGTACAAGTAAGTCTCTTCTCACGTGCGGACATGGAGAACTAAGGAGGGCATATGTCTTCCATTGGTTCGAGATGTATGAGACTGGTCATGGTTTCATCCCCTTTATAGTGCCCATTCCCTATGAATCGTGCTTCTGTTTACGGTTCTCTGTTATTTTCATTTTCGATGTACATATCTCACCCTTCCATGCTTTGCTTCTCTATCTCGCTTCATCATCTCATACCAACTTCAAACTTTATAAAAACATTCTCTTTCACGCGTGCGCTTTTCGATGCATTTTCAATCATGATGCAACAGATATGCCCTGTCTCCCCTCGCGGAGTACGTAGTGCAGACATGTATTCCACGTTGGATGGCACCGAATCTTATTACCCTCCTAGGCCTGCTCTTCCCTCTGATCTCCCTCTGCATATTTGCTTGCTATTCGCCGCATTTCCGCACGGAGCCACCCGCGTGGACATTCTTTTTTAACGCATTTGCCTTGTTCGCGTACCAAACATTGGACAACATGGACGGAAAGCAGGCTCGGCGGACGCAATCCTCGAACGCCTTGGGCATGGTCTTCGACCACGGGTGCGACGCGATCAATGCAGGTATTGGAGCCATCAACCTTCTGGTCGTGCTCGGCCTCATGTCCTCAGGGATGTGGGAACCATTTTTGGTCCTATCCGCAGTGGCGACGCCTTTTCTTCCGTTTTACGTGGCCACCTGGGAGGAGTACTACGTAGGGGCCCTGATTCTCCCAGTGGTTAACGGCCCCGCTGAGGGAGTGCTCCTGGGTGTCATGTTTTCCCTCATCTCCGGGCTTTGCGGCTCGGCCTGGTGGGGCAAAGAGCACGCATCCCTTCTGGCCTTGGATTGGCTCCCTGTGACGCGCCCCGGAGAGGCGGTGGGTTGGTTCAGTCTGGTCAGTATCGTCCTGACCTGCCTGTGTCAGATCGGCAACGTCCTGCTCCTGCAGCACCGAAAGGGTCGGAGCATCGTCCAGCCCCTGCTCGACCTCCTCCCCTTCGCGGCCCTGGCCGGCGGGGCCTCCCTCCTCATTGCCACGGAGCACGAGCTCCTGATCGAGGCCCCTCTCTTGACCTTGGGCACCATCGCGGCCATCTTCGTCGAACAGGTCGTCTCCCTCATGCTCGCCCACATGACCCACTCCCTCTACGTCCCTTACCACCGCACGCTCCTCCCCGCCTTCCTCCTCTTCGTCGCCCTGGTCTCCCTGGAATCCTGGGAGGCATTGAAGGGGCGGGCCTTGTCGGCGGAGCGGCTCTGGACACTTTGGCACGCGCATTTCCTCGTCGTCTTTGCCTATACAGCCTTGTACCTGGTCCTGATCGTGGCAGAGCTCAGCCGGGTTCTGGAGGTGAGACCTTTCAGGATCAAGGACAGGGGGGGCGCCCCTGAGGGAAAGGCGACAGCCGTGAATGGAAGGATGAAAATGCAATAACAGGCGCTGGAAGTCTGGAAAGTGGATGATCGGAGAGGGAACATCTAAAGGAAAGCTTGTATTCGAAATGTTAACAAATGTGGTGTCATGGCTTTTATGTGGCTTGCCTGCGGCTCAAGTCTCTGAATGCATTTGGCGGGCGCCTTATGAGCTTTGTTTGGGTCAAGAACTCTTGAAAGCAAAGGAATTTGAAAAGCAATTGTCTATCTGCAGAACACTACCCGGATATTGCCTAATTCATTTTTTTCTGGTTTTCTTTCGCTTTGTTTCCCTTGGCAAAGTAGATCATGTGTCATTTGCATCACCGGTAAGAGCTGCTCCGCCGAGCCTGCTCCTTTGCACGATACCAGTCTAGGGAGTAGGCGGCCGGAACGTCTGCCCATCCGCGAAGGATTTGAAGAGGAAGGGGGGGAGGCTTGTGCCATCTACCAGTTTTTGGGCTTCTTTAAGGTCCTCAGGGCTGGCTAGGGATAGGACTTTGTCGATTGAGTCCAATGTCGTATCGTAGAACTCAAATGCCTGCCCAAAATGAGATTGATTCATTGTTTAATGGGATGTGAGCTTGCTTGCAACCTTCTTTTTCACCAAAATCCTCACGGAATCGGCTTGAAACGCATCACAAGCCATATCTACTCACCTGTTTCTGGTATTTTAGGGCATCTGGGCTTATTTCCCCATCCGTGGGTATGAAGATCTGTGTGTAGACGCTTGAATCTAATTGTGACAGAGTGTTGTCGATCACAGCAGTCACCTGCGAGATCGCACAGGATACGCAATCGTCATAGGGAAGAAAAGATAAGAATGTGATCAGTGACTATGTGAGCCTTCGTTTCATAAATGATGCAACAGTACGAGACATCAGGTTGCAGATAAGCTCTTCATTGGTTTTGTTTTGTCATCCGTGCTGGACGCACCTCCGCCGCATCATCAAGCTTGCTCTGGGGAAGGTCCTTCTCGAAGGCCAGCAGTACAACGCGCTCCATGGCTTTCTTCAGGCGAAATTGATTCGTGACGTATTTGATGTTGGTACGAGCAGGGTCATATTGGCCAATTTTGATGTACTTTTGAACGGGCTCGAGAACTTTCCTGCTCAGCAGGAGCCGGGAAATACATTCTTCAAAAGAGGCTGCAGGGGCACTATTTTTCGCTTGCGCAGGCGAGGAAAGCGAAGCCGTCAGGAATAGAAATGCTGAAGATAGGAACGCTCCCTGTTGTAAAGCCGCCAACCTGTCGAGTTTACCGCCATCAACTCGGTTTTGGCTTTGTTTACTCGCTTGAGCCTGCATCAGTGTAGTCGCGCTCCTGGTACAAGGAGCGAGAAAAAAGCCCTGGGTGATCGCAGCAAGGATCAGTACCCAAATTACGACGAAAAATGTCGAGAAGCGACGTATCGACATGTGTGGTTGCTACGGGTGCGCTGTGTACATGTGTTCGTGTGGACGGTCGGTCATAGAATCACGGAAGCATGTAACTTGACATGTGTCCAAACCGGTCTCTCTGCTCGACGCCAGTGCAATGACCAGCACACAACGCGAGGCGGAAGACTGCATGGAATAAAACATCATAAAAGATCCCACGTAATGCTTCGAGGTCCGAGGTGTGTCACGATGCGTGGAAAGTACTTCGGGAAAGAGTGCTAGACAATTGGCCGTGAACAGAAAGCCTGATGAACTACCGCCATGGGAGACCCCTGGTGGTAACTTGGTAAGATGCGTTGACCATGTCTTCCTTTTGGTCTCCCGATTACGTTTCACACTATCACTGTACCCACATCGTTATTCGAACTGTTTTACAGGGACGCACGTGGGTTTCGAATGTGGACTCTTTGTGGAAAATGTCGTATGATCAAGCTGCCCGCATCGTTGCTGCCTTCAACTTTCATGTTCGCCGCAGCCTCCATAGAACCCGCACAACTATGGTCGTGGCAAAGGGCCACAAAGCCCATTTTGGGCGACAATTTTCACAGAAACTACTCTATCCGCCCCCAAAAAGTGCCATCCGCGCCGGTCCCCAACTGTATAGTCCTCCACATAACACCTCCACGCTCTACCCTCGAAGACCGGTTACAAGAAGAGGACTTCCTGGACGAGGCCTGCGCCTTGGCTCAGACCCTGGGGTATGCGGTGCCTGTACGTGAGATACTGCGGCTCCGGGCGATCCACCCCAAGACCTTTATTGGCAAAGGAAAGGTGGTGGAACTCAGGGGGTTGTTGCGTGCCACGGATGCGATTCTCTTCATAAACACGCCCCGACTGACGGCATTACAACAAAGGAACCTGAAAGAATTATGTCAAACAGAGGGCGTCAAAGATAGAATCAGCGTTATTTTGGACATTTTTGGCCAACGTGCCCGGACAATGGAAGCTAAACTGCAGGTGGAGCTCGCGCAGTGCAAATACGCCCTTTCTCATTTGGTGCGGGGGGCCTCTGCCGGATATGAGCAGCAACGTGGGGCGTCAGGGACAGGGTTCATGGCCGGCGGAGGAGAAAAGGCGCTAGAGCTCCGCCGCAGACAGCTTCGAGAGCAAAGCAAAGTGCTGCAGCACAAGCTCAAAACGGTGGAGAAGCGGCGGATGGAGCAGCGGAAGCACCGGCGACAGCCGACTGTCAGTTTGCTGGGGTACACGAACGTGGGAAAATCCTCTCTCTTGAATGCACTCACGCACTCACATGCCGTCTCTGTGGAAGATCGGCCCTTTGAGACCCTCGACACCACCACGCGGGCCCTCTTCCTCCCCTCCGTGGGCGCCTCTGCTCTCCTCACTGACACCGTCGGCTTCATCCGTCAGCTGCCCCTTGAGCTCGTCGCCGCCTTTCGCGCCACCCTGGAGGAGGCGGTATCTGCTGACCTTTTACTGCATGTGCGGGACGCTAGCACCCTTGGCACGCCCCTGTTTGCCGAGCAGTACGCCTCAGTGGACAAGATCTTGAGGGACGTGGGGACTCCGGAGCATTTGAAGCACTCCGTGGTGGAAGTCTGGAACAAGGTAGACCTCCTGACGAATAAGCAACGGGACCAGATGGCCCGCGTCCTTGCAGGAGCGAAGCGGGAGGCATCCAGCCCCGACGTGGTCCTGGTCTCGGCCCAGACAAAGGAAGGAATGAGGGAGCTGGTGCGGATGATTGGTGACAGATTGGTGGAGGGCGGCTTCTTGCAGCCGGCGGAGACGAGGGGTGCAGATAAAAAGTCTAGCTGTGAGAAGGATGGCAAGAAACACATGTGCTACAGCGATGAGGAGGGGAAACAAGAGGTATTGTCATCGCGAACAGAGAATATGTCAAATAAAAAGGCTGTAAATGAAGTAGATGTATAAAGTAATGTATCCAAAGATGTTACGACTGTTTTTGCCCGCTTTTCATCCACTGATTACCCTTTTTTCCTATCCACCCTCGTTACGGTGGATGCGCGACACTGCACTGGAGCATGAGCAGACGCGGTCCATCCCCACAGATGCCCGAAGTCCATTAGCTCCTCTCTCTGATGACCAGACTTTCCTCATTTCCCCACGGCGTTCAGGCCACAGACACGTAATGTCTGCCCCGAGACGCCGCCACTCCCCTCGCAACACAAAAAAGCTGTCGCTGCGGCTATGTCCTCCGGGTATCCTCCTTGGGACAAGGCGTTCGCCCGCCGTCCCAGGAACTTGCCAAGCGTTGGCATCCTCCGCGTCATATCCGTCTCGATAAAGCCAGGTGCGATGGCGTTGATCGTTATGCCTGGAGGACCACGAGTCGACAAGACAGTCGCAAGCGCGTGGGCATATCCACTAAGAGCCGCCTTGGTGAAGCTGTAATTGGTCTGGCCAAAAGCGCCTGCGATACCGTTGATGGACGAGAGGAGAACAATGCGACCCAGAGGATTGAGCAAGACAGGTCCTAATTGGCTTTTCGTTCCGCCCTCTGTATGGGAAGGGAGACCAAAGGCTTCGTTAATCCGTAGCACGGCCTCCAGGTTCACCTTGACCACCTGTTCAAACTCCTCCGCAGTCATTCGTCGCAGGGTCCTATCCCTTGTCACCCCCGCATTGTGTATCAAGCAGTCCAGCTTGCCAGCAGGGGCCTCTGCGAGCACAAAATCCCGCAACCGTCTCTCTGCCCCTTCTTCTGCCAAATCTTGCGAAAAGGCTGTCCCTCCTACTTCCTCCATCAATGCTGTCAGTCTCTGACATGCCCCTGGTACATCCACCCCTAACACTCGGGCACCCTCTGCGGCGAGTCTCGTAGCGATCGCTGCACCAATGCCGCGGCTACATCCAGTCACTAGACAGGTTTTTCCAATTAATAACTTGCCCTCTGCTGCGGGCGAAAGAGTGCGGGAGGTGTCATTATTGGCAGCCCCGGTTAGGCTCTCGAGCCATGCACAGAAGTCGCCTGAGGAGCCAGCACCCAGCTCTACAGTAATTTTTTGGCCAGAAATAAAGGCAGATTCATGAAGAAGTAGAAATGCCAGAGGCCAGGCAATGGAAGCGAAAGTTTGGGACGAAAGGGTAAATGGAGCAACCCGTACAACGACCATATTAACTGTGGTGCCCGTCCCTCCCATCTCTTTCGCCAATGACCGCACTAACGACGCCAGACCTGAAGAAAGGGATGCAGATAAAATATCACTAGGTGTATAGGAAGAGAGTATCACGATCCGTCCATGTTTGAGCTTGCGAGCGGCAAGAGATCGCAAGGAATGGAGCGCTAAGCTCGAGACATCTAAGGGGGATCGTACCCACGTGGCATCGACCAAAACCTTGTTGCAGTTTTCTTGACACTCCACACTCGCTCCCAATTTTGTGGACATGAGCTGAGTCAATATTTTGATAGTCTGATGCGCATGTGAACTGTCACCACTCTGCTTTCCAATTACAGCAACTGAGCAGCCCGCTAGAGGTGGCACGGCAAAATGGTTTCGAGTGCCTCGATCCAAGAGCACAGGAGTGGGAAGTCCAAACTTTGACAACCATGGCCTCAAAATATTATTCTGGGATAGTTTTAGGAAAAAATCGTCCTTAAATGCCTGAAATTGTTGTCTTGGTGGCATGACCGGCAGCCGTCTCCTGGTGTTGCTTAAAGGACAGGGACGATAAGCGGACTAAAAGGATGTTTGCCGTTCAAAGAAATCGGCTCTGCATGAAATGTCTTGGAAAAATAACACAGTTGCCGTCACAACGTGCAAGGATGATCAATTAAAGTTGAACATGTTTCGGGAAAGGGGTATAAGTATAATAACCTCCTGTCCCTACCGCGATCGGTTGTTCGTCAGCGGGATTCGACAAAAGTAAGTCAGGGCCGAGGCGAAAACCAACCGCTCAAGACCTATGCCTTCTTCCATCATTATTTATCACACAGGCATGAAATACGATGCTTTTCCTCTTCTTCTTGGACTCGTCGTGTTCACTGTCATGGATTTGTCCGTGGCATTCATTTCTCCGTCAGCCGAGAAAGTACGAGAGGCCCCAAAATGTAACTCTCACTTCCGCGTGCGACAAATACCAATCAGTGCTCCGCTTAAAGGACATAGACATTCAAACAATCTGGACATAAGTAAAGATTATTTTGTGAAGATCAGAAATAAGAGTGCTGACGTAGATCGGCGAAACCTGTTGAAGACCGCTTCAGTGGCGACATTGGGGTGTATATTAGCCGGCAGCATAAACTCTTCACCGTTGCCATTAATTTCCCGGCCTTCGAATGCAAAAGCTGCTACAAGACTTTCGCTAACAGATCCTGCTCTGAAAGTATCGCGACCGGAGCCATCTGGCAAGGCACAGGAAGCACCGAGGCGAGACGCATCGGACACAAGTTCTGAACAGTCATCTCCTCTGCAGGAGTTTCTTTCTGGCTTGGCTGGTGGTGCTGCATCACGAGCAAGCAAGGAGCTTTTTCTTCATCCAATCGATACGTGGAAAACTCGTTTGCAATATGCGAAAGGTAACGAAGCACCGGCGGAGCTTTTTAAGAATCTATACGATGGTGTGTGGCCTGCCCTACTGGTTGGGACTCCAGCGGGGGCTGCTTTCTTTGCAACCAAAGACGTCCTTAAAGGTCTAGCTAGGAACTCATTTGGCAACGAATTTAGGGAAGCCACCACCATTGCTGCTGTATTCGCGGCGAATATACCTTACTGGCTAATTCGCAATCCTGCCGAAGTTTTGAAAACCCAGCAACAAACAGGCCTCATAGATAGCACTGCCGGTGGGACCATCGAAGCTGTGAAACAAGAAGGCCTTGAAGGTCTGTATCGCGGCTATGTTTCTAACATTGCTTATGCGTTTCCCACAGACGCCATCAAATTCGTAGTCTACGAAGCATTACAGAAGTCGTTTTCACGCAAACTGAATCCGTTAGAATCCTCTGTGCTGGGCTCAGCGGCCAGTTCGGTGGCCCAACTTATGTCTACGCCATTGGATGTAGTTCGGACGAGGATCATGACCGACGAGGCCGCTTTGACAAACGACAATGTTCCTGTATCGCCGGCATCAACGACTTCAGTATGGCAAACGGCACGCAAAATCGCGGCTGAGGAGGGAGTAGCCAAATTATTTAGTGGACTTTTTCCCCGGTTAACGCGTGCATTTTTAAGTGGAGCTATCCAATTTGGATCGTACGAATTGACCAAGGGGGCATTTAGTGGGAAAGGGTCCAAGAAATAAGAAATTTTTCACTGCATCGACAAATATTGTGTAAATTCATGTCGATTAGGATTCCTGAGACATTATATGGACCTGTTCTGAATTGCCTTCATATGTTGCTGGAGTAGCCCCGTGAATGGTCCCTTCGTCGTGTGCGGTCTCGCATTTACAAGGGTACTCCCCGGCGATCTGCGTTTGACACCTCTCGTCATTCACTTTATTCTACTTATTGAGTGCTATCACACCATAGTCAGGTTTTTAAAATCACCTCATGAAGAATGCTTGTACTGGGTATTTTGTGTGTGCACAAATGAATTTCGGTCTCTACTTTCGCCGCTTTAGGTTTCCCATTGTGTAAAGGATAAGTTGAACTTATAGGAAGAGGAAGTAAAATGTCCCTCTACCGCACGAAAATATTGCTGACTTTTTTTAAAATTATGCAAACTTTCTAGTGCACGTCTTTCGTGTTAGCGGCCTTGAATGCAAACATAGCTGTGTGTCTCTTTGTTGTATATTTGGGGGAAAGCGAAGGAGCATGCATGATCAGAGCTACAACCACGAAAGAGGCAGTCCGACTTGGGAAGCAACCGATTCGAGTCGGCAAGAAAGAAGCCCGCCAGGCACATATTTTTCTAAACGACAACCACCTCTATGATCACAATTTGATGTTTCACATATGTTGTGATCGAAAAGAAATGTAATTATACCTCGAAAACATGCTTGTTCTAATTCATGGTGTACAGCTTTATGCTCTTTCCCACCCTCCGTGCATCCGTCCACCGAGTTTCCCCTCCTGTCTCATCATACATCATCTCATAATATAAGGCATGTCCTGATCCCAGATTGCAACGCCAATGTTTGCATGCAAGAGCTAATAATTTGTCCGCATTCATCACAGGACGACAAAGATCATATGACAAGCATGAGCCTAGGCACTCTGAGCCTCAATCCATCTCCGTACCCGACCTCCTCATTGTTATCGATTCCTGCTAATTCTGCCACGCTTTCTCCAGCGGCACTCTCAATGAAAAAAATCGACGTTCATTTGGAAGTTCGTCTTTTTTCAGATAGTGTCGCCTCTCCTGCGTATGTCAAAGCTCGCGTTTTTGGCTTTTTAGAAGCTCACATACGTGTATATCGACATGGTCCTCTTCTTGACTTCTCGTCATTTGATCCCTTTTTGCATGAGCACGTTCAGAGCCTAGTGGTGACTGAACTGGGAAGTACAAATCATGAAAACGCTATATCTAGCTGGAGAGCGACGCCTCATGTGCACGTTTATGCCCTCTTCGAGGGTCAGCATGTTGGCGGAACGGACTTTGCTTTGGACACGGACGGGGCACATGGGAATCGACAGGACAGCAATGCAGAGTCCCCGGCGACTGGACCTTCCTCTTCCTCAGCCTCTTGGAGTCCTGCAGCCTTCACATCTTACGTATGTCCGTGTCCCGAGCTCCTCAATGTTTGGGAAAGCATTCACGTGGCCCCGTCTAGCAAGCAAATGCTCCTGGCGCTCGCTGAAAGCGCCATGAACTTTTCCCTCGCCGGTGTAGATCCTTCCTTAGTGAGTGGAAACCGCCTTATCCTCCTGTATGGTGCTCCAGGGACAGGAAAAACATCTCTCGCCCGGGGTCTGGCACAGAAACTGGCAATTCGACATGGCGACCGTTTTGCGGCTGTCGAGCTTTTGAGCGTGAATGCGCACGCGTTACTTTCAAAATTCTTTGGGGAAAGTAGTGCTTTGGTCGGCCGAGTATTCGGAAGCATTCGCGAGAAAGTGGCAGAGGAAACGGCAACGCTATTTCTCCTGGCCATCGACGAGGTAGAGACCATTTGTGCCTCCCGCGAAATTGCTCTCGCAAAAGGAAGCAACGAACCGAGCGATGCCGTCCGCGTCGTGAATGCGGTCTTGACGGAGATCGATCGCTTGCGGGCCTTTCGGAACGTTTTGACCGTAGCCACAAGTAATATCACACAGGCGTTAGACACCGCCTTCCTAGACAGATGTGATTTGAAGCTCCACGTAGGTCTGCCTGAGGCCGACGGACGGTATGCTATATTGCGATCTGTCCTATCCGAATTGATACGGGTGGAAATTTTGGCGCCCGCAGTGCCCCTACCCGAGCGGCTTGATTTTCTTTCTCAGCCTGCTAGTCCGGCGGACGAAGCTCCCGGATCTGTAGTCTGCACGGTAGCAGACACTTCCTCTTTTTGCTCCCCTGTCTCCGCTCCCTCTTCCCCTCCTCCGTCTGCCACTGTCATGGCGCAGCAAGAGCAACGGCAGATTTGCAGTCTAAGATTAGAACTCATTCGCCTAGTCGAGCAAACAGAGGGGGCGAGTGGACGGGCCCTGCGAAAACTTCCCCTGCTGGCCCACGCGCTGTTGGCCGCGCCGAGGACGATCACCGTGGCGTCTTTCGTTGGGGCAATGCAGCAGGCTTTGCGGTTGGGGAAAATCGAGCTGGAATAGGTAGTGCAAACGAGAGATCGGAAGAGAGAGGTGGGTAGATAGGGCGGCGATGCACACATGGGGTGCGATGCTCAAGGGTTTGTTAGCGTGGGGTCTTTTGCCAGAAGCTGAAAGAGGGTTATATTAATGGACCTTTGACGCGGCGATTCTGGACCTTTGACGCGGCGATTCTCAAGGAGGAGAGATCTATTATGCCCACAGAAAGAGGATTGACATACTATGGAATGCGCGTTACGATGCCAAAAAAAATTGACGCCCACAGGGTGGCGAAAACGCTAAGCTTCATCGACTGGATAAGACATGAATATGAAATTTGTCCGTTAACCTGATTACTCCCGCCGAAATACTTCCCCCCTCCATGTCACTCTATCGAAGATCCCTCTCGAGCACGCTGGTATAAAGGGCTAACCGTTCCGACGCTCATCCCACCGACCACCAGCTTCTGACCCAACGCCAAATTCCCGTTTGCCTCTCCATACTACCGTTCAGTTTTAACTTGTTCGTTCCCACTCCATCAGACCTTGCCCCCCCTTCGTCCCTCCCTCCTGCACGG
>Ga0102934_1000542_pt1 | contig 25527 bp, 22 predicted proteins | sample SalPonR2_A_D1_MG_FD_78175 | JGI IMG/M metagenome (GOLD analysis project Ga0102934, IMG submission 78175) | Salt pond soil microbial communities from South San Francisco under conditions of wetland restoration - Salt Pond MetaG R2_A_D1_MG | ecosystem: Environmental > Aquatic > Marine > Intertidal... | reverse complement strand
CCGCCATTTGCAATGCGGCGGACGTCTGCATCATCGAGGATCTGACCACCTTTATTCCCCTGCTGATTGAGACCTATAAGGGGGAAGGAGCCTGAATAGGGTTAATGAATTTGCCGTTGTGGCGGGCAACTAAAAATGCTACGGATTTTTTGGCAATCATCGAAAATAAAAACCATTAAATATTATTCATGACCACCGGCGCGCAAATATTATCCATATATCAAGCCCTGCTCTCCGCCTTCGGCCACCGACGCTGGTGGCCGGCAGATACCGCCGAAGAAGTCGTCATCGGGGCGATACTGGCCCAGAACGTGGCCTGGGAAAACGCGCACAAAGCGATTGAAGCACTCAATCAGCAACGCCTCCTATCCCTGCCTGCCATCCATCAGACAGACACTGCAGATTTGGCCCCACTGATCCGCTCTTCCCGGTTCTTCAACCAAAAAGCCGAACGGCTCAAAAATTTCGCCATCCTTTTATTCGACCAGTTTGACGGGGATTTAACTGCATTGTTTAGTCTTGATCTGGCCACGGCTCGAAAATCCCTGCTCAATCTAAAGGGATTCGGTCCGGAAACTGTGGATTCCATCCTCCTCTATGCCGCGGGAAAACCCATTTTTGTCATTGATGCCTATACCCGACGGATATTTGAGCGGCTGAAAATGACGGCATCCGATTGGTCTTACCAGTCATACCAGGATTTTTTCATGTCCCGTCTCCCCCGCGATCCCGCATTATTCAACGACTATCATGCCCAGATCGTCTACCTGGGCAACCAGATATGCAAAAAAAAGCGGCCGCTCTGCGAGAGATGCCCACTGGAAAACCAGTGCAGCGGCCCAATGGAATCCTTGCCATGACTGATTCCAAGGCACAGGAAGACCTGCAGAAACGGATAACCGAACTGGAAGCCCAGGTTGAAAACTGTCGGGCCGAAATTCAGACTCTCCAGCAAAGCGCCCGGACCTACCGCCTGCTGGTTGAAAATGTGCCGGACCTGATCTGGATCATGTCCACGGAAAAGTTCAAACTCCATTATTTAAGCCCTTCGGTGGAGCAGATGCTCGGCTATACCCTGGAAGAAAGTCTGAAAAAGCCGTTTTACGAAATTATTACGCCCGAATCCTTTGAATACGCGGCCAGATATTTTGCTGAGGAGAACCGGCGGCTCAAAGAAAAAAATGCGGCCACCGAAAAGATTCACAAATTGGAGCTTGAATATTTCCGCAAGGATGGCTCCACGGTCTGGGTGGAGGTCACGGCCCGCCCGATTTTGGACGAAAACGGCGAAATTAGTCGAATTATCGGGGTTTCCCGGGATGTCTCCGAGCGGGTGGCCGCCCAGCGCGCCCTTGAAAAAAGCGAAGCCAGATATCGTACCCTTTTCGAAGATTCCCGGGACACGATTTACATCACTGCCAAGACTGGCGAATTCATCGATATCAATCCGGCCGGGGAAGCGCTTTTCGGCTATACCCGCGAGGAGATTATCGGGCTTAATATCCTTGACCTATATGAAAACCCGGATGAACGGAAACGTTTTATCCAGGAAATCGAAAGCAAAGGCGAGGTAAGGGATTATTCCCTGCGGTTTCGCAAAAAAGACGGCACCGGCATTGACTGCCTGATCACCGCCACCCTGTGGAAGGGCGAGGATAACACCATATACGGCTATCAGGGAATTATCCGGGATATCACCCTGCAGAAACGATTTAAGGAGCATCTGCAGCATATCCAGAAAATGGAGGCCATCGGCACCTTGGCTGGCGGCATTGCGCATAATTTCAATAATCTGCTGATGGCCATCCAGGGCAATACGTCGCTGGTCTTAATGAAAACCCCGCCCGCGGACCCGAATTACAAAAAGCTGAAAACCATTGAACGCCATATCCAATACGGCTCTGAGCTAAGCAATCAACTGCTGGGCTTTGCCCGGGGCGGGCAGTACCAGGTCAAAACGATGAACTTAAACCCGCTCATCCGAATGAGCGCCAAAATGTTTTCCAGCACCCGGAAAGAGATCATCTGCCACACCCGGCTGGATCCGGATATCTGGTCGGTGGCGGCGGACCCCGGACAGATCGAGCAGGTGTTGATGAACCTTTTTGTTAATGCCTGCCAGGCCATGTCCGATAGGGGCGAAATCCATATTCAGACCGAAAACATCACCCTTAGCGAGTTCCAACTGGCCGCCTTTCAGGCCACCCCCGGCAGCTATGTCAAGATTTCCGTAACAGATACGGGGATCGGCATGGATGATCAAACCCAGCAGAAAATATTTGAACCCTTCTTTACCACCAAACAGCAGGGCGAGGGCACCGGCCTCGGCCTTTCCTCGGTCTACGGCATTGTCAAGCACCATGGAGGCTACATCACCGTATACAGCGAAATTGGCAAAGGCACCACGTTTAACATTTACCTGCCGGCCACGCAAAAAGCGCCGGCTGAGGAAAAAGAGCTCACCGATACCCTGCTCAAAGGGTCTGAAACCATCCTGGTGGTCGATGATGAGAAAATTATCGCAGAAACCGGACAGATCATGCTCGAAGAACTGGGCTACACGGTTTTAACCGCAAATAGCGGCCAGGCTGCTATGGAAACCTACTCCCAAAATAAAGACCGGATCGCCCTCGTGATACTGGATATGATCATGCCCAACATGAGCGGCCGGGAGACGTTTGAGGCCTTAAAAAGGGCCAACCCGGATATCCATGTCCTGCTCGCCAGCGGCTACAGCGTCAACGGAACGGCCACCGAGTTGCTTCGACAGGGCTGCAGCGGCTTTATCCAAAAGCCCTTTAACCTTATCCAACTCTCGAAGAAGGTTAGGGAAGTAATAGATGGGGATAAATGATCTGTTTCACCCCTCCCCCCGCAGTGGGGAGGGGTTGGGTGGGGTGGGTGGGGGGCATCACCCGGAAAACCGCTCCACCGGATTCTCACAAACCGGCGCATCACTGCCGCGGAAAAGCCCGCGGGCACAGGACATCTTCTGGCCGTCGCCCATTAAAAAAACCGTATCATGGCTGCGGATTGGGGTGTTCGGGTCCAGATTGTAGATGGTTTCATCCCCGCGCTTGATGGCCAGGAGATTAATCCCGTATGCCTTGCGAAGCTGGATGTCCTGGATAGTTTTGCCCGCCACCGCCGAATCCTCATGAACTCTTACCACGCTGATCTCAATGTCCGGAATATGGTGTTTTAAATCCCCGACCGATGCGGGCGACGGCACCGCCTGACTCCGGAACATGTCATATCCGGCGGAGCGGACTTCAGCGGTCAAGCGTTCAATATCATCTCTAGGGACCAGATATTTCATGAGCACCCGGTTGAAGATCTCAATGGAGGTCTCGAATTCCTCGGGGATTACGTCATCCGCGCCTGCGGCATAAAGCTCTTCCACATTATCCACGAACCGGGTACGCACCACCAGATAAATCTGCGGATTCAGCCCCTTGACGTTCTCAATAATCCCATAGAGGGACGCCGGGTCACCGACGGTCACCACCAAGGCCTTGGCTGTCTCCACCCGGGCGTGCTGCAGCACCGGTTCATGGGCCGCATCCCCAAAGGAGATGGGCTCCCCCTTTTCCTGTTCTTCGCGCACGGTATCGGCATTTAATTCAATAATCACATAGTCGATGCCCGCAAATTTGGCTGCCCGGGCCAGATTCCGGCCGTTTATCCCCATGCCCACGATAATCAAATGACCGCTTAAATCATCAAACACCGGGTCCGGCACGGCCCGCAGTCCCCGGATTAGCCAGGAGGGAATCGGCAGAGACCTTACCAGCATCCGGGCAAAAGCCGGCGCCGCCATCATTATCAATGGCGCCAGCGCCATGGTCACCACGGAAACCGATAAAAAAAGCTGATAATACCGGCCCTGCAGCAGCCCTTGGTCGATCCCCAACCTCGCCAGCACAAACGAGAACTCGCCCACCTGGGCTAATGCCAGGCCGATCAGGACGGCGGTTTCAAACGGGAGGCCCAGAAACACGGCGGATGCCCCACAGACCAGAAACTTTATCAGGATTACCGCCAAAACGATTGCCCCAATCAGCAGCGGATTGGCGATCAAAAACTGGAGGTCCAGCAGCATGCCGATGGAGACAAAAAAGAAGCTGGTAAAAATATCGCGTACCGGCATAATATTGCCAAACGCCTGATGGCTGTACTCGGATTCCGAAATGGTGAGCCCGGCCAGAAAAGCGCCCAGGGCCAATGAGAGGCCGAGGCTTGATGTCAGCCAGGCGACCGCCAGTCCCAGTAAAAGAATGGTCAAAAGAAAGAGTTCCTGGCTCCGGGTCCGCGCGATTTCATGCAGAAACCGGGGCACCACCCACCTGGAGGCCACATAAAGAAAAGCGATCATACCGATGGTTTTTAAAAGAAGCATCAATAGGGCGCTTCCGATGGCCGCAGATTCCCCGGCCAGGATCGGAGTGAGGAGCATCATGGGGACAATCACAATGTCCTGATAGATGAGGACGCCGAGGGCGGTCCGGCCGTGGTGGGTGGTGGTCTCGGCCCGCTGCTGCATGATTTTCATGACAATGGCCGTACTGCTCAATGCCACCAGAAAGCCGAAAAAAATCGCCCGGGACGCCCCGTAGCCGGACAGAATGGCGATCATAAATACGCATCCAATGGTCAAACCCACCTGCAGCGTTCCGCCGATCAGCACCGCCCGCTTGATTTTCATCAGATTTTTAATGGAAAATTCAATGCCGATGGTAAAAAGCAGCAGAATCACCCCGATTTCCGCCAGGGTTTCGATGTCATGGACGTATTCGGCGCCGATCAGCCCGAATCCGTGGGGGCCGGCCATCACGCCGGTGATGAGAAACCCGACAATCGCCGGGATATTGATTTTCTGAAAAACAAAGTTTACCGCGGTGGAGAGGGCAAAAATGATGACAATCTCTTTTAACAGATGAATTTCCATAACAGCCTGCCTAAGTCCGATCCCCGATTCAATTCTCGTTCATACTGACAGATGCATATATAACGCATTCCGCCTGAAAACGCCATATGATGTCAACCGTCACCTGCATTGTGCTTAAGCCGCAAAAAACGCCTGACCAGTAAATGCCAGGCATTTGCATTTCCTTGGACCAAAACCTGTTTGATTTTTAGAATCGTTGGGATGCCATATAGGCAATGCCAACCGAAAATAATGGCACGTTTTTTGATTAATCTTCATATACGGACTTATGCCGGGCAAACATAAACGAGCGGCCGTTTGTATTCCGAAAATGCTATATCCGGGGCCCGTATCAAACCCTTGATTGCATTAGCTAAAATCAGTCAGTGTCAGCGCTGTATGGCCAGTTGCCCCACTAAAAATGAAGAATCCGACAAAACGTCGATAAACCGGGTGGCCAACAAACGTTTACAGTCCATCTTTTACGCGTTCAAACGGGTGCTGGCAGACAGCGTTGAGGCTGCCATTGAACTGAGGATCGAGCAGCAAAATTGAAACATTCGCTCCATGCCACTGAATTGAAAACCGGTTTACTGAATTGCCGCCGATTTTTTAAACACCGGTATATACCCAAACTATCAAGCTGGGTCCTCATTATTGCCATTCTAAGCATTTCCGCGCCCTTGCCCGGGGCATCAAGGACCGCCGCCTGTTTGAAAAAGCCGCACCATACATTCAGCCTATACTTGGAAAACGATGCCTTTATTGGCGAGGATGACCAGTATACCAACGGAATCAAACTCACCTGGAGCCGGTTCGGATTACCCGGACTCCCCGACGATGCATGGCTTCACAAATGGCTATATCCGGCGGTTCGGTCCTTCGGCTTTGAAGCCGCAGATGGATCGGAAAAAGCCATTACCTTCTCCATCGGCCAGAATATTTTCACCCCCGATGATATTAAAGAGGAGCAGTTGATCAAGGGTGATCGGCCCTATGCCGGGTTCACCTACATTGAACTTGGATTTCATAAGAGACGGCTCCATCACATGCACACCCTGGGGCTCTGCGTCGGCATTGTCGGCCCGGCTTCCTATGCCGAAAATTTGCAGTCTGCCTTACATGACATCATAGACAGCAATGGGGTAAAGGGGTGGGACAATCAGCTGAAAAACGAACCGGTGATAGGCATTTTCTACGACTATAAAAAAAGGCTCCTGGCCACTGGATTGCGCGGCCGATTCGGCAGCGATCTGATCTTTAACACCGGCGGCACCCTGAGCAATGCCCTGACCGCCTATAACTTAGGCCTTTTATATCGATGGGGCTGGAATATTCCGGGGGACTGCGGCAACTTTCCCATCCAGCCCGCCGCCTGCTTTAATGCGGAAATGGAAAAAGAACTCTGCCTAAAGCCGAAAACCCGATTTGGCGCGCATCTTTTCTTATCAGCCAACGGCCGGGCGGTGCTGCATAATATTTTCCTGGATGGCAACACGTTTCGGGATAGCCACAGCGTGGATAAAAAGCCATTTGTCGGGACCTTCATGAGCGGGATAGGACTTAATTCCGGCCGGATCAAAACAGTGCTCGCCTGTGTCTACCAGACCAAAGAATTCGACATGCAAAACGACGAGCAAATATTCGGCTCACTTACCTTCGCATTTAGATATTAAAAATTCTGCCAAACGGAAAACAACCGCACCTTGGGCACCGACGCCCAAAAAAACCGGAAAGCGCTTTTGCGCCGAAAAGATTCAGGTGGTAGCCCGGAGTGTCAGAAAAAACTGTTGCCGCATCATAGCGCCGCCCCATGTTGGACCAGTCCCAGTTGCCGATCAGCCGCTCAGACAGCCGGTTTTCTTTGAGCCAGTTCCAGACATAGTCATTTTATTGCACCTCAGCACCGTATTTTATGCCCTGACGGCCCACGCGAAAACCGACTCCCGGCACGCCGACATTTTCCGCTTCCAGATAGAATTCAATAATGTCGGTTTCATTCGGGTCATCATAAGGCTTGAATCATTTTTTTCATTTTTCTCATACTCGACCGCCTTTCTTAATTCTTAAAAAAGAGTTATAAAATTTGATAATTAAAAACAGAAGGAGAAAGAAAAAGGAATGGCTTTTAATTTTTTATAATATTGTCAAGCTGTTAAAAATAAACAGGAGTGTAACGTTACAAACAAACTGATTTTAATGGTAACGTTATATAACGTTACGATAACGCCGGAACGCCCGACTGAATCAATTTTATCCGAACCGCGCAATCTTAAGGCTTGGCCCAGAAACATGGCACATTTCTTGTAGACAAAATCTGACAAACCGCACAATGCACCCGGCTAAAGGGCACAACCCGGGTTTATCCAATTTTCTTTAACACCTCCAATGCATTATAAAAGGAGTACGGAAGAAACAGGCAATATGAAAACAGCAATCAACCAAATCTTTCACCACCTGCGATACAGCCGCTACAAACTGATCTTATTGATTCTTGCCGCCGGACTCGGGGCATTTACGCTACAGCGCCTGATCATATACGTGGCCGCCGTTCATGGCAGCGCCGCTGAACTCAACCGGATGCATATTTTAACCGCATTTGTCCGGGGCCTGCAGTTTGATCTAGTGGCCACGGGCATGCTGGCCGCTCCCATTGTCCTGCTGCTTCTGATTTTCCCCCCAGTTTTTGATAAAAACCCTGCCTTCCGTATGGCGATCTCCCTGCTCACGGCTATGGCAGCCACAGCCATACTGATCATCTGCCTGGCGGATTTCCTGTTCTTCCTTGAATTCGGCACAAGACTGGATGAAAAGGTGATTGAATACTGGCAATATGACTATATCCATAAAATACTCATCCAAAAATTCCACATTATTCCCATACTCATAGGGGGCCTGATGGCTCTGATCGGACTGGGGCTGGTATTTTATAAAAAACTCTTCCCCTGCCTTGAAAGGCCCGCGTCAGGCATTGCCAACTTTGCATGCTTTCTTTTGATCACCGCCCTCCTTGCGGTAAGCATTCGCGGCTCCATTGGGCCCAAACCCCTTAATACCGGCCCGGCGTATTTCAGTCCGTCCAATAGAGTGGCGCAGCTGACCCTGAACGGCCTGTTTACCCTTCGGGAGGCCACCTACAGCCGCATGGCCAGGGGGCGGGATGTGGACAAATTATACGATCTTTTACCGAAAAATAAGGCATTCCGAATCACCCGGGACCATTTAAAAACCGATCAGGATCAATGGATATTCACGGACAGACATTCGCTTGACCGAAAAACAGACCCCGGAAAAACGCAAAAGGACTATAACGTGGTGCTGGTGGTAATGGAAAGCACCTCCTGGCCCTACATCGAGCCTATGGGCGGAATGGCCGAATTAACGCCGAACCTGAACCGGCTGGCTGAAAACGGCATTTTAATGAAAAACTGCTTTTCCGTCGGCACCCGCACAACCCGCGCCTTCAGCGGCCTGATCGCCGGATTCCCCGATCTGCCGGGAGAAAGCATCACCACCCGGGAGGGCAGCGTGGGAAAGATCCGGACCATCGGCAGCATCCTGTCAGAAAGAGGCTACCGGACGATGTTTATTTACGGCGGGCAGCCCTATTATGATCACCGGCAGTCGTTTCTGGGCAGCAACGGCTTCAATGATCTTGTTTTTGACGATGAATTTCCGCAAAAAACCTTTCGCAAACACCTGGGCTGGTGCGACGAGGATTTATTCAATGCCGCCCATCAGACATTTGCAAAACAGAATAAGCCCTTTTTCAGCGTGCTGTTAACCCTTTCATTTCACCGGGATTTCAGCATCCCCAAAGGTAAAATCACGGCCGCATATCCAAATCATCGCCATGTCAAGCAAATCAAATGCATCCAATATATGGACTGGGCCATCGGCCAATTTATGGAGAAGGCCCGGCAGGCCGATTATTTTGAAAACACCCTGTTCGTATTTACCGCGGACCACTGCGGCGGGTTTTTAAGCAAAGAGCCGGAGCCCACGGCCCAGCGCATCCCATTTTTGATATACGCCCCGGAGATTTTGGGCTCAGACGGCCGGGTCATCAGCCAGGTATGCAGCCAGACCGATATTGCCCCCACAATTATGGATCTTTTAGGCGGCACCTACAGGCACCAATTTTTCGGATCCAGCGTACTCTCAAAAATTCCGAACAAAGCCGGGGCGCTCCTCCAGGATGGCCACGGCATCCTATCCTATATTGATCACCGGCAGTATATGGTCAGAGTGGTGCCCCACCGGGAAAAAGCGGATTTGTATCGATTTCAGCCGCCGGACCATCTAAATCCACTGAAAATCACGCCGGAAACCGCCAAAATCCGGTCGAAATTGAAAAACCGATGCATTGCCATGATTCAAACCGCGGCGGCGGTCTATCACAAGCAGACCAGTCAGCTGCCAGAAACGCCTGAATAAGGCCGGATACCGGCTGAGCAAGGGAAAAACAATTTCGCGCCCCGACCGCTGCTGCCGCACTTCCTGCACTTACTGCGGCAGCCTGTGAAACAATGAAGGATTCCTTTTCGCGTTTAGCCCAAAAAAACAGCAGGCAGCCGGACTGTTTAAATCCGACTGCCTGCTGACATGGAGAGAGCAGGAGGTTGTAAATGCTCCGCTTCTCAAAAATGCAAACCACATGCCAAACACCGAGTTGAAATTTATAACGCCCAAGTTTCATCGTCTGCTTCCGGGACGCAAACGTTTGATAGACACTGTTCGCATGATCGCGTATCGGGGGGAAACAGCCATGGCTGGCTTGTTGCTCGGACCGAGGTGAATATGTTTGATGCCCGGCGATTGCTGCAAGGTCTATTTGTCAATGCCGCCGATATTTTACCCGACATCGAGGGCCAACGCCTGCGCGCACGGACTCACAATGCATCGACACCGGCGGATAATCGATTGATCGTCGGTTTTTTAGACGAGCTCAACAAAGCTGAGATAGAATATCCCGAAAGTTGAGCTAGTAAAAAGTGAAATTTGAGGCCGTTTTGGTGTCGCCGCATTTTCACAGAGGTAAAGTGTTCTGAATTTATCAATTACCTAAATGGCATGGATAGCTTCTTGACTTGCACCTCTGTAAGCGGTTTGGCGCCCAGTCCGTACTGGTGCAAATCCTCATCGGTTCCCGGCATTGCCACCCACTTGCCATCTTCCTTATCCAGGTATGTCCATTTGATCTGGCCGTCCACAAGGGGCACCACACCTCTAAAGCTGGTGAATTCACCGTTTATAAATTCGGTCATCAGAACACTCTCGCCCCTTGCCATTTTTACTGCTGCCTCGGTATGATGACAATCTGCGCATTTACGGGCTTCGCTGGCCGGAGAGATCGAGTGCGTATAGTAAGGCACGTAATCCACAAACTTCTTGCCCTTGTAAACGAATGTTTGCGCGTTTCCCGCCGTTACCTTGCCCTCGTAATTAACCAGAAGCAGCCAGTCCTTGCCGGCAATAAAATTGCCCTTTCTGGTTTTCTCTTTGAGAAAATTGTCGAAATGGCAGTTGTAGCAGGCAATCGTGTTGGTAACGTGGCAGGCTGTGCAGTCTATATTCTCATAATGGGTAATGTGCTCCCTGTTGGCGCTCTCACCCGCCGCATGACAGTTCTCACATTCGGCTTTCACGGCATTGGGGTCGCGCTGGGAATTGTATATTCTGCCATCCCCGTGTACATCCCTCCCATCATGACAGTCCGTGCAAACAAGCCCCGCGGAGAAATGTACATCGATAATCCCGGCTTCCTCATCCATGGCAATGGCCTTGCCCGCCCGGGTGTGGCAGCCAAGGCACAATTCCTTTTGTTTTGCCCTGGCAACGGAAAAACCCATTTCATTCCCCTCTTCTTTGGCATGGCATTGATCGCAGGAAGAAGCGTGGCATTGTTTGCACCCGAGATCATCATAGGGCATTTTCGTGATCTGCATGAATCCATCCTCCGCCTCATACATATTCTTCATCCCCCGGCCCGTTGCATGCAGTGAATTATTGTAAAAACTGCATTGACAGCACGGATCTTTCTCCTTTGCGAACACGGACGGCAAAAACTCTGTGAGTACAACACCCGCAAGACAGATAAATAAAAAAATGGCAGCCGCACAAACGATCACTGGTGAAATCTGCTGTTTCATGTGACCTCCTTTAAAAAAACATACGTTGCGGGAGAAGCGTTTGGCATGCCCTGTAATTTGCCGCAATCACAGTTAATTGAAAATCATTGCAACTCCTGTACCAACAAAAAGCAATTTATTACCGGAATACCAGTGCTGTAAAAAATAATGACGGCCTAAAGTCCAGTAAATACATAGTGGCACGCTTTTTGATAAGTTATTCGGCAGGTGGCCGCAGCACCGTATGAGAAAATAAAACAAATATAAATCAGGGAAATTGTTTATGCCTACATCAACACAAGATATTACGCCTGAAATCATGAATGCCCATTCTCCGAAGCGGATCCGGGATTTGCTCTGGGCATACAGCCAGGGGCACCATATCGATTGTACACCGGAACTTGAGATCGTGCCGGCCGATTTTTTTAACCAGGGGGAGTGGACCAAGGGCTACATCTTTTTATGTCGATTCACGGGGACGATTGATAATGCCCTGTTCAACTTCAGAAAATGCTACACCAGGGGCCGCTACCAAAATTTCTGCCAAAATGCCATGAACGCGGCCTGGGTGGCCAACCGGTATTTGAAAAAGGATTACAGCCGGTTTAAAAAAGCGGGGTTTGAAATACCGGAAAACTTGTTCACGCTCCAGGACTTCACGCTAAGAAAATGCATGGAAGATGACACCGATTGTCCGCCAATGACCATCTATGATTTTATCTACATTGCCGATGAAGGCAATCAAGTAGTCGTGGAAGTGATGCTGGATAAAATAATGGCTTTTGAGCATCATCCGGAGACGGATCTTGATCAAATCTTCCTCGTCGGGGATTTTAAAGTCATTGCACTAGGAAAAATCAGCCGCTGCCAGCGTTGCCTGGCCAACTATCCCGCCGCTAACGAAGATTCTGAAGAGTCTGAAATGATTCGCATCGCCAATAAACGCCTGCAAGCCATCTACTATGCCTTTAAGCGGGCCGGAATTTGTTACAATGAAAGGTTTTTCACATAGCCATGAATCTTAAAGCTCTAGACAGGGACATTTCTCCGGATTCATGTTTGCCCATGGCACTGCGCTATGCGGCATACACTATCTTAATATTTGCCGCGACCAGCTCGCTTCCGGCATTTCTTCAGGATGGAAGCATCGCGGCTTTTAAAGAAGGCGGCTGGGTCGAATGGTGTCAATTAATCCTTCTTGGTGCAACCAGCGGCCTATATTTTTACGAAGCATTTTTCAGCCATCACCATCAAACAATCTTTCACTTTCTGGGCTGCCTGTCCGCCTTTGCAGCGATCCGGGAAATGGATGCCTTTCTCGACCGCGTAATCCCTTTAATGGGCTGGAAAATCGGGTTTTTAGTTATCCTTTATGCCCTGTTCTCGGCATATGCCCATAGAAAAATCTTTTTAAGACAAATACGGATCTTCTTAAAAACGCATTCCGTGGTCATCCTTTGGGCAGGATTTATTATTGCCGTACCTATCGGCCAGCTGCTTGGCCATGGGGATTTCCTTCAGGCGTTAATGGGGGACAATTATGAGCGCAACTATAAGCGGGTAATTGAAGAAACCCTTGAACTTATTGGATATATACTGGTGTTCGCGGGCACCGTCGAGGCGGCAGTAGAATATCTGTGTCACCGTTAAACGGGGCATGTGCAGAAAATCGCCATTGGTAACAACGGCCTATACCCGCACACACCCCGGAGCAATGGACGCTTGACCCATCAATTGCCCAGTGTATCCGCGACTGCCTCTTTTTGAACATGCTCATCCCACTTTTCACCCCACAAATCCGGAACCGTCTCTTCGACCGGCACAATGGATTCAAAGGAAACATTCATTCCATGAAAAATGCGTTTCAATTCATTTTCATCCGGCGCCAGCCATATGCAGTAACGCCACCCCTCGGCCTCGTTGATATAGGTCCGAACCCAGGTGGCAGATTCAATATTCGCCATTTTTCGCCAATTGTCCTGCACTACGTTACAGTCTATGTTGGGATCGTGATGCACCACCATAAATTTTTGTTTTTTTGCCATGATAAGCCTCCTCTTATTCATTGATTGTGCTTTGAAACAATACCGGGATGGCCGCTCCATTCCGACATTCCAAAACGCCGATCCGGATTTTAGGCATTTACCCTTATTCTTTTATATAGCATCATCTGTGCCAAATCGGTGAAGCTATGGTCAGGGCAGGAGAAACTCTCGGGATAATAAATTTAAATTACATACCGGTTATCTGTGTCGGGGGGCTGCTTAAAGTTTGAAAAAGCAGCAGGCAGCCGGACGATTTAAATCCGACTGCCTGCTGACAAGGAGAGAGAAGGAGGTTGTAAATGCTCCGTTTATTTATAGTGCAAGCCCCATACCAAATTGCCAGTTTGAATTAATTATAGGCTCATCAAAAGTCGATTCCGGGACGGAAAAGAAAAAAGTTCAAGACCGCGGCGCGCAAACCCCGAGGAATGCAGCGCAACAAAGATATTGGACTTTTTGCGAAGCCGTCAATTAATACATGTACAAAAACCGGGTTATGCCGATACAGAGGCATTTTTGCAGAAAGTAACGTAAAAATACGCTCAAAATCTGTCCTTCTCTAATCAGCCGTATTTCATTCCGACAAAACGTAACGTGCAGGTAACGCTACCTTAACAGCCAATCCCCGTTCCCTGCCGCCCGCAAGCGCAAAAAATGCCCATATAGCGGTACTATTCACTTCTGGTATTTATTTTGCATTATTAAATGGATTTAACTTTTGCCAAATTATTCATTCTATCCAACCAAAAATAGGAGCCAAAATGAAACAAACAGATGTACTGGTAATCGGCGGGAGCGCGGCCGGAATTGTGGCGGCCACAACAGCCAAATCCTTTCATCCGGACAAATCGGTGATGCTGATCCGAAAAGACCGGGATGTCCTGGTACCCTGCGGCATCCCCTATATCTTCGGGACCCTGGAAAGCAGCGAGAAAAACGTGGTGCCGGATGCGGTATTGGCCAATGCCGGGGTGGAACTTAAAATTGACGAGGTTTTAGCTATTGATCAAAGCTTAAAAACCTGCCGAACCGCGGACAACACGGAAATCGCCTTTGACAAACTCATTATGGCAACCGGTTCCACGCCGATCAAGCCCGGCTGGCTGGCGGGCGCGGACCTGGAAAATGTATTTACCATCCCCAAAAACAAAGACTATCTGGATGACGTGAAATCCGGCTTAAACGGGCATCAGCAGGTGGCCGTGGTCGGTGGCGGATTTATCGGTGTGGAACTGGCTGATGAACTGGCCAAAACCGGTAAAACCGTTACCCTGATTGAGATGATGCCCTATATTCTGAGTGCGGCATTTGACCAGGAATTCGCGGTAAGGGCCCAAAAAACGCTGGAAGACCGGGGCATCCCGGTTAAAGCCGGCTCGGGCATCAAAAAAATTAACGGCCGGGAAAAAGTAACCGGATTAACGTTAACCAATGGTGAAATCCTGGATACGGATGCGGTGATTTTGTCCGTCGGCTATCAGCCCAACACTGCATTGGCTGAAAAAACCGGGCTTTCCATCAATGAAATGGGGTTTATCAAGGTAAATGAATACATGCGCACCGAAAATCCGGATATCTTCGCGGTCGGCGACTGCGCGGAAAAGTACAGCTTTGTCACCCGCACGCTTAAAGGTACCATGCTTGCCTCAACCGCCTGCGCAGAAGCCCGTATCTCGGGAATGAACCTTTATAAACTCTCCACAGTGCGTTCCTTCGGCGGCACCATTTCCATTTACTGCACGGCCATCGGAGATATGGCCTTTGGCGCGGCCGGGGTAACCGAAAACCTGGCCAATGAGCGCGGGTTTGAAATCATTACCGGCACCTTCGAGGGCGTGGACCGGCATCCCGGCACCCTGCCGGACACCCAGCCCCAGGCGGTGAAACTGATTGCCGCCCGGGATTCCGGGATCGTTTTAGGCGGGGAAGTCATCGGCGGCAAATCCACCGGAGAATTAACCAACCTGATCGGCTTCATCATTCAAAGCCGTATGAGTGTCGACGCGGTGTTAACCGCCCAGATCGGAACTCATCCGCTCTTAACCGCCCCGCCCACCGCCTATCCCCTGATCAAGGCGGCGGAGGCGATTGCGCGGCAAAGAAAAACATTCGCTTAAAAAATTGTCATTTCGAGCGGCAGCGAGAAATCTTTAAATCGAATTTATCCCGCAAGTTTTTCCGCCTGCTCGAGTAAAAGCGATTTTAAGCGATCCAGGGTAACGGGATACGGCTGGATGGGAATTCCCATCCAGTCCGAGTATTCCAGGAGTTCCTCGGCATGCTCGGCCATGTATTCATCCATGAACCCAATGCCGTCGAGCACCATGGCCCCGCCCGTATGCTTGGGAAAATTCTCGTTGGCCAGGCCCTTGTCCCAGCCCTTATACACCTGATGGCGGAATTTGATCCAGCCGGGGGTTAGCCACAGCACCTTTTCACCGCCCGCCCAGGCATCGCGCTCGGACTCACTGGCCAGCATATCCATACAGTGCGTGGCATTAATCCGGGCAATGTTGCCGCCCTGCTCCGCGATGATCGTATCAATGGTCCGGGTCGGATTGTTGGCATTCACGTAGCAGAACTTGCCGCCGTAAACCACCAGGATTTTATCCGTCTTCTGCCGGGCGCGCTCAATTTTGGCCGGCAGCTGATTTTCCAGTTCGCGGGGGCTTTCATGCAGGCCAGGGGTGGTATAATACACATGATCGGCATCCAGAAAGCCCTGGCTGCGCAGATAGTTTAACTCCAGGCTCAATGTGCCACAGGACACAATGGCGATATCCTCAAATGATACGTCCGACATAACAAACTCCTTAGTTAGCGGTTTCTTTAAGCCTCTTCATGATGCTTGGGAACTGTTCCATGTTGGTATGCGGCAGAAACAGGGCTGAGGTAAACTCATCCATGAAACTGGTATTGGTTGAAAAATCCAGATACGTCATGGCATTGCAGACCTCTTTGGCGGTTTTGCGATGCGCATCCGACAAAAGCGCCATATAGGCACCGCCGATGCTGCTGTTGCCATCGTATTGAAATTTATTCCGATCAATGTCCGGCAGCAGACCGATGGCGATCGATTTCTCAATATCCAGAAACTGACCGAACCCGCCGGTGATAATGACCCGATCGATCATGTCAAAAGTTACCCCGACCTGATTTAGAAGTACGGTAAACCCGGCATAGACCGCGCCTTTGGAACGAAGGAGGTTGTCGATATCCGATTCCGTATAAACCAGATCCTCCTCCATGGGCGTTTCATTGGCATAAGCCAGGATATAAGCCGGTTCATCCCCGATCGCCCCCATCCGAGGGTGGCCCGCCGGCAACTGAAACTTGCCGCGCTGGTCAATGATGCCGACGAGCATCATCTCGGATAAAAGCTCGATCATGCCGGAGCCGCAAATCCCCCGGGGCGCATCATCGGCGATCGTTTTGAGCGTAGGATCAAATGTATAGGGGTCAATGGTGACACCTTCAATGGCGCCTTCCTCGGCCCGCATCCCCCATCGGATGCCGCCGCCCTCAAATGCCGGACCGGCCGAGCAGGACGCACAGATAAGCCAGTCTTGATTGCCCAGCACAATTTCGCCATTGGTGCCCACGTCGATGAACAGGGTCAATTCCGATTCCCTGTTCAGCCCGGAGTAGAGAACGCCGGAGACGATATCCCCGCCCACATAGCTGGCCGGACCCGGCATCACATATACCGCGGCATTGGGATTGGCCTTTAAGCCGATATTGCCGCTCTTTAACACCGGAAATTCTGAAATCGACGGGATATAGGGTTCCCGCCGGATATAGCGCGGCTCGATTTTAAGCAGGAGGTGCGTCATAGTGGTGTTTCCGGAGACCACGACATTATGGATCTCCTTAAAATCAACGCCCACGCCGTCAACCGCCTCCTTAATCAGGGTATTGATGGTGGAGAGCGCCAGGGTGCTCAGCTTTTTCACGCCGTTTTTCTCCGCGCAGACGATCCGGTTAATCACATCATCGCCGCAGGAAGACTGTCGGTTGTGCCCGGAGGTGGCTGCCAGAATCCGGCCGCCGATCATATCCACCAGATAGACGACGATGGTAGTGGTGCCGATATCAATGGCCAGACCCAGGTCGGATTGGCTGGTATCACCCGGCTCCACCGCGACCACCTCGCTTGAACAGGATTTATGCATGAGCAATGCGGTTACCCGCCAATTCTCATTCCGCATGCTGGCCGCCAGTTCCTGCATCACTTCAAGACCAATGCTGAGGCGGCTGGTATCCACGCCTTTCTGCGCAAGCCCGCGCCGCAGGCGATCCAGATCACTCACAGAATCATCAAGGGTTGGGGGGGTCAGCTCCATGGGAACCTTTTCCAGCATGGGCTGGACATCGGTAACCAGGCCCTGGAGTTTGCGGGTCACTTCCTCGCCCATGCCGGCCACCTTGAGCTTTCGCTCAATGGTCTCTTCCGGCACGCGCACCCACACCGGCCCTTTCACCCGGGTCTGGCAGGCCAGCACATACCCCTTCTGCTTTTCCCGGTCTGAGAGCAGCGCCGTTTCGGTTTTTTCAATCTCCCCGGACTCAATGATTAGTTTGCATTTACCGCACGCCCCCTTGCCGTTGCAAGAGGCATTGATGTAGACATCCGCTTTTCTGGCCGCATCCAGGAGGGTTTCGCCCGCCTCGACGTCAACCGACTTTTCATCGGGCTGGAATTTCACGGTATATTCGCCGGCGGCCTCGGCCGCTTCATCGGATTCACTCAGTCTTTTCGACCCCTTGTTCATAAACCAGATAGGGCACGCGCTCCGGTATTTGCAGTAAAGCTCCGGGTCCCGGCACGCCAGACATTCATCGCATAGATAGATATTGTGCTTCATGCACTTATAACTGGTTTCTCGTTCAGGATGGTTCACGCACTTACCCATAAATTTACCTCCGATATTCATTTAATTCGCGTTTTCATCAGATTCAAAAAGTGTATCCCGCTAAGCCGCAAAGGCCGCAAAGCCTTGTCAGGGTCAGCCGAAAAAACCTTGAATCCCAAACAGCCGTTTCTTTGCCCGGTCCGGCCGGCAATCAAACGCGACTCAGCTCTTCGTCAATGGCCTTGCAGAGTTCGGCTTCCGGATGTACCCCGACCAGCCGCTGACATTCGGTGCCGTGATTAAATAAAATCATGGTTGGGATATTATGCACGGCAAAACGGCTTCTTAACCGCTCAAGCTGATCAATATTTACCTCCACCAGCTTGATGCGGCTGCCGTAGCGGCGGTCCAGCCGATCCAGAATGCTCACTTGGGCACGGCACGGCGCTGACCAGGGGGTTTCAAAACAGGCCAGGCAGATGCCATCGGCGATTAAAGGATCAAAGCCTTTCTCATTTTTCAGGGTTTCAGTTGTCATGATCCACCGAAACTCGATATTCCCGCATAAATTCTGCTGAAAATGGAACCTAAATTAAAGGTTAACTATATTCAATATTTATGCCAGATTCCGCAGAAAGTTCACAGACTGGACAGCACCGGCGAACAAATAAAAAATGGAATGTTCGCTTGACAACATAGGTAACGATTCGTAACGTTAGGTAACAAACTGTAACGACTCATCCTGTAAAGGAAATAAGCATGCAGAAAAAAAGCGTTTGGAGCGATCAATTTGCCGATCGCCTGCTAGATTCCATGGCGGAAGGCGTATTCACTTTAGACACCGAAGGCCGGATCACCTCATGGAATCCGGCCATGGAGCGGATCACCGGCTACACCTCGGAGGAAGCCGTCGGCCAGTCCTGCCAGCTGCTTAAATTCTCAAAATGCTTTGACCAGACCTGCCCGTCCGCCATCTCGGAATGCGGCATTTTCAAAAAAGGGATAGTAGATCCCACAGAATGCCAGCTTCAGCATAAAAACGGCCGGTATATATCGATTATCAAAAATGCCCGGGTGGTAAAAAACCAAAAGGATGCGCCCATCGGCGTAGTGGAGACCGTTACCGACCTCACCGAACTCACCCAGGCGCGGCAGAAGGTTGAAGAGGCCCAGCGCAAATTGGTGGAGGTCTATCAGTTCGGCAATATCATCGGCAAAAGCCACGCCATGCAGGAAATCTTTAACGCCATCCGGGTGGCGGCAAAAAGCGACGCCACCGTCTTGATCCAGGGCGAATCCGGCACCGGCAAAGAGCTTGTGGCCAGCGCCATCCACTACAACAGTGAACGGGGGGCGTGTCCCATGGTAACGGTCAATTGCAGTGCGCTCACGGAATCCCTGCTGGAAAGCGAGATCTTCGGCCATGTCAGGGGCGCCTTCACCGGCGCCCATAGGGACCGAACCGGGCGCTTTGAGGAGGCGGACACCGGCACCATTTTTCTTGATGAAATCGGCGATGTCAGCCCATTTATCCAGTTAAAACTCTTGCGGGCCATCCAGGAAAAGCAGATCGAACGCGTGGGCGAATCCCGGAAGCGAAATGTGGACATTCGGATTATTACCGCCACCCACAAAGACTTCTACGGCCTTGTGCAGACCGGGAATTTCCGCGAAGACCTGTATTACCGGCTGAAGGTGTTTCCCATATATCTGCCGCCGCTTCGAAACCGCCGGGAGGATATACCGCTTCTGACCCGGCATTTCATCCAAAAGTTCAATAAAAAAACCGGCAAGCAGATCCAGGATCTGTCGCCGGATGCCATGCGAATTCTCATGGATTACAACTGGCCGGGCAATGTCCGCGAGCTTGAAAACGCCATGGAGCACGCTTTTGTTTTGTCCACCGGCGACCAGATCGGTATTTTTGACCTGCCTGTGGAAATCCGGCAGATGGAATACTATTCGGCCCGTCCGCCGGAAACCCGCAGTCACCAGCCAAAGACGCACCAGAAAGTCACTAAAACGCTCCTGCTTGAGCTGCTGCATGAATGCGACTGGAACAAGGCGGAAGTCGCCCGGCAGCTGGGGCGAAGCCGGACCTCGATATGGAAGTATATGAAAAAATATGATATTCCCTTGGAAGGCCCCAATCATTCGGCATAGTGGAGTCAGGAAGTGAGCAGGCTGCCAAAGCCCGCTCACTTCCTGATCCGGGAGGGTGACAAGTTAGGAGGTAATGCCAAACCCGTTTATAATTTATGCAATTTATATACCAGAAATGATATCCAAACTATTTAAACCCCGCTACCCCTATCTGGCCTGGATTCAGGTGGAAATCACCTCCCAGTGCAACAGCAGCTGCCTGTACTGTCCCCAGCATGCCTACCGCGACCAGTGGCAGGCAAATAGACTTTCCCGCAAAGCCTTTGAATCCATGACACCAGCCTTTAAAAAAACCCGGCTGGTCTATCTTCAGGGCTGGGGCGAGCCGCTTTTGCACCCCGGATTTTTCGATATGGTCAACATGGCCAAATCAGCGGGCGCCAAAGTCGGCACCACTACCAACGGCACCCTGCTGAGCCGGCCCGTGGCCAACCAGATGGCGGCCGAAGGGGTGGATATCATCGGGTTTTCGCTGGCGGGCATCACCGAGGCAAATGATCAGATCCGTAAAGGCACCCGTATAAGCACAGTCAAACGGGCCATCTACGATCTCCAGGAGGCGAAGAAAAAGCACGGAAGCCGGGCGCCGGCCATACATATCGCCCATATGCTGCTCCGTTCCAACCTTAGTGAAATCGAAAACTTGCCGAATTTTTTCGCTGATCTCGGGGTGGACCAGGTGGTGGTCAGCTCCCTCTCCCTGGTCACGAATCCGGAATTTGGCAAAGAGGCCATATTGGCTGACACCCCGGAGCAGTGGGCCGCCCTTACCCGAAAAATTCAAAAAACCCGGGCAGCGGCCGCCCAAAAAGGCGTCGACATGCACTTTCAGCTGGTATCCCCCTTTGCCGAGGCCGGGCCCTGCGATGAAAATGTCTGCCATGCCCTGGTGGTCGGGGCCGGCGGCAATGTCTCGCCGTGCGTGATGACCAATATACCGGTAACCGGTGAAACCACCTATTATTTTGACCAAATGCCGTATCCCCTGCCGCACATGAGTTTCGGCAATATCATGGATCAACCCATCAATGAAATCTGGCGCCAGCCGGACTACAAGCATTTCCGTCGCGCATTTGCAACCCCGGACTTGCCGGCCATGTGCCGAAAATGCTATAAAAGCCGCATGAAAACAATTGAGCTGGCTGGCGACAACACAGCCCGTGACTTGGTTCCGGATTTCTGATTAAAGGCCGCAGCATAATGGCTGATTTCAAAAATAGCACTCAAACCGATCTTCCCGCAAATGTCACGGAGATCATCCTGGAGAGCATCTCCGAAGGGGTGTTCACCGTGGATAAGGACTGGCGGATCACCTCGTTTAACCGGGCGGCGGAGGAAATCACCGGCGTTCCCCGGGAGGAGGCTATCGGCAAACACTGCTGGGAGGTTTTCCGATCCAACATGTGTGAATCCGCCTGCGCGCTGCGGCGGACCATGGCCGAGGAGACCCCGATTGTCAATTCTTCCACCTATTTTATCAACAACGAGCGCCGCCGGATCCCGGTGACCGTGTCCACGGCCGTCATGCGGGATGAAAAAGGCAATGTGATCGGCGGGGTGGAGACCTTCCGGGATGTAAGCCAGGTGGAGGAGCTCAGGAAAGAGTTAGACGGCCGCTACCAGATGGGCGACATGGTGAGCCGAAGCCCGGGCATGCAGAAAATTTTCGCGCTGATTCCCCAAGTCGCCGCCAGTGACAGCACGGTGCTGATCCGGGGTGAGACCGGCACCGGCAAGGAGCTTCTGGCGCGCGCCATCCACGAGCAAAGCCTCCGCAGGGGCAAACCCTTTGTGGCCATCAACTGCGGGGCCCTGCCAGACACCCTGCTGGAATCCGAACTCTTCGGGTATAAGGCGGGCGCGTTTACCAACGCGGTCAAAGACAAGCCCGGCCATTTCTCCGCTGCTAATGGCGGCACCCTTCTCTTGGATGAAATCGGCGATATCAGCCCAGCCTTCCAGGTGAAGCTGCTGCGCGTGCTCCAGGATAAAACCTACCAGCCCTTAGGCTCCACAGAGACCCATACAACCGATGTCCGGGTGCTTGCCGCCACCCACCAGGACCTTTCCCAAATGGTGGCAGAGGGGAGGTTCCGGCAGGATCTGTACTATCGGATCAACGTGGTCACCCTGGCCCTGCCGCCGCTAAGAGAGCGAAAAGAGGACATTCCGATGCTTTGTGAACGGATCATCGCCCGGATGAACAGAATGCGGGGGCGCGCGGTTGCCGGTATCTCCCAGGAAGCCCTGGCTGTACTCATGTCCCATGATTATCCCGGTAACATCCGTGAGCTTGAAAACATCATCGAGCATGCCTTTATCCTGTGCCCGGATGAAATGATCATGCCTGCCCACCTGCCCGAGCACTTGCGGCCCAGCCGGCCGGAAGTCTGCGCGGTGGACGCCGGCACCATGCAGGCGGCCAAACGCTCCGTGGAAGCCCAGACCATTCTCGATGCCATGGCGCGCAATAATTACAACCGCCAGGCCGCCGCCCGGGATCTGGGTATCCACAAAAGCACCCTGTTCCGCAAAATCAAGGCCTTGGATATCGACCTGCCCGAGACGGACGGCCGGTCCAGTCGGAGAGAATAAACAAAAATTCAAGGAAATTGGGACCATTTTAGCAGAGTAAGAGTAAGATTAAGAGCAAGATTAAGAGTAAGGGCACGATTAAGACAGGGAATCCACCTACTCCTCAATATACTTACGATAAGCCGCATCCGCCTTTGCAAGCACATGATCAAGCTCCCGCGGATTCTCCAGGTCATGGTCGCAGCCGCAGCCCAGGCACTCCCTATGGGACCGGACCGGAAAAAACCGGCAGGGCAGCACCTTCCCGGTTTCATCCCGGCGCCGGCCGCGGAAATCTTCATTAGGCAAAAGCGAGGCATTGGACCTTCCGTAATAATACCAATTGGTGAGCGTGCAGCCGCCGCCGAGTTCCGGGGTCGGACAGGAGCAGATGGTATAGGGCGTGTCAAAAAATTTCATGGAGGAAAAAATGGTGCCCCGGGCCAGATACTGAATGTTGGCGAATTCAAAAGCGAGCTCTTTATTTAACAGATGGGCTTTGTTGTTTTTATGCATGGACCGAATCCAGGTCGGGGTATACTTGCCGGTCACCGGCAGTATCTCCCAATCCGGATAGGTCGCCTCAAAAAGCGTCTCCAGACAATATTGCGCGGAACCGTTTTTGCGAAGGGAAAGGAGCCGCTCAAAGAGCACCTCATATTTGGCATCCGTATCCGGCAGCTTTCCATACCGGCGCCTGAGCGACTCATACCGGGCCATGAGCCGGTCCAGCAGCCGGCGACTCTCTTTTTCTGAAAGCCGGTTAAAAACCTGACCGTCCTTTTTCAGGTCGTCCACAATGCCAGCGCTCCGGCAGGCGCAATGCCCAATGTATACCGGGTTGGCCGTTAAAATGTCCTGCCACACCTCCTGGATCGACAAGACCCGGCCGTTTAGTATATAGTTTAAACCGATATCCCGGAGTTTGGTAATCGTCTCTCCGGGCAACTGGCTGAGCCACCAGGGCAGAAGCACGATCAGTTCATGGATCACCGGCACGGTGGTCTCCCGCCGCCACAACAGGTAGTCTCCGATTTTATCCGCCATGCGCCGGGCCACGGAGCGTTTCAACCCTTTGGACTCATCCTTTATCAGCGCCTGCATAATCATTTTTCGCAGCTGTCTTTTCTCAACGGCTGAGATCTCGGTATGCAAAGATGCCGGGTTAGCCCGCCGGATATCCCGCAACCGCTGCAAAAGCGCTGAAAGTTCGCTTCGCGCAATGGGCCAGCGGCGCTTGAGTTCCCTTACTTCCGGCGGATCGCAGGGATCTTGTGGCAGATCAAGTTCGCCCGGGTGCATGTCGGTATGATGGTGCATGAAAATTGTTCCTTATTATCTTTAAAAAAACATGAAGTTCCGTACTTAAACGGGGCGGACCGATTTTTCAATCACATTTTCAAATGCAACTTAAAAAGTCGCAGAATGGCATTGGTTCGGGCAACACCATTGCATAATTGCAACCAAAACACACCCATTCCCGCCACGCCAGCTTACCTGGATATAAAACAAATTATTGATATAATTATATTTGAATATTTAACCAGTCATATTTACGGGTTTGGCATATTAAATGCAAATCCACTTATACAAAGGAGAAACACATGAGAATCGGGGTAACTGTCTGGGGAAATATTATATCACCGGTATTTGATGCTGCAACCACACTGCTTGTGACAGACGTCAACGCCGGGCGCATGGCTCATCAGGAGCGAATGCGGCTATACCCCGGATCCCCGGTGCATCAGGTGGAAACGCTCAAACAGGCCGGCGTTCAAGTTTTAATCTGCGGAGCGGTTTCCGAAGTCCCGGCGAACATGATTGAGGGGGCAGGCATCCGCTTGATTCCATTTATTACCGGCCAGGTGGACGAGGTGCTTCAGGCTTATTTAAGTCGAGAGCTGCCGGCGCCGGGCTTTTTGATGCCTGGCTGCGGCAGCCGGCGCCGCAGACGCCGCAGAAGACGAACCCATTAAAAATAATTATAAAACTATTTTAAATCATGATGGCAAAAAAAACGTTCAAGTTCAAGACGCCGCAAATCCCGAGGAATGAGGCGCACACTTAGGGCGTTGAATGACGAGGGATGCAGCGCAACGCAGAAATTGGACGCTTTATGAAGCCATCTTTAAGGAGGTGAACACTATGCCACAAGGCGACGGAACAGGACCGGAAGGGCAAGGCCCGATGACCGGCAGAGGTATGGGCCGATGCGGCGGAAACACCGACCGCCGGCCGAATTCCCGGCGTCCCGGCCGGGGAGCCGGACGCGGCCAGGGCGGCGGTCAGGGCCGCAGCCTGGGTCAACGGATTGCCACCGGATTCAACAATCTCAGGCAGCGCGCCCGGGGCGGCAACGGCCGACCCAGCGTCGGGCGCGGGAGAAACAGCGCATAACGATAACTAAACAGCGCATTAATAAATAGAATTAAAACAAATGGAGGTGAGCACTATGCCAGCAGGAAACAGAACAGGTCCAATGGGCTACGGCCCGATGACTGGCCGCGCAGCCGGATTCTGCGCCGGGTACGACGCTCCGGGATATGCCAATCCGGGATTTGCCCGGGGCAGAGGTTTCGGACGCGGTCGCGGACTCGGATTCAGGGGCGGCCGGGGCCCCGGCTTTGGCCGTGGTTTCGGATTCGGCCCGAGATGGGGGGCGGCCTACTCCGGATACGGCTACTATCAGGCCCCTGCTGCCCCGGCGCCGCAGGATGAACTCACGGCTCTGCGCCAGGAATCCGAAAACCTTAAAGCGGAACTCGATAACATCAACCAGCGGATTGCGGAACTCGACCCCGCATCCGAGTAGGAACGGCCAGAAAATTCAAGCT
>Ga0102934_1000541_pt1 | contig 25542 bp, 20 predicted proteins | sample SalPonR2_A_D1_MG_FD_78175 | JGI IMG/M metagenome (GOLD analysis project Ga0102934, IMG submission 78175) | Salt pond soil microbial communities from South San Francisco under conditions of wetland restoration - Salt Pond MetaG R2_A_D1_MG | ecosystem: Environmental > Aquatic > Marine > Intertidal... | reverse complement strand
TCTGGCAACCACCGAGATGACCACCTCCGATCCCGCACTCTGGCACACGCGCAAGTCCCGAAAGCGCATGGATCATAGCGGTGAGCCGGAACCGATCAGCGTCCAGATCGCCGGCACAATCCCGGAACGGCTGGCTGAAGCTGCGCGCCATAACGTCGAACTCGGCGCCGATATCATCGACATCAATATGGGCTGCCCGGCCAAGAAGGTCTGCAAGGCCTGGGCCGGCTCGGCCCTGATGCAGAACGAGCCGCTGGTCGAGCAGATTCTGACGGCCGTCGTAGCGGCCGTCGAAGTGCCGGTCACTCTCAAAATCCGCACCGGCTGGGCCGCCGATCAGAAGAACGCGCCGAACATCGCCCGGATCGCCGAGCAGTGCGGCATTGCCGCCCTGGCCGTCCATGGCCGCACCCGTGACCAGAAATACACCGGCCTGGCCGAATACGACACCATCGCTGCGATCAAGCAGGAACTGAGCATTCCGGTGCTCGCCAACGGCGATGTCGATTCCCCCGAAAAAGCCCGCCGGGTCCTCGAATACACCCGCGCCGACGGCCTGCTGATCGGCCGCGCGGCACAGGGCCGGCCGTGGATCTTCCGCGAGATCAGCCACTACCTGACCACCGGTGAGAAGCTGCCCGAGCCGGGCCTCGACGAGATCCGCGACATCCTGATCGGGCACCTGAATGCCCTGCACGCCTTCTATGGCGAGGAATCGGGTGTACGCATCGCCCGCAAACACCTGGGCTGGTACGCCAAGGACCGCTCCGAAAACGCCCGCTTCCGCGCTGTTGTCAACCGCGCCGAATCAGCCAGCGAGCAGATCGATCTAACGCTGGCTTATTTTGAACAGCTTGCAGCGCCGGACCAGACCAGTAGAGCCGCCTGAGCCGAAAGCGGGTTATCGAATATGGTGTCGGCTGGAGGATTGTTGCGCCCGCGGAAGCGGCCTTGCCCTGCGGGCTGTCGCTCACGCTCCAGCGATTGTGCGCGCTGCGCACAAATCGAACCCAATTGTTAATGGTCGGGGGTTCGAATCAGTGCCGATAGCAAGAAACTCGAATACTGCAAATACAGCGCGAAATTCTAGAATGGTGCCGGCTGGAGGATGACTGTCGCTACGCGCCAGTGAGCTCACGCACGACGGCACTCCGGCTTCGCTTCTTGCGCGGCACGCAAGCCGCAAATCCTTCATTGCCTGTGCTTTCGGCTCGGTTCGAACCGATTGTGATGGTCGGGGGTTCGAATCAGTGCCGATAGCAAGAAACTCGAATACTGCAAATACAGCGCGAAATTCTAGAATGGTGCCGGCTGGAGGATTGCTGCGCCCGCTGTCGCGGCCTTGCCCTGCGGGCTGTCGCTTACGCTCCAGCGATTGCGCGCACAGCGCGCAAGTCGAACCCGATTGTTGATGGTCGGGGGTTCGAATCAGTGCCGCTAACCAGCAAAATCGGGTCGTGTACATGGGCGCAAGTTATCAAAGATGGTGCCGGCTGGAGGATTCGAACCCCCGACCCACTGATTACAAATCAGTTGCTCTACCACCTGAGCTAAGCCGGCGCGATTGACTGGAGGAAGTCCTCCGAGGCACAGATTGTATTCGAATCATGGCGTCTTTGCGGTTTTCGTCAAAGACGAAAGAAGCGAAGACGGAATTCCCAAACCGCTCTACCACCCGAGCTAAGCCGGCGCGATTGACTGGAGGAAGTCCTCCGAGGCACAGATTGCATTCGAATCATGGCGTCTTTGCGGTTTTCGTCGAAGACGAAAGAAGCGAAGACGGAGTTCCTCAGACTGTATTGCAATCCGAGGGAATTTGCTCTTTTCTACCCCCCAAACTTTAGGGCGAGTGCGGGGGTTGGCGGCGGGGCCGAGGGTCGCGTGGGCGAGCAAGGTTTCTCAGCAACTCTCAATCTCCTCCTCAGCGAGAAGACTGCAAGGCGCCAGGCGCTCACTCGATCGAATTCAAGGCCACCCCGGCTCCCCTGCCCTACGAACCATCGACCGAGCCGATCGACCCTCGGCCCCGCCGCCAACCCCCGCACTCGACAGCCACCCATTACAATCGCACCCCATGGAATTGATCGATATCGGGTGCAACCTCACCCACGACAGCTTCGACAGGGACCGGGATGAGGTCATTGCCAACGCCATTGCGGCAGGCGTGGCACAGATGGTGGTCACCGGTGCTTCCGAGGCGGGCAGCGTTAGGGCGCTGGGGCTGGCCAGAGAGCGACCAGCGTGCCTGACCGCGACCGCCGGGGTTCACCCGCATCTGGCCTCGGAGTTCAGCGCCGATACCGCCAGCGTCCTGGCCGAACTGCACAAGGCAGACGAAGTCGTGGCCGTCGGGGAATGCGGCCTGGACTATTTTCGGGATTTTTCGCCCCGGCCTGACCAGCGCCGGGCCTTCGAGCGTCAACTGGAGCTGGCCGTGGACTGCGGCAAGCCCGTCTTCCTGCATCAGCGCGAGGCCCACGAGGACTTCATCGCTATCCTGAAGGAATTCCGGCCAGCGCTCAGTCACGCTGTCGTGCACTGTTTTACCGACACCGAGCAGGCGATGCGAGACTATCTGGCGCTGGACTGCCACATCGGTATCACCGGTTGGATCTGCGACGAGCGCCGCGGCCATCACTTGAAGGAGTTCGTACACGAGATTCCCGCCAATCGACTGATGATCGAAACCGACGCCCCCTACCTCAAGCCGCGGAATCTGCGGCCCAAGGCCCGGACCCACCGCAACGAGCCGAAATGGCTCCCCTGGATTGCAGGCACCGTGGCGGCCTGTCGTGGAATCAGTCCGATTGATCTGGCCGAAGAAACGACCGCCACGGCCAGAGCCTTTTTCGCACTGGATGCATCCGCGCCGGCGAACGGATACTGAGCGACCGGCCAGGACTGATCAAAATAAAAAGGCCGGATCCCTGAGGACCCGGCCTTTCAGACTTCGGATATCGATCGTTCTCAGGCTGCGGCGAACGCGGCCTGCTGCAGCATGGCCAGTCGACGCCGCTGCATCTTCAGGCGGTACTCCAGCTCCTTGTAGCGGGTGCGCAGTTCAGTCTTGCGCCAGCGATCGACAAGGGCTTCCTTGCCGGCTGCCACGCGATCGGCCTGGACGGCCTGCCACTGCGCCACCGTGTCCTTGAACTGCTGATATTCACGCTCGAGGGTCTCGCGCCATGTGCTGGCCGATTCATCGGCCTGGGCCAGGCGCTCGCGCAGTTCGCTGAACTGCATCTGCAGGCGTGCGCGCTGAATCTTGAATTTCGGCGTCCGGCGCAGGTCGTGCGCCAGGCCGAGAGCGGCGGAGGTCGCGATCAGCCACTTGCCCGGGTCGAAATCCCACCAGCGCAGCCCATTGCGATAGTCCGCCTGGAAGGCGTGGTGAAAATTGTGGTAGCCCTCACCCCAGGTCAACAAGGCAATCACGCCGTTGTCGCGGGCGGTATTGTCATCGGAGTAATTGCGCTTGCCCCAGGTGTGGGCCAGCGAATTGATGAAGAAGGTGCAGTGCTGGGAGAAGGCCAGGCGGAATGCACCGGCCAGCAGCACGGTGCCGATCACATCACCCGTCATCAGTCCGATGGCTGCGGGAACTCCCAGATTCAGGATCCACACCATTGGCCAGTAGACGCGATGCTGCCACATCACCACCTCGTCGTTGCGCAGGTCGGGCACCTGGTCGAGGTCGACCTTGCTGGTCGGCCAGTCGCGGATCATCCAGCCGATGTGGGCGTGCCAGAAGCCGGTCTTGATGGAATGCGGATCCTCGTTGACGTCATCGACATGTCGATGATGGATACGGTGGCGCGCGGCCCAGATCAGGATGGAGTTCTGCAGCGAGAAGATGCCGAAGAAGGCCAGCGCCCACTTCAGCGGCTTGCTGGCCTTGTAGGTTCGGTGAGACCACAGCCGATGATATCCGGCCGTGATCGACAGACCGCTCAGGGTCAGGATCACGCCACAGGCAATCCAGGCCGCAGTCGTGAATCCGAACAGCAAGCCCCAGATCGGGGCGACAATGAGGCCGAGAATGTTGATCGCGATAAAAAAGATCACATTCGACTTGACCAGGGGCGGCTTGTTGCCGTTGAGAGACGTACTCATAGGAAAACGTTTACTCGCTGTATGGGCAATTGATGATCACATGAGAGTGCCATGGGCACTCTCTCGGTGATGAGTTCCAGGGATTTCCTGGTCGGCTATTCGATCATTTGAAAAATTTGATCGACAGCGGATACGGCCAGACCTCGCCTTCGGATGCCTTGATGGCACCGATGATGGGAAAGACGATGGACAGGACAGCAACCGCAAGAAGACCAAGAAAGCCGATCAGAATCAGCACCAGAATCGCGCTGACGATGGCATAGATCAAGGCACTGATCATCCAGTTGAAGACCACATAGCCGTGCGGAATCAGGCCCGGCAGTTCCTCTTTCTTGAGGATGAAGATGATGATCGGGGCCAGCAGACCGGCGAAGGGCACGATCAGACCTGCCAGGACGGACAGATGCAGGATCATGGCCCATTGTTTGAGCTGCTTGTCGTCATCGGTCGATGTCATGGGTTCCTGTTCCATTCTGAATACTCCTCATATTGATTCGGGATTCTGGTGCGCAATGCGGCTGGAATCGATACTTCCAGAGCGACTTCGATCAGCCTCCGCCCACTTCGGTTGCGACGCTGATCGAGGCAATCCCAACCACATTGGCGGCATCCAGGACTCGCACCAGGGAATCGGTATCGGAGTCGGGGTGAGCTGCGATGATCAGTGGTGCACTCGGGTTCTGGGCGCGCTCTCGTTCAAGATTGGCCCGAACTGCATCCGGTTCAACCCGCCGATTGTCGATCGAAATCGAACTGAGTTGATTGATACGCACCAGAATGGGCAGGTTCTCGTCTTCGGGCTGTTGCTGTTCCTCGGCCTGGGTCGGGCGGGAGATATCCAGGCCCTTCTCCTTGACAAACGATGTGGTGACAATGAAAAAGATCAGCATGATGAACACGATGTCGAGCATCGGCGTGATGTTGATTTCGGCTTCTTCGTCTGTGCGATGACGCTTGCGCATGGAATGGCTCTCGACCCGATCAGTCAGGGCTCCGAGAATACCGCAGGCAGAACCCGGACGCCAACTCCTTCAAGTCTTCCCACTTTTCGAATCCGACCTGGCTGACGGTCTCGACCAGCCGCTGATGCTGCGCTGCCGGGCCCGGGCCAGGGTCAATTCCCCGTCGGGCGCATCGTGGGTAATGACGCTGCCGGCACCGATCACGGAAAATTCGCCGATCCTGACCGGGGCAACCAGCGCGCTGTTGGAACCGATGAACGCGCCCGATCCGATCTCGGTGCGGTGTTTGTTGACACCGTCATAGTTGCAGGTAATGGTTCCTGCGCCGATATTCGCCTCGCTGCCGACCTGTGCATCACCGATATAGCTCAGGTGGTTGGCCTTGGCACCGGCCGCAAAATGCGCGTTCTTGGTTTCCACGAAATTACCGATCCTGACGCCGGCCCCCAGACGCGTCCCGGGCCGCAGTCTCGCGAAGGGCCCGATATCGCAGGGACCCTCGGTGCTGGCCCCCTCGATCAGACAGTAGGGCTTGAGTCGGGTCCCGGCAGCCAGGCGGGCATTGTCAACCACGCAGCCCGTGCCGATCTCGACCCCATCACCGAGGCTGACCTGGCCGATCAGGGTCACATTGGCATCGATGAAGACATCCTGCCCGACCTCGATAGTGCCGCGAATCCGAACGCTGTCAGGGTCGGCCAGGGTCGCCCCGGCGGCCATCAGAGCCTGCCGGGCGCGCTGCTGGAAGACCCGTTCGAGCTGGGCCAGCTGGCCGCGATCGTTGGCGCCCAGCAGTTCGTCGGCCGCATCCGCGATGCAGGCCTGAACGCGCCTGTCCTGCGCCGCAGCGATGCCGATGCAGTCGGTCAGGTAGTACTCTCCCTGTGCATTGTCACGGTCGGTCTGCTCGATCCAGCGGGCCAGATCATTCGCCCGGGCCGCCAGCACGCCGCTGTTGACCTCGCCGACCCGTCTTTCTTCGTCGCTTGCATCCTTTTCTTCACGGATCGCGGTCACCAGCCCATCGGCTCTGCGCAGGATTCGACCATAGCCGGTCGGATCATCGGCGATGAAGCTCAGGATCGAGAGATCGGCCTCCAGACTCAGGAGTTGATCGAGCGTCCGGGTTCGGACCAGCGGCATATCTCCGGGCACGATGAGCAACCGGCTGTCCGGCGCCACATGGGGAAGCGCCTGAGCGGCTGCATGCCCGGTCCCCAGGCGCTCGGCCTGGGTCACCAGATGACAGTCCGAGCCCTGCAGCAGCTGCTCGATGTGTTCAGCGCCCGAGCCGACCACCACATGGATGCGATCGGGCCCCAGCCGTCGGACCGCCGCCAGCAGACGGAGCAGCATCGGCTGTCCCCCGATCGGCTGCAGAACCTTGGGATAGGCGGAATTCATCCGCCGACCTTCACCGGCGGCAAGAACGATGACTTCCAGCATGGTTCAGGAACTCGCTGTATTTGGGTGGTGAAACACGTGCATCAGGCAGAGTATAACGAGCCCGAGGGGGACTTCGGTAAGACCGGCATACCTGGTCAGACCCGGTCGTCACTTCTGATCCCGGATAAAGATAGGCCCCGGGTGAGGGAGGACCCGGGGCCTGGGGTTGGATCCGGTTTGGGGACTGATACCGAATCCATGTTGGCCTGTCTAGGGAGGGCGACAGGCCGAACCATGCACATGGTTAAAAGAGTAGACCGGCGCGAGTGCAAAAAAGTTTCAAAACCCGCGGAAAAAAGAACGATTTTCTTAATTTTCCTTTGAATTCAATACTCTGGGAGATGAATTCAGCCTCAATGCGCCGAATCCCAGTCATCGCCCCAGCCGACATCGACCTCGAGTGGCACAGCGAGGTCGGCCGCTGCCGCCATCCGTCTTGTCACACCTTCTCTGACCTGGTCCAGCGCTGATCGTTCAACTTCGAGGACCAGTTCATCGTGCACCTGCATCACCAGTCTGGCAGGCACCTCATCAGCCTGAATCCAGGCATCGACATCGATCATGGCGCGCTTGATGATGTCAGCGGCGCTACCCTGCATCGGCGCATTGATGGCGGCCCGTTCGGCCGCCTGGCGGCGCTGGGGATTCCTCGCCCTGATTTCATCCAGCCAGAGCCTGCGACCGAACAAGGTCTCGACATAGCCCTTTTCCCGGGCCCCGGCCCGGGTTCTTTCCATATAATCGCGCACCCCCGGGTAGCGCTCGAAATAGCGTTCGATATAGGCGTCGGCTTCCTTGCGACCGACTTCAAGCTGGCGGGCCAGACCCCAGCCGCTCATGCCGTACATCAGGCCGAAATTGATCGCCTTGGCAGCCCGACGCTGACCGTCCTCGACCTCATCGGGTGTGCAATCGAAGACTTCGGCGGCGGTAGCACGATGCACGTCCAGGCCCTTGGAAAATGCATCCAGCAGGCCGGCATCGGAGGAAAGGTGGGCCATGATGCGCAGCTCGATCTGGGAGTAGTCGGCCGCCATCAGAACCTGGCCCTCGGGTGCCACGAAGGCTTTGCGGATGCGCCGCCCCTCGGCGGTCCGGATCGGAATGTTCTGCAGATTGGGATCGGCCGAGGACAGCCGTCCGGTCGCGGCCACCGCCTGATGATAGTGGGTGTGGATTCGGCCGGTGTCGGGGTGGATCTTCTCCGGCAGTCGGTCGGTATAGGTGCTCTTGAGCTTGGCCAGCGATCGGTGTTCGAGGATCAGCCGTGGCAGGGCGTAGTCGGTCGAAAGCTCCTGCAGCACGTCCTCGGCAGTCGACGGCTGGCCCTTGGGTGTCTTTCGCACCACCGGCAGCTCGAGCTCGTCGAACAGGATCTCCTGGAGCTGCTTGGGCGAGCCCAGATTGAAACTGCGACCGGCCTCCTCATGGGCCTGGGCCTCGAGATCCTGCAGTCGCTCCTGGATCTCGGCGCTCTGCCGGGCCAACTGGTCCGGGTCGAGGGCCACGCCGATCCACTCCATGCGCGCCAGGACCGGTATCAGGGGGATTTCCAGCGACTCGTAGACCGACTGCGGCCCCTTCTGTTCCTGGAGCTTCGGCCATAGGGTCCGGTGCAGGGCCAGGGTCACGTCGGCATCCTCGGCAGCGTAGTCGGCTGCCCTGGCGACCGGGACCTGGTCGAAAGTCACCTGCTGCTTGCCCTTGCCGGCCACGGACTCGTAACTCTGGGTCTGGCGACCGAGATAACGTCCGGCCAGAGAGTCCATGTCGTGGCGCGTTGCCGTCGAATTGAACACGTAGGACTCGAGCATGGTGTCGTGCTGAATGCCATTGAGCCCGAGGCCAGCGCGGCGGAGCACGTTGAGATCGTACTTCAGGTGCTGGCCGACTTTCGGGCGTTGGTCGTCTGCCAGGATCGGGCCGATCTGTGCAAGCACCTGCTCGATACTGAACTCGACGGATTGATCGAGGTGGCGAAGCGGGACATACCAGGCCTGACCCGCCTGAGTGGCAAAGGCGAGCCCGACCAGCTCGGCATCGAGCGGTTCCAGACTGGTGGTTTCGGTATCGAAAGCGATCAGCTCGGCCGATGACAGCGCCTCGACGAGCTCGTCGAGCTCGGCCTGCGTCGTGACGAGTCGAACTTCGAGTTCGGGTTGATCCGCTGCGAGCGCATCATGGCCCTCGCCCTCCCCCGACTGGTAGTCCTTTAGCCAGGAAGAAAATCCGAAGCGCTTGAGCAGATCGACCATGCGCGCCGGGTCGGGCGATGGCGGCGGGATATCAGCGGGTGCGCGTTCGAGCTCGACCTGCTCGTTCAGGGTCACCAGCTGGCGACTCAACGGGAGCTGGTCGAGGGCGGAGCGCAGATTGTCGCCGATCTTGCCGCCGATCGAATCCGCCTGCTCGATCAGTGCATCCAGGCTGCCATACTGCTTGAGCCACTTGGCAGCGGTCTTCGGTCCGCATTTCTCGACCCCGGGAATATTGTCGGAGGTATCACCGGTCAGGGCCAGAAAGTCGCCGATCAGATCGGGACCGACGCCGAATTTCGCCTCGACCGCCGCCGGGTCGTAGCGCTTGTCCTGCATGCTGTCTTCCAGAATCACGCGAGCCGAGACCAGCTGCGCCAGATCCTTGTCGCCGGAGGAGATCAGCACATCGAGACCGCTCGACTCGGCAGCCCGTGCCAGGGTGGCGATGACATCATCGGCCTCGACTCCGACCACTTCGATCCGCTCGATCCCCATCGCGTCGATCAAGGCCTTGAGCGGTTCGAGCTGGGCGCGAAGCTCATCCGGCATCGCAGGACGATTGGCCTTGTATTCGTCAAAGATGTCGTGGCGAAAGGTCTTGCCAGGTGCATCGAAGATCACGACCATCCGATCCGGCTGGTGCGCCTGAATCAGCCGACGCAGCATATTGGCGACGCCAAAGATCGCTCCGGTCGGGTTGCCCTCGGCATTGGTCAGCGAAGGCAGCGCATGGAAGGCCCGATAGATGTAGGACGAGCCGTCGACCAGGCACAGCGTTTCAGTCTGAGTCATGAGCGTGTTCTTGATGGCGAAAATCGGTCCCCATGATAGCGAAACGGCAGCGGATCAACGGCAACAACGAAGCACTCTGCTAGACTCAAGTCTCTTTCGTCGCAGGAGCGAAACACGTCATGACCAAGCAACTTGTCAAAGCGCTCGCGCTGGTGCTTCTTCTGGGCCTGGCCATTCCGGGTCTCGCGCAGCAGGCCGACGAAGTTCCCCCGCCACCGCCGATTCCGGAACCCGAAGCGCTGCCGCCCAAGGTCGTGGATCCAGACGAGCAGATCGAGCCCCAGGTGGTCATTCGGCAGAAGGATGGCGAGCAGATCGAGGAATACTCGCGCAACGGCGTGGTCTACATGATTCGCGTCGTACCCGCCGCAGGCCCCCCCTACTATCTGATCGATACCACCGGGGACGGCAACTTCAACTCACGCTTTCAGCATGACCAGATCAATCCGGTCTATCCGGCTCACTGGAAACTGATCGAGTGGTAAACCTCGGCCAGGGCGAGAAACTCCGATAGTTCAAGCGTCTCCGGACGGGCCGCCGGATCGACGCCAGCGCGCTGGATCGATGGCTCGTCGAGCAGCTTTTTCAGGCTGTTGCGCAGGGTCTTGCGCTTCTGATTGAACGCGGCCTGGACCACGGCGGCAAGCGCCGGCCTGAGCAAGCGCTCAGCATCCACAAGCGTCTTCGGATACATCCGGATGATTGACGAATCGACGCGGGGCGGAGGATCGAAGGCCTCGGGCGGCACGTCGAACAGCCATTCCATGTCGCAGTGAAACCGGGCCATCACCGACAGTCTTGCGTACTGACGCGAGCCCGGTTCGGCGACCAGCCGGCTGACGACCTCCTTCTGCAGCATGAAGACCATGTCCGAGATCCATTCTGCCTGGTCGAACAGATGGAACAGCAGCGGCGTTGAAATGTTGTAGGGCAGATTGCCCACGACTCTCAGGGAAGCCGGCCCGCTGGCCAGGCTGGAGTAATCGAAGCGCAGCGCATCACCCTGATGAATGACCAACCCGCGCGGCTCGCCCAGGCGCTGCGCCAGAGAAGCGGCCAGGTCGCGATCCAGTTCGACGACCTGCAGGCTGCCGGCCGCCTCGAGCAGGGGCCGACTAAGCACCCCCTCGCCCGGTCCGATCTCGATCAGCCGGTCATCCGATTTCGGTGCGATCGCGGCAACGATCCGGTCGATGACGGTCCGGTCGCGCAGAAAATGCTGACCGAAACGCTTGCGCGGGCGGTGGGCGGTCACCCGCTCTGCCCGGCCAGCTCCAGGGCCAGCGCGACGGCAGCTTCCAGGCTGCCGATATCTGCCCTGCCCTGACCGGCAAGGTCGAGTGCGGTGCCATGATCGACCGAAGTCCGAATGAACGGCAGGCCCAGAGTCACATTGACCGAATGACCGAAGCCGGCGTGCTTGAGCACCGGCAGGCCCTGGTCGTGGTACATCGCCAGCACCGCATCGAAGGCCTTCAGCTGGCCCGGCAGAAAGGCTGTATCGGCGGGCAGCGGACCGCTGAGATTCAGACCACCTGCCCGGGCTTTCGCAATCGCCGGCTCGATCACATCGATCTCCTCGCGTCCGAGATGGCCGGCTTCACCGGCATGCGGATTCAGGCCAAGAACGGCAATATGCGGCCGCTCGAGACCGAAACGGTCGATCAGATCGCGGTTGAGAATCTCCAGGGTGGTCTGCAGACGCTCGGGCGTGATGGCGTCGGCGACATCACGCAGAGGAAGGTGGGTGGTCACCAGCGCCACCCGCAGTCGGCCGGCGGTCAGCAGCATGACCACTCGCTCCACGCCGGCTCGCTCGGCGAGAAACTCCGTGTGTCCACTGAAAGGGACGCCGGCGTCGTTGATCACACCCTTGTGGATCGGCCCCGTGACCAGGCCGGTGGCCCGGCCACTCAGACAGGCCTCGGCTGATCGTTCCAGACACTCCAGCACGTAGGATGCATTGCCCGGATCGAGCCGCCCGGGCATCGAGGGATAGCGCAGCGCGACCGGCCAGCAGCGCACCCGGCCAGGGGTCGGCGTTTGCGACCGAGCCTGCTCCGGATCAAGGCACTCGATCTCGAGGCCCAGCCCCAGGTCAGCGCAGGTCTGGCCGAGCAGGTCGGGATCGGCCACAAACAACAGTTCTGGATGCCTCAGACTCAGACGACAGGCGATCTCTGGACCGATGCCGGCCGGCTCACCGGGCGTCAGAAGCAGGGGTCGGTCCATGGTGGAATCGACGCTTTGCTCAGGAACCTCACTGCGCCTAAAGCCGGATTTCGACAAAGGACTCGTCGCGCAGGCGGCGCAGGAAGGTGTCGACTTCTTCCTCGGCCTTCTGATTGAAAACGATCTCACGGGCGCGTGCGCGCAGGGTTTCCTCGGTTCGGTCCGCGTCTCGCTCCCCTTCCATCAGCAGCAGGTGCCAGCCATTCGGGGTCTGGAACGGTTCACTGAGCTCGCCGATTTCGAGCTGGTCGATTTCGCTCTGGATCTGTTCGCCAAAGGTGTCGGCCTGGAACCAGTTCAACAGACCACCGATATTGGCCGAGGACTCATCCATCGAGTACTCGCGCGCCAGTTCACCGAAATCCGCGCCGTCGACCAGCTGCGCATGCAGATCACGGATCCGTGCTTCTGCCTGGGACGGCGTGATCAGCTCGTCCGGCTGAATCATGATGTGGCGGGCCTGATACTCGCGAACAATGATCTCCTGCTGTTCGCGCCGGTCACGAACGCTCAGAATCAGAAAGCCGATCGCAGAGCGCATCGGCTCGGTGATGCCGCCGACGCCGGCCGCCCTGATCGCCTCGGCCACCTCGGGCGAGAGCGCATTGATGCTGCGCCAGCCAACTTCACCGCCCTCGAGGGCATTCGGGCTCTGTGAATAGGTCAGCGCGGCCGTAGCGAAATCCAGGTCCTGATTGACGATCCGGTTACGGACCTCGACGGCTTGGGCCTGAGCCTCCTGAACCTGCGCCTGGGTCGGTGACTCCGGCACCCCGATGATGATCTGGGACAGCAGGTATTCGTCGCCACCAAGTTGATCGGAGGCCAGAATGATATCGATCTCGGTGTCGCTGGGCTCTTCCATGGAGTTGACCACCCGCTGGCGCAGGCGACTGGACATGAGTTCCTCGCGAATGCTGCGGCGGAACTCGGCAAAGTCGACACCCTCGGACTCGACTGCCTGGCGAAGCCGGGCCAGATCGAGATTGTTCTGGCGGGCGACCTGCTGCAGGGTCTGGTCGACATCCATGTCCGAGACTCGAATGCCGGTGGCTTCGGCGCGCAATACCTCGAGGCGGGTCAGGATCAGCCGCTCGAGCACCTGTTCTTCGATCAGGCTGCGCGGCGGGACTCGCTCTCCGGCGGCCATCGCCTGGCGCTCGATCCGCTCGATCGCTTCATCCAGTTCGGACTGCATGATGACGTCGTCCTCGACCAGCGCCACAATGGAATCGACAGGACGCGCTTCCTGCGCCTGCAGCAACAATGGCAGCAGAATCAACCCTGTAATGAGTCCTCGGATGCATGAGGTTAGATAGTTCATAAGTTCGTCTAGTCCAGAATCTGTTGGTTGAATGAAATTGTCGGCTCGGGCCGCCGAACACCGCCTAGAAGCGGGTATCGGCAAACAGCGGATAGGGCCGACGCCCCAGGCTGCCCAGGCCCTTCAGATGGAGCTCGATAAACACGGCTGTCCGCCGGTCGGCGTCGCGATCGCGCACGTACTCCCGGCCAATCAGACGCACCGCCCAGCAGCAGCTCTCGTACTCGATGCCAGCGAGCAGCTCAAGGAGCTCATCATCCTCGAACGAATAGTTCGCCCGACCGATCAGGGCCAGATTATCGCGCACCGGGAAGCGGAAGCGGACATCGGCCTGATCGACGCGGTCGCGCCGGAACCGATAGCCGAGAGCCAGCTGCAGCCCCCGCTGCGGTCGATAACTGAGACCGAATTGTGCGACCTGGGTTTCATCGGCTTCGCTATCCCACTCCAGCCCGGCGCTGGCGACGATGGCTCGGGCCGGACGCCAGTTCAATTCCGCCACGGTCGCCGAGCGATTCCGATCCGGGTCCGGACTGCCGTTCAGGCCGACCCGAAGATCGCGGAAATAAAAGATCTGCCCGAGGCTGAAGTCGAGCAACGAGCGTCCGTTCTGCTGGTCGAGCACTCGGCTGGTCAGCGCGGCTGTCAATTGATTCGCATCGCCCTGCCGGTCCGGACCGGAGAAGCGATTATCGCTGAACAGCTGGCTGAATCCGAAAGTCAGCTCCCGGGTATCGAAGTCGGGCAGGTCGGACTGATCCCTGAACGGCGCGTAGAGATAAAACAGCCGGGGCTCAAGGGTCTGGATTCTTCCGTTGCTCAAGGAGCGCTCGAAGATCAGTCCTCCGTCGATGCTGGCAATCGGCAGATGACGGGAGGGCGAGTTGTCCGGTGCGCCGCTGAGCTGATAGGCGGTCGATCGGAAGCCGACGGTCGGTCGCAGGAAACTGCCCGGCGTGATCCAGTTGTAGCGCAGCCGAGGATAGAGATCCATCCGTGCACCGGTCACGCCCTGGTCCTTATCGAAGTAGACCACTTCGCTATCGACCCTGAAGTCGAGCCCTCGGGTCAACGGCTGATCGAGGGTGAAGAGCAGACGCGGCAGGCGCCGATAGGGTTCTCGTGCGTCCGAGACGCTGTCGTCGAGCACCTGGAAGGTGTCTGCACTCAGGCTCATGGACCAGCTGCGGCCACTGCCGCTCAGGGCTGCCGATGAGCGCAGGAACTGAAGCGCGGAATCGGCCAGATCCCCGCCCAGATCGAGAAAATAGTCTTCATCACTGGCCCGGCGAAGATCCGCGTCGAAGCGCCAGTTCGGCGCCAGGCTGGCCGCGTAATCGAATTGGGCGAAATAGCGCGTCTCGTTCTCTTCCCGATCATCGGGCAGCACCTCCATATCGAACTGGCCGCGCTGGCGCGGGGTCAGGAAACGATACTGTGCACCGAGCATGGCGCCGCGATCCTGGATCCACCGCGGGGTGAAAGTGGCGTCCTGATTGGGCGCGATATTCCAGTACCAGGGCACGCTCAGATCAAAGCCATCATCGCTGGAAAAACCCAGTTGCGGGTAGAGAAATCCGCTCTTGCGGCGATCATCCAGCGGAAAACTGAGCCAGGGCGAATAGAAGATCGGTACGCCCTTGAAGTCCAGGCGGGCGTTACGCGCCACACCGCGACCGGAATCCAGATCGAGCTCCACGCTGGAGGCCTTCAACTCCCAGTCGGGATCGGATGGATCGCAGGTGGTGAAGTCAAAGCCCTCGACATCGGCCCGCGTTTCACTGAGCAGTTCGACGACGCCGGCCGAGCCGCTGCCCTCGCCGCGCTGGAAGCGGTAGTCGACCTTTTCGAAGCGGCCGCGATTATCACTGGTCACCACCCAGCCCGAGTCCGCTCGCAGGTCGATCAAGGCATCCGAGTAGTTCAGCCAGCCTGGAAGATCGATCCGGCCGGTGTTCGGGTCATAGAGCAACTCGTCGGTCAATAGCTGCTGATCACCCCGTTCGAGGCGCACATCTTCGTTGACACGGAACGATTGCTCCTCCAACGCCTCGAAATGCTCGGCATCGATCTGCAGCGGCAGATTTTCGCTGCGCTCCAGCGCTCGCGGCGGAGACTCGTCTTGGATTGGCGCGCAGCTGAGAACCGAGCGCTCACTATCACCGTCCAGACTCTGGGCCAGGGCGGGAAGCGGCAGACCGAAGCTCAAGACCAGACCGAGAAGGAGGTTGCGGGTCAAGGACTCATTCCGGGAGAAGAACAGCCGCCAAAGGTCGCACAAGCGACCCCAGAGTGCAATCACCGATTCGAATTCCGGCGCAAAAATTCGGCCCGCCGCTGAGGCGTCGAATCGGCCAGCTCCCGGACCCGATCGTGAAAACAGGGCATCGACCCGGCGCAGGATTCGATCAGCTCTTCGAAGGCTTCGATGCCCTGGCGATAGGTCGCGGTCAGCGCCAGGCTGGCATTGTTCAGGGGAGATCCGGCCCAGCGGCTCTGGTTCGGCTGGCCAGGGCGACCAGAGTAAGCAATCAGATCGGCCCTGAGCCTGGCCAGACGCTGTGCCTTGAACGCAGACAATGCCCGTTCATCACCCTGGCGCTCGGCATAGCCCTGCCTGAGCGCCTCCCGGGCCTCGAGCATCAACTCGACCAGCCCGTCACGTTGCCGACGGCGCTCACGCCAGTCGTCAAGGGCGGACTGCGCTCCGGCTGCCTGCAGCCAGCGCTCGACCCCGATCCGTTCGACTGCGCTGGCATAGGCCTCGTTGAATGCCGTATCGCCCTTGACATAGATGGCCTCGTGGGCGAGTTCATGGAACAGGAATCCGGCCAGATCGGCATCCTCCCAGGCGAGCATGGTATTGAGGACAGGATCGTCGAACCAGCCCAGTGTCGAATAGGCCACCGCTGGCGACACGATCACATCCAGTCCATCGGCGGCGAGCCTCTGCGCCTGGTCCTCGGCCGCCTCGACATCGAAATATCCGCGATAGGCCACGCAGCCTGCCACCGGATAGCACCAGGTCAGCGGATCGACCGAATAGCGATCTGCAGCAATCACATTCCAGACCGCAGCCGAGCGCTCGAGATCGGCATAGTGCCGATAGGATCGGCTGGACGGCAGGCCGAGTTCGGCGACGGCGAACTCGCGAATCCTCAGGACCTCGACCAATCGTTGCGCCAGGATCGGGTCGGTCGACGGATCGGCGAGCAGATCTGCGATATGCTCGCGTCTGGCCAGCAGATCGATCTGGCCCCCGACCGCCTGTCCGTACCATCGAATGCTGGCACAGGCACTCAGCGTCATCCACAGCAACAAGACGACCACGACCTTGACCCAGACACCCCGTAACGACCGCGACGACGCACCTGCCAGCCACATCGACTGGTATCTGGACGATGAGTTCTGGCGCCATTTCGGCTCGCTGATGTTCAATGAAGAGACCTTTGCGCAGGCTGCCGAGGAGATGGATGCCCTGATCGGACAGCTCGGGTTCTCGACCGGGCGCATTCTCGATCTTGGCTGCGGGCCCGGCCGGCACGCGCTGCCGCTGGCATCCCAAGGGTATCCGGTGACTGCGATCGACACCAGCCCGTCATTGCTGGCCGACCTCGAGAACAGGGCTGCAGATCTGGACATCGAGATCGTGCAGGCCGACATGCGCGAATACCGGCGGCCCGGCGCCTTCGATCTGATCCTGATCATGTGGACCAGCTTCGGCTATTTCGAGGCCGAGTCCGATCATGATCGGGTGCTGGGCTGCACCGTGGATAACCTCGCCGATGACGGCCGCCTGGTGCTCGATCTGGTCGGCGTGGAATACCTTGCGCGCAACCTCGAGCCGGTGCATCTGACCGAGTACGACGACGGCCGGGTGCTGGTCGAACGCCCGGTTCTCGTCGATGAGCTGCGACGCCTCGACAACGACTGGATGCTGATCGACGCTGATCGGGTGTTTCGGACGCATATCAGCCATCGGGTCTGGTCGGCCGGCGAAATCCGTGCCCTGCTGGCCCGCCACGACCTGGACGTCGAATCGATCCACGGCGGCTTTCAGGGTGAACCCTACGACCTCGATGCCGAGCGCCTGATTGTCATTGCGCGCAAGGTCGGCGTCGAGGGGGAATTTGGGTGAGGAGAGACACCATGGACGGGTCACTGGCAACCACTGATAACGCCCAACTGCTCGTGGTCGACGTGCAGGGCCGGCTGGCGCAACTGATGCACGAGTCCGAGACCATGATCGCGCAGATCCGCAGGCTCATCCGGGCCGTACGGGTGCTCGACCTACCGGTGGTCTGGGTCGAGCAACTGCCGGAGAAACTCGGGCCCACCGTCCCGGAAGTCGCGGCGGCGATGGATGGTCTGACGCCTTTGAGTAAATCGAGCTTCGGCTGCTGTGGCGACGAAGCGGTGATGCGCAATATCGAATCCTCCGGTCGCCGACAGATCCTGCTGTGCGGCATCGAAACCCACGTCTGCGTGTGGCAGACGGCCAGGGAGTTGCGCCACAGTGACTATGACGTCCATCTGATCGCTGATGCATCGTCTTCCCGCTCCGTCCTGAACAGAGACATCGCATGGCGCCGGATGGAGGCCATCGGCGTGACTTTGAGCTGCGTTGAAATGGTGCTCTTCGAGATGATGCGTGATGCCGACCATCCCCGCTTTCGTGATGTCAGCCGCCTGCTGAAGTGATCCGGAACGACGGCTACATATTGAGCGTGCGACCACCGTCGACGGCCAGAATCTGGCCGGTGATGTAGGGGGCGTCGAGGGCGAGAAAACAGATCGCGCCAGCGATGTCCTCGGGTCGGCCCTGGTGCCCCAAGGGAATCCTGGCCAGCGTCGAGGCGGCGGCTTCGGCAGCGTCCTCATGTTCCGGCCACAGGATTGCACCCGGTGCGACGCCATTGACCCGGATCGAGGGGGCGAGATCCTTCGCCATCGCCCGGGTCTGCATGATCAGGCCCGCCTTGGCCTGGCAGTAGATGGTGTGCTCGGCCAGCGGAACCAGGGCATGGATATCGACCAGATTGACGATCGCCCCGCCGCGACGCGCCAGATGTGGCCGGGCTGCCTTCGACAGGAAATACGGCGCACGCAGATTGCTCGCCATCAGGTCGTCCCAGATCGCCTGGGTGGCTTCATCGATCGCATTGGGATAGAAGGCCGAGGCATTGTTGATCAGAAGATCGATCCGGCCGAAGTGCTCGATGGCTGCTCGGACCAGAACCTCGGGAGCGTTCGGGTCGGCCAGATCAGCCTGTATGGTCCGGACCGAATCGGGCCGGTCTGCGTTCAGATCGGCCGCAAGTGCTTCGGCCTCGTCGCGCGATCCGCGATAGTGCACCAGCACGTTCAGACCTCTTGCGTGCAGATGCCGGACCGTGATCGCACCGATGCGTTTGGCTGCACCCGTTACAATCGCGACCTTGCCGGCGTGAGCTGAGTCGTTCGATGTCATCGCGTGATCCTTCCCTGAGTCTGCCCGAGCCGCCTGCCGATCTGCAGGCGCTGAGCGCGCAATTGTGCACGAAGATCGTCAACGAGATCGAAGCCGGTGGCCCCATGCCCTTCGACCGCTACATGGCGATGGCGCTTTATGAACCGGGCCTGGGCTACTACGTCAACGGACTACACAAGTTCGGCGCGGCCGGTGATTTCATCACGGCGCCGGAGCAGGGCTCGCTGTTTGCTCAGTGCTTTGCCCGTCAGATCGATGCGCTGCCGACCGAGCTCGGCGGCGACACCATCCTCGAGCTGGGCGCAGGCTCGGGCGCCCTGGCCCACGACCTGCTGCTCGCCCTTGATCGTCTCCCGGATCGCTATCTGATCCTGGAACCCAGCGCGGCGCTGAGGCAGGTCCAGCAGGAGCGACTGGCCGCGCTGCCCTTGGACCTGGCAGGGCGGGTGGAATGGATCGCCGCGCCACCCGACCTCGACTACAACGGCGTCATCCTGGCCAATGAGGTACTTGATGCGCTCCCGGTCGCGGCGTTCCAGATCGAACAGGGCGAAGTGCACAGCCGGTGTGTTCAGATCGACAAAGGGCGTCTGACCTGGGGATTACAGCCGGCCGAACCGCGCCTGCAATCTGCCGTCGAGACCCTGCAGACCGAATTGGGTCGGAGCCTGCCGGACGGCTATGCCAGTGAAATCAACCTGAACCTGAGCCCCTGGCTGCGCGAGATCACCGGGCATCTGCGCGCCGGTCTGGTGCTCCTGATCGACTACGGATACCCGCGCCAGGAGTTCTACCATCCGGACCGCTCCGAAGGCACCCTGGTCAGTCACTACCGACACCGCGCCCATTTCGACCCCTTCGTCTGGCCCGGTCTGACCGATCTGTCGACCTTTGTCGACTTCACCGCCGTGGCCGAGGCCGGCTCCGAGGCCGGTCTGGACGTGCTCGGTTTCAGCTCGCAGGCCGGCTTCCTGCTCTCCCTCGGCATCCAGGAGGCCATGAATGACTTGAGCGATGATCGTCAACGCCTGCGCCTGGCCGGCGAGATCAAACGGCTCACACTGCCCTCGGAAATGGGCGAAAAATTCAAGGTCATCGCCCTGGGCCGCGACTTTCATCCCCCTTTGCAGGGCTTCGCCTTGATGGATCAATTCGGTCGGCTCTGATCCACCATCCGGCGGGCGAAGCTCATCTCCGAGCCTTTCAGTTACGGCCTGACCTTGCCACGTCGACTCAAGCCCGATGGTTTCGATGGAGTGCAGATGTGCGCATCAACACGTTCGCGGCATTGAAACTTCAGAGACCACAAGTCAAGCCTGAATCATGGACGTAATAGCCAAATGCCTTCGTTTCCTGAGCGTGCTCATGATGTTGGGAAGTGCATCGCTGCACGCGGAGGTCTTCTGTGTCAGTAATGTGGACGAGCTTCGGTCAGCGATCATCGCGGCCGCATTCAACGGCATCGATGATGAAATTCGACTGAGGTCCGGTCACTATCTGCTCTCGGATTCATTGGGGTACACGCCGGCGAACCCTCAGAAACTCATTATCTCTGGAGGGTGGTTTGCGCTGGGGCAGGTCGGCTGCTTCGCGCAAGGAAACCGGCCGCAGGATACCGTGATCGACGGCGGCAACCAGCCCATCGGAATCTCTTTTAATCCCGTTGGTGGTCAAGTGACCCTGAGTCAATTCAGCGTCATCCAGACCGCATCAACCGCCATCCAGATTCAAGCCGTGCCCGTATTTCCCTCTGAGCTTCTCGTCGACCGCTTGTACCTGTCCAACAATCAAGGACGCCCGCTCTCAGTGCGATTTCCAGAGCTCAGCGTAAGTCGACTACCCCAGATCGTCACGATCAGAAACTCGGTCTTTGCCAACAATGACAATCCGGCCGCCACTGGTGTTGTCGGGGTGACCATCGGCGCCATGGAAGACCGCGTTTACTTCCTCAACAATACTGTGATCAACAACAGTACGGCGGTTATCACGCCCAGCCCGACCGACACCACGGGTCTGCTGCTCGACTACGACGATGACATAAGCGTCACTGGCGGCTCGATCCTGCTTGCCAACAACATCTTCTGGAACAACGATCTTTCAGACGTGGTGGTCCCGAACGAAGCGAACACCTACCTGTTCAACTCCGTTTATCAGCAAGTACTCGGCCAGTTCGATGTCGAACGAGGCACAGGCGCGTTCGATCCTGAACTCAATCTCGCCAATGATTTCACCCCGAGACCCGGATCACCGCTGATCGATCAAGGCCTCCCTGAGCCACAGTCCGAGCGGGGAGAGCCCCCGCCCTTTCTCGAAGCCTGGAGCTATGGAGCAGAGGATTTCAACGGCGGCATCTTTCCGCGTGTCCAAGGCGATCGAGTTGACATCGGCGCGACCGAGTCGCCCTATCAGGACAGCCTGTTCATCGATCGATTTGACACGCCCTGAACAAATGACCCGGCCTTGCCCCCAGGGCTGGCCTTCATTGGAATCGGTCGGCAAAGATTCGATCGGGTTCGGCATACAGCCAGACCGTGCCGCGGGGAGCACCAGGAAAGGGAAGCGACGACCATCGAGGTGCACCCACGGCCAGCCAGCGCTGCCCACCGAAGGCGAGGCTGGTGCCGAATTGACTGTCGTCATAGTTCAGCGGCAGGGACAAGTTTTCAGGACGAAACTCATCCTGCGTATCGACCCAGTTCGTGCCCCAGTCGCCGTTGCTGGCGCGGCGCAGTTCGACCAGTCCGAGCCCTTCGACGGTGTTACCGAAGGCGTCTTCCCCACCATCGGTCAGTGGGGCCGCGATCGCGATCCAGTTGTCAAAGCCCAGCGCGACCGCGCGGCTGAAGCGCATGCCCAGCTGCTCACCCGGCGGCGTGCCGCCGGCGTTGATCGCTCCACCGCCGATTCGAGAAGTCCAGGTGCTACCCTCGCGCTCCCGGCGAAAGACGCGCCCGCAGCGCGGCGCATTCGGACAATTGCTTGTGAAGGCCTGGGATGAACCGACCAGTAGCTGTGATGGGTTGATGTCGACCGAGATCCCGAACAGGGTGGCCCCGAAAGTGCTGGGAGACTCGTGGGTGAAGATATCGGTTTCGTTCCAGTCGCTACCGGCAAAGACATAGGCTGCCCCACCGAGGATGGCGCTGCCATGCGACTTGGTCGGTGCCCCGACGGCCAGCCGAGGCTGGCAGAGGATTCCCGCAGGAGGGGCGGGGTCACAGGACACCGTCAGCGCGACAGCAGCGCCAAAAGTATCCCCGCTGACACCGTCGCTGGCGTTGAGGTCCGGGGCCAGGCTCCAGTTATTGCCATCAAAACCGAGGACGCGAACGGAACCCTTAGCCGAATCAAATCCTGGACAACCGGTCACAGCAATGGTGGAGAAACCACCGACCGGCACAAAACTGGTGACGATGTCCACCGAAGATCCACATCGAGCGCCGTCAGCGATCTCAACAGGCAAAGAGGGGAATAAAGTCTCGCCCACCCACTCTTGGTCGTTGTTTCTCCTGTAGATCCGGGTGGACCCCGCTTCATTATCGGAGAACTCAGAGTTGCTGCCGCGGCCGGGACACCCGAAAATCAGGTAGCTCCCACTCATGGCCACGCTGTGACCGCAGCGACGATCCTGTCCGGCGCCGGGAATCATGATTCGTTGCGTCAGTTCCCACTCGTCGCCCTGATTGCGGAACATGAAGACGGCACCCCATCCGACAGTACCGGCAATGGTCCCCGGCGCACCGACAGCCATCCACTCTCCGCTGATAGCCACGCTGAAGCCGAATTCCGGTCCGTTGGCCGCAGTCTGAGCCGAGAGACCGGAATAGTCGCCGGAGACAACATCCAGTAGCTGGAAGGGGCTCTGGGCCGCAACGCTGGTTGAGGCCAGCAGGCCAATGACAAGCCACAGCGTGCCGACGCAAAGCGGGCATCGCACCACGCAACGGGCTTGCTTATTCGGTCTGGGTTCCATGCCCTTCCTGACACGGCCTCCGCCGAACGGGTCAGAAGCGGCAGTCATGCAGTTAACGACAAACGATTTCATGACAGAGATTCCTGTTCTGGGTTGGCGTAGCTGGGCGCGGAATCGACGCGATTCGGCGCACTCCTCTCTGTCAATGCCAGTGCCTGCACAAACCGAACACATCAACGCAACGGAGTTCTGGCTGTCCCCCAGGCATCTCTCCCAATCAAAAAAAACGCTGAAATCGGCCGGATCCGATGTGCGCTTCTGGCATCGGGGGCATTAAACACGTCGATACCACTATTTTTCGAGGAACAACCCATGCTGCGCCTCATCCTGTTCATGCTCGTCCTGTTGGGCTCAGGCTCGATCAACGCGGCGATCTTTTGCGTGTCGAATTCAGCCGAACTGGTCACTGCGCTGACCACCGCATCGACCAACGGCGAGGGCGATGAAATCCGCCTGAAGGCCGGCGACTATCTGCCTCCAGTCGAGACGGGCTTCCATGTTTCCCTGTCCCAGAACGCCGAGTCGCTAAACATCTCGGGTGGCTGGTTCGACGGCCTCGGACTGAACTGCTTTAACCAGGCGGGCAATCCGCGAGCGAGCCGGATCGTCGGCAACCAAACCCATCGGCTGCTTCGAGTCACCTCCTCGAGCACTTTCCAGTCCGGCACGCTGAATATCCGTAATCTGACCTTCAGGGGAGGCCGCGGCCTCGACAATGAGGTCAGAGGAGCTGTCCACCTGGGCACGCCGGCCAACGAGCTTCGCGTACTGTTCGATCGGGTCGAGTTCATCGACAATTCGGCTCATGCGGGCGCGGCCTTAACGGCGCTCAACATGCGGCGGTTGACCATCCGCAACTCCTTGTTCCTGCTCAACGAGGTGCGGGCCCAGCAGGGCACGGTCTTTGTGTCGCTGAATCGCGACGACCAGCGATTCTTCTTCGTCAACAACACGATGATCGAAAATGAGCACGCCGGCGTTCAGGCCACGCGCTGTTCGGGTCTGTGGGTATCCACTCCGCAGGCAAACACCAGCCCGGATGTCCTGATTGCCAACTCGATCTTCTGGCGCAATGATGACTTCGATGCGTGTATGCCTCCCATCGGCGACAGTTATCTGCTCAACAACACGATCGAGGATCAGTTCCGAAACGCTTCAGTGGAAAGCGGCAACCTGTCGGTCAACCCCGGACTACCGCTTCTTTTCTCCGGCATCACGCCGGAGAATTACGACCCCACACCTGCGCCGACCTCAGCGATGATTGATGCGGGCCTGCCCGAACCCCCCGGCCTCCTGGACCCCCCGCTACCGATCGATCAGGACTGGAGTTACGGCAACCATGGTTTCAATAACCTGATCACGCCTCGCGTGATCGGTGAGCGCGTGGACATCGGCGCTGCGGAGTCGACCTTCGTTGATCGCATCCACTGCGACGCTTTCCAGCTGGAGGCCGACTGTGTCGAGTAACGCAGCGCCCATCCCGGTCAACAGCCCGATTCCCTCAAGGCCACAGGGCATGGAACATTATCAGACGCTCTTTGTCTGGATGCTGCTGCCCATGCTGCTGATGCAGCTGGGGATCGGCATGGACTACTGGGGGGATTTCACGGACAACACCTGGGCCGTGCACGTCCACTACTGGTGCGCCACGCTCTGGTACGGCTTTTTGATCCTCCAGCCCTGGCTGGCCACCCATCGCCGCATGGCCCAGCATCGAACCCTTGGCATGATCGGCTTCTTCGTCGCCGGCGGCGTCGGACTCGGCGCCCTGGGCATGATGCATCGTGACCTGGTCTACGTGCAGATGGCCACCGACGATCCAGTCCGCTTCGGGCCCTTCAAGCCGGAGCTTTTCTACGGCATCGCGGTGGTCGAGATTCTCATGGTGGTGCTGTTCAGCCTGGCCGTGATCATGGCCATCGTCCGCCGCAAGCAGCTGGAAGAGCACGTCTGGTGGCTGGTCTCGACGGTCTTCATCATCATGATGCCGACGGTCGGGCGCGGCGTTCAGAACGTCTTCATCATGGTTCAGGCCGAGCAGTGGCCAGAGATCGACCTCGGCCCGGCGCTCTGGGTCTCTCAGGGATTGATCATCGCGGTGACCCTGACCCTGGCTCGAAGGTACGGCAAGCTCCGCCATCCTGCGACCTTCTGCGCCCTGGCGATCAATGCTCTGGCGATTTTCGTGACCGAGATCGGCAGCCTCGCCTGGATCCAGAGCCTGTTGACCGCGATGATCAAGGGCTGATCGGGAGCACTCATGACCCGACGCCAGACTCGGATCGCCTTTCGGCTTGTTTTTCTGCTGCCCGTGGCAGCCCTTGGGATCGCAATGATGTTGACTGGTGCGGCCCGAACGCTGGCAGCATGGCAAGGCCAGTCGATCCCCGACGACCTGCTCGGGGGCCTGCCGACCATGGCTCTTTCACTGCTACCGCTGGGGGCATGCGTTCTGATCACATGGGTGATCGCCCGCCGCCCGCAACGCCAGCCGCCGCCCCCGCCCGAATCGATCGCCCCCGGGAGCAAGGCGGCTGTCTGGCGTCCGCTTGCAGATCCAAGGGCGCTGGAGGCGGCGGGGTCGGCTCTGGGCCTTGAGATCGCGCATGAGGAAAACGGCCAGGGACTGTCCCTGACTCAACGCCATCGCTGGACCACAGGCGCCCTTCTTTCGGGTGCCGCGCTCGTACTGATCGCCTGGATCGGGCCACCCAGTCTGAACCACGGCACGCTGGCTCTTGGGCCGATCGACGCGCTCTGGTTGGCCTTCGGCGTGTATCTTGCCCTGTTTTGCTTGCTCATGGCGCTGCCGTTGTCGACGCGAAAGAGCGAATTCCGGCCGAAAGATGACGCCGTCATCATTCGCGTGGGTCGCCGTTCACGCCATGCGGGTCTTTCACGGCTGCGTGCGCTGGAAGTACGACTCGTGGCGCAGTCAATACGGGACAGCGACATCCAGGTCGCATCCTCGA
>Ga0102934_1000540_pt1 | contig 25589 bp, 43 predicted proteins | sample SalPonR2_A_D1_MG_FD_78175 | JGI IMG/M metagenome (GOLD analysis project Ga0102934, IMG submission 78175) | Salt pond soil microbial communities from South San Francisco under conditions of wetland restoration - Salt Pond MetaG R2_A_D1_MG | ecosystem: Environmental > Aquatic > Marine > Intertidal... | reverse complement strand
TTACGTCATCATCATACTGAGGAGGCTGTCCTCCTCCCCCTCCTCCACCATCATCACCACCTTCTTGTGGTTTGTTGAAAATTACGGGCTCTATCTCATCATCATCAAAAATAATATTTTTAGACCCTTTAACTTCTTTAGCTTCTTCCAACCAAACTAATAAATCTCTTATATCTGACATTAACTTAACCTTTCTTTTGCGATTTCTTCTATAGGTTTATCTAGTGGAGCAGTTTCAATAGATCCATCATTATTTCTTTTTATGATCTTTCTATATTCACCTTTATACTTTCCCTTCTTTACTTTAACTATATCAGCATCTTTAAAAACATCTTCTCTAGATATTTTTTCTTGTTGTTGACCCTTTTGTTGTTTTTTCTTTTTTGCATTAGCCTTTAACCATCTATATACATCTTCTGCATTCATTTTAGATTTTAACGCTTGATCATCATTTATATTATAGTGTTCTTTAAAATCTTTTAATTCTTTTTTATCTAGTATAACTCCACCATCAATAAATTTGAAATCTTGGGCGCCGATTTTACCATAATGATTCATAAGTTGTCTATTTATAACCATATCGGCTGCTATATTATATAATTGTGGATCATCAAATTTTCTCTGTTGTTGTCTTTCCGAATGATATCTAAAAATATGCATTGCTTCATGGGCTAATAAAAATATAGTTTTACCTACATCTACAACTGCTCTTACTTCCTTATTTGCTTTTTCCTCATCTGAAGCCTTCTTATATTCTTTATAAGAAATCTCTTTATTTCCTCTGTAATATTTATCTTCAACAGTCTCTTCTAAAAAAGGTCTATCAAATAAGAATATTACTTGGCCCTTAGCCGGAGCAACTGCAGCTGTATTATACCAGCCATTCATTGGCTGGTCTTTATGCGGCACCTCATAAAATACACATGCTTGAATAAAATAATATAATTCCCACTCGCTATAAGACTTGGTTACCCTTTCGACTAATTTTATCTCTTCAGGTTTATCTACTTTTTTTGCCCCGAGTTGGGATTTCAATGCTTTTATTAAATCACCTTCTGGTTCTTTAACATCCATTGCCTCACTTAATTCTTCATTTAATTTTTCCTCGAAAAACTCAGAAAGTTTCATCAATGATTTACTCCAATAAATATTGGAAGAGGATTACTCCTCTTCCTTTCCTTTAGCTCTTTTTTTGGCAAAATCCTCTTTAGCCATTGTTTCGGTTGCTTCTGTAGTACAGGCCCTATAATCTTTCCACTCTTTTAGGAAGCCATGTAGTTCCTTAGCAAAAGGATCTTCTCTGGCCAAATCGCCAATTGCCGTTGCAACCGAGCATAATTGTCCGCTGTCAGCCATATCTTTATACATTTCTTTAATAGTATCCCTTACATGAAAGATAGCTGCCTGTACAATATGTTTTTTCTTAGCCTGTTTGTCTTCGTTCTTTTCAGCTTCTTCTGCTTTATCAATTTGATCCTGTGCAGCTTTAGACAATTTATAATTTTTGTCATTTAATAAATATTTTAATATATTATTAGCAGTTTTTACTTTAGTGTTCCCACTCATACTCTTTAATACTTCTGAAATTGGGTTTTGAATAGTATTTGCTTTTCCTATATTAGCACCAAAGTATTTATCTTTTATATTTTCATAAGTGCCTTTTTTACTATCCTTATATTGTAAGAAGCCAAGTACTAAATCTTTTGGCTTCATCATAGCTTCAAGGCGTTCTTGTTGGGCGTCGACCATATTATCAATATTTTCTGAGCCTGCATCCCCAAAACCAGCTGCTACATCTATATTATTAACCCATTTTAATTGTCTTTGTGGGCTATTTAGATAAGAGGCAAATAATAAGTTTTTCCATCCATCATCTTTTGCTATATCTTTTTTATATAACCTTTCTAGCTCATCAAGGGAGGCGTCAGCAATAAGCAAGTTTTCATAATCACTTTTTTGTACATCTCTTAATTTGTTTACTATTTTACCAATTTGTTTTTGTAGTTTTTTAGCTCCTGGCTCAAATTTTTCTTTTTGCTCCTGACTTAATTTATTCCATTGAATTTTTGCTTGTCTTATCATTTTATCCGATACAGCAGTTGTCCAAGCTCTTGGATCCATGGCAGATTGATATGTGCCACCACCGAAAGATCTCAATTGATTAAATGGGGCCTGTTGTGCTTCTTTTTCTGAGGAGCCACCTTCTAAAGCATCTTTATATAGTTTATCCATATATCCAGTAACTATCCCTGGAAGTCTTGGGAATACTACCTCTTTCTCTCCACCCTTGAACTCAAACCAGAATGGAAGCATTGCAAAATTGTTTTTAAATGTCTTAAGGCTAGTTTGTAAGGTAACTCCAGTTGACATCCTGGAAACAGTAGCAATATCCATATCATTAACATCTTGGATTGATTGTTGCAAATTATTTTGAGTTGGAGTATTCATGGCTTGCATTATCAATGAGTTTTCTGGAAGCTTAGCTAACATTCCTTCGCTACCAGCCATTTGCATTTTATCTCTAGCTTCATCGTAAATCTTAGTAATAGCCGATACTATCGCTCCTGTATTAAGAATATTCATAGCTATGGTTGTAGCATCTTCTGGTGCTCTATTAAACTCATCAAAGAATATAATCCACTTATTCTGACGTCTATACTCTATTTTTACTCCATCGCCTTTTTCATATTTCTCGACCAAGTCATCGGCAAGATCTTTTACTTTATTAGTCTTCTTATCATTAGCGTCGCCATCATCATCTCTGTCAGATGGAAACATATCTGAGCCAACCATATTGATGACATCCTTTTCTCTTTCCTCACCTTCTACTTTTTCTTTCTTTTTACTTATAACTCCAATTCCTTTGAGTAAAGATTGGTCAAGCTTATCTAGTTGTACATAGAAATAATTGGCTTTAGTGTATTTTGCCATTTGTTCAACTATTTGAGTTTTACCAACACCAGAATCTCCATATACCTGAATTTGCTCTGGCCTACCTCTTTGTGAAAATTGGATATTATCGAGCTTATCCTTGATTAAATTAGCATACTCTTTATATCCAACTACGTTACTTGCTGTTTGCTCTAGAGATTTATTAATCTTTTCTATTTCTGCTTGATCTAAAGTTGTATCTTCTATATCTTGACCTACTTGGATCATCTCATCACCAACTTCGTCATCGAGATCAAATCCACCACCTTCTAAACCAGCAGCTTCAAATAGTTTCTTTATAGCTTTAGAATCTATAATTGTTCTTTTACCAGCATTCAAGGGCTGAGGAGATTTAGGCATTTTGTTTATCGTTGAAAAATAAAATGCCGTTGCATTTTTCTTTTGTCCAATACCGACTACAGAACCTTTACCTAAATTAAATCCACTCATGTGTATATCCCAATTTATACCCTTTTTAGAGGTAAAGCTTCCTTGTACGGTCTTTAAGCTATCATTCACTTTTAAAGTTTTAAGAACTGGGTTTACAACTACATTACCATTACTGTCAAAAAGGCCATATAACTTTTTAGCCGATCTACCTATTCCAACTCCTATAGTGTATATACTATAGGGAAAAATTTGCTTGAAGGCTCTGGCAACCTTATTTTTTATTTTAGACAATAAACTTGAAATTCTAGCTTTAAGCTTAGCTAAATTAGAGTCATTTGCTTCTATTAAATAATTTATGAACTCTTCGTCAGTTGTAGCTTCTGTTATAAAATTATCTATCAGAGGGGACTCTTCCCTATAAAGCTGTTTATAACTTTCTTGCTTTTCAGCCAATGAAAGTTCTTCACTAAGTGAACTGAAAAAACCTTCAAAGCCTGTATCATCTTTTATAATATCTTTATCCGACATCTTTGTCTCCCAACTATATTTATAAGTTTTTCGTTATTATTATCTTTGCAAAACTATAGAAGATTTCCTATTTGTTTTATTTATAACTAAGAGTTTTCAACACCCGCATATTTCCCCCACCTACCCGCAAATTGCGGGTACCCTACCCGCAAATTTACCGCCCATAATTAAACATTAATAATTAACATTAATAATATTATCATAGGTTTTTAATGGTGAAATTATGATTAATGTTATCATAGTAATAATTTGCTTGTCCAATTATTTTAATAACCTTTAATGGTTTATCATATATACATAATGGTTTATCATTATGTGCAAATCTCTCATGCATATTATAGGTTGTACTATAAATATCATTTCCTGGCTCTTGTAAATGATTATAGTCCGGTATTTTAGTACTTACTTGTGCAATATAGACATCAAATATCATTTGATTATATTTGTAGATCGGTTTCCTTTCAACATTTCTCCAGTCTATCTCATCATTAAAATTGTCATTGTAATAGCATCCAATATCATTTCTAGGATGAATCCAAGTTATAGCATAAATCAAGTCTCTTATATACTTTTCGTTATATATTGAGTCTTGCCATGTATAGATAGCAGTATCGTTTGACACAACTCTATCCTTTTTAAAAGCCTCTAAGTGGTTAATATTCTTCACAGGAGTTGGTGTTATACCATTTTTTATTATAGAATTTCGATTATAAATTGGAGATACATGTAGTACATTCATTTTTTAACTGGCCAAATATAATCTAGATTATCAGGGATATCAGGCCAGATTGGACCATAGTAATCTGGCTTTTTTCGTATTAAGTTTGATTTATGAGAATCACAAAATGCTTGATTAATCCATGGCGGTTTGATTGGATATGTATCGCCAACTATATTTATGAGACGATCATAATGTTCAAGTATTTTAATATTCCTATAACCCCTATATTTCCACTCTCCAATCATGGAGGTCAAATATATTTTAACTAAATAAGACTCATAGCCAGCCCACATCAAAACGGCAGGGTGGTTTTTCCACCCTGCCTTGCCCGTCGGATTTAATAACGTATTAAGTATTTGTACTGTTTCAACGCGTTGTTTACCTAAACGTTTATTGTCTAATACTTTAGCCGAACTCTTAGGATCTCTATAAGGTAAAAATGTTTGCATAATTACATTATAATTTATTTACGATACTTTATATATCCTTTTTCTCATTATCTACAATTTGAATTTTGTCTATTGTGTCTTCTGTAAACGATAATGCTTTAAGGAAATATTTAAAATTTTCCAGGTGCTCATATATATCAAGATCATCAGCCTCTTTAAAATTAAGTGTAACTTCTGGGACAATATCGTGATCGCTTTCAGGTATGAATTTATATAATAACATTGTTACTCCTCGTTAAACATATAACTTTTTATTGCTTGTTCAAAACCGTCTTTGGCCATAGCTCCACTCGCCAAAGCTGGTTGACCTTCTAGTGGTATAAATATAAAAGTAGGAATACCTGACACTCCAAATAGTTGTGCTATTTCTGGCGATTCTTCAACATCTATTTTATAAAAATCAATATCCTTTCTTTCTTCGGATAGTTCGTCGATGATAGGCCCTGTTTGTTTACATGGTCCACACCAATCGGCGTATAGATCAATTAGTGCTGGTTTTTTACCATTAAAATTCCACTCCTTAGATTTTTCAAAATTAAATACTTTTTCTTTAAATGTTTCTGTATCTAGCATTTCTGCCATAAATATACTCCTTTAATTAAAATAATTCCCATTAACATCCAGGATTCTAGATTTTGTTGGAGCTTCTTGTGGCTCGTTAACAGGTTTTTCATTTGGTTCAATTAGCTTTTTATCTGGGTTAACTAAGTATGTTTCAACCAATTTATTAACAGACTCTTTTGTAAGAGCACCCTCAGCGCCATTTATATTTCCTTCTATATCAATAAAAAGTGTCATGGGTATACCTTCAATTCCAAATATACCAGCTAATTCTGCATGTTGGTCAACATCTACTTTATAGATATCGATGTCATTCCTTTTCTCGTCTAATTCTTCTAAGATAGGTAAAAGTACTTTACATGCCTCAAACCATCTTAGGTAAAAGACAATTATTGTTGGTTTTTCGCCTTTAAATTTCCACTCTTTACTTTCCGAGTAATCATAAATTTTACTTCTAAAAGTCTCTCTGTTTAATCGAGTCAAGTTAAGCTCCTTCTTTATGTTAAATATGCAAAAAAATGGGCCCGAAGGCCCATTGGTTAAATTTCTTGATTTGCTATCATTTGTATAAGCTTTGGCGTCTGGGAGGTAAATCCAGCAATATCATAAGACATTTTATCTCTAGGATCAACTAAAGTAATTTGATCGCCATATGGTACTAAAGTCACATAAATTGCTTTTGCATTCTTGTTAACCTTTTTTCTGTACTCTTTAAGTAGCGTCGCTGGGTGGCCTGTCCTTTGTTGCGACCAATAGCCACCAGCCCAACTTTCAGAGTCTGTCCAAAAAACAAATACATCTGTATCTATTTTATTATCGATTGCATATCTATATGCCGATGATGCGTCTGTTCCACCGAAGTTCCCAGGCCAGATGTTACTCCTGAAATCTGTTATTTGAGCGTAACTGGTTTTTCTATTAATTCTAAGTGGAGTGAAATTAGTGTCAAATCCACCAACGAAATAATCTTTCTCTGCTTTAACAGTAGCAAGTGACATAATTCCTGCAACCTGATAAGCTTTTAACCAATTTCCACTACGCATACCCATAGAACCCGATACATCTAATGCATGGAAAAAATGCCGGCCAGTTGGCTCTAATACCTCAAAGCTAGTTTCAACAGCGTCTTCTAGTGTGTCTACGATTCTTGGTACAGGAGTCCAATCTAATTTACTTCTACCGGTGTTTCCTCCATCTTGATAAATCATTTGAGCTTCGGCAAGTTTCACTGGATGAATATAAGCTTTCTTAAGGTTACTTTCAGTTAACTTATTTTCTAGAATATCAAGGTTTTCCCTGTTTTCAAATACTCCTTTGTCTGTCAAGTTACCTAAATTTCTTATAGTAGCTCCAACTGGCATTTTACGAAATAGTGCTTCCCAGATGGAGGTTGTCCTCTGTATGTTTCCGGGAATCATTTCGTGTGTCAAGTTGTATTTGTTAATAGCCTTTACAACTTCATCATCAGACAGATTTCCCTTCTTAAGTGTTTCATAAACATTAATTCTTTCTAGCTCTTCAGGAAAAACTGGCATTAGTGGGTTTTTTTCAGTACCACCTACAACCCAGTTATATACAGCTTTTCTAAGCTCTTCTTGAGTTTTTGGCTTAAGAACTCTAAGAATATCTCTACCCGACCAATCGTACCTACTCTGATACTTTAGAAATTGGTATTCCAACTCATTTGGATCTTTAGAATTTAGCCAATTTAGACCAGCTTTATGAATTACAGAGCCAAAACCCCTTGTTCCTCTAATGTAGTTGAAAGCCTCGTAAAGATGACTAGCAGTTCTAACAGCTTTTGGAAAGATGTCTTTAAATACTCCCTTCGCTTTTTTATCACCTGTAGAAAGTACTACTGTAGCAAAAATAGGAGTATGAACAGATACCCCAATTTTAGAGGCTTCAATAATCTCTTCCCCTACTTTAACAGGATTTTCTGACATACACTTCTTAAGTGTCTTTACGTTTGCTTCTGTCATCTCTTCTTTGCCCTGGTAATATCCTCCGGACATACTGCCTGTTAGAAGCCATCTACGTAGAGCTTGCCAATGATTTGCTTTGAAAGAATAACCACTAGCAAGATTTTCTTTCATTTCTTCCTCACGACCAGGAAGAGGTCTGCTTTCTGACACTCTTTCTTTACTGTTTTGTGTTGCAAATGTATAATCCATATTATCCTCCTTCAGTTCCAACTTTTGTTGAAACAACTATAATTACAAATTATTTATTAAGCTTTTTATATATTTTTAGTACTTTCTTTTCCATGAAGGGAGAGCAAAATCAGCTCCTTAAATTGAAAAAATAAAAGTGACTACGATTGAAATAGTGTTATAATAAGGGTCTTCGAGCTACCTGTGTCTCTATTTATTAGGTTAACTCCAGGATTGAACCGTTTCCTATCATTATAATATTTATATTTTGCCATTTCAACGTAGCCTATGATCGTTTTTAAATAACGAGCAAATTATTTAAGGTGACTCTTGGTGGGTTTCGTTTATTTTATGTCAGGAAACCAATTCGACATTCTCTTTCATAGTAGTCATTAACGGTAACCACCTTAAGACAGCTCGATTTAAAAAATCACCAAGCTGTAGTATTTGTTTTAACTAAATACTACAAATTTTTAATTTTGTGATGCTTAAATTACTTCAAAACTTAACATCACCTCCTTTGGTAGAAGTTGTTTTAATCTATCTCCTGGCTCTTAACCAGCTTTTAATAATATATAATAATATATGCTATACTCGAAAGAATTTAATAATATAATAACCAAAATTTTACAGGATCCATCGGTTGTTCATTTTTTCTTATTTCATAATGTAAATGTGTCCCATCCGATTTACCACTATTGCCAACATATCCTATAATATCACCTTTCTTCACTTTATCTTTATATTTTATATTTATGCGACTTAAATGAGCATATCTAGTTTCAAAATTATTATCGTGTTCTATATATATTATTTTACCAAAAGTTGGGTGACGAAACCAAACTCCATTAACCTCTCCATCTGCTGTAGTTATTACAGGTACACCATGTTCAGCGGCTATATCAACACCATTGTGATTATGATATTTTCCTGTTATCGGGGATGTTCTAACACCAAATCCACTAGTTATTCTTCCTAAGTCTTTTCTCATTATAGGCCAAATATCTGGTACATCTCTAAAATAATCTTCCCTATCATCAAAAAACCTTCCAACGTTTTGAAACCACTCATTAGGATCTCTAGCTTTTACTTCTTTCAATATTGCTTGTAGAGCTTCTTCATTTGTATACGACGGAGAACTAGCATCTAGACCTCCAATACCATACTCTTTATCTCTTGATGATATAGATTTTACTACATTTTTGACTAAATTATTATATTTATTGTTTAGTTCATTAATATAATCTAATTCTTTAATTTTATTATTTGCATTTTGTAATTTTATTAGTCTTTCTTCGTTTTTGTTTGTTAATTTTTTTATTTCATTTTTTTGATGTATCATTGTTAATGTTTGATAAAATAAAAAACCGCTTAACAAATTAATAGCAAATAAAACGATAAGGAACATCATTCCTCTCTTTATCTTATTCTTATCTATCATTTGTTTGTTTTAACCTCTATTTTTGCCTTTGGCCTTACCCTTTCAAATAGCGAAAACCTTTCTTTACTTAGCTTTACAGGTTCCCCATTGTATACATATGTAACTTTTACTTTTTTATTTTTCATCAGTAGTTCTCCCTTTTCCATAGTAGTTTTGACAAATCTTCAATCTCCCCCAATTTCTCAAAATTATTATCATTTATATTAATAAAGGTCTTAGGAAATAACGTACCTTTACCTTTTATATACAAATCGTATAATTTTATATCATTATAACTTATAATTCCATAAAATGGATGTTTTAAGCCATGGCTTTTTAATTCTAACTCCCAACATATCAATTTATATGGATCGCCCAGATCGTCTTTTATTTCTTTAACGACCGCGAATAATATATCTTTTGATTTTCCTTTATCTAGGATACTATTAAGCGAATAGCGCCAAATTGTGTGCTCATTGTTCATTCTATTGGTATATAATCGGAAGCAGTGGGACTCGAACCCACAAATCGAATTAACGATTTACTTGATTTCGAATCAAGCTCCTCGTCCGGCCGGTCTACTTCCTTTATTTTTCCTTTTTAATTTTATTTATACAATTTGGACATATTGTAATATTGATTTTATCTAAAGAATGTTTCTCTGTATATTCAACTAATGTCATCCAAGAGTTATCAAATAATTGCAAATTATTGCATCTCCTACAAACAGATTGAACATCAGTTATGCTTTTTGAGCTTTTTAATGCATTTACATAAATCTGGTTTATTTCAAGTAATCGTCTTTTCTCTTCTTTTGATTTTTGCCATTTATATATTAAAGTTGGTATAATATAAGATATTATACAAAATATAAATAGCGCAATCAATAAAGGTATTGTGTACTCATTTGGATCATATCCTGTAAAGTTTAACAACAAAACATTTAAGTAAAAACCAATAATACATAATATTGGTGCTAACAATCTAGTTATACTTATAGATAATATTAAAGATAATATCAAATATGAAGAGATTATTCCAGGACCAACAAAAGTTATTAAAAAATAAAATATTATAAAATAACTTATAAAAGAAATAACAGATGCCCACACCCTTACATTAATTGATAAATATGATTCTGGTATTACCATGGGTTTTATTAACGATTTAATGAAATTCGAAATATATCTCTTCATTTTCTATATAGAAGTCCTTAGCAACAAAACCTGCAGCTTGAGGATGTCCACCTCCACCAAATTTTTTAGCTATAACTCCACATGAAATATCATTCCTTGTCGTGTATAAGCTAACGGTATAATATTTTCCTTTAGTAAGTACTAGGTTCATCATTATATCATATTTTTCTGGATTCCATTTACTTTCGAATACTTGACTATTGAATCTAGTACTATTCATGCAAATAGCTTTAAGTCCATTAAAATTAACATCAAAAGAATAATTTTTTATGCTCTTTTCATCTTCTTTAGCTTGGTACTTTATAATAATTTTGCCATTGGATATAATTTCATCTATTTCGTTAGAGTCTGTTTGTTTATCTAGATAATAATCTATCCAATAATAAAAATAATTTCTAGTACTTTCTATACACGGATCAGTTTCCTTTATTCTCATTCCATATTGAAACGGGAGTATTTCTTTTTTCCATTTATTTATATTTTTATTGTCCCAGACATCATATCTACCTAATAGTGTTATAAATTTAGGTATAGGAAAATATGAAAAGAAATATTGCCATGCTAATTCGCAACCAGCAACTCCTTCTTTTTGATAACCTTTAAGCTCTAATTTTTCATCTGATAAATAATCTATAAAAGTTTTATGATGGTCAATCACAACTAAATGATTGGTTTTATTTAATTCTTCTAAGATTGTGTAGCCATCCGGAGTTACATCTAAAAAATATAAATCTTCATCACCGATTTCTGGTAAGCTCATCCCATAATCAAATGGGATGAGCTCAATATCTTGTTCCGCTATTTTGTCAAAATAATATTTTGCTATAAGGCCACTAAAGTGACCATCGAGGTCTCTACTGTGAAAAAATATTTTTGGTGTCATTATTTGCTTTTTATTTTATTCAATTTATGCTCTATTTCCCTAGACTTCTCATGTCTTACCAAAGAAGGCTTTTTAAAATATTGCCTGTCTTTATATTCTTTAAGTGTGCCATCTCTGTCTAGCTGTTTTTTAAATCTCTTTATAGCGCTTTCAAGTGATTCATTTTTTCCCACGATTACATGTGCGATGTTATTATCCCTCTTATGGAAGTATTGGCCTGGCCAACGGCCAGCTTTCTATATCACCACCTTGTACTTGTGTGGTGACTGTCAATCCACTATTACCACTACTGGCATCATATACTTTACCATAATCAGCCACTTCTATGGTAACAGTGCTATTACTAACAGAAGCATTAAATGCTCCTATTGAATTTACTTGATCTTTAACTTTTGTTGCTATTGAATTTGCGGGCTCTCCCGTTTGTATGTCCACTTGAATGGGATCATAGTTTGTATCATACAGAGGACCTCCGGATGATTTAGGATCTGTGCTTCCACTATCTAAATTAAACCAAATATAATAACTATCCGTTCTACTATATATCAATATATATTTACCAGATAAGTTTTCCCAGTTAGTTAAATTTATGCTTATACGCTCTTTTAATTCCAAAGAAGTAGTCGAACTTCTTCCTGCTCTAAAAGTAAAATAAGGTTCACTGTTTGGATTATCAGGATCATAGCTAGCAAAATGCATAGGATACCAACTGCCATTACCGGTGCTAACTTCAATAACCTCATCTATTGGAACTTTTGTCCAATCAATATCGTAATCTAAACTGTCTATCCAATCTGATCTTACTCTAATAGCATTAGTAGCATTTACAGTATAATCATAAGGATCGCCAGTATCTCTTTTAAATAAAATAGATTTATAGCCGTCTAAAGCATTTAACTTGGGGTCGTACATAAAAGTACCACGAGAATCTTCTCCTCTAAAACTCTGTACACCTGGGTAGTTTAGTACACTTTCTGCAGTTTTTACATAACCAGTTATATATAAATAATCTTCTGACATTATTCTCTCCAATTGCTATTTTATTTATCTTGAAGAGTATATAAAATAAGAGCGCAGTATTTGTTATTTGCCTTTCTTAAATGCATTACTCTGGTGTTCATTATCCATTAAATATTTTATATATTGTTTTTGATATTCTTTAATAGATATGTTTGGCTTGTCATAACCTTGTACTTCAGTCATCTCATTTAAAATTTCATCATAATAAATAGAGCTTTTACCCTCTATGACAGTTGGAAATTCAACTTGAATTCTTTTGGTATATGAAAAGGCATGTCCTGTATAACAAAAAATTCGTTTATTCTTAGGGTCGTGACCTAATACGTATACACAGTCACCCTCATATTTTCCTTCCCCTATGTGTCTATCACTTATATATTCTTCTAATATTAACCAGGTATATGTCTTAAGCATCTTTATTATCTTAGCAGGTTTTCTAGATAAATTCTAACCTCTGAGTTATTTTAGTATTCTTATAATTTATTTATAAACAAATTTCTTTTTATTAAATTGCCGGTTGAATATTTTATATTATTGTTCCTAATTAAAGACAGAGAGTAAGGGATTCGAACCCTTGGACCATTATAAATGATCTCTAATTCTCCAAACTAGTGCCATAGACCACTCGGCCAACTCTCTATAAATATAACCCTATCAGGACTTGAACCTGAATCTATGGCTTAGGAGGCCATTGCTCTGTCCAGTTGAGCTATAAGGTCATGGTGCTATTCCAGAATCCCATTCATATGTTTTAGGACCATCATCTCCCTCTTCAAATTTTTCGATAAATTTGTTATAATTTTGTTTGCTGCCACATAAAATTTTCACCATTTTATCAATAGTCCACGTTTTATGATGGCTCCCATCAATTTGTCCATATTTTTGAGCTATTTCTAAAGCATCTCTTATTCTTTGTTCAAGTGGTATTTCCATTATTTAGCCTCTAATATTTTAAAGCAAGAAATTCCAATACTTTTTAACTTGATTATTTCAAAATCACTATCTTCAAAGAATAAATCAAATGACAACTCTTCTTCTGCAATAAAAGCAGCTTTGTTATTATAATCTGCCTCTCCTATTGCATATACGATTACCTCTTTAAGTCCAATTTCTTTAATTGTTTTAACAATCTCATCATCAACATCAAACCGGTTTGTTATAACAGCTAGTTTACATTGATTCAAATCATTTGCTATATTTTTAAAGAATTTTTTAGCAGATGGAGAATTTAACGTTCCATCAAAATCAAATCCAACAATCATTATAGCCTCCTCTATAACATAATTATATATGCTATACGAAGCTATTTCTTATTTATAACTTTAGATATCATGCTTCCTGCGGGGGAATAATCTTCATTTGCTGGCTTTCCCGTTGATTCAAACCAAACTTTCCGTGCACAAGGCCAATTATAAGCACATGCTGTATCTATAAACGCTTTTTTAGCCGGTCCGTAATTTTTATATTTATTGTAAAATTTACAATTAGCTGTTTCTTGACAAGCAGCCATTATTTACCTTCTCTATTTCCGTAATATTCTTTATCCGTAGAATCTGTTCTCTCAGGATAGCCTTTATTTTTTTCTATTGCAAATTCAGTACCCCCATATTGATCTTTTGCAAAATCTGTGTTCCCAACCATTCTTTCGAATTCTTGCTGTTGTTTTCCAGCATCGTTTATGTTTCCACAAGGGCCAGAACCACGTCCTGTTTGTGGCCCTCCTCCTTCTGGTCCAGTCATATCTTTATTTGGCATTTTTAATAACCTCCATTTTTATTATCTTTTAATTTATGTTATACTTGATAAGCTTCTTACAAAATTTGAATAAACTGACATTTTAAATTTCCCCTCGTTAACTTCATTTCTTAATTCTTTTAAGGCTTCATACGGGGTTTTTATATTAGCATATACCCTATGATCTGATGTCATTGCTTCATAAGAATCAATTATGCCTATAAGTTGTATTTCTTCACTTAATTCTTGTAAACCTTTAGGATAACCACTACCATCCAACCTTTCATGATGTTTAAGAGCAATATCAGCTTCATATTCTAATCCTAAATTGTTCAAAATATCGTAACCATATATGGGATGCTTTTCAATTTCTTTTCTTTCTTCAGAGTTTAAAGGCCCGCTAGAAACTAAAATTTTATTATCAATATAAGCTTTTCCTATGTCATGTAACATTGCGGCATTAGCTAAATTTTTGGTTTTTTCTATATCTATTTCTTTATATTTACAATATTGTATTACTAGTGCCATAATGTGCATACTATGAGTTATAGTTGTATAATCTGTTTTTGAAAACTCGCTGAAAATCTTTAGTGATAAAGCGCCAGAAAAATATTTTTTTGTTACACAATCAGTTAAGGTTGAAGCTGGAATTACACTACCATGACGTGGTTCTTCAAATATTTCATTGGCAATTTCGATTAATTTATTCTGTATAGAAAATAAATTCTTTTTATCTATGGCCTCATTGATTTCTTTCTTAAACTTTTCTGATAATTCTTTATACGCTAAGATCCTATCTTCAAAACGAATGTATAAATCTTCTGGCATATATTTTTTTTCTTTGATTTTTATGCCAGCATTTTTGTATTTTATCATCCCGTTTTTTGTTTTACGATATATTGCTGTATTTACATAATAATACACTCTATCTGTTTTTACTTTTATCCATTTTCGACCAAAAACATGTTCCATGCATTTATCTTTCTAAATATTCTTACACTTTAGTCTCTTAGTCTATGTTTAATAAATTTAGGTTTAAGTTCATCTTGCTCTTTTAACAATTTTAATAATTTTTTACCAGGAACTTTTTTTAACTTACCACTTCCAGAGTCGATATCTGCTTCGTATACTCTAAAGAACCATAATCTACCAATCATATCTTCAGCTGTTAGACTAAACTTCTTATTAGGAGGATTTTTTTCTAAATCATTGAAAATAACCTTGCCTAGTTCAACAAGACTCTTACATAAAGTCATACTCCTGGAGTCTATAGCATGTTTACTTCCGGCTCTTGTGTATAGGTATATCATCCTTTTAACTCCTCTTTTAATACGGCTCTTTTTAATTTAGGAAAATCATCTAAGAACATATATACAAAAACCCTAAAACCAGACGGCCCTCCACCACCAGTTCCACAATTAAACTTTCTCATTATAAATAATTCTTTTTCAGTATGACCAAAACCACTTTCAGATACATCTAAAAGAGTAGAAACAAATTCATAATGCCCGTTAATTTTATATTCTTTATATGGATGCTCTATTCTTCCTGTTATTACACCAGTTATAGCAGGTCGTTTTATAGAAGTGCCTTTACTTTCCACTGTTAAATTGCTAGCACTTAGTCTTGCAGATTCTAATTTTATTTTTAGTTTATTATACTTTAAATTCCAATCTTCTATATATTTAATTATATATTTTTCTTCCCAAGTTTCTAGGTTTTTAGCAAAATCGTTTTCTATTTTTTCTTTCTTTTTTAAGAAGTCTAATTTACCCTTTTCTTTATTTTCGTGTTCTTTGCAATCTTTTTCATTTTCAAATTTTTTACCACAATATTCACATTCATAAACTGTATAGAATTTCATTTATGGCCCTTTAAAACAAAAATACCGGAGAATAGTGTCCCCGGTGCACTTCCAAAATAGGAGGCTTAAAAATTTTCTGGAAAACCAGATTGGCTATCTGAAATTTTATAAATTTCAAATTGATCTGTTACATCTTCATAATTCCGAAACCGTCTTACATTTTCACCTAAATAATAAACATTATACATAATATATGCTCCATAATAATTTAGAAGATAGACATTTTCGGTATAGTATTCCCAAGTAAATGTATAATCCTTTTCACCATTTAATTTATATGTAATCAATTTTCCGGTGTTAGTAGAATTGGAGCTAACTACCCATATTCTTTTAATAATTTCTCCATCTATTTTTTGTTTCATTAACCAAGTTCCAGTAAATTGATTTGGCTTAACATCTGGAACAACAGCCAATAAAGAAAAGGAAATTAAAAGAAATAATATTAACGAAAGAATTATTTTTTTATTCATCTTAGCCTCCATTACCTATATTATATAGGCTTGTCGAAGCTATATACTACTCTACTACTCTACTAGTAATGGCAATTATATTTGACTCATTAAACATTTGATACGTTTCGCCTTCGATCTTTATGTCTACTCCAGCTCTTTTATCGAAAATAATTCCATCGCCTTGTGATACATTTTTGCATTCATTACCTGTGGCTTCTACTTTAGCTTCTATATAATACTGTGTAGTATCACCTTTTTTATTAGGATCATCTCCAACTAAATATATCCCACTTTCTGTTTGTTTTACTTCCTCTTGCTCTTCTTCTTCTATTTTTTTAATTAAAATTCTTTCACCTAAAAGTTTAATCATTATATTTGCTCCTTTTCTTTTACTGATTTAAGTAAAATATTTCTGTCAAAAGAGCCACGCTCTTTATTTTTATTTTGCCTTATTGATTCTATATATGCCTCGGAATATCCATAACGTTTGCCCAAATTATATACAACCTCTAAAATATCTGCTAGCTCTTCTGGATCCTTACTAACATCAAACTCCCTAATCTCTTCGTTTAATTTAGCACGTAAATATGGTATTGAGTCTTTGGGGCTCAAAATTTCTATATCTGGTATTTTGTTGTTACCGTTAATTGTTTCAGGTATTTTATCCCTTATGAGCTTATTATAGATTTTCAAAAATAATCCTTTTAGAAGTCTTCTTCTAGTTTATTTTTAAGTATGTTGCTAAGCTTTCTAGATTCTCTACCCAATATATTTTTAGTTATATTTGTTACAGTGGCCCAATCTTTATCAGTCCATTTGTCTTCATCGTTTGAGACGCCATCGTTTTCTTTATATTTTTCTTTGGCTTCTTGCCAAGCATCTTCTTCAGCGTCTGTATTTATCCATCCTGGCATAAGATTTAATCCTCTTTATTTAATTTATCATCAATTCTACTAACAATAGAGTCAAGCTCAGTAGTCTTCCCTGTAACTTCATGTAATTGCTTAGTCTGTCTTTTACTTATTCTATTTGCAACTCTAATTGCTTCTTGATTCCATGAATGTTCGTTATTAAAAGTAAACCATATTCCTTTATAAGTATTATTATAGCCACCATCTCTTGCTAGTGGCTTGTCTTCTGGTCTTAAACTAGAATCTTCATAAAAGCACCAATCCATAATAACCCAATCTTTTTTAACAATAGATTTATCAGCATAATAGATACAATAAGCGTGTCCACCGGTTGGAGCAGTAGGCTCTGGCTTTACCTCTCCTGCTGCAACTTTAACTCTCCAAGCTGGAATACCAGATTGAATCATTAAAGAGCTCATTAAAATAGCCCCGTCTTCGCAATCTCCAATTTCAGACTGCAGTGTTTCAAATGGAAACTGCCAAAACTCAGGACAATTTGAGGAGTCTTTATCGTATTTGTAGTCTAGAAAATTAACTACAAATCTTTGACAACTATGAGCTATCTCATTATAATTGCCTTTATTTAATTGATATTTATTTATAACTTTATCTAGAATAGCATCATTAACTGATATAAAATTTCTGACATCAACTCCAATCCTGTCGTTTTCACCTCTAAGCGCTCTACCATTATAAATTATGGGCGCCTTGGGCCATTTATCATTCATTTTATTTTCTTGGGACATATTAAACTCCTTTATTGATACTCTATTTCGTTTTCTTTTGAAAATATCATTTTTATATACCAGTTTCCTTCCATCATATCATCACTAACGTCTATATTATTAAAATCATCCTTGGCGTCATCATACTCCATGGTATATACTTTATTAGATTTAGAATCTATTACTAAGTTTGTATAGCTCTGATCTGTTAATAAAAACTCTGATATATTTGTATTTGCTAAAATCTTAAGTGGGTATTTCATATAATTATCTTAATTATACTAGAAGTATTTTTCTAGATTGTGCTCATTAATATTTTCGTTATCTAATAACTCTCTATACAGTATTTTATCCCCCATAGAGAATTTATTTTTAAACGAGTGTTTAACTGTTACTCTTTTCCAATTTGAAGAGAAGCTTTTTAGTAATTTTACTCTATTGTTAATCAATTCTTCTTCTGTTTCGAATCCAGATATACCTGGATCCCTTTCTATAACTGTGGTCTGATTTACAAAATTATTATTTTTATTTAAACCAATGTATTCTAATTCCAAATATGTGCCAAGCATTATTGTATTTACATCAATAATAATGGCCTCTATCCATGAATCTTCATTTCCAACTTCTCTTACTTTTACTGGTCTCCAAGTTATTTCATTATGTTCCAATTTTTTACTCCATGAAAGCGCAAATAACTTTCTAAATTATAAATATCCGAGTCGGTTTTGTCAGTTTTAAATATCATATTAAATAAAAATCCCATAGCTTCTTTTTTATCCTCGCTATTTGGCTCTATATATTTAAAGTTTCTGAAAAATTTTGTTTTACTACCACCTGTATACCATATCTGTTCTTTAGCAAAATCATAAAATATAGCTTCATACCTGTAAATATTTGGAGTGGTATCTCCTTTATCCATTAACGCAAAAACATAATAGGATTTAGAGTTGTTTTTATTTATAGCAACTTTATCAGTATACTCTAACACTATACAACCTCAATTTTTCCACTAAATATTTTTGAGAATAATCTATTAAAGAATATCTTTTTTGCTAACTTATAATCAAAGAAGGTAAACGCACCATGTTGTATTGACCGTTTTTCTGTTTCTTGGCTTTTATATGTTATTTTATTATTTTCTGTTTGAACAAAGTTCATTTCAACTGTGTTTTCTTTTATTTTTACAATTTCTAGGTATTTACTAATACCTCCAATTGCAGGGTTATAATATACTTGTCCTTCTTTAATATCTTCTAGTTTCATTGTTTCCTCTGTTCTATTTTAGAGGCCCAGGAGGGATTCGAACCCCCGATAGATGGGTTGCAACCACCTGCCTTAGACTAACTTGGCTACCGGGCCTATTCTTCTCTAAAAGCTTCTTCTATTATATCTTGTTTTAAATCCCCATATAAATCCTTTATTTCTTCCATTTCACCATAGATATTATCAATAACATCAGATATAGTTCTTTTTATGTATCTATCATCTATATCTCGTTTGTGAAGATCTCTAACTAAATACTCTTGTATTGTGTCAAACCATTCATCTTCCTCGAACATCTCCCTGACTATATCGTCTGCCATTGCCAAAGCAGAGCTACCATCCTTAGAGTTCAAAAATCTTTCAAAATTTTCATATCCTTCGTTATCCTCTTCCCAGTCTTCTCTAACAATATTTAATACTTGCTCTTCCCAATTTGAAACAAATTTGGAAAAGCGATTTAATTGCTTAACGGCTATATCAACTCCTTTACCAAGTTTATTTAAGTTTGTTTCAAATTTAAGAGAGTGCTTGCTGAATTCTATATCGTTCCTGTCCATAGCCTCAAATACTATGTTTAAATAGGTTGATTGTGAAATGTTACTATCAACAATATCTTCTACATAAGTTTCTACTTCATCAAAGTCACTAAACACAATTAAGCCCCTTTAGTTTTTATATTATCTTTCTGATATAACTAAAGGGGCTCAAGTTTAATGTTTTTGAAAATGACTTTTAAGTGTTGATTTCTCTAACTTAAAGCAGTGGAGGCTGCCAATATACATTGTTAAAAATCCTGGCTCAACATCGTTCCATGTCTCTGGATCTTTTTTTCTGAGCTCATCAAGAGCCCATAATAGTTTTCTTGATGTCAGATAAATATCATCTCTAAAATGTCTAATAAAATCGCAACTTCTAATATAGTAGTTGATATGTAGCCATTTTCCTCGCCTAATAAACCAATATCCAAGAGAACAAGGAACTCTACCACCATGTTTTACTCCAGTGTCCTCCGGGAACCAAATTGGTAGGAAAGCTTGTCTTGTAAAAGGCTCTTTTACTAAAAGATTTATTACATCATCAAAGTTTCCATATTCATACCTGATGCCCATTGTTTCTGGTGGCCAGATCCTTTCCATATAAGAGTGAGTAAACTTCTTGCCTTCTGTTCTAAATTTATCGTTCTCTGGGTTATGTTTGTAATAAGGCCAATTTTTATACTCATTTCCTGGATTAAGAGGCTCTCTTCCAACTCTTTCTTGAAAGTGGTCATCAGCCCATGGTAGATTAGGTTTAATCTCTTTTTTAAGTTCGTCTAAATCTTCAACAACTGGACAACTAAATGATGGATTAAGGATTTCTATCATTGCATGTGTATCTGTTATTTCTTTGCCTTGCCACTTTTCTGTTTTTATTTCATATCCATGATCATGTAATCTTTTAGCAAAATCCGAAGTTACATCGCTAAACTTCCCAAAAACTTGAGCCATATTATCTCCTAAGAATTTTATATTAAATATGCAAGTAAAGTCGGTAACGGAAATCGAACCCGTATCACTTAGTATATAAATTTATAAACATAAGTACCATCATGTTCTTTACCACATCTTTCACATTTCATATAGTGATCTTTCGAGTTATATAAGTTTGTTTTTAGCGGACAACCGGAATCGAACCGGCAACCAATTGCTTGGAAGGCAATTACTCTACCAATTGAGTTATATCCGCAATTTTAAATATATTGACAGGCCCGGTGGGATTCGAACCCACATTGCCAAAGGCACAGTTTTGGAGACTGCTGCATCCCTGTCTGCCACGGACCTATATTATTTTTGGTAAAAATATAACTATGCCAATTAATATAGACCAAAAAGAAGATATTAACACAATAGCAGCTGATATGTCTTTAATTAGCTTTACTTCTATCGCTTTCTTTTTAGTAATTAAATCACATAAATATTCTGCAATTGTATTAGTCATTTCACCAATTAAAACAACCAATATTGCTAAAGTTAGGTATACCCACTCAGCTTCAGTTATATTAAAAATAACTCCAGCAACAATCATAATTATACCGAAGATTATTTGTATCCTAAAATTTCTCTGATATTTTATTATAGCAAATAAACCAAAGAAAGCGTTAGAAAATGATTTTCTCAACTTCCTAGTCATATTATCTCCATAAAGTCCCGGACGGGATTCGAACCCGCATAAAAAGCAGTTTTGCAGACTGCTGCCCAACCATTGAGCTACCGAGACTAGAAAAAGCAACAAGTAATTTGAAAGGAAATATATGCCCTTCCAACTAGGGCTGCCAGGATTCGAACCTGATCACGTCTGATTGTGGTAAACGGTAACCTTTTCAATTCAGTTGCTTAAAACATTTAGTCATATTTTTTCATTACTTCATCAGTTTTTACTCTTAGCCAAGTAATGAAAATGCCAAGAGCTAGTCCGCTAATGGTAAGAATGGCAAAATACATAATTGTCCTCCTTATCGTAAAGCGGGCCGGAAGCTTTCCCTCTCCCAATTTCAAACAATAGTTTACCTTAATACACTATTGTTCCCTTATCAATTTAATTTTTTCAAGTTTATTATCTGCTAAATAAAATATAATTCTATCCCCTTCCCCATCCATAGTTAACCAATCTTCTTCCCAAATATCTAAGAAAACTGGCATAACATCTTTTCCATATTTTTCTCTTGAAAGTTGAACAATTTCTCTTCTGTAATTACTAATATATAAACTTCTGTCAAATTTTATAAGAAAGAAATCAGCTAACTCTGGACTTATTCCGCGGCGTAAAGCAATTTTATTTCTCTCTTTTTCAATATTCATATAATGGAGGATAAGGGATCCGAACCCTTCACCTTCTGGTTGCAAACCAGATGCTCTACCAACTGAGCTAATCCCCCAGATTTTTATAGGCTTTTACATATTCGTCTAACAAGTAATCCATGTTACTGTCTTTACTACGAATCTGACAACCCATGTTTATTTTTAACTCTCTTATAGCCTTTTTATTACCATCTCTTACGATGGAACAAACACCCAGATCTTCTTTATATATTAAATATATGCAAGATCCAGTGATAGGATCCCCTTTCCCAAATGAGCAAGGACCCATTATGCAACAAGCACCACATCTTTTGCATTTAATCATGTTATCTATTATTTAAAAAATTAACATATTCTTTTACCTTTTTCTCGTCGTAAAAAGTTGCAAAGTGGGGCACTTCCCCTTTTTTGTAAACCCAGTGAATGTCTATTCCCTTCTTGTCACTCCATTTGCTTTCAATATAATATTGGATCATCTTATCTCCTTTAATTATAATTCTTTTTATAATTTTCTATTGCTTCTTTTATTACTTTATTATCTGTACAAGTTTTAATAGATCCACAGTGTACACATTTATAGTACACCATGAATCCAATCTCTTCGCTTATCCATATTGTCTGTTGTATTAATGGTTGACCACATAAATCACAAAATTTTATTGTTTCCATAATTTTATCTTATAGGATGATCGAAATTAAAAATCTCCTTAAAATTAAAAATCTCCTTAAAATTAAATATGAGATTTAAGAGAATTCCAGTCAATGCTGCAACGGCTAAACTTGAAAATTCTATACCAAACATATCAACAACTGTTCCTCCTGCTCCGATTATAAGCATCGATGCCACAATTACCATATTATGGAAATTCTTCATATCAACTCTTTCTGATACTAAGCTCTTCACTCCATTAGCAGATATCATTCCAAACAGTAGGATGGAAATACCACCTACTACTGCAGCAGGAATAGCGTGTAGAATCATTGCCAGTTTTGGTAGTAAGGCTAGTACTATTAAAAATACCGCTGTAATTTGTAATGTAACTGGTTTTTTAACGCCAGTCATTTCTAGTGCCCCAATGTTCTCAGAGTAAGTTGTATTAGGACAACCACCAATCAATCCTGCAAAAGAAGTTGCCAAGCCATCTCCAAGTAGTGTCTTGTGTACTCCAGGATTTTCTAAAAAGTTTTTATCTACTACTTTTGATACTGCAGATACATCGGCAAAGTGCTCTAGAAATGTTACTATAGCAACTGGAGCTATTATGAGGATAGCCTCAATAGAGAACTTGGGTAAAGTAAAATCTGGTAATGCTATTATGCTAGCTGTGGCTACACTAGATAGATCTACTATACCAAATGGGATAGCAATTAAAAATCCAAGTATAATTGCCAATATTACCGATAGAGATCCAAAAATATGCTCGTCAAAAAACCCTTTAATTAGTGCACCAAATGTAAACGTGGCAATTGCTATAGGCCAATTTGTAGAGGCGTTACTTATAGCAACTGGAGCTAAGATTAAGCCAATAAGAATTACCATTGTGGATGTAACTGTTGTAGGAAATAGTTTTAATATAAAATCTAATCCTATAAAGTATATTATCATTGCCAGTAAAAGATATACAAGTCCTGCAACCATTATTCCTCCGGCTGCAAATTGCATTCCATATGTTTCGCTTACCGCTATAATGGGTGCTATAAAAGCGAAAGATGAAGAAAGTAAGACTGGCATCTTACCCTTTGTTATTAAATGAAAGATTATAGTGCCAACACCTGCAGAAAACAAACATACAGAAACTGGTATGCCTGTTAATATAGGAACCAATATTGTCGCACCTGATGCAACAAATAGATATTGTAATCCCATTAAAAAATCTTTCCAATCAAACGATTGAATTTTCATTAGAAAACCCCCTTTAGGCTAAATTTCTATTATCTATGCCTATAAAAGGGGAAATTGGCAGTCAAAATCAATTAATCTCAAATTTCTTTATGATCGTACCTTTAGGTACATAGAACTTAGTTTCATATATCTCCTCTTCTAAATTAAGATACCAGAAAGTAGGCTCTTGGTAGGAAGTGTATACCTCTGCGTATGGTTGTTCTAAACCTTCTACTTCATAAACAATACTATTATTAGCTGGCAGTCTTTCTCTCTTATAGCCACCATCTTCAGTCTCAACCATAAAGAAGTAGTATGACTTCTCTTCTATATAACCATTAAATATTATAAATCCACTTACTTCTCCGGATGTCGTGGTGTCAGACTTTAAGTTAACTAACTCTATTGTATATTTGCTTTTTTCAGGCTCTGTGAACTCATTTACAGCCTTCATTATGATTAAACTTAAAAGTATAGATAGTACTATCGTTGCAAATGCCATAATAGCTTTTAATGGAGGATCTGCATCATCTAATATAAATAATGCTATTATTCCAATTAGGGAAAATGTACAGGATAATATTAAAAATAAACCCAATTAACTCTCCTTTGCGTTATCGACATGCGAGTCGATATATGCTCTATAAACTTGCTCTAGTTTGTCTTTAAGCATTTTAGCCTCTTCATCGGCTAGACTATAGCTTTTCCCGTCTGCTTCAAAAGTTTTCGGAATTCTGAATTGTGAGTTTGAGTATTTAATGACATGATTAAATTTCATTTAAATCCTCCTATTCTTTATTATAGGAGGTTAACGAAACTTTACAATCGATCCTTTGAGGGGACCCATATTAGTTATAGCATGAATAGCGGCTTGGAGTCCCGGCTTATTAAAATCACCACCAATAGACCCATCTTCTATATAGAGAGCTTTATTTCTAGGATTATAACCGAAATAGAATGTCTTTTCTACTTTTTTACCTTCTCTTTTTCTTTTTATATTACTATGGCTCGAGCCATAACTATCAACCAATGCGAAGTAACCTTTTTCATCTTTAAATAGTACTCCTCTTCCCCAGAGAGATCCAAAGGGATAAAGAGTTTTATGAGCATCCTTAAAGTTATGAGAGACATCTTTAGGAAAACCTTTAACAACATTTGTTATAAGTTTCTTATCCTCATTGAGCTCTTGTTCTAATAGAGTATTTATTTCTTTTAGTTCCATTTTAATTCGCCTATTTTATCAACATTGAACACCGTTTTCACTAGTTCTTTATAAAAGCCTTTATCAATTTTACTCATAGGCCACTCTCTTAGAAACATAGCTGATTCTCTTGGTAATGTTATAACCCCATTAAAGCTATAACCAATCATTAATATTTTTTCCATAGGAGATGGTTTTTTATCCCCAGGTGCTATATATAGATTTACCTCGTCCCATTCGATATCGTAATCCCAGGGAGTATCATTCATGTCCTCATCATCAAAGCCTTCTGCAACATACCATACTTTCATTTTGTACCACTCAATTGTTTTTAAATTATCTTGTATGGAAAAAGTAAATAATACGGAAGCAGAGGGAATCGAACCCCCGAGGCTATTACACCCAACAGTTTTCAAGACTGCGCCCTCGACCAACCGGACTACTTCCATTATATGTACCGAACCTGGG
>Ga0102934_1000538_pt1 | contig 25627 bp, 26 predicted proteins | sample SalPonR2_A_D1_MG_FD_78175 | JGI IMG/M metagenome (GOLD analysis project Ga0102934, IMG submission 78175) | Salt pond soil microbial communities from South San Francisco under conditions of wetland restoration - Salt Pond MetaG R2_A_D1_MG | ecosystem: Environmental > Aquatic > Marine > Intertidal... | reverse complement strand
ACGGGCAGATCCCCCTCTTTCTGGACGTGAAACGGCCGCCGGGGCAGTTGGGCCCTCACGGGGGGGCGTCGGGTCGACGGGGCGGCATTGGGCGAGGCCTGGGGGGGGGGGAGAGGGGCAGCCTTCTCAACAATGGCAGCAACAGTAGAGGTGGGGGCAATGAGAATAGCGAACACAGCAAAAAGGGTCGGCCGTTGGGGCCGGACGGGGCCGGGCGTGGCCGCCGCCGGGAGAAGGGGGAAAAGTAGGGCGCAAGGAAGGTGGGAGGCGGGAGTGCCTCCCTGTAATGATAACTAGGTGGTGGTAAGCGGGGCGCGAAAACGAGCAGGGGAGGTGTGGGGTGGAGGGCGTGGGTGAGGGATGGGAAGAGGAGGAGGCGGCGGACAAGGTGGGAGGAGCGAGGAATTTGAAGGTGGATACGGTATGTCGGATGCCAGACCGTAGCGGCCAGGCGGAGACGGCAGGCACGAAATAAAGTAAAAAGGACCCGGCGGGCCCCATGGTCACGTCGATTTCGTTTATGTTTTTCTGGACATTACTTTGATCGAGACAAGGGCCGCGCGCCACCCGACCACGCTCATGCCGTAGCCCCTCCCCGCCCAACCTCCAAGTTCAGTCAGGGCCTCTCCGTCCCCCCCTCCCAAGCCCTCTCCCTATCTACGCACTCACAACTTGCTCTCCAGCAGGTCAAGCAGCTCAGCCCATATCAGGATGCATCGATACATGGCCGACAGGCACACGGCGATCAGGAGAAACTGCCAGTTGCTGACGATCGCCCGCGGTAAGGGGAGGTAGGCCATGATGCGACTCGCTACCGAGACCGCCCGAACCACCAGGCCCTCCGAGCCGCCCGCCTGCGCATGGGCCAGGCGGACGACGGCCAAGACCAGGAAGAGGTGGTTCCCCCCCGTCGCGAACGTGATGAGCGCGGGGCACCGGCCCAGATGCTGCCGAAGCCACTTCCGATACGGGCCCGTCTGGACCGACACCTCCTCCTCTCCTGCCGGCGCCGGACCCTGCCTCCAGTACGGCGCCACCGCATCCGCTGCCGCCAGGCGTGTTGAACCCTCCACCAGCACCTCGAACCAGAAGGCCAGGACCTCGATCAGGAGCATGCCCAACCCCAGGCGGACCCGGTGCACGGGGTTGGGCCCATACAGGGGCCCCCCCGTCTCGACCAGGCCCGTCATCAGGACCGCCAGCAGGCTCGCGGAATCCAACCGGTCCGCCACCAGGGCGAAGACACGCTGGCGGCTGCGGGGCAGACGCACGGGGTCCAGGTACCGCGCGGCCATGTCCAGCGCGAAGCCCCCGACCTCCAGGAGGACGTAGGAGTGAAGGTCGTTCAGGAGCACGAAGATGAAGGCCAGCACCATAAGGGCCAATCGAGAGCCTTGGAGCCAGGTCACCACACTCTTCGCGTACTTCAACTGAAGCACTTCAAGACGATACAAATACAACCGCTTGATTTCCTCTCGCCTTTCTGCCTTCCCCGTTCCCCGCTTCTCCCGCTCGCCCTCCTCTTCTTCGTCATCTCCATTTACCGTCACTTCTAGGGCTGCGATCTCCATTCCATTCTGATCGATGAGTGTGACTCTGTCTCCTTCTTGATTCAATACCTCGCGACGCCGAGGTCTGCCCTCCCGCGTCGTCCACAGCAGTATCTGCAGTTCCCCCGGCCGTTCTTCTTCCTCCACGCCGTACTTGCCTGGTGCGCAGTACACGTGCAACTCTGCACCCGGGGCAAGAGTGTAGCCTTCCTCAAATTCATACCTGTGATGTTGTCCTTTGTCGCACAAAGAATGCCCCGACAAGTCGACCGGGACGGACTCAGGGTTGGAGATGGTTATTATCTCCCGCTTTACGTCCACGTCGCTGATGTATGGAGGCGACCTGTACAATATGGAGCGCCGTCGGGGATTTTGGCAACGCGCTGAGGTACCATCTTGATCACACTCGTCTAACCAAGGGATTTCAATGAGCCTCCTCATTATGTGGTGTGACTTTCCTGCAAGACGGCCGACCTGGAGAGGAGATCACGCCCCACTGGAAGCGTATGCATTCAAGAGTGAGAGGAGTCGGAAGAAACTGCGGACGTTCAAAGTCGTGAACAATTGTAGAAGCCCATTATCAAAACGGGATAAAAGAAAGCGGGAAGATCTCAATGGCCATGACAGGGCTGGCATTGCATGGATAAACGTGTCCTGCCGCACTGCTCTCGCTAAGACGCCGCAAGCGAAGGAGATAGGAGGCGGCCCATGTCCGTGAAGGCGCTTTCATCGGTCCCCGGTCATTTAAGGCACATGGGCATCAAAGCCTTCGCGCAATGCATGAGCGCGTGATTGACCCTATTCTTTGTATGACTGCCATGTAGCATTCATGGAGCTCGCAATGTTGTACAGAGTTATATTTTAGCATCAAGCAATTCTTTTAACCTCCTGCTCCCCACTCGACGTCCGACTCCAAGAATGGCAAGTACTATCTGCTCACCCCCGGCGCAAGCACGATCTCATCTTCACCGTCTTCATCTTCCTCGTTCAATGGTGCACAAGATTCCGATTCCCGTACACTATTGCCTTCATCTAGCATGGCGCTGGCGTCAGAAACGAGACGAGTAGCGGCACGGGCGCCTTGGAAGGCCTCAAAGGGTCGAGCACTGACAAAATCGGGAACAGACACCTCACTATCAAGAAGAGCCTGCAAATAAAGACGAATATTCCCTAAAGGACCGAGGGCATCGTCTGAGGCATGGGCATCAGGATCGTCCCAGGCCGGGGGGTGGATGGCCGTGTGGGGGGGGTTGAGGGAGGCCTTGTAGCGCGAGTCGTCGATCATAAGGGTGTTGCTGGGGCCTGCAAATGTAAAGAGAAGAGGAAGCGTCAGCCTGCAAGCATCATTTGTTGAAAATAGCTCTACCATTGTTTTCTCGTGACCATGGGTAGAGACACGGACTCACCGAACAGTCCGGCAACGTCCTTGCTTTCCCATAAGCGCCGCAACTCCTTGAAAGCAATTGGTTTCCCGGGCTTTGCCGGATCAGTCTCACCGTTGTATGTGCACCTGAGGGGTTAGACAACCCGGCGTAAATGGGCAAGTCATACAGATGCGAAAGGCACTTGAAAGCACCCTTACTTACCTTTTGCCGTCCCAAATGAAAGCCAATCGGGCCACATCCTCCTGTGTTCATACCGGATAAGACCAGAGATTAAATCTTGCGCTTTATTGAGGTCCAAGCACTTTTCTTATACCTACCTCGGGCAGGAGACCCTTCAACAGCGGTGTTGCATTGATTGCCGACGCCGTAGTCCACACCCCTACGAAAAAGTTATCCAAGCAGAATCTGTGCGTAGTGTATATATGGACGATGATCTTAAAATGCAATACCCATTGTGTGGAATCCCTCTTAAAAGGCAGTGCCGTAATTCTGTCCCATGTGGACGTTACCTGAGAAAGTCTTTCACGTAAGGGCGCTTGTAAACCAAACAGCTATTGAGGCACCATGTTGTCGTAACTCTTGGTAGAGCGCCTTCTGCATCTGTAAGCGTACATCGAGGCGTTATCTTCGCATCGACCGAAGCTCCTCCTCTCTTGCTGCCATCCTTCTCACCTGCCCTAGGGCCCTCCCCAACGAAGACACGGTGCACGAGCAGTCCATTCAGGTCGAGAATTAGAAGCTTCGGTCTTCTTCGATAAGTGGGAACTAGGGAACGTAGACGCTGGAATAGATAATATCATTCGTACGTGTGTGTCAAATGAAATCGCGGTGCAAAACTTCGAAAAAGCAAGAAACTACGTACCTCTACTTCTAGCTTTAGCAGCGCTATTTCTATGTTTTCTCTCTGACCTCCTCCCCTTCTATCCCTGCCGCTGTCGTGTGACATGATACTTTAACAAATTTAAAGGTATGTATGAGTTGTGATTTTCTGTGATGGTGGCACCGTACTCTGAATGCAGTCTGTCTAGGCGCAAGCAGGAGGTTACGAGACTCGACCATGAGGGAGAGAGAGACTTGTACCCCCCCATAATAACGCTTCCTAAACTCACTGATATGTCATGACAAGCCGTGTATTTTACAATATAAGCCACATTCCTGTATGACATTGCTTACGGCCACGCTGCCAGACCTTTGACAGGGTCGCAGCAGAATGGCTGCGAGTGCGAGTAGCTTCGACCTGGAAAGAGAGCTTGCGCGTCTTTCCCTCGACACAAACGTCTACAGAGGCTATATTGAGGGAATGATGGATGATGAGGACACTGGAGACCTGGAAGAGCGAGTAGAGGCTGTGCTTGCGTTTTTAGGCGGCGCGACGGATGAGGACCTAAGTGGGTTTGCGATTGACTTGAAAACCCACCATCAACTAAAACACGCGGCGGAGGCGGCCAGGGAGACTAGCTTGATAGACGCAGATAAGGCAAAGGAAAGGCGGCGTTATGAAGAAAGACTTGAGCAAGACAAGAAAGCGGCGAAGACAGAGCAAGACAGACAAGCCGCGGAGCTTAAGTCTCGAACGGAAGGAGATCGTGCGACGATGCGGGGGCGAGAAGCTATTTTGAATAAATACGCGTTTGGAGACGACGTTGTGGACGAAGATGGAAACCCGGTGGGTAAACCAAGGGGAGGAAAAGATGATAAGTCGGGTGCCGGCGAGGCGGATGTTGTTTTGGGTGCTTTACTAGGAGCCAATTCAAACAAAGCTCAAGTGGAGGCCGCCGCGAAGGCAATGAGGGAGAAGTCCAAGGCGGAGCACGAGAAGAAGGTGTTGAGAGAGAAGGTAAGCACCCATCTGCATCGATGGAATTATGGACGAGTAGCTCACTTTCTGTCACTGAAAGTCGATTCAAGGACCGCGAATCCTCTGTTTTCCCAGGCGTGCGTGAGGTACACTGCCTTTAACTATCTACGCTTCATCATTCCTATTATTTTGCCTACCTAGGAACTCCTGCTGAGAGACAAGATGCGGAAGGAAAGTGAAAAGCGGCGAACCATGAAGAGGGAGAAACAAAGAGGATGTGGATAAAGACATGGAAAAATAAGCAGGGTGAATTTGTGAAAGCGCTTCCATGGATTTTTCTTTTTTTACGGGTGCATTATCAGGCTGCCTTTACTTCCCTGAAGCTCCTCTTCCGATATACAACTCTCCCCGGATGATCGTCTCGGTATCAGTCAACCGCTGGGCGCCTGATGAGAGACCCTCCGCTCCATCTGTTGTCAACAACCCGCTGCTGCATACATTTCCACACCACCTCCCGTACCAACAAATTTACATCATTTCAAGCTGCCCCGTTCCCTTGCACACAGACCTGAGACCGAATGACGTCTCACCACCTGAGAAGCATCATGCAAAGGCCACAGGACAAAATCTGCGCCTCAGCACCTCACCGGAATCCAGCGCTTCGCTACCTTGCACTGAGATGGAGCAGGCCGGCAACAGTGCAATACTTCAAACTCACGCTTACGCATGTACAATGATTACTCCTGTCCACATGTGTAGACGCACCTCCACCGCCCTTTTCCGACTCCCACCGCATCGTCTCCGCCGGTAAGCCCCCCGTTTCTACCCCTCCAAGCGCAAGAGAGCCATGATGTTGGGAAGGGCCTTTGGGTAAGATAAATGTCCGGGCACCAGCTCACTCAAGTCCAGATTCTCGACCCGCCGCTCGCCCTCGCCCACCACCTCCACCGGCCCCAGCCCCGCCAGACCCAGCTTCCAGGCTTTGGAGCGGAAGAGGAACTGCAACACCCAGTCCCTGGTCGAGTACCCGTTCACCAGCCTCCCCGCCACCACCGCCAGCGCCTGCCGCCACCTCTCCGACGCCCGACCCATTGGCAAACCCAGCAAGACCGCATTCTCGACTATGCCCAAGCCCGCTTCCCCCTTGCTCGCCAGGGCCTCCAGGCAGTGGAAAATGACGCGTGCGCCCATGGAGAAGCCCATGAGGGTCACCGGGCGCGACCCTTGGGGTCGTAAGGCCAAAAGGTTGGCAAGCAGTACGCCGGCCTCTTGTGCGTGCAGCACCGCCAGCTGCCAGGGGCTGTCCAGTTTTTGGGCCGCGGTCAGCACGGAAATGGGCAATGCGGCGGCAGAGGTCAATCCCGCCAAAGCCGTGTGCTTGATCACCTCGTCGATGGCGTAGCGAGACGCCTCGTGCCAAACAAACTCTCGCATGGCGCGGTGCAGCTGGCCCAGCAATGCGGTCTCCCAGATCAGCACGTGCTCCTCCCCTCCCGGCACCACCTCTCGCCACCACCCATTCGACTCCACCTCCAACGCCTCCCAGCTGCCCAAGCTCCCGTCCGACGAAACGCTTTTCCCCATCGAAGCCCCCTCCTCCTCCGACTCCCCGCCCCCCCCTGCGGCCTCCTTCCTTTCCCTCGACCCAGCCTCCGCCTCCCCGCCCCTCCCGCCTGTGTCCTTCCCGCGACCGCCCCCCGCCTCTCGTGAGACGGTGGACACCGTAGTCATATCCCCTCCCCAGACCCGGCGGGGGTCCTGGTCGTGCTCTACCCATCCGGGCACGCAAATGAAGACAGGGAGACCAGGCGAGCCGCGGAAGGAAGAGGCAGCGGCCCCGTTGTCGTCTCTCGGCGCCTGCTGACACTCCTCGGTGCCCCGCTTAGAGGCGTGTGCCTCCCCGTCGCGCTTGTGCAAAGGGAAGGAGGAATGGAGGGGCACGAAGTGGAACTCGGTTAGGCCCCGCGTGCGTTGTGTCATTTTGTAGCCAGTGAGGCCCACCCCCGTCACGGCCAGGAAGGAGGAGATGCACAGGTCCGATGTCAGGCCCCAGTACGACAGCAAAGTGGCTGTGCTGCTGGTCAGCTGCTGCGTGATTGCGGCCGCGGCAGGCCCGAGCCCCATCCCTCCCGCCGTGCAGAGAGCCACCAGGGACGCGGCGATGGAGGGCGCTGCCACGGAGCCTGTGTACAGCATCAGCGCCCCGCCCCCCAGGGCGGCGCACGCAACTTTGGCGTAGCGTGCAAGACTCTGGCAGCGAGGAGGGTCGGCGCCGGCGTTGGCCAAAAGGGAGGAGCACTCGAACGCCAGGGCGCTCTCTATCGCCACCACCTCCGACCACGGCAACAGATCGGGACCGAGTCGCTGCGAGAGCCGGCGGAAGCTGGCGCGGGCGCGGGCGTCATAGAGGTGGGCACGGACTTGGTAGGTGATGAGGACTTTCACGACGAGAGACAGCCAGGCCGAGTCCAAGGGGGAGGGACAACTCGCGCCCACCTCCCTCACCAGGTCCTCCACGAGCTCGGGCACCGTCTGGACCAGCACGTAGCAATCCTCCTCCGCATCGGCCTCGGAACAGGATTGCTGCAGTGAGACCAAGCCCCCGTCCTGGCAGGCCGCCGTCACCATGGCCCGGAGGGTCGTGTCGTCGTCCAGGGCCAGCACGTCCGACAGGGAGTCTACATAGCGAAAGAGCCTCTCGCGACGCGCGGTCTGCAGCTGTGCTTTCTCCTTACACTGGCGTCGACGCGACGCCTGTCCAGCGTCTTTGGCGAGGTGTGTGTCCTGTAGGAAGGGGCCATGGCTTTCAATGGCGAGTAGCGCCAAAAGGTAGATGATACGCGTGGATGATTCCTTGAGCCGGCGCCCTCCCGTCGTGGACGGAAAGCCCGGCAAGGGGCGTCCCTCCCGGGAGCTTGACCGTGTAGATGCGAAAAATATCTCGTTAGATTGGGGACGTGTGCCCATGCTTGGGGGGGTCGGGCCCTCCGCCACATCGAAATGCAGCTTTGTCAGGCCTGACACCTCCATCATGAAGAGGCGAACGCCAAGAGAACTCAGCCCGCCCCTGCTAACCCGAGTCGCGATTCAGATATATCGCACACGTAGGCGCGGGGGCAAGGTTCCTATCGCAAAGGAAGTGGGTCGATGAGTATGGATACACCGGAAATCTAAGGATTACATCGTGGTCTTTGCTTGACATATGGCATGGAAGAGGAGAAGATGGGCGCGGCAGATTGAGCACACCACGATAACGCCCGTCTCGGACCACACCGCATTCATGGCCTCCATCACACGAGGAACAGTCAAAATAGTACTTGAGAGACTACGTTCGGTGCTCACGCGGCGCCGCCTGCTGGGAAAGAGCACACGCCCGCGCTAGATCTTGCAGGTGGCCTTGCCCTTGAGCTCGCTGCCTGATCGTCGGGGTCACCCGGGTCGGACATCCCGCTTTGGAAGCTTTCCAGTCCCTACTGCCACCAGGGGGCGACCCTCTCTGCTTTGCGCCATCCATGTCATCGACTTCGACGATTTCGTATGGTAGGGTGTCTGGACTCAGCCTGGTTCACGCCCTTCTGTACCTTTGAACAGTCGAGGAGCCATGAGGGCGTCTCCACCTTTATCCCTCTTGCTGGTCTTGCTGACCGCGACAGACGCCTTTTTCATGGGCAGAATTGCGAGTACTTTGCATGGAGCACCTAAGTGTTCTTATTACACTAAAGCGATCGCCAGGTAAGGTGGTAAAAAGGTGGTAAATGTAGCAAGGGCAGTCACGTATCCAATCACTGCCTGCTCTCCCTTTTGATAGACGCATGGCCGTGACGATGGAGGGAGAAGTGGCTGATATACAGAAGGAGGCTGAAATCAAGATGAAGAAGAGCGTGGATTCAACCGATAACAACCTCAAGGGCATTCGCACCGGTCGGGCATCGTAAGTTAGTCTGTTGGCGCCACGTGCCGTGTAGAGCCTCCTCTTCAACGTCTGGTACGAGACTTTGGGTCATAGTCTTCGGAGTACTCACATTAAGGATCTCTGTAACCCTTTTTCCCCAGTGTCACCCTCCTTGACCGAGTGATGGTCGACTACTTCGGCTCCCCGACGCCCTTAAATCAGCTTGCCGGTGTCTCTGTCTCGGGCCCGCAGTCTTTGGTGGTCTCTCCTTACGACAAGAGCGCCTTCAAGCTAATCGAAACCGCCATCCTAGAATCAAGTCTGGGTCTCAATCCGAACAACGAGGGAAGCGTTTTGCGCTTGAACATTCCCCCCCTCACGGAGGACAGGAGGAAGGAGCTGAGCAAGATGGCCAAGGGCCTGGCGGAGGAGGGGAAAGTGGCCGTGCGGAACGTGCGACGGGACGCCGTGGAGAGAGTGAAGAAGTTGGAGAAGGACAAAACCATCGGGAAGGACGAGAGCGCTAATGGGCAGGAGGCGCTGCAGAAGCTGACTGATAAGTATGGGAAGCAACTTGATGAGATGCTCAAGTCGAAGGAGAAAGAGATCATGACTGTCTAGCCAGAAAAAGAACGCGGTGGGAAGGATGTGTGGAAGCTCGTAGTTTAATGGCTTAAAAGCCTGACCAACATAGCAACATCATCCGCGGCGATAGCCCTCATGCTTCTTCCTACCTCAATATCTCATTTGCCCGTCCCCCCCACGGCAAGCAATGCCTCCCAGCCAAAATCTGTGATCCCATCGATGTTCCAAATGTCCTCCAATTTTCTATTTTCAACTCAGAGTCCATCTTCTGACAAATGCTCATCGATCGTCCCCGGCGCCTGAGACCCTCCGGGTCCATCCTGGCTCTCCGCCGCCTTTCCTCGCCCTTCACCCACAATCGGGGCACCCCATGTCAACACGGCACAGTCACATCTCATTTCCTGCTCCGGCGCCTTCAGCCTCACGCCCGCAGTCTTTGGAAGAGCTTTTCGAAATCCTCCCGGAGCTTGGCCTCGTCCACCTGGGGCTTGGGGACTTCGCTCATTACCAGCACGACCCTCCGTGTCTTGAAGGGCTCGGCGGCCTCTTTCAGGGCCACGGATAGGTCCGAGTAGGGGTGCCTCTCCACCCACAGCTGCAATGCCTCCGATCGGAAAAGCCCAGCCGCGGCCTCGATCTCTGCCGCCGACGCCTTCAGCAGGCCCGACCCTCCTGTGTTATGGTTGACCACTTTCGCGCCTCCCCCACACTTGCTGGCCAAAGCCACGCCCGCCTCTGTGGCTGCCAGAGCCAGCGTCGGCTTCGGCAATTCCCCCATGATGCTGGAAAAGCCGGGGTCCTCCCTCGCGTAAGTGTCGCTCACAACCACGTCCCCCCCCAAGTCCTTGATGAGACTGATCTTGTCCCAGAAACCCGGCCCATCCACCACGATGTTGATGGTGCCTACGCCGCGCGCCTGCGCAATCTGCACCACCGCCAATCCCACGGGCGAGTCCGCGTCCGCTTGTAGCACAAAGTCTCCCTTCTTGAGGCCAGCAAGAAGCCGGAGCGCCGTTAATGCCGTCCCCATGCATGCAGCAAACTCCACGGGGATGTCAGAGGGTACCTTGGCCAGTTCATTTTCCTTGGCCTTGGCGGCGCTGCAAAAAGTTGGCACGGATCCCGACGTCGGCACCGCCCAGTCATGGACGGCAAATCCCCGTACCTTGCTGCCAACCGCGGTCACGACACCCACACCTTCCACTCCGGTTGGATTTTTCTTCCCAACGTCCATGGCAGTCACAGGCGCTGCCAAGATGCTGAGAGCCACCTCGTTGTCCGCCAAAGCGCCCGCAGCTGTTGACAGGCCTCGGCAAGCAGCAGCGACCGTAGCCCCGGGTGGTCTCAGGCGTGCAGGCCCTTTCCGCCCCAGCAATGAGGCCATTACCAGGCGGGACGACGCCATGGATGGGTACTGCTCCTGGATGTAGGGAGATGCCCCAAGAAAGTGAGCTTGATTGATAAGGAGAATCATGATGTTTGTCGATTACGGTCCTGGACGTGTCGCTCACGCGTGACAGGCAGCGGATGGTCCCGAGCGGGCAGATGTTTCAATCATGAATAAATACAAACACTGTACACGTGGCATGCCTATTCCACCAAAGTAATCTTTACGCCGCAAAGAGATGAGGCGGAGCCTGGTGCACGGCGATGGAGACGGCGAGGATCCTGGGCGCAGATAGGTATTGAGTTTTTCCATCGCTCGTCTTGGCCCCTGCGCGCCTCGCTCCTTCCTCTTCCTCCGTCTTGCCGCCTGCAGAACACGGCGCATTTCATGCTTTTGGGGAAGCCTTCAATCTTGTTTCACGGACGACCCACGTGCCGAATGAGGACGTGACCGGGTAGCGTGTGGGGGAGCTACCGGTGATGTCCGCGTCCGCGATACTCAGCTTTTCAGGGGATTGCCGAGATTCGCGACCGCTCATCACACGAAGGTATCATCGACGCGCCGTTCGTATGTCTCTTCGCGGCTTATATCTATCCGCGTGGGGCTGCGGGCACTTGTTTCAGTCACGATCGAGCACGTTAAGTTGACGGTGTGCTTTCGAAACCAGATACTGCAAAGCAATGAAACAATTAGTATTGGAGCGTTTGATGGGACCAAGTGGAAGCTGAACGGGAGGAGCGGCTGTGTGGGGTTGGACAAGTGCTTTGTGTCATGGGCTAAAACCGCTCGTCTTCCTAGCCATATAATGATCTTGTTAGCTCTCGTGCACGCTGTACTTTGTATTTTGGTTGCAATGCAATTGTAACCGTATAACACCACTTTGTTCTCGTCGGAGTCAATCGAAATCGCAGCTTCCTCGCCCTGTCGTTCTCACGGGTTTCGGTATATATGTACTTATCTATGAAGCCCGGGGTGTACATGTCTTCTCACAAGTTTCATTTCCCTTCAATACTTGCCATGCAGACACATCTTGCGATTTGGCCTCTTCCACCTCCCCTCGTCGCATCGTATGGTCAAAGTGCTGCCTTTCAAAGCCTACCGGCCCCCGGCCGCTCTGGCAAGCACAGTAGCTGCCCCTCCTTACGACGTTATCTCCTCTGATGAGGCCCGTAGATTGGCGGATGGCAAAGAGGACAGCTTTTTGCGCGTAAACAAACCAGAGATCGACTTGCCTGCAAGTCTATCCTCTTATGACTTGCGGGTATACGAACGCGGCGCAAAAAATCTCCAGGAGTTCATCTCCCGAGGCTGGCTTCGCAAAGAAGCAGCCCCCGCGTACTATATTTATTCCCAACGGATGGGTGATCACATTCAGCATGGGATATGCGGTGCATGTTCTGTGGAAGAGTACGCGACGGGGGTGATCAAACGCCACGAGAAGACGCAGGTGAAGAAGGAGAACGACCGGACCCGCCTGACCTACACGCAGAACGCCAACGTGGGGCCCGTCTTCCTCATGTACAAGCCCCACGACGCGCTGGACGAGATCGTGCGCACGGTCACAAGCACGCGTCCGGCGGAGACGTCGTTCGTGGCGGATGACGACGGCATTGAGCACTTGGTCTGGCTCGTGAACGACGAGCCTACGGTCAGCTCCATCCGCAGGGCTTTCGAGAGTATTCGCTTCTCGTACATCGCCGACGGCCACCACCGCTCTGCCTCAGCGTTCCGCGTGGGAGAGATGAAAATCAAAGAGGCGATTGCGGCGGGCAAGAACGTGACGGGGGACGAGTCTTTCTGCCTCTTCTTGGCTGTCCTCTTCCCTGCCAACCAGCTGAAGATACTAGAGTACAACCGTATTGTGAAGGACCTCAACGGCTTGACGGAGGATGAATTTTTGAGCAAAGTGATGGAGAACTTTGAGGTGTCGAAATCGGGAGTTGAAGAAGTGAAGCCAGACGAGGGGGCCGGCAATGGAGGAGAGCCGCGTCCAGGAGGCAACAAGATCGTCCGACCAACGGTGAAAGGGGTGGTGGGTATGTGTCTGCGGGGGACCTGGTATCGGCTAAAGGCGCGGGAGGCTTCGGTCCCCAAGCACGACCCTGTGAACTCGCTGGACGTGCAAGTAGTCTACAACCACGTGCTTAAGGCGGTGCTGAACATCGGGGACCCCCGGGAAGACGAGCGGATGAAGTACGTGGGAGGCGTGCGAGGTCTGGAGGAGCTGGAGCGGCTTGTGACAGGAGAGAGGGCCTGGGGGGCCGTGGCCTTCGCCATGTATCCCGTGTCGGTGGAGGAGGTTATGGACATCGCGGATGCAGAAGCCCTCATGCCCCCAAAAGCAACCTGGTTCGAACCCAAACTACGATCGGGCTTGATCGTGAGGTTGTACGACGACTCGTAAAGGAGACAGAGGGATGAATGTGATAAGTGAGAGATTTGTCAGTCGCCATGCGTTGACCAACCAGAGTACACCGAGCTTGACAAACAGATCAGTCACACTAGGAAATGGAAATGCGCGATTTAGGTAAAACACGCAAAATTTAAGAAACCAACCGCAAACAATGCACATGAAAAAGAAAATTTGCACAAGGAAAGATTACATAGACGCTACTTCCCAATCAGAGGGCTGCCTCCGTGGCTCCTGGCCAAGACTTTTTCTTTCTGGCAAGCGGTTCGCTTTCTCTCGGTGTTGTACACCGCATATTGGCCGTCGTGACGCACGAACAGCTCTAGGACGTTAAAAGATTTCGCATCTTCCGCATCAAATTGTCACACATCAGCCAATACGATGAGATAGGACCCGCGTTACCTCATGAAGCTCTACGGGCACTCAAATCCAAACATCTAAACGCACACAATTTTCAATACCCCCGCTCCTGTTTTGGTACGTCACCATCTTTGTTTTCTCTACGAATATAATGTCTTACGACCCCAGACCATTACCACTAATGCCTTATTAGAACAGGGGTAAAAAGGAAAGACGTACACTACACATGAGCTCAGCTCGCAGCCTCGCTTTGAGCTTTCGTCCGCTTTCCCTGACACTACCCCACGCCTGTCAAGCACTCTTCCACCACCTCACCATCTCACAGGGTGGTGCCCATCTCACTGTCAGTCGCGTTCTTCGTCTATCTTTATCCTTCGCTCCCGCAGTCTTCCACCGGCTAGCGCGGCGCCCGAGACGGGCACAAGCTCCCCCTTTTTCTCTCCAACGCCCCCCGCCCTCTTTACCGGTAGTTGGCCGGGACGTACTTCTCCGCGTAGTCCTTTCCGAACTTGGCGACCCACTTGGGGTGCTTGACCAGCCACCACTCCTTGGGGGGCTCCACCATCCACTCTTCGGGGATGTCCTGCTTGAGGTACTTCTCCGGCAGGGGGTCCGGCCCGGCCCATGGCCACTCGTCCTTGTCTGCGGACGCCGAATGCTCCACGGAGGGGTCGATGTATTGCTTCCAGTCCTTGCTCAGGAAGGCCTTGGCGTAGTTCTTGGCTTCCGCCTGCTGCTCGGGGGTGAGAGCTTTGTAGGCCTCCGTGAACTTCTCCTTAATCTCTGCCTCCGACAATTCGGATCCTACACCGGGGACGGAATCGAATCCGGAAATGAGAGAGGGAGGGACTGTGAAGGGCTCGATCTCGGCCTGGAGCTGGGAAGCAGATTTATCGTTCTTGATGCCGTACTGCTCCATGCCCTTGCTCAAAATGTCCGCCTGGCCTCCGAGAGAGTACTGGAGGGCAGCAGCTGCCGCTGCGGCAGAGCTCTTGGTCTCCTTCTCCAAAGACTTGGCCAGTTTCGTGGCCTTCTCCTGCACATCCTTGATGTTACCCACCATGTAGAAGGCTTGCTCAGGGATGTCATCGTAGGTACCGCGGAGGATCTCCGTGAAGCCGGAGATAGACTCCTCCAAAGGCACAAACTTGCCCGAGAAACCGGTGAAGACCTCAGCGACGTGGAAGGGCTGGGACATGAAACGCTGCGCCTTGCGGGCACGAGCCACAGTCAGTTTGTCCTCCTCGGAGAGCTCGTCCATCCCCAGAATGGCGATGATATCCTGGAGAGACTTGTAATCCTGAAGCAGCTTCTGGGTGTCGCGCGTGGTCTTGTAGTGCTCCATGGACACGTACTCGGGGTCCATCAGACGAGACGACGAGTCCAGGGGGTCCACGGCGGGGTAGATGCCCAACTCGGCGATCTTGCGGGACAGCACAGTGGTGGCGTCCAGATGGGCGAAGGTCGTCGCGGGAGCAGGGTCCGTCAAGTCATCAGCGGGCACGTACACGGCCTGCACGGAAGTAATAGACCCTTTGAGCGTCGAGGTAATGCGCTCCTGCAACGTTCCCATGTCCGTGGCAAGCGTGGGCTGGTATCCGACAGCAGAGGGGATGCGGCCCAAGAGGGCCGACACCTCGGCACCGGCCTGGGTGAAGCGGAAAATGTTGTCGACGAAGAGCAACACGTCTTGCCCTTCCACATCACGGAAGTACTCGGCGATCGTCAACCCCGTCAGGGCGACACGGGCGCGGGCCCCGGGCGGCTCGTTCATCTGGCCGTACACAAGGGCGGCTTTGGAGCCCTCCGTGGATCCGGTGTTCTTATCGATCTTGATGACACCGGACGTCATCATTTCATGGTACAAATCGTTTCCCTCGCGAGTCCGCTCGCCCACGCCCGCAAAGACAGAGAAGCCACCGTGGTTCATGGCCACGTTGTTGATCAGCTCCATGATCACGACCGTCTTCCCCACACCTGCCCCGCCGAAGAGGCCAATCTTTCCGCCCTTGGAGTACGGGCCGATCAAGTCAATGACCTTGATGCCCGTAGAGAGGATAGCATCGGACTCACCCTGCTCGGTCAGGAGGGGGGCCGGGCGGTGGATAGACCAGTGCGCAGCCGCTTTAATGGGACCCTTCTCGTCGATGGGTTCACCAATCACGTTCACGATGCGGCCTAGCGTACCCGGACCCACCGGCACCTGAATGGCGTCTCCCTGGTCTTTCACAGGTTGTCCGCGAACTAAGCCTTCAGTGGCGTCCATGGCAATAGTGCGGACCACGCGCTCTCCGATGTGTTGCGCCACCTCCAGCACCAGGCGGGGGCGGCCCTTTTCTACCTGCACCTCAAGGGCGTTAAGAACACGAGGCAGTTTGTCGTCAAACTCCACGTCAACGACAGCACCGATGACTTGCAGCACACGGCCATCCTTGACTGGGGCCTCGGCCGCTTCTGACATCCATCGCCGCGCTGTTTTTGTCAATGCCGGGAAAAGTGGGCCGATTCAGGATGTCAGCCTCGAAAATTTTTCTCGCACAAAGTATACTCTAATGACATGGCCTCAGAGAGCAGGCTTGCAGACACTGTCCGACGTGCAAGCTCCTGGACCTGTCGAGCATCCCGCCCAACTTACAAAATGCAGCAGGTGTGGAAGCGCGGGCGATCCCCTTGAAGGAGGTCAGGCCTCTCTTGAGCATTCGGCTTGCAGCAAACGCCATCCTAAAAGTGTTTTCAAGTAGGGGGCACGTAAGTGAGGGTGTGGTATGGATTTCTGGAAGACAGCTTGTCTTGAGCACTCTGCCACTCCCAAATGCATTGAAGAGCATGTCGCTTGTAGGTCTAATAGATGCCAAAATCCTGAAATCGCACCATCCTCTTCCAACTCTTATTCAATAGTGTGTCAACTACACGAGTTTGTGTTGGTTGTTGTGCAAGGACGCAACTAATTAAGAGACAAGGAGAGGGGGCCAAGCCAAAGCTTTGCTCGTCCTCGTGCGTCCCCTTACACTTGTCGTCTTCGTACCGTGACTTACGACCATACATCACGCCCAAGAACGAATAAATCGAAAAGTACAGACACTGTTTTTTGAGAGGCGGCAGGTACATGGGACAATGACGTCCATCCTAGGCGTAAAGCACGCGGGTCGAGAAGATGCATGATGACTAGGGGGGGCCGGCGGGCGTTGCAAGACGGAGAAGGGCACACCGCCCGCCAGCCAACCAGCAGCACGGGGGTCAGCAGCAAATAAATGGTCATGTACGAACAGAACCACCAGTGTCAAACGATCGCAAAGACGCACGCAAGTGATGTATTGACGGCTTGCCTTTTTGGAACCCTCGCTCAGGTAGGCGTGTCGTCCACCTTGCCGGCAGCGTGCGCTTGCAGCCCACGGGGCGAGAGGCAGCGAGAGGATTCAGATATCTGACGGGCTGGAGGATGAGCCTTTAGGACCCCACGAGAGGCTTGCAATGGGTTCCAGAATCGGGACTCTTTCTTCCTAAAGACGGAGCGAACGCAATGATGCTGGGGTGAGCTGTTGTTGATGTTTACATTCTTTACATGTGTGGCATTTACATGCTTTTGTCCGCCATGCTACTTACTAATGGACTACAGAACTGATTTTTCTCAACATTTCTGGGCTTCGAGGAGATGTCTTAGCATGCATCGTCTTTTTCGAGCAGCTTTACACATGTAAGGTGTGTCAATCTCATCCCATTCATCTTCCTTTCTCCTTTTATTTTGATAGCACTCAGCAGTAATCGCTGCATCGCCTCTTGCCCTTCCAGTAATGATGTGCGAGCAACCCACAGCAACGCCTACCTCCTCGCCCCTCTGGTGTTCTCCACCTATTCGATTTCGTGTCAACAACGGCACAAAGTAGGTTTGACGTCCCGGTGTCGCGTAATTACAATTAGTTGGAACCACCACCTCGACGGGACACCGTGTGTAGGTACAATCCGCACGACATAAGTCCAGATCACGACTAAGGTAACCTGTTACACGCCCGCCAGGACGCAGATGGTAACTTATTGGACGAATACGAAAGAAAGGTGTGAGAGGCCGAAATGCCCAAGAATAAAGTTTTTCCTGGTCAGCGTTGGTGGAACCACTTGTCAATGGTTTCACACGAGTCTCGCGGTCGAGCCGGAGGAAAGGCTCTTGTTTCCTTTCAACTCGACGAAGCGACATTTCCAAGCCGCAACACCAATCTTCTCTCCCCAAGAATAGAAGATGTATAGAAAAATAGATATACACTGTATTTCTTATCACCTGCCTTCACGAAAAAGATAGACGAGCATCGGCCCCCGTCTCCTCACCTGACTACGAGGTCCAAGAAATGATGCCAGCGAGAGCCCCCCGTCGAAGCCAGAACACGCGACTCGTTCTCCGCCTCCGGACCCAGGAGGGGGAGGGGGAAGTCGTCCATGAGAACTGCGGTAAACATATCCATAGATGGCAAGGCTTGCTGCCAAAAGGCGTGCACTAGGACGATACACCTCTCAAAGCTGTCTGTTTCCCTGGTCTGTTGCTTCTTGTTAGACTCTCCCTCTTCAGGACGACCTTCATTGTGGCTTCCACTTTCCTTCCTGGCGCTTTGGTCCTCTTTTCTCCAACTGTGTTCCACGCTCTCCTTCCAAAGCTTAGCCCGCTCCAGGACTCCAGTGTCACACTCGATTATCACGTGGCGCCGCGGCCGACGTCTTTGAATGGCCGCTGCAGAGTAACCCAGACCCCACCCGATTTCCAAGACCTTTAAAATGAGAGGAAGAAAAAGAAGTGTTGAGGCAAAAGTCTCACCAGTCAACACGTAGCTTGCGTCAACGGCGCCCCTCCACGACTCGTGATGTTGATAGGCTACAAAATATGTGTGCTCGCGTGTGTTTGTTGTCGGGGCAAGTAACTTCCATCGCCAAACGCATCTTTTGAATTACAATCCCTGTACTGTCGCTCTTTGGCCCCCTTTCCAGTATTTAACGACCTGAAAGCTACGCACCTCATCATCAGCCTGGACATTCAAGGCTTCAACCAGCTTTTCCATGTATTCTTTCTCCCACTCCATCATCACTATAGTATTCGTGCCCAGATAAGGTTGTAGTGCCTCCGGAGCAGGTACGATACCATCGTCATCCCTTGGCTTCCCACTCCTTTCCATGCCTGCGTGCTTCTTCCCTCTTTCGTGGGACTGCAAGGTACGCATTACGAGAAGCTCCTTGCCCTCTGGATCCCTCCCGTACTCAAGACGAGAAATCTGAGGTATCGAAGCAGCGGTCTCGGCCATTTCTGCTTGCAGACCCCGAAGGCTGCTGTTATAAATAATTGTAAAGGAAGAGTGAAGATGAGAATGGGGTATCCGTAAAAGGCTGGAGACCACGACAAATAAACTCAAAAAGTACCCCAAAAGAAGAGGCAGCGATCAATGTAAATTATTGCTGCGTGACGACATTTTTGATAAATGAATTGGCTCCTGCCCGCACATTAAGCGGTGGTTAGTTCGGCCCGAGCGCCAACAGAAGAAAAGTAGCCTGATGGCGTGAAGGAGGGCGTGTGGCCATGTTGAGGATCCTGGCGCCAAGGCGCAATTACCCGATCACCCTCGGGCATTTTGCAAGTGCCATACTCTATCAACTAGGCCATTATTTACTTCGTATACGCCTCCCAACATGGTGCCAAGGTATAAATAGGATACAACCACGCTCGGCGTGCCTAAAAGCTCTTCGGGGCCGCGGTTGGCATTGCCGTCGTCCCGGTGTCACGGGGGCCATACGATCTTCTGATCTTCGCGTGCCTCCTGACAGATGGTCCGGGGGGAAACTTTCGAGGCCGAGTCTTAACCCGCGGTGCTCTCATACTCTTGCCTGTCTTCATAGAGATTCATCGGGGTGCGCGTTGGGAGAATTGGGAAACGGGTTCATGTCATGTCTGTGATCATCTGCCTGGCTCCATGTCGTTCTTTTGGCATTCAGGTGTTGGGAGAATCAGATGGCACTTTCAGTCAGAACAGTGTGGTGTTCTTGTGCTTGACATCAACTGGCAGCCCCAGAATAAAATGGCGCGTTCGGTTATGAAAACACATGTGTCAGATCTTCTTTCCCCCCCTCTAGTCTGTGATTACATCATTGTTTGCACGCAGCACGCGTGGCTTGTGTCAGAGTCTTCCACCTGTGGCGCGCTCAGTGACTGTGACGCCTATGTCTCAGAAGGCATCTGCTACCGCCAGATCCGCTAGTTGATTCGTTCCGGCCTCAGCTTTGACACGCGCCTTCTAACACCGCAGCATCCCTCACACTTGCACGGCAGGTCACTCAATGCACAAGCCACTCGACAGCATGAACAGCAATGTCCTCCTTGCTCGTGTCTCCTTGCGGGATAATTTGTTGTGTGTCTGTGACCTGAAGGGGGTGATCGTCTTCGCCTCAGACGACCTCCTGTGGGCGTTGGGGCTTCAGGGGCCAACCACGCGCCACATTGGAGCAAGCCTTTTTGATTTGCTCGCCGACGAAGATGTTGAAGAGTATAAGGTAGGGTATGGTGGGTTCTTGGTGGAGAAAAGTCATAGGAAGGCAACAGTTTCTGCCTCGAACGCTTCTGCCCCTGTCGGCAGCCCGAAAAAGCGATTTTTTGTGCATCTAAAAATGATTCTACCCCATGTGTAACCTCGCCCTAATCAATACGATCACAGAATTCACTGCGAAGGAAGTCAGGGTCGCTTCTGAGGTGCAAGCAAAATGGTTGCTTCGTCTGGCTGGACATTCAATGCGTGTCTCATGTACCTCCCCAATTAAAGCGCGCTTTGAGTCGAGTACAAAAGGCGCGCGCCGCTGGGTTCCCCTCTCTCGTGTGCCTTAACAACAATAGCATCAGTGAGAATGTGAACCTTATCGCCGACATAAATCGGGCAGTTGCGCCCCACGCTATGAATAATAGCCCGCTTAACCACCAGAGCAAGGCCTTGGCCTCCGCCTCGTGTGCTTGGGCGGCGGGGAATGTCGTCGGCTTGGAGGAAAACGTATTGACCAAGGATCGCACACTCGATTCCTTCCTTACGCCTGCTGGTCAGGAGGAGGAGAGCGCAACAAGGCCTGCAGATAAGGCGGTAGGGGAGGAGGACGCGGTAACGGAAGCCTCGGACCCGGAGGAGGAGGGCATCTACGCCACTCGCGCGGAGCCGCAGGCCTCGGTCGGTGCAATCAACCCGTGCCTTCCCTCCTTTGGCTGCCTGACCTTGGAAGACGGTGCGAACCAGGGCCAGCGGGCGACAAGGAGCTTGTGCACCACAGCGTGTACCACCTCCTCCTCCGTCTCCTCCTCGGAACAGCTGGGGGACGGCTTGGCGTTGTGGACCGACGAGGAGCAGCTTCGGCAGCAGCAAGAAGAGGCGGCCATGGTGCGAGAGTATTCTTTCCGGGAAATATTCGAGTACCTTAGCGCAGGGGCCAAGTCCATGAGTCATGCCACCAGCTTCTCCCTGAGCGGTTCCCGGGCCTCGTCGACCCTGAACATGGGACCGTCCACAGCAGCCGCGAGTCCAAGCTCGCCGGCCGCCGTGCTGGCTCAACCATGCCGTGACTCTCGACCCTTCAGCGAACGCGTAGCTGCCAAGTGTCGTGCTGCTCCTGAGGAGAGCTTTCTTTCCAGCCACGGTCTGGCCTCCGGGTCGTCCTCCTGGCGCCTTCAGAACAAGTACAAGGTCAGCGGGTACATGGGGAAGGCAGCTGCGACTCTGGGGTTAGGGACGGTCAAAAGTGCTGCAGTGGGCGCCTCAGCGCTTCGTCACGTCCCCCCCATGCTGGATGAGAGCGGGTGGGATTGGTATGTGGATGTGTGATGCTTCAATATCACAAGACTTCGTACCTGATGGGGAGGGTGTATACATGTGTTTGTATTTTAAGTGTCACGTGCATGTTTGCGTCAGTGACAGTTAAGTGTGTGTTTGTCTCATAGAAAAGTGGACAAAATGGGGAGAGAATGAAGATTTAGGCTGCACTAGCGTGACATGAACCATATACAGTGAGAAATGTGCTAGCGTGGGAACTGCCTCATTTAAACGCAGTCATGCATGGCTCGTATCGGCACCTGCACTGTGATATCTATTGAATGTAGGATACAGCAAGACAGAATGAGAACTGGAAATGACAGGAGTGAAAACGTCATTAGGACAGCAGAAAATGCGCGGATGCGGCAGGCTCCCTCCGAGTGGTGGCTCGGAGTCGTGTGGCCGCCCGCTGTCGCTGACTGCACCACTGCGCATTTTCCTTTAGACTCACGTACAAGGTACAATAGCCAGCAACACATGAAATTCAAGGATCAAAACTTAGACTTTCGTCTAAGAGCATCTTGAACGGCGACGTCCAACTACAGTCTGCACGGCACAGGCAAAGTCTCGATCAGGATTACGAGATATCCTGATTTAGGAAGAGACAACCAAATGATATGGCGCATGTAGTATGAAATTGAGCAGAAAGTCGGCAAGAAAAGTGTTTTTTACAGGACAACGGGTACGAAGCTCAACAGAATTCTGAGGCCGTAACCGAAGCTTTTTCTTGCCTCAAATTCATTTTGTTTCATTTGGGAGAATTTTCTTACCTTCATCTTCTGGTGTAATCTCCAAAATTTCAGCCTCGTAGGAAAAGCACACGCATCGGCAGTTGACCCCCTTCCATACCAACAGATTCCTTTCCTTCTACCCTTCCAATCGAATTGTTCACATGGTTTAATTATTAATCCTATCAGTTCATCGACATTTCCGCAAACTTAATTTCTCACCAACCGCTGTTGGTGGACAACAAAAAGCGCGCATTCAAAGACGTGTGCCTGTCTTCCTGGAAAGCTTTGCTATTATTTCACGTCGCCTCAGGAACGTCGACTGCGTAACGCCTCAGGACCTGGAGCTGCGCTCGAGTCAGGACCCCTCGCACAGCCTCATACGTACAATCCACGCGCTTACTTGACACGCATAAATCTTTATACAACGTTCCTACAGCCGATGCCATCTTTTGCAAGGCCTCCAACTCTTGGGTCATCTCTTCAGAAGCCTGGGATAGGATGGCTTTGACTTGCTCCTCCTGCTCGCCTTTCAACTGTAGCTCGAAACACAACAACGGCCATAATGTCTGTCCATCCTTTGCTTCCCATCCTGTTGTCTCACTCTCTTGCTCCTGTTTCTCCTGTATAAGAGTTTCCCCGATTTTTGCTGCTGAGATGCGCTGTGACGAAGATGCCTGTTGAGTCCATACACACGCTCGTCGATTAAGCCACATCCAGAAGCATGCGTGAGGTGGGAACAAAAGACAACGCAAGCGAGCGAATCGATAAGCGCGCAATGCTTGTCTCTCATCCTCTGTACAATCTTCCTGAGAACGCAGGTTGCTTTCTATAACGTGGCGGAGATCTTCAAGCTCCATATTCGATTGACCCAGCTTCGCACTCAAATTTTCCAGGTTTTCCTTCTTACGTCGACGACTTTGACGTGCACTCTCGCGATTTCTTGCGAGACGTTGTTCTCGACGGTCAGATTCGGTTAGAACATTTCTCGTGTCAGTTGTTGGAGTGACCGCTGCAGTAGACTGATGAGGTAATGATCCACTCCTAAAGGCTGAAGGAGTTTGTTTTCGAAAGACTGAAAAGATGGGTGGAAAAGACCTACGCTGGGCATTGTCCATACTGCTGGTACCTGCATATATAGTGAATAAGATCAAACCAGAAGCTGTTGATCCATCACATACGATGTCGAGGTAGGTAGAGATAATAGACACAGCCGGGGGGGGAGCAAGCGAGAAGGGGCAAATTTCAGCGAGGGCGTCCTAATGTACGACTGAGAGGGCCTGCTACCGCGACCGGGCGAGCGCGGTGCTTCTTGGGGCGTAAACTTCCACTCATATGCTCAACTTTGGTCGATGCGTGTAGTCATTATAAGGTTTCTCCGGTAATGATCGCTCATTCGCAACTGTTCCCCCCCGCAGACCACGGAAGAGACCCCACCTGCCCAAAGTGGGCGGATCGATCAAAATGGAACAGGCCCAGACGCAGGAAAGATACGCGAAGAACCATCTCGTTGAAGTCCAGGTCAGGCGTACTCGACGTGCTCATTCGATGTCTGCTCATCGTCAGCACGAGGCCAGGTACGCTTGGACTTACAAGCCTAGTGCGTACAATGCTGGTGAAGGGTATAAGGGTTTGTAAGCTTGCTTTAATCGGCTGATCTTCCGTTCCGAATCACTTCACAACGATTCGATTGCTTGTCATCAAGCGAGTGGAGGGATGGAAGGGCTGCATATTGTAAATTGTACATCGACATCCCCATACATGGCCATCCCAATTTCCAACGCTAAATTTTCCGCTCCTCTTTTGTCAACATGGTAGAGCTTGGAGACACTTATTCCTATGTGCACTACATTTACGATAGAATCACTTCGATCACACCAGAAATGAAACAGGTTATTATCGCCCTTGGAATTCTTACTGGCGTAACTGAGGCTTTTTGGTTGCAGCCTGTAAAGCAAAGTTCAAGAAGCCATTGCAGGAAGCTATTCGCTGAAGAACCTTCTTCAAGCAGTGTATGCGATAGCAGCTCGCGTCAAGGTTTTTTGCAGACTCTTGCAGGCCAGGCCGCACTCGTAGGGTTCGGGATGACTGCGGGCCCACTTTTGGTGGGTGGCAAGGCTGGCGTTGTCCAGCCCGCTCAAGCAGCGGGCCTGTCGAAGGTGAACAGCGAGTTGGCAGGCTACGGGCTTCCACCCATTTTGGACGTTCCGGGGGGATTCTCCCCTCTTGTTGAAGTGTATGGAAAAGCTGCGGGCGCGAAAAAGGAGCGCGAGACCCTGCTGGTACAATTTCTATATCCCAGTCTGTGGGTGGTGAGCAAACCTAGTATAGATAAGAATGGCGAGGAAGGTACGATTTCCGCGGGCGACTACCAGAAAGGCGACTCGGCTGCATTCTACGTTGAAGAGGGCCCTGCGTCTGGAAAACTCGAGCAAGAATCAGCAGACTACTTCGGGGAGGTTGTGAAGCGTGCCATCGGGCAGAAAAGCCAGAACGTGTACCAAAATTTCAAGGTTCTCAAGAAACGCCCTGGAGCTAAAGGCGCCAACGGGGCGCAGTACACGATCGTCGAATTCAAGTACGAGCTTCTGACGGGGGCGGGTTTCACTGTTGATCGTAAGGGAGTCGCCAGTGTCACGCAAGTGGGCAAGAACGTGCAAGGTTTGTGGGTCGCCACCACGGCTGCGCGGTGGAAGAAGATCGGTAACGATTGTATAACAATGGCTGATTCCTTCCGCGTCTATGATGGCATCGCACCCGCTTAGGAGACAATCGACAGGATAGGTACAGAGTAGCCAATTCAACAGTGTGGGTACTTAGTATTTGTTACTGGAATTGCCAGTAATCACTGATTGTGCGGCGATGTCGGTACGCACATCGCGCGCACGGATTTGCCTGTTCTGTTACCACCACGCTCAAAGCAGAGGACATGGGCCCGAGATGGTGGGACAAATGGGATGTATTGCGCGCGTCCACTTCGCAGAAGATGCGATCTAGAGCTTGAAAGAATTTATTATTGTCATAACTTTTGCCTCGCGAAGGAGTGATGAGATTTGAATCAAATTTACGTTGACTCAACCTTTTCACATTTATTTGATGCTAAGATTTTATTTAAAATTAAAACTTCTATATCATCCCCTCGATTCTGATTAGGCCTGCAGATGCCAGTTTCCGTAGTTTGCTTGCAATTGTTGGACTGCACAAATGTTGCTGAAGAACACGTCCACTTTTGCTGGTTGTACAGTTGTGTAGGATCACCTGCATGGTGGGGTCTAGTAGAATGTCGCGCAGCTCGTGGTCTCGGAGAATATGAATGGCAGCCTCTTGCTCTTTCCTATCTCTTTCGATGTCCTCCACCAAGCAAATTTTTTGCTTGTTTGCGAAAGCCCCTTCAATCAATGGACCACGACACCGAGAAAGCGCAGAAGCTTCACTGTCGACTTCTTCCTTTCGCAGCTCGGGAAAGTTTGCGGCTATGACATCAACAATTTCCTCCAAGAACTTCATGACTGAAGCATTGCCCTGGTACCTGGTGATGGCAGCTTGAGGATCGCAGGCAAGTTCATTCAGGACAACCTTTAATTCAGGATTTTTTAGTTTATTTTGAAGCGTTGGTGGAAAGACCATTTTTCCAAGCAGATGCTTAGAAGACGACGATCTGGTCGAGCGCTGCTTGACATTCGCCCTCCTCCCATCATTCCCCCCCCCCCCCATT
>Ga0102934_1000537_pt1 | contig 25631 bp, 18 predicted proteins | sample SalPonR2_A_D1_MG_FD_78175 | JGI IMG/M metagenome (GOLD analysis project Ga0102934, IMG submission 78175) | Salt pond soil microbial communities from South San Francisco under conditions of wetland restoration - Salt Pond MetaG R2_A_D1_MG | ecosystem: Environmental > Aquatic > Marine > Intertidal... | reverse complement strand
CGCGATGGGGAAGAGGATTGCCCTGGAATCTGGACACAACGCTTCTTCGACAGTATGAGCACCCGAGGGTTCTTGACCCCTGTTCAGCTTGACTTCCCTGTAGAGGTGGGAACACCATTTGCGGTGGGGCGTTCATCTTTCTTGACCGGCGTGCGCTTCTACCGCGCGTCTGGAGAGACGGGTGAACATACGGCCACGCTGTGGACTCCGCAAGGCGTGGCGCTCGCCACCATTGTATTTCCTGTGGAAAAGGCGGGAAAAGAAGGGTGGTGTCTGGCTAGTTTGGCAACGCCTGTCGAGCTGGAAGCAGGGGTCGAATACATTGTCTCGCTCAATCTCAATCGATGGGCCGTGGGCATCTTGCCTTACTTCCCCCATAATAATCTTACGATTGCCACGGTTTGGGATGGGGCGTGGAGTGCATTGGACAACGGGGAGGACCTCTCTTCAGCAAGGAGGCCCGTGATGAACGAGGCCGCAGGCAGCTTCCCCGCGAAAAGTCTGGACGTGTACTACATTGACGTGGAGGTGGAGGCAGCCAAACCAACATTCTCTGGGGGAGTGGTGGGTACTGTGGCGTCGGTTTTCCGGGAGGTGGACGCCGCCGCATTCCCGTCTTCGCTTTTCTACATGAACCACAACTCAAACTCCATGTCCAAGCAATTGCACGCGCTCCGCTTTTCGGGGTATCCGGCCTTCATGGGCGACTGTGCTCATCACTTGGCCCAGGTCCCTCAGAGCCTCCTCGCTGACCTGCGCGTGGCCCTCGGGAAAATGAAGCCCCTGGGAATCACTTTTTGGGGCGGATCCTACTCACTGGACCCAAGCAAAGACTATCTCGCTGAAGGTGCCGCTCTGGCGAGGGAGGCTGGGGCTGAAAGTATAGGAATTTACATGGGCGGAGAGATGCCCCCTTCTCTCCTCTACCCATTCAATGCACCTGCTTGGCCCATGGGATCGCCAAGTTCCCTCACAGAACTAGCCAAGTTGCCCTATTATGAGTCCCTCTTCGCCAACCCGGCAATCAAAACATATGTCATCAACGCGAAGGCAGTGTCGACCGTTGGTCTGAACTTGAAACTTCGATTCGACACCTATTCCGCTGCGGATGCCGCGAAGGAAACGGAGGAATTCCGTGAGCTCACTTCGTATTTGGCTGAGACCTATAAAGGCTCTGGGAAAACTTTCATACTTCAGGCCTGGTCTCTCGACCACTTTTTGAGCGACGATGACCAAAAGGAAATCCCCCCCGCTTTGGCGTCGCGCGCCGCCACCTGGCTGAAGGCGCGTCAAGCGGGCGTGGAGGCTGGCAGGGACGACGTGGGTGAACCTGCGTCTTCTGTTGCGATCTACCATGCCGTGCAAGTAGACCGAGGAATCCTGGCCAAGACACACGGGGAAACAACAGGTTGGGCGGTCGACCGGATCCTGCCTATCATCACCACGGATCTCGTGGGCTGGTCAGCATACGAGACAAGCCGTAGCGTCGACCCTGCGTCATCGATGGCGTCTGGCGTGGCGAGCCTGAATAGAGCAGTACGGTTCTCTTCCACAAACTACTCCCTGGATGGATTACGATTTCCAGACCCCGCCGCTGATGAGATAAGGGTCTATCTGGCCGAGATTGGCGAGCCGGATGCAGGCCTCAGTGGTATGCCTGAACGCGCCAAGATAGTGATTCCTGGTATGACTAAGGGGGCTGTGATGGCCAACGTGCCTATTGCTTTGCTCTGGGCTGGATATGATGGAAAGGTGTCGACAGAAGAGGCAGAAGGGGAGATGGCAGGACCCTGGACAGAGACGCTGGCAGGATATTGGTTACGACGTCCGGACGGGACACCGTCCTTCGCCATGTGCTACATGCAAGCGCTACAACGAGAGAGTGAATAGATGCTGCCTGTAGAATCCATTCAAAAGTGAAGAGAAAGTAAAAAGAGAGTGACCGTGTATTTTTTTAATGTCAACAAAGCCAAGACCAGAGTCCTTTGTTCCCACCAACTCGAGCGTACATCCGGAATTATTTCCTTTGAGAAAGCTGAAATTCAATGTAAAATTTGGGGGTTCCGCCTTACAAATATAGTTTCACATTTGTTGCTATTGATTTATCGCAGGCAGTTCTCACACGCGTCTACTCTGTACGGACTAATTCAACCCTTCCTCTAGGTTTACAATACATGAATTCACAAGCCCCTGCGCATGGTAGCAACGACCTTCCAAGCTGTCGTGGAGATAATTATGGCTGTGAGCGGTGCTGTTGCCCTATTGGTTTGATCTTAGTTCTGAGCGTCAAAGTGATCCAGCCTCTCAAAGATCCGCCCTTGGTAAGAGGTAATGAAAATCGTCGGTTATCCTCGTTTCCATGAAGTCCCTGCACAATTTCATCAACTCGGAAACTACATAAAGAAGAATTGGCATACGAAGAAGGGTAAAGATGTGTTTCTTGCGGAACTTCCTTCGAAGAGATGCCTAGAGCCAAGGGAATGATGGTCTGACCGATTTCTTTGCCGCGATCATTCGACACTTTGAGAAGCAAATGCTCGCTGAACCTCGGGGAGGCGAGGGTCTTGAGCCGGACTGGAAATGACGACCATTCATGGTGGCTTAAAGAGCTAAATGATGATTGCCCGTGCGATGTTCCACCAGGTATTACCTCTCCCAGGGATGACGCTAGACGCTCTGCAGCCAAGGGGTCTTCTGAAACGAGTGGAAATAGGATCGTCGCCTCATGCGGTATCGTGGCAGCACTCAGATTTGAAAGAATGTTCGACCCACCTTTCAGCGTGACGTGAGGATGCGACAGCACGACTGTAAAGAGCGCTAGCTCTTCTTTGTTTGCAGTTTGCATGGCCAGAGGCTCATCGACCTGAGAAAATTTGCCTTCCGGTGGAACAACCGAGTGCGGTGGTGTCGAGAACGTTTGGAAACCTCGACAATTCGCGTCCACGAAGAGCGTAAAATGCGCACAAACAGGTCGATGGTCGGACAACGGCACGGCATCCATCATATCATAGTGGCGCCACCGAAGATTAGCGCCCTTACCAGGCATAGAGTGAGTCAGGATCCGGTCGGTGTAAGAAGGTGTCCGTAGGGAAACACCCTTCCTCTTCGTCGAGGAGGAGAGGGAACGGGGTAAGGTGCTAAGTGGTGACACTGTGCCGTTTCCTCTTTCGTTGTGGGATACGAAAGATTTGGTAAGCCGGCTGATGAGCTTGGGATGGTCCGCCACGAATGTGCTGTACGCGTGCATTAGCTGCTCGACGTCTGTGTAATCGCCAGCAAGGTCAAAGCCGTGAATCGAACGGTTCCACCGGTACGACGGTGGAAAGGTTATAGGCGCCTCGGTAAAATTGTAGAAAACCACCCGTCCTCGCATACTCCGGCTTAGCTCGTCAAAGCATCCCACCCAGTTCCATGCCATATCGACACCCAAATCCTCAATGCTTTGGGTACTTGAGCTGTTTACGATCGAAGGTTTCACGTTTTTCCGGAGGGAAGGCGAGCCGGAAATTTGTTGCTGTGGCCCTTCGCCATCAGTAATACTTCCAATGCCATACACTGGGTTACTGGACTCCTGCCGCCCAAAGCGCGAGTGTGGAGAGGACATGTCCAATTCCATGGATGGACGGAGCCTCAAAACGTTGCTGAAACCAGCACCTAACCCATGCGCCTCAGCCTGCCGATTCAACTCATCTTTGGCTGCATTGCTGCCACTTCTAGCAAGAAAGAGGTGCGGCAATTTCCCGCCCAGGTAGCTTTTGCTGGAGGTCGAATTGGGCAAACCAAGTCCGCTGGTACCGTATGAGGGTTGACTAACATTTTGCGAGGAGTTGGACGAATATCGTGTGCCCAAACATGGAGGCAACTCGGGAATGCTGCCAAGGCTGAAAGTTAAACCCGTGGGCCGCTCAAAGAAGTGTTTATAGCTGAGTTTTCGCCAGTTTTCTGAAGTGGGGTTTGCATTTGATTCGGACGCCTCATTCGCGACGATTTCTTGCGATATTTGTGCAGAGCGGGCCACGAGCTGCACTACTTCCGTCGGTGTGGCCGGAGAGAGACGGTAGTTAAAGTCCCCCAAACAGATTTGATGGTGATGCTGGTGGTGAACCTCGAAATCATCCGAGTCATTGTGGAGCGATAAAGCCTGCAGGGTAGTCCGCGCGTGCTGGTTCCTTTTTGAGACGCGGTTTCGGCCCTTCGAGTCACTTGCAAAGTGAGCAGTGACGAAGGCGAGCGAGACATCGTAATACCGGCAGGAAAGTCCAACCATCCCTTTATTAGGCGCATGACCCAGAGCGCCCAGAGAAACCCCAGCAGCAACCTTGTTCACGGCGCCTTTGTGAAGATGGAAGGCGCCAGTGGCGACATCATCTGCTCGGACAAAGAGGGTAATCGCGATGAAACCATGCAAAAATTGATCATCTCCTAGTTCGTCCCCGAACATGACAAAGGCTTCCGGTCCACCCAAATGCGAGTGGACGTCCGCTCGAAATTGTCGGAGGCATTGACACTCCTGCACACCCAGTACGTAGAGAGAAAAGCTGGGGGGCAACCACTGAGGAAGCAATGCCTCGCGGAAATGCCCTGCCTCGAGGGCTTCCAGGTCCACCCCGCCCATATTCCAGGTGGTGGCGAAGAAGTCCACGTTTTTCATTTGCCGATTAGGAGCCCGAACCGAATTTATCGCGTCCAGTTTGCGCTCTGTTCGGGATGCCTCTTCCTCTTTCTGGAGCATGTTGGCATTTTTGAGAAGACCTCTGCCCCCGTCCCCGACCATGCTGGCGCGCATTTTGGAGACGGACATGACGGAACTAGGACCCGCGACGTTGCCAACACTGGCTCTACCTCCTGGCACATAAGAAAGATCGGACCGGCGGAGTCTGTTGACCACGCGCGACAGAATGCGGGCACAGGGGAGGCAGAGAATGAAGAGGTCCCCGAGGATGACGGCGTCCACGGCTCCCACAGCCCGCATGAGCACCATGCGGATCAAGAAAGGAGTCTTCATCCGAATCGTATTCTCACCTAAGTAGAAACGTACCCAGATGAGAATATCCACCACGGCGATACAAGTCCAGAGGCAGGCAACGGTCAAAGAGATGCGAAGCAGTCGGCGGATGGTGCTGCTGTTCCGTACTCGCTCCCGTCGCGTGGCCCCCATCTCATGTAAAGTCGCAGTCGGGACAGGCTCCACTTCCATGGGTGCACGCGAGATCGTTTGTCCATCCGCAAAGTTCGAAGGTGGCGAAAGCGAATCGGCTCGTGGGGGTCGAAAGGTCTGACTTACGTTCCCACTGTCTCCACTGACGACATGGCTTCGGCTCTGACTCTCCTTACATCCGGAAGGTCCATTGATTGAAGGCCACCAGGATGAAAAGTGGAAAGAAGATTTTCTACGTTGCATTCCCTGTGCGCGCGAATCTTCATTGCCTTCGGATCGGTGCGACAGCCTTGGACGGGTGGATCCTTGAGCTGACGAGACAGACGACGACACACTCGTGCGGTCAAGGCCGTTTTCTCTGACAGCAACTCCGGCCATATCAACCACCACATGCTCGCCTGTATCGGCAAGGTTCGCTTCTCCTCGCTGCTCTCGCTCCTGCTGCTCTCGCTGCTGCCGCTGCTCCCGGTCACCAGCACGCAAGACAGAGATAGTTAAGAAGTACCATCGCAGCATGGCGGCGATTATCCCAGGTAGCAGTATCACATCATAAATGATCGCAGATAAGTAAAGACCCAATAGACCCTTTCGTAGCTCCTTGTACAGGGTAAGTCGAATTCCTGTGATGATAGCCATGATCAACATCATAAAAGGTAGTCGGTGACGTTGTAATCGCCCGGCAGAGCGTTTCAAGACGATCCAACTGTAGAGGCAGTACGCTAAATGAGCATGCCAGCTCAAAGACAACAATCCAAACCCTTCTTTGATGATGTTGAAGGTAATGGTCGCCTAATTTGCAATGGCACGGGGAAGGGACATGTTATACAGTAAGATGACAAGAAGGCACAAGATTCGCGTGAAAGGAAAGCAGGACTGCGTCTTCCCCGTAGCCCCCTACCTACCGCCGCGTGAATATTTTCTTTATATGCTGACAGTAAGAATAGTAAGGGAGGAGCACTGCAGTCCAGAGCGAAGAGGACGTCAACAGCGTGAAAAGTAACATCGAGGAAGGCTCCGATTACCACTAACCGCTCGACCAAACGACCTATGGCGGTGGCAAATTTTTTACGGTGATGCCGCCACCACATGCGCACAAGGATGAGCAGGGAACAAGAGATGGAAAATGAGGATATTCCGACGTAGACTATCTTCATCATGTACTCGTACGAGCTCGAGACACATCCCCTGTTTATCAAGTCGAACGCCATGATGCTACCACCAGTGATGACAAAATTATTTATCAGTCGGACAGAGGCAACGACCGGATTGAAGACAACCAGCTCGGTAAGAAGTGGCAACTAGCGGCGGGCAGCGGCAGCGCAACGGGAATTATCATGTGTAGTTATCGTAGCCGGCGACCAACATGACTAAGTATCTGCGTGGATGATACAGGACGGTAACAGGACATGAAGAACAAAGAGGGAACATTGAGATGGCGTCAATAACGTTGTGCTTATTTCCTACATTTCCCACTTTGAAGACGCCTCCTGCCGAGGCATCGTGATGGAGTGGCATGGATCTGCGGTTGTCCTCACGCAATCCGTTGTCCGAACAGCCCTCGCTCCCTCTCAAACCGATAAGCTCGGGGCTTTCGAGGCCGTCGGACCTTTTTCAGCACAGTGTGGGAGGCAGTGAAACCAGCGTTTAATTGACTGGACAGTTACCCTTACTACTTACAGAGTTGACGTTGGGTCTTTTGCGCTCAATTTCGATAGGATATGTGGTACTTATGCCATATATGGTGGATGGAACGGGCAAAATGACGTTTCCCGTCTCTTTCCAATTCTTGTACCTTGATTTTTCTCAATCTTACTCTATTGCTTAATTTCATTGGATAGAAATATTAATTCCCAATTTCACCAGCAATCACTGTCATGATTCGTCGGTATTCAATGTATCGTCGAGTTTCGTACGTGAGGCTTTGATGTCCGCCGTGACGGCAAAATATACCGCTGGTGAATTCAGGAGCCTAGCTAGCAGAGACTTGGCCCCAGTATTTGACCCACCCACCCTTGAGTCCTTTTCTGAATGGAAACACACAATTATTTTATCATATAGCCGTACGTAGAAATGCGTAGGAAGAATTTGCGTCGTGCATAGAGAACTTCATCTGTACTGCCAATATCCACCCCAACAGGAATTTACGAAGCTTGCCGACGTTACATCGCGAGGTACGCTTGCGGTCATCCTCCCACATGTGAGTTCCCGAAATGTTCCGCTGCCTATACGCCACGTTTGTGATAATAGTGATGTTAGTGAGCGCACTTTCGGATTTCTCAGCTTCGAAAGATGGGATTTCGCGTAATTACATGCCTCTCTCAACTTGCCCGAATGGAACGCGAAATTGTTCGAAGAAGTGTCACAGAAGGCACAACGCAAGGATCTTTACCTGTGCATTGATCATGTAATCGCTCACTAAAAACAATTACATGAAAAGAATGGTTTTTCCGTTGAGATGATTACTTTTGAGTAAGAATAAACGTCGGCACAAACTGTGAATAGAGGGAACATCCAAGAACGGCGCATGTCTTCAGATTATAGCTTCAATAATTATTTGAACGACCGATGGTAAAGGCGATCTTGAGCATAGAGAATCAAGCAGCGGGAGTGCAAGCTCCTCAGCGACATGCCTTCCGCCAAGTGACTTAATGAGATCAGAGAGATACGTGCCCTGTACTCCTTTACATGATTCGAGACACATGCGGTAAGCGCACGGCTTTGGGGACAAAAATATCACTTTCTATGAATGATGACTTGGTTGTTGTAATTCTGAGCATTTTTAGTCTAATTCAATTTGTGGAATGCATTAGCTCGAACTTGCTACTGTTCTGCCGTCAGATACGATGCTAAAATGGGAATTTATTTTGGTGCCTTTGTATTAAAAGATCTACATTTAACGCTGTGTACCCCTGAAATCTTATACGGCTGACAAGCAGGAGGTATCACATGTAAGAATTCCATCGAGTCTTAACCGCTCGATAGTTGCTATGTGAGGTGTGAGAAAATCACATTCTTAGGTTAGGAATATTGAATAGACGTTTTTCGTTTCTACCAAACGCGTGGTAAAGGGGTGTATGATTTTTGGCAAGATTATTAATTCGTATCCGATCTTGTAATGATAATGCGGTCGCAGCCCTAGTCTAACTTTTATGATGCAGGTCATTGTGTTCTTTGGATTCGCCAAATGTTGTTAAACGAGGTATAGTAGGACGCAGCTGTGCGGTTCTCTTGTGAACGCGCATGCCGGAGTGCCATCCTGCATCGTGGGGATAATATGTGCCAGTAAATAGACAGGGGCTTCACATTACATCTTCTGTTTTTATATCTATATAAATCACCTTCCGTCCAAGGCGATAGGGCGGTCCGCGTTCATTTTGTTCTGGAGGAAGCTAGCGAGGGCCCGTGACCGAGAAAAGAGAGTATACTCACGGAAAGAAAAGAGATATTAGAAGCACCTGTGCTTTATTCCTCGATTTATACCGCTGCGTAATCGCTTCTGGTGGTAATTCCCCGCGGCTCGGTAATGGATATCTCTACGAGGAGGCTATCAAGTTGAAGTCGGCATTTTTCAAATGTTTAAATTTTGAGATGACCTGGCTGGGTGGGCCTGTCATTTTATTTCCTTCCGGCGGAATAACTGTAAAATTAAACATGAAATAAACTCAAAACTGTCCGATCATAAATCATATAAGGTATAAATGTCAAGAAACGTGTTTTACCGTCCCAAAATTCCAAGGAGAAAGTGCGCATGTGGTTGGGCTTTGGCGGCTGCCTTCCTTGGGTGTCCGTTCGTCGTCAGAGGGCAACCTTCCGCTACAAGGCTTCTGACAATTCCATGCACACTCGTAGTACCTGGAAATCAACAAAAAGCGGACCCTGTGTACGGCCTCACTGAATGCTACCATGCTACCGTATGCATCGACCAACCTGTAGCCTCGGACGTAATTAGGCCTCCGCCAACCATCCTACCGTCGAACCGATCCACGCCGTCAGCAACTCCTCAGGCGCTAGGCATAGGAAAAAGTTCTCCCAGAGAAGTCTCGCAGAATGAAAGGGATGTGGGCGGAATCGAAAGCCCCTTTTTGGGAAGCGGTGTCGAAAGTGGTAGGTCAATTTGTCGGCAGCTATCATTCATTTTATTTTAAGTTACTATCCAATGTCGTGGCCCTTCATTTTACTCCTCATGTTAATAAGTAACTGAAATAACAGATAACCAGCCTATTGAAAGAGAAGATATACCAGCCTTGGAGCCAGAAATGGGATCGTCAAGGTCGCGGGCCTTTGGAATTAAGCCACTGCGAGACTCAGGAGACGGCAATATGTACGGAGGTCAGAAGGAAGTGATAAGGCAGGAGAAAGATAAAGCGGAGGCTTCGTCTACTACTGAGTCAAGTGAATGGGATTTCAGACGCCAGAGGTTTCGAGGGTCGCAGATAGGCATGGAAAAGGATATCTTCGAAGGAGACACCGGAAAAGGAGGAAGTACGGGATTCACGGGGCAGGAGGTCAGCGGCAGGGCATCCTTGAAAGACGCTGCTGGGGCAGTGGCAGAGTCTGTTGAAATGAAAGACGATGATGCCGCTGATGTAGAGAATCCTCAGGACGTTGGGCAGGGGGAAGAGGGTGCGGGCACGGTTCCTGGAACGGGAATAGACGGGGACCCTGACGTGACTGGATTAGACCCGGGGCCGGATGCGGGTGATAATGGCTCTAACGATAATCAAGCCGATTCCACCACTTCTGAGGTACCCTCTGTTGATATTCCAACACCTTCTCCGGATCCCGCAGCGCCTCCTGACGTAGCGGATCTGGGTTTGGTCGGGGAGATCGCCATCGTGCGTGTGTGCAGCCGGGAGGTGGTGTGCCAAGAATGCGGGCCCGTAAACGTGGTCCCACGGTGTACGTGCTCTCTCGTGCTCTACAATCCTCTCACGGATCCGGACTACTTCTTGAAATGATGAAGAAGGCCGACGCAAACAAGTTAGCCGGAGAAAGATGAAGCAAAAAAACATCCTGAACAAGGCAACAAAGTCGATGTAGCATACCTCATGCTCTTCAGGTATGGATTTCTTTCCAATCCGCCTGCAACTCTCAGTTAAGCTCTACGCTGTTTGAATTCAAACTGCACCATAGCTCGGCCGATTCAGGGCATGACTGGCTTCCCCTCCCCCTTCCCCTCCCCCTCCTCCACAGCAACCTTTTGCACAGCCCGTAGTTTCTTCTCTCAATTTGTGCAGCTGCCCGCTTGGACTGTTGGACCTTTCCCCTCTCCCTAGATGCGACGGCAAAAAGAAGCTTTTCCCGCCGTTTCCGTCCGTGTACTCCTCATCAAAAAATTTCTTACTTATCAAATATTGCCCAGTGGTCAATACACCGACCGCCGCGGCTGTGGCAAGTGTTAACCAAAAGCCCACCTCGTAACGGCCACCATGCAAGCCGGCCAAAGTAATAAAAAGATATTGGAGCAAAGCCACCGAACAAATGAGCGCCGAAGCACCCGATAGCTGCAAAGGAAAGAGGCCACTGATGTCTCGACGGCCTTGAACACGGGCAGCTTCCACCAAGGCCCCACCCATAGCCACAAGCACAGAGACGCTGAGAAAGATTATTGCGAATATAGCAGCTATCTCAAAAAGAGCTTTGGCACCTCCACCGCTGTCGTTTATTGGTGATCCTCCGCCTCCTCCCGTCGGGCCCCAGCCTGGAATGGGTGGTCTGTCGTTTCCTTTGCCCTGACCCTTTTGTTGTTGACCCGTCTCACCGTATAATGCTGAACACATGTCACCAAAACATTTAAGGAGGCCAATTTTCACTGGCATGTATACAGGGAACCATGCATCAAATACCTTGTATCGTGCCTCGACCCAGGGTACAAGGAGGGCAGCGATAAAGTTCGCAAGTACCAACAAATTTCCCAGAAGCAATGCGTACTGTGGAGGCAGAGCCTGCGACCACGTGCTGGTTGCCGAAGTCGATTTTGCCATGCTTTAGAGAGCCCTGTAGATGAAGGGGGAAAAGGTTTGTGAGTACTCTCCGAGAGATCACGTCCCGAACGATGTCCTCTTTTCTTATTCCCCTTGTGTCGACGATTGACCCCTCAGACTACTCCCGTACGCTACGCGACACTAAAGTGTCTGGTGGCAGCACGTTCGACGCATGACAGCAACCGGTGGCGGCTTTTCTTTTGTCTGTCAAGCGATTTCCCCGGTAACGATTAGTAGTACTTAACGAAGGTCTTCTCCAAAAACCTCCTGCGACCCAGGACGCCCAGTAGATTTAATGTTCAGGGAACGTAATAGAAATATTTTCTCGGAAACACGCGCAGAACGAAAGATCTTGGTGTGCGCGACATTGGGGTAATGGACGAACAGCCTGGTCTTTCGACGCGACTAATGGGATGATCCCCTTCTAGACTTGTAACACGACTTTAATTACGATTAAAAGCTACCAAACGGAACAATACCTTGGTTTCACTGAGATTAAAAGAACTTAATTTTGTTGTATTTCGTGAGATGAATCAAACGCGCTGACTTTCACGACCCTTACACCTTTTCATGTGCTATGCAGCTTGCTACCGAGATGCGTACCCGGGCATGACACGCACGCTTCCGCAAAATGTCCACGTCGGATCGAAGCGTTATTCATCTAATGGTGGCACAAAGGTGTACGGAAGTTTTCCACCCAACCACTCTACCAATTCCCCTTCTTCGATAAAGTCAAGCAGCTCCTTCTTGTCCTTCAACAGGTGTGTAGCGGATCGACTTTTGGCGTCTAAGAACACCGAGACAAGGTTCTCCCAAATTTTACGGAAGATGAAGTTGACTCCAAGCACAAGGAAGAGCTCTCCTCGGGCGGGATAGGACTCTTTGAGCATGGTGTACAGGAGCTTCATGAACTGCGAGTGGGTCAAAACGAAAAATACATGAAAATGTCGCCTCAAACTTAACATGGAGCGCTCAGCGGTTTTGCTCTCGACTTCACCAACGGTACGAACCTCGATGTCCATATTCGCGCTCTTGGCATCGGTCCGGTCCACCACGACGCAAATCTCTTCCGCCCCCCGCAGCCTGCCTTCCGCCCGCATCTCTTCGTAGAGATAGACCACAGCTTTGACGGATTGCAGCGGCGCGAACTGACGAGGGTTGTGGAACTTGACGCGATAGTAGCAGATGGCCCGACCAACTTTGTCGTAGCCGGCAAAAACAAACTTGCCAGTTTTCAGCGTGGGAAGGACCTCCGCACGTGGAATGGGTAAGTTTTCCTTCCTCCATGCCCTTCCTTTCTCTCCGTTTAATACCGCGTCCTTGACGTTCCCATTCCATTCAGCCAGCAAGCGTATCACCTAAAATATTGTAGGAGAGTGAGTACGTAAAGAGGATGACAAGGCATTTACTTTGCTTATCCTGCCAGAACCAGCCAGTACTATGACAAGAACCCAGCTGTCCCAAGTGCCCCTCAATTTCTTTTCTTCCGTGAATTTCTACGCTGAGCTATTTACGCCTCGTACACTTAAAGAGGCATGACACGACGTAACACCATATCTTCCCAAAAGGACAACCATTATTTCTTATCGCTTACCCACTTCCTCACCTCATCGTCGTCGGCGTCTTCAACGGAGACGCCTGACTCCCGCACGTAGTGGATCATGTCCTCATATTTCTTCCGCCAAAAGTGTAAAGACTCATTGCTAATCACATCCTGCTTGGACAGGGGTTTCGCACGGTATTTTCGGGCCGGGGACGAGATGGTCCGCGTGACGCTAACTGGACTTGGCCCTGTCGTAGTCTCGTCCTTCTTGAGCTTGTTCATTGGCCGATCTGTTTTTTCCATGTGTGCCATAAGTCTCTTTGCCGTTCTGCGGGTGGATGGGTGATCGTGTGGAAATATTGCCCTTCATCCCAGGGGGATAGCTTGTGTGTCTCCAGAAAGGCAGGAGGCGGTCACGCGTACGTCAGCGCTCAATATTGGAGTTAACATACTTTAAATGCTTCGCAATTGTGAAGATAAATGTCTTTCCAGCGTGATAAAGCCGACAAGTAGGACATTGAGAGCATCTAGTTTTCCGAATCTGCGTTGTTATACTCACTGATCGCTTTTTCATGTCGCTTGTCGCTGCAGCCACAAAACGAGCATGCTATCATCCTGGGAGCTGAAGCTTAAACCATCTCTATTCATGACACAGGTGGGGAGTATGGTGGCACTGCGACCACCACAACCAGCTTTTCCCCCTGTCTACGATGAAATAAACGTATGTCCTTTTGAACTCCCCCCTGCAAATGACCTAGATTACCCATTGCCAGAGACTTGCATTGCCAAGCGGCCTGCGGAGCCCCGGGATGCCTCGTTGCTTTTGGTGTCAGATGCTTCGTCTCTATCTTCAACAGCAGACACTGTAGACACATGGGTCTTTGACGGGATATTTCGAGAGCTCCCGTCCTTTTTGCCGGCCAAATCCCTTCTTGTCCTGAACCGGTCGCGAGTGATTACTGCCCGTCTTCTCATGCGTAAAGAGGGAACGGGAGGGAAGGCCGAGGTCTTATGCATCTCTCCCGTGTCACCCTCTTGGGATCCTGCAATCGCTTTGACAGCCTTGTCGAACCGAAGTGTCTGGCGTTGTATGATCGGCGGAAGGAACATAAAGGCAGGGAGCCGGCTTGTCCTAACCACAGAGAACGGTCTGTGCTTGACGGGGCAGGTGGAGGCCCGCGAGGGGAAAGATGGCCTTGTCCGCTTTTCTTGGACACACACTGCGCACGGTAAAGAGTCGCCCCCAACCTTTGGGGACGTCCTGGAGGACGTGGGGAAGATTCCCTTGCCGCCCTACATGAACCGTGCCTCGGACACGGCGGACCTCCAAGACTACCAGACTGTGTACGCGACTGCCAGGGGCAGCGTGGCGGCCCCAACCGCTGGGTTGCATTTCACCCACTCCCTTCTTCAACAGCTGCGGAACGGGCCTCAGCAAATCGAAACCTGCTACCTGACCTTGCACGTGGGGGCGGGCACGTTCCAGCCTGTCACCGGGAAGGAAGTGGGCGAGCATGCGATGCACTGGGAGCGAATCCAAGTCCCTATGGACGCCTTAGAGACCCTCATCGAAGCAACTGGGAGTGGGCGACCCATGGTCCCGGTAGGTACCACGTCCGTGCGCACGCTGGAAACGTTGTATTGGTGGGGCGTGCGGCTCCTCTCTGCCCTTCCCTCCTCTTGCTCCGCCCAGCGACCTTCCACCCTGTTGTCCGAAGACAGCGTCACGAACCTGAGTTTGGGACAATGGGATGCTTATCATTACGGAGCAAAATGGCCAACGCAAGCTTCCTCGTTGGTCCCTGCCGTGCATGCCCTGGAGGCTTTGCGGGATCGAGCCAAGATGGAGGGCGTGGACCACGTAGGAGGAGAGACGCAATTGATGATCGCCCCGGGCTATCGTTTTGCGCTCTGCGATGGTTTGATCACGAATTTCCATCAGCCTCGATCGACTTTGCTGTTGTTGGTTGGGGCTTTTCTGGGTGGATTGGGTCCTGTGCATCGAATTTATCGGCACGCACTTTCCAAAGGATCGTACCGATTTCTAAGCTTCGGTGATTCCAACCTGATGATCCCACCAGCACGAGTAATATTGCCCGTACGACCAAAAAGGGGCAACGTTTCAGGCAAGTGTGCGGTTGCTTGGCCCAGGAAAGGGTGGGCAGCAGGGGTGAAAGAGGAGCGATGGGTCAAGTTGCCTGACTGAGCATGTGCGCGAGGCGCAATGATCAAGCGTGAATATTGGAGTTGTGATAGAGGAAGATTAGAAAAGAATTTTGGCAGCTATGTCATTGTATAATTGTAAATTTGTTGAGAACGGGCAACGAAAGTACAGTAAAAACTACGAAAATTGGCTCATGATGCACAGGCGACATGTCTGTATTGTAGGTGGCTTTTGGACGAGTGCAGTTTTCTTTGCGCCTTCCATAGAGAATTTGATTTTGATTGCTTTTCCTGTTGATCTTTGATCTCATAAATACTTGACCTCCAAAGAGTCCCATAAGCATGCATGTTGAGGACTTCTTCCGACCTTTTCAGTGTGCTGGACCAAAGGTAATCAACGAAAACACGCGATTTACTTTTCAGGATTCGAGAGCTAGTGAGAATGCAGAGCCATCATATGTATTGCGCACACAACAGGTTCGGCTTTGCTTGCACGTAAATGTTCCTCTATTCATCTAAGGCCTTTCCTGGCTCGTATCTTTCCTTCGCTATCCAAGTCACACTTCTCTTTTTAGAGTGCTTTCTCCGCGTATCAAGTGTTATTACGATCCTGCGGCCATGCGATGCACGTTGGATCTGCCCGACGACAAGGAGGAGGATGCACCCCCTCCTGCCGCAGGACTCGCAACCCCTACCTCTCCCGCGCCCCCACCAGAGATCAGCCCACCCCCACCTCCTCCTCCTGTAGCTGATGCGGTACCGCCCCCTATCGGGGACGCGATCCCGCCCATCCCCGTCCTCCCAGCACCACTGACCAGCCTCTCTCCTTCTCTCAGGCCCCTTTGGAGCGTTGACGGAGTGGACGGCTGGGCGGAAGGAACGGAGATAGAGGGCTTGGCCGTGATGGACACCGGCGTCTGAGGAGTCGGAGGCGCGTCTTCGCTGGCCGGAGGGCAGGCGTCGATCAGGGCGCGGATAACTGCTTGCGAGTAATTCTCGGCCATGGCCTTGGAGACGATGGGTTCGATGTAGGACAGGCTGAAATTCAACCGTCCCTCGTGCGAAGCCATGGCCAAGAAGACGCTGTGACCGAAGAGAAGCTCGTCAATACCCATCTGCATCCGGCCCAAGCGCCAGGGCCCTGCCGGCTGGAAAAGCTTGTCCGTGGACCCCAGGTTGGAGATTGAGAGGGCCTTTTGCCGGCCTTGCCGTGGAGAGGCACCGAACAGGCGGATCAGCGGCATGGCAATGGGATGGTGGCCCATGATGTAGAAGAACTCCAAAGCGTCCACGATCCGATGGGGTTCCGTAGCGAAGGCGTCGATCTCGCGCTTGGCCTCCCGGGCGGTCCGCCAAAATTCAAGTCTGGTCTCAGCCTTGTTCCCCGCCGGCAGTAGCATGTCCATGGGGGCCGCGTAGAGCTGGTGGGAATCCTTGGAACCCAACGTGGCACTTGCCTTGCCGCGAAAATTGACTAGCACCTCCACCTTCATTTTGAAAGAAGAGGGTGGCCCCTCGATAAAGCCTTCCATCGCCTGCGAGGTCGCTGCTACCAATGCTCCCGTCACAGAAGTCTGGTTGGCTTTGCACGTTTTCAGCAAGCGTTTGAAGTCGGGGGCGTCCAAGACGAAGGAGAGGCAACGGGTCACTCGCGGTGCCTCTGTCAAGGTCATTTGGCAAGGACGAGGAAGGCGAGGCCGAAGCACTACACGCCACAGTTCACGAAACAACGTCCGGAAATGGTAGACCAGGTAGTACCCATTATATTGGGGGTATAGCTGCTCATCGGCGCTGGCTAGCTGTGGCAAGGCCTTTACCTGTGCAAGCTTCCGTTCGCGCTCGTGAGGTGACAATGGAGAGAGGGAGGCCATGCCCTCCATCAAAGACTGGAGGCAGCGGAGGATGGAGTCGCCGTCGGAGATGGCATGATGGATGAGGAAGAGGAGGTGGTGGGACTCGGACGAGGGCGTGTGGTGCAAAGCCAGCTGCCACAAGTACGGGTCGCGACCAGCCTTCAGCTCCTTCGCTGCCTTCATGGCCCGCTCTGTGTACCCCACTACGTCCTCTGATTCGATGTACGGGACGACTATTTGAGGACAATCTTCGAAGGCAACGGCTTCCAAATAGTCTCCATGCAGACGAGAGCGGAGGTTAGGGTGCTGTTTGACTTGGAAACGCATGGCTTCAGCCAGGAGGTCTGTGTCCGGAGGGCCTTCAAAGTCCACAATATAATAGATGCACCCCAATCCATACGGTACAGTTGTGCGGAAAAACGTTTCGAATCCCCCTAAGCGGCGGCGAGCCTCGATTGACCAGTCCCTTTTCACGGCTGAAGACTGCGTTGGGGAGGAGGACGAAAGCCATGAAGACCACGTTGACGACGTCTCAGGCGTTGCGGGGGGCAAAGGTACACTTTTGTCGGAGGCGTCGGGGTTCTTCCTCTGACGAAGCTCGTTCAAAGGGTGAGGGGAGGACAAAGCCCAAGATGGAACGGTTGCAAACTCTTCTTCCCGAGCGTCATGCCATTCGTGTCCGTCCTCCGTATGTCCAGTACCAGTCATGTGTCCTGGAGAAAAGGGGGTTAAATGGCTAAAAGGATGAAACAGAATTCGTAAAAAAAATAAAGGAGGGGAGCACAGAAGCAGACAATAAGAAGCACGACTTCGTCGCAACACGGAGGAAAGCGAAAAAGGCAGGCGCTGGTATAGGCTTCTCCTTTTGATCGTGTCTCGCCTGCACAGGAAACTGTAACGGACACCAGCGAGTTTAACGGTTGCTAAGAGGCGATGTTTCTCGTACTCACGAGCTATAGCGCGTCAGGCGATGTTTCTCGTACCAGAGAGAGGGAAGGAGAGAAGACAAGCCACGCACAAATACAGCTTAGGTTGCAGAAAAAAATTCCGTAATATGACTCAATACGTAAAGTCTTATTCTTGTCTTCTCAGCCATTCCTTCATAGCACATAACAAAACTTATGAACCGATGTCCACTTTGGCCTCACAACCAGCATCCTTGACTAGCTGCTTTTTCTGTGCCTCAATAGCTCCGTTCGCTCTGTCAATCTAATGAATTGAACTTTTGAGGTTTTGTGATTTTATGTCATTTTTTCCTCTGAAGAAAATTGAACAATGCTTAGGCATAGCTGCAGTTATTTTGATTATGACTAATAATTTGCCAGTTTCTTCGCGCAATTTCTTCCAGAAGTCGTTTGATGTCTCTTTTTTTAAACGCCCTGGATCATCGTCCTTTGTCCTGGAAGGCAAAAAACAAGGTCCGAAAAATGGCGCTTTACTTAAATCAGGACCCATTTTTCAAGATACTGTTTCCATTATATTTGAACCCTGAGCCACTGCGCGAACGGAAAAGACCAGGCAGGCTCCCCATTCCTGTGACGAGGTAAAGCATATCAGGTCACTTGAAGTCTCACTTCCCGCACCCTGGCCGGTCTGAGCGAGTGGACCTGCATTTGCAAGTGCCGCGTGCGCAACCCTTTACTGGTCAATTCATGGTACCAATGCTTCGATCGGACATTTTTGATGGCTGTCACAACCTTTTTGAGTTTGAATGTCTTTCGTTTGGTACGGAATTTGAAGTAATGTGACACTTTCCGGGCTTCCCCTTGCTCTTTGCCAGCCAGTCTTCAACGCGCAACTTGTTGAACGACCGACTTTAACCGCCTCCCCTCCCATGACATGAAATATGTCACAAGCACAAAGCTTTCACACTAATCCCACTAATCCCCATTGCCAGACGATATGACGCCTGCTACTTTCAGCTTACTACCAGCTGAGTGTCACGACCAAATTCTGAGTTTTTTACGCTATAAAGATGTAAGTGCTGGACGCCGCGGCGAGGGGGCCGTTGTCTGTTAGGAGTGGCGAAAAGGGCAGGAGGGGCGTGTGTCATGACTTACTGCGACTTGTGATCGTTCATGTACCATCAACTTTATCATCAACAGCTATGTTTTAAAGTGGGTTCACTAGAATCATTGTGGAGTGTGCTCGTAATCGTGCCTATGTTCCCTGTGGTCATCCATCGAAGGGCCGTTGTTGCTTGAAGTACCCGCTTGCCCTCGACATCCTTTTGGCCTGATTTGCTGCCTTATTAACGCAAGGGCTTTTGGGGGGCTCCAGTCACTTTTATTTGCGTGATGGCAGGATCTATGGGCATGAGAAAAACGTGTAGTGGAGAGGCATGACGAGGGCTGAGTTATCACCTCTTCTTCAACCAATCTCTGAAATCTCATTTATGTTTCTTTTCTTCCCTCTCCCCCGCAATACAAGCTGGTGCGAGTGTCCATGACAAACGTAGACGCATGGTTGGCGTACTTTCGAGTGCAAGGCCGACTTGAAAGCATACGGGTTGAGAATATGGCGGGGAAACGCAAGCGCCGGGCCCTCTTCTCCCAGCTACGCGCGACCACTGGGCTGAAGACCTTGAGCCTTGTCAACGTCCCACACCCTTGCACAGGTAGGTTGATGGAAGAAAAGCCCCAAGGGTGTTTAATCGCCCCGCTTTGCACCGTGCTCATGGCCTCCGTCGGCCCATGGCATTTTGGGGGGGGAAAGGGAGGGGGGTTCCTGCTGCTGCTTGTTGTGCTCTTCACCTGACCGTCTTAAGTCCCTTGTACGCGGTGCGTTCCTCACTCTACTTACCTTTTTATCACCTCTCGCCGCCCTGTCTGCCTTCTTTCGGCCACAGGCGTGCTCTTCCAGCAGGTCAGCTGCATGCACGGCCTTCAAGAGCTCGACCTCTCGAGTAATGGCCTCAAGGGCCCCTTACCCCGGTGGTTGAGCAAACACCTTCCCCTCCTACGCCGCCTCTCTCTCAGCAATAACCAGCTGAGTGGAAGCCTACCGGTGGAATGGGGAGCCTTTTCTCGTCTGGAAGACCTAAAACTCTCCTTCAATCGCCTTGAGGGCAACGTCCCAGAGACATGGGCCGGAATGCGGTCTCTACGCCTGCTTTCCCTCTCCTACAACCAGCTCTCGGGGCCCGTCCCCTCCTTTTTTTCCTCCCTGCCCGCCTTGGAAGCGCTCATGCTGGGAGGAAACAAATTCAACGGCTCCCTTCCCGCGTCCCTGGGAGCTCTCAGCCACATCCATGCCCTCTACCTCTTTCAAAACGAGCTGGAAGGGCCCATACCTGAGGCGTTGGGCTCCTGCCTCGCCCTACAAATACTCCTCCTCTCGCACAACCGATTCACAGGGCCCCTCCCTCCCTTTCTAGGGGGGCTTCGGCAGTTGGAGGAACTGAGCGTGAGCGCTAATAAACTTGAGGGCGAGCTCCCGTATGACCTGAAGAAACTCGAACATTTGCACGTGTTGGACCTAGCCGACAATCGATTTGCAGCGGACGCCCCGCGCTCCCGGAACGTGCTCGAGGCGATGCGCCTGCGCGATTGTCAAGTGTACATGTAGGAGCTCGTGGTCATGTCGGACGCTTCCCACAGGCTCGGCGCCTGTATTGCCTCCGTAAAAACCGCGTTCAAGGTAAAAGTTCTCATTTCCTCGAGGTTTAGGGTACTGGCTGCACTTGTGTTGTAAGAACTCGCATATCTCCATCAAGAATGTGGGAGGAGCGTCGCTGACCCGAGCTCTTTTCATAGCGAGCGTGCGTGACGCAGGAATAGTCCTTTGTCGTAATTAGGTACAGCAAGCGCACGCGAAACCAGGAATATTCTCTTGTTATTTTAATTGCAGTGAAGTACAAATGTGTGCGGGAGATGGAATTATGAAGTATTGCTTGAGGGAATGTCGTCGAATTTGAGAAATTCCACGAGAGCCCTTTCGAAGGTGTAGGAGGCGAGAGTCCGGGCAAGAGAACATGTTGCTGGAAAGCAATAATGTATTGATCTTATCCAGGGTAGAAAATCTTCAAATTATGCGCAGAGATCGAACAGGAGGTCCGGTAGTCAAGGGCGGGAATGCATGGCAAAAGAATGTGGTATGGAAACGACGAGGACCGGGTATTAAAGAGAAAATTTTGGGAAAGTGATTGCATAAATAGACTGAACGGTTGTGCCGGCAAGAGGTCGGTACCACAATGCGCGTATTCGGGGCGTGAACTTCGCACGTTGGGAAGATGAACGCTTTGGGATCGGCCAGCAGCTGGGCCACTGGACGACATGGAAGCCCCAGGCAGTCTCTCGCATACAAAGAGAGGAGGTTGGCTGAGGAGCACCGGGAATGGGCAGGAATCCTGGCTTATCTTTAGCGTTGTGGAGGATAAACTAAAATTTCCAGGGGCAGACCTAGCGTGTGTTCACAGAAAAAGAGGGTCAGATAGGCATGGATCCTATTCATAGAAATGAATGAATTGAAATATTGAAAGCAAGAAGATCCTGGTCGACACAGTCATTTGCTTTTCGATATTCTTCGAGTTAAGAAAAAGTAAAGAAAGGGCACTGCCGTAAGCCAATTAGCTTCATAAATTGGTACATTGTCTTTCTCATCCTCAGCCGCCGTATCAGCATGGCCCTCGCAAATCCTACATGATCGTGCCTATCAGACTATGAATCTCCGTCTATGCATGCGCCTTGGCGGCCCGGACCCATATACATTCCCTTCCTCCCTCCTCCCCTCCCTCCGTCTCCTCACTTGCCCCGCACTTCCCTCACATGCTCCCGGTGTCCGAAAAACGACACAACCGCCGTCCATACAACGTCCGTCAGATTTACCACCAGCACCCGCAGGCGCAAGGGCAGGCACCGGAAGGTAGCGAATTCAAGAGGCAAGAACATAATGGATACCCCCCATCCGCCCTTCAACGCCGACCAATACTCCCGCTGCACTTGCGGGAAGATGTCCCGGCTCAAATGCTTCCCTTCAATTAACCCGCAGAGGAAGAAGAAACAAAGGACAAAGAGGGGGTCGAAGATGAATTCGTCCACGGCGACGTGGGTGAAGGCCGCCAGAAAGCCGCGTTGCGCCGGCATCCAGCTTTCCAAAGCCGTGTACAAGTAATGGAGGCCTGGACCTGTGATGACTACGCCCTCTATTGTTACAGCCAAGCACCGAAGGAAATTTAAGTGGAAAGGAGCTGGCTCCTCCCCTTTGGCGAGGCGACGGCAGGTAAGTTTATACTCAAAAACTTGGGCCAGGAGGTCGCCGAACAGGGCAATCAGCCCCGCCGTGATCGCCTTGGTTAAAACTGGCTTACTTTCTAGTAGCTCTGCATACTGCCCCCACAAGCTTTTAAATGTGCCAAGAGCTGCCATTAGCAGCAAGGATCCTGAGCTGGCACCGTGCTCATTGTCACCGTTTCCATTACCGCCGTACCCATCGCCGCCGGATAAGATACCTCCGCCGCCCCCTCCTCCGCGTACCAAGCCAAGTCCACCCTGGGTAAGCCACGAGGTGGAGCCGCGTGGGGAGCTTGATTGCTGTCCGTGTGGAATGACGACGCGCAGCGCGTTACAAATGAGACTACATTGATCACACGCAGCTCCTCTTGACCTTCCACGCTTACCTGCCGCCCTAATGTACGCATTTTGAAATAGTTTCGTCTGTACTGCGAAGGCAAAAAAGCAGGGCCTCTTCTACCTAGGCTGTGGCACGATCGGCCCCCGACCCCAATCCCATGGGGGACAAGCAAAGGCGATCTTGCCATCCCTGCCGCGCCCATGCTGGTATGCAACGCCGATGAGGGCAAATGGCCTGCAAAGGCAACGCATGAGGCCATGGGGAGGACAAGAAGCTGAAACAACGGGCACTTTCTCCCTGAAACCCCGGGGGCCATGATGATGTGTGCTGCGGGAGTAAGAACAGCTCTTGTCAGGCAGCTCCTTCCTGACTACCTGCCTTCCGCTGCAAAGCCACCGCGCGCCCTGTGCCCCCCACCTGTATCGACAGGCATTTAAAAAGGAAGAGGTTGCGATGAATTTTAGAGAAAAAAAAGTCCCGGTGCTACTCTGTGTGGCCTGGGACAAGGACGGGCTCGGGCGTGGCACTCCCCTACCCTAGGCAACGTACGCCACTACAGAGGCCTCCCCGCCCTCTGGTCATAGGCACCGAAACATGCTGCCTCGAACTCCACGGAAGGTCCCAGCCACCCTTTCCCGGTCTCTGCACAGTGACGAAGAGATGTCATCCTTTGACGCCTTGTGCAGGGGGGCCAAAGATCTGGCTGTCCTGTGATGGTTTCTTGCTTTGATGAAGCTGACCCATGGCCTTCGTCAAAAGCAACGGCCCTCCTTCCATTGAAGACACGAGTAGTTTGTTTTACATGCACAACACACAGCCCCGCCATTCACACAACCCGCGGATGAAGCGTGATCATCTTGAGATATGAGAGCACATGGGGTGCCTAGTCTCAAGTATGCTGGATTCCTTCCTCCCTGTCCACTTTTTTCTCATATGCTTCATCCCACATCTTACAGAGCAACTCTTAGCTTACTACTGCTCCTGTTGCCTGGGGTCTCACCCCTTCTTCCTCCGTGCAACCATGTTGGAATACGACGATTCGGCGTTCTATTATTTCTGCATGACCATGCTTAGCATCTACATGCTTCCAGGCACTTATTATCTAATATTTAAGCAACTTCTTCCGTCGCTTATCCCCTCTACGGACTCGGATTTAGTCGCGCGCACCGAAGTAGAACGCCGCAAGGCTAAGCAGTTAAAAGAAGAAGCACGGAGTAGCAATAACCTCAAATCCTGCGGCTTGGTGACAAACGCAGTGCTGCTTGTTATGACCTACGGGTTGTTCGTCTTCCTCGTCCTGCGGGTCTGGAACGATGCGGAAATCGCCCAATTCGACCCGTACGCAATATTGGAAATAAGCACGGACGCGGAGGACCGTGCCATTCGTAAAGCCTACCGTTCGCTTTCCCTGAAATGGCATCCGGACAAAAACATGGGGAACCAGTACGCCGAGCAGATGTTCATGATGGTGCGGAAGGCCTACGAAGCCCTGACGGATGAGGTGGCGAAGGAGAACTGGCAAAAATACGGCAATCCGGACGGGAAACAAGCTTTGGAAGTGTCGATCGGCCTTCCCACCTTCCTCTTGGAAAAAGACAACCACACGACGATCCTTCTTGTGTATCTGGTCGTGCTGGTGATTGCCATCCCGCTGGCCGTGTACTGCTGGTACTCGGAGTCTCAACAATACGGAGAGAAGAATGTGATGCACCGAACCTACAACGATTATGCTGCCTTGCTCGCGGAAGCCACTCCTGCCCGCTACCTTCCCTCCATCCTCGTCACCTCGAATGAGTGCGTCAAGGCCAACGCCTCCTCCAAAGCTTCTGCCTCGCCTTCTCCTCCCCCAGCCTCCGCCGCGGGTGCGGTAAACGGTTTCGCCGGCATGGACCCTGCGGAGGCCGAAGACCTACGCCGCCTAGTAACTGCCTTGGGTCCGACACGCTTGGTCAAGCCCAAGCACGAGAAACACCTCAAAGCGCTGGCGGAGGTGACCAAGGGCAACGTCCTTCTCCATGCCTATCTCTACCGGCTCGACATTCCCCCCCGCTTTCGACCAAATTTGCGGAAGATGCTGCTACTCTCCGGGGACCTGATCGAGGCCATGCTTGAAATCTTGCAGAAGACGCGGTGGCTGCAAACGGCGCTGGGTGTCCTCGACCTCCAACAGCAACTCACGCAAGCCATCATGGTACGGGAGCCGTCCGATGCCCTTTACCAACTTCCCCACCTGACGGCCACGGAGGTGGGGCATATCACCAAGGGCAAAGGCTCCGTGAAGTCTATTTCGGACTACTGCCGGCTGCCTGACGACCAGAAGAAGGGGCTCGCCACCATGACCGAGGGCGAGAAGACCGATGTCTTGCAGGTGTGCAAGCTGCTGCCCCGGGTGGAGGTATCGACGGAGGTAGGGGTGGAGGACGAGTCCGAGATCGCGGAGGGAGATTTGGTAACCGTCAAGGTATCCGTCACCCGTGTGAATTTGCCGGAAGGGGCATCAGCGGGGGCGGTGCACGCGCCATACTTCCCCGCGACGCGCAGAGAAGGATGGTGGGTCATACTCGCCCACGGTCAGAAAGTAATCATTGCCATGGAGCGGGTGGAGAATGATGCGCGCACGTTTACGCACGAGTTGAAAGTGTTCGGGCCCGGCATGCCCTTGGAAGCGGGGCACTACAAGTTCGATTTGTACGTGAAAAGCGACTGCTATGTGGGTCTGGACGTGGCGCAGAAGGTGGAGTTCGACGTGATCAAGGCCTCGGAACTACCAGAGTACGTCCCACATAAGGATGATCTGGAGCTGGACAACGAGCCAACGCTGTTTGAGTCCCTGGCGGGCAACCTGGAGGACGACTCGGACTCGGATTTGGAGATGGAGGAGGAGGAGGAGGGGGAGGAAGGAGAGGGTCCAAAGGATGGGGTAGCGAAGAAAGACGATTAATGAGGAAGAAATATACAGCTGAAAGGGAAGGGGTGTTTGGGAAGCGTGGATGAAATCTTCGTGAGTGTGTCGTTTGGTACGCGCGGAGGAACGGGTGAGTGCTGTTGAAATGATACCACGGAACAGAACGGACGGACCAGGCGACAGCCAAGTGAGCACCAACATCGACAACAGCCGCGACAATAGAAACCGCAAATTAACCCAAGTTCTGACTTGAGGAGACAGAAGCATTGTTTTTCCAGGCCTTTGAGCGCTCCATATCCCCTGTCCACCCGCTTCGTTCAGCTCGGGGGTCCGCTCGCAAACCCCCCCCCCCCCCCCCCCCCCCCCTCTTCCCCACTTTTATCCCCCCCTAACCCCCCCCCCCACCACCCCCCTCCAACACCCCCCCCCCCCCCCCCCCCCCCCGGCGGGGGGG
>Ga0102934_1000536_pt1 | contig 25682 bp, 26 predicted proteins | sample SalPonR2_A_D1_MG_FD_78175 | JGI IMG/M metagenome (GOLD analysis project Ga0102934, IMG submission 78175) | Salt pond soil microbial communities from South San Francisco under conditions of wetland restoration - Salt Pond MetaG R2_A_D1_MG | ecosystem: Environmental > Aquatic > Marine > Intertidal... | reverse complement strand
TTTAAGTTCTTATTCTCCTATTTGAAGCCTTATAGAAAATTTATCACCCAACTCATTCTCGGACTGATAATCGGCAGTGTGTTACAACTTGTCCTGCCTTTCCTGACACAGGCCATTGTCGATAGAGGAATCAGCAACCAGGATTTGAGTTTTGTTACACTTATCATCATTGCTCAGCTGGTGCTGATCGTAGGAAGAACTACCGTGAATTTTATACGTAGCTGGATTTTGTTACATCTGAGTACACGACTGAATATTTCTCTCATCTCCGATTTTCTCATAAAACTGATGAAATTGCCGGTGGCTTTTTTCAATACAAAGATCACGGGCGACCTGATTCAACGGATACAAGATCACAGGAGAATAGAGAATTTTATGACTACCCAAACGCTGAATACACTTTTTTCATTCGTTAACCTCATCATTTTCGGGATTGTGCTGGCAATCTATAATGTGAATATTCTTTTTATTTTTCTCATCGGAAGTGGGTTGTACGTAGGATGGATTTTAGTGTTTATGAAACGCCGCAGGGAATTGGATCATCGTCGTTTTGCCCAGCTTTCTGATAACCAGAGTAATTTGATACAACTGATTACGGGCATGCAGGAGATTAAACTTCAGAATTGTGAAAAGCAGAAACGCTGGGAGTGGGAGACTATCCAGGCCCGGCTGTTCCGTGTCAATATTAAAGGATTGTCGCTTCAGCAATATCAGCAGGCCGGAGGTGTATTTATTAACGAGGTAAAAAATGTGATCATCATTTTTATCGCGGCCAGGGCTGTTATTGAAGGTGCTATGACTTTAGGTATGATGATGGCCGTACAGTTCATTATTGGCCAGATGAACAGCCCGATTCAGCAATTGATTAACTTTCTGCATACTTCGCAGGATGCAAAGATCAGTTTGGAACGTCTTGGCGAAATTCATAATAAGGATGATGAAGAGGATTTAACTACACCGAAAGTATCTATTTTACCCGAAAAGGCAGATTTAAATATTGATTCGTTGTATTTTCAGTATGAAGGTCCGCATTCGCCCTATGTTTTGGAAAATATTGATTTAACCATTCCTGAGAATAAAGTCACAGCTATAGTTGGGGCTTCGGGATCGGGAAAAACAACCATGATCAAACTTATGCTTGGTTTTTATCCACCTGTTAAAGGAAATATTAAAATAGGGGATATTTACCTTGGAAATTTCAGTAATCGTGTTTGGAGAGATAAATGTGGTGTTGTTATGCAGGATGGCTTTATATTCTCTGATACTATTGCAAATAACATAGCTGTTTCCGATGAAACTATAAACAAAGAGAGGTTGTTGCATGCTGTGAAAACTGCGAACATACAGGATCATATTGAATCTTTGCCATTAGGTTACAACACGAAAATAGGAAAAGATGGAATTGGCCTGAGTCAGGGGCAGCAACAACGCATCCTGATTGCAAGAGCTGTATATAAGAATCCGGATTATATCTTCTTCGACGAAGCGACCAATGCCCTGGATGCAAATAACGAAAAAGTAATAATGGAGAAACTTGATCAATTTTTTAAAGGGCGTACAGTGGTTATTGTAGCACATCGTTTAAGCACCGTAAAAAATGCCGACCAGATTATTGTGCTGGATAAGGGAAATATTGTGGAAAAAGGAACGCATACGGAACTGACTAAGAAACGCGGTGCGTATTATGAGTTGGTGAAGAATCAGTTGGAGCTGGGACAGTAGGCAGTAGGCAGAAAGCAGTAGGCAGAAAGCAGTAAGCAGTAAGCAGCAAGCAGTAGGCAGAAAGCAGCAAGCAGAAAGCAGTAGGCAGAAAGCAGCAAGCAGTTGGCAGTTGGCAGAAGGTGGCGGAAAAGGAAATTGAAAGTGGCTACAAAACCTGTAGGCGTTTGAGAAAGAAAAATTGTATTTTTAGTTTTTAATTTATAGAGATAAGTATGAGAGGATTTAAGGATTTAACGGTATATAAGGAGGCATTTCGTTTGGCTATGGAAATTTTTGAATTATCAAAAGAATTCCCTAAAGAGGAAAGATATTCATTAACTGATCAAATACGAAGATCTTCACGGTCTGTATGTTCAAATATGGCAGAAGCTTTTAGGAAAAGGCAGTATCCGAAGCAATTCGTTAGTAAATTATCAGATTCTGATGCTGAATCTTCTGAAACATTAGTATGGTTAGACTTCGCGTTATCTTGCAAATACATCTCTACTGAAGCTCATAAAGAGTTGGTTCAGAAGAATAGTGAAATTGGAAAAATGCTGGGGACCATGATAAAATATCCAGATAAGTTTATTATAAAGAAAAGTACAATCTAAAATAGAAATTATTTTTTTATGATCGATAGCTTCTTACGTAATAAACAATTTAACCTTGGTATTTCAAAAGTAGGTACTTTAGCAGCCATAAATATATCTTTTTCCAAACTCCATATAGTCAACCACGACTACTGCCAACCGCCTTCTGTCTACTGCTTACTGCTGCCTACTGCTTTCTGCTCACTGCCGACTGCATACTACTTTAAATGAAACCGCGAACCAATACTTAAAGCTATGACCAAAGAAACTGACAAAAACGAAGTCAACAACATCAACCTCCGCTCCGAAGAGGTAAAGGAGATTCTTGGTCGTCCGCCCCGCTGGATGATCCGTTGGGGGATTACAGTTGTTTTTATCATTATTGCCTTCCTGGTTATTGGAAGCTGGTTTTTCAGGTACCCGGAAGTCGTTACATCAAAAATAAGCCTGACAACAGAGAATCCTCCGTCTCCAATTGTTGCCCGGACATCAGGAAAAATTGAATATTTATTTGTTCAGGATAAAGAGATTGTAAAACAGGGGCAACCTCTTGCTGTGATTGAAGATGCAGCTAATTACCAGGATGTTATACGACTGGAAGAAAAGCTCAAATATTTTAAATCTGTTTTTTCTGAAAATGCTTTGAAAAAGACAGAGTTTAATACTGATCTAACCCTGGGAAATATTCAATCTTATTATGCCTCATTTCTGAAAAGAATGGAAGAGTTTGAAAATTTCAGACTATTAGATTACTACCAGAAAAGAATAAAATCGCTGAAAGAGGAGAAGCAAAAATATGAAACGTATTACCAGGGATTACAAACGCAAAAAGAAATAAGTAAAAAAGAATACAAATTGGCTTATAAGAAATATCGAAGGGATTCGGTTTTATTTGAAAAGGAGGTAATCCCCGAAGCTCAGCATGAGAAGTCAGAGACACAGCTTTTGCAAAAAAAGTATACCCTTGAGCAAAACCAGGTTACTTTATCCAATGCGCGGATTCAATTGTCAAAAATAGAACAAAATATTCTGGCTCTTCAATTGGAGAAAGAGCAACAGCAAAATCAACTTGAATCGAACCTTATGGAAGCTTATGATAATCTCAAGGGCGCCATCGATAGTTGGAAGAAACAATATTATCTGGTTTCACCTGTGCAGGGCAGAGTAAGTTTTACCAATTACTGGAGCAAAAATCAGTTTGTTCAGCATGGTAAACGGGTGATGACCATTGTTCCGGAGAAGGAGGGAGAACTTATTGGCAAAATGAAACTTGGGTTTCAGGGTGCCGGAAAAGTGAAAAAGGGACAGACTGTACATATAAAGTTTAGAAACTATCCGTATCTTGAATATGGGATGGTAAAAGGAATCGTACGAAAAATTTCAGAGGTCCCTGAAGATAATGTATATATGGTTGAAGTCGATTTACCCAAAGGACTGACAACCTTTTACGGCGAGCAACTTGAATTTCATCAGCAGATGATGGGGGAAGCCGAAATTATAACCCAGGATATTCGTCTACTGGAGAAGATTGTACGTCCGTTAAGGTATGTGATTCATAAAAATCTGAAAGAGAACTAAATTGACTTTATTAAAGTGGTTCCATTTGTCTTTTCCTTCCTTCGAAGGTGGCGATTTTTCTGTATCCAATTTCTTTCAGCATTTCGATAGCTTCCTGAAAATACTGGGCAATGTCTTTTTCATGATGAGCATCTGAACCCAGTGTTACGGGAATATTTTCTTCAAAAGCCATTTCAATAAATGATCTCGATGGATAAAACTCCTGGCATGGTTTCTTTAGTCCGCTTGTATTGAGTTCATAAGTTTTGTCCTTCTCTTTCATGGCTTTAAGAACCTTTTTAAAAAAAGGCTTAGGGTTTTTCATTGGCATATGTCCAAATTTTTTAATAAGATCAGCATGGCCAATAACATCGAAAAGGTCGCTTAATACAGCTTGAAAAAGAAGGTTGTAGTATTTACTATAAAGAACATCAATATTTTCCTGGTCAAAGCCTTCCGGATCGGTATCAAAGTTCCAGTCATCAATAAAATGGATAGAGCCAATAACATAATCCAGCGGCAATTGATTAATGAGGCTTCTGATTTTTTCTTCTTTTCCGGGAATAAAATCGATTTCAGCGCCAAATTTAACATTCAGAGGAAGGTCTTCCAGGTTTTTTATTTTATTCACTGTTTTTTTAAGCTGATCAATTTCATATTCGGGTGTAGTCCAGTCAGTTGCAACAATTGAAAAATGATCTGAAAAACCTACTTCATCCAGTCCTTTCTCAATAGCAGTTGATAAGTTTTCCTGGTGCTTGCTTTTACCGTCTGAAAAAACTGAATGTATATGATAATCTACTAACATATTTAATATTGTAATTCTTTTATTAAAGGTAATATGAATTTTCTGAAACTCAAATTTTTGTTCTGTATAATTCTGGTCTATCTCTCAACAATCTAATAAAAATGCGGACAGGATGAAGAAGTATTTCAATGGAAAAGATCTTTATTCTGTATGATCTTTAATATACTTATAAATCTGATCAAATTCACCGGGGAGAAACCACTTAATTTCCTTGTCCCGCTTAAACCATGTTATTTGTCTTTTGGCATAGCGTCTTGTATCCCGTTTTATTAATTCTTTTGCTCTTTCCAGGGTAATATTTCCATCAAGATACTGGAAAATTTCTTTATAGCCCACAGTATTCAGAGCGTTAATGTCCCTGTAATCATAATATTTCTGTGCTTCTTCTACCAAACCGGCATCAACCATTTTTTCCACGCGTTGATTGATGATGTTGTATAATTCCTGCCGGTCTCTGTTTAGTCCGATTTTAAGAATGTTAAAAAACCTCTCTTTTTTATTTCCGGTAAGGAAAGAAGAATAAGGCTTACCTGTCTGAATGGTTATTTCCAGTGCTTTTAAAAGCCGCTTGGGATTCTGTAGGTCAGCCATTCGGTAATATTCAGGATCCAGTACCTGCAGTTTGTATCGCAGGCTGTCAATTCCCTCCTTTTCGTATTGTTCTGTCAGGTCTTTTCTTATCTGTGGATCAACCCTTGGTAGAGCATCAATTCCTTTACAAACGGCATCAATGTATAATCCTGATCCGCCTGTCATGATTATATTGTTTTTGTGAGAAAATAAATCTTTGAGCAGTTCTATTACATCCAATTCGAACATTCCGGCGGTATAAAAATCATGTATCGATTTGTTTCCAACAAAATGATGTTTTACTCTTTGCAAATCTTTCTCGGAAGGGGCTGCAGTTCCAATTTTCAGTTCTTTGAATATCTGACGTGAATCTGCCGAGATTATTTCCGTGTTCAGCTTCTCTGCCAGCCGGATACATAGTTCGGTTTTTCCTATTGCTGTTGGACCTGCAATTACTATTAGTGTTTTTTGCGTCATGGGGGGTTAATAATTATAAGTTTAGCAGAAACTTCAGCGTGTCAATATTATCGGCGTAATCCCATAGTTCAGGGTATTGACTATTGCCGGGCTGAACAGCTTCAGGAAATTCCTGTGAATGAGATACAATGCATTGTACTTCATCTTTGTAATTCTCAAGTTGTTTTTTAACCTGTTTTATATTTTTATAATATTCATAATATACAACAGAAATCGGCGAGGAGAGGCTAGTGTTTTCTTTTAGAAGAACGAAGTTGTTATCATAAAACATATCTCCGTTCATCAGGAAGATGGACTTGTTGTAATCGTAGTTGTTCATATATTTGTTATGATCCATAAGAAATTCATATCCCGTTATATTTTTAAAAAACTTATCAAGGTTGTAATTATCAGGGATATATATTTTTGACACATTTCGGCATCCCATGCCAAAATACATGAAGATGTCATTGGCCAGTGCCTGAATCTCTTTATCGCTCTCACTGCCTGTAAGTACAGCTACTCCATTACGGTTCGAGCGGATAATATGAGGATATTTTCCAAAATAGTAGTTAAAATAGCGGGCTGAATTGTTGCTGCCTGTTGCTATAATCGCATCAAAATTTTTGAATGTTTCTTCTTCGAAAATAATTTTTTTGTGATATTCATGGTTAATTAATTCTAGAATTTTTGCAATTGCTTTGGGCAAATGTTTGTCTTTTTCCGATAATTTGCCATAGTAAATATGCCCACTTAAAAGTACTGTTATAAAATCATGGAATCCGACAAATGGAATATTTCCAGCGTTTACCACACCAACTTTTCGTGGTTTTTTTACTTGCTTTTTTAATTCCGGGTATGCTTCCAGCCATTGCTTTATTTTTTGTTCTGTAAGGCTTTTCCCTATCGCTTCAAATGCTTTTTGAATGAACAAGGATGTAAACCATGGGTTTTCTTCCTGTGCTTTTTTTTCTGTCTCCTCTAAAAGCCTAAAGTATTTTTGTTGAGTATCTTCTGATTTACCTGAGGAATAATTTCGCAGTATTTCTCCTAACTCTGAAAAATCTTTGATGATTGCATTTAACTCCATGGTTCATTTTATTAGATTTCTGGTTGCAAAAATAAAAAAAAGAGGACCTTTGGGAATAGTCCTCTTTTGAATTTCTTGATTAACCTATTAAAACGGCAATGATGTTATGATCATATCAATAGGGAAATTTGCATTTTCAAGGAATGGTAGTAGTGCGAGACCTCCACCAATTATTCCAAGTATGGCAAATAGTCCTATGAGTATAAATAAACCACTAATAGACAAACCTATAATTGAACAAATTCTTCCGGCCTTAACATTTTTAAAAGAACTTTCTGTATAAAGACCTGGGTCTTCTTTGTACAGTTTAAGTGGTTTACCGGACAGTACAAGACCTATGATTCCAAGCACAAGGCCGATAAAACCATAACACCAGCATGTAACAATTGATAAAATTCCTAATACCAGAACTGCAGATGCATTGGGTAAAGGTTGCTGCATTGCTTGTGCGGGTTGTCCCGCTTGATTTGTTTGTTTTTCTGTGTTTTCGTTTTCCATAATGAGTAAGTTTTAAGAGAATACTTTATAAAAATAACTAATAAAAATAAGAATTACATCACCGATAAAAATATATTTTAAGATTGTGGCTCCATTTTTAAATTTAAAAACCAAATGCAATATAAGAAAAATAAAAAGACCGATAGATGGGATCAATGCCGGATAAATTTTAATGCTTTCCAGCAAATTACCTTTAAGCAGTTCTATCAATGAACGTTGCATGCCGCATCCCGGGCATACTATTCCAAAATTTTCTTTATAAAAACAAGGAGCCATATGGGTTTCCAGGAACTGTATAATTTTTTCAAGCATTTTCTAAACTATTAACAGATTTTTTATCCATGGTAAAATATCATGGATACATAATCCACTACTTCATTAGACGCAATAATATCTCCGGAATTACCCTTTTTCAAAATTTTTGTTTGTGAATCTTGATTTACAAGCTTTGAATACTCCATTAATGTCATTATTGGACCATATCCGCAAACTGTTATATTGTTCTGGTTAATCACTTTTTCAACCTGTTTTGTATTAAATTGCAGAATTTCATCAATTACTAGCTGATCTAGTTTTCTTCCGGTTTCAGGATCCACAAAATGCGAAAAATCTGAAGATGCTAAGATTAATATTTTCTTATTTAATTTTTTGTTTGCCTCATAAATATTATTTGCCAGGTTCACAGCATTCCTGTAATTTTGGAGTGTCATGGTTACAGGTGCTATTTTAAATGGATTATCTATAATGTATTGTAAAAAAGGAACCATCACTTCTCCTGAGTGTTCTCTTTCCTGTTCTATTTCGGAAACAGCAATATTCATTTCTCTTGCAAAATCCTTATCAACTTCCACTTTTCCCAGGGGTGTTTCCCATTCATCATGACTATCGAAACTGATTTCGTTCCCCATTCCTGTATGACTGGGATTTATAATGAAAACAGTATCAAATTGCTGATTGTTTTTTTTGAGAATCTGAAAAAAATGCATGGCCTGATATGCAGAGAAAATATAACCTGCATGTGGAATAACCCCTCCAATAATATTATTTTTAGCTAAGGAATAATCGATTGAAGCTTCTTCTCTTTCCTGAACCTGATCCAAAAGATCCATCAGTTCCTTTTTATCGTTAGGATAAAACTGGCCTGCAACTACTGGTCGTCTGATATTCATAGCACAATATTTTTATTTCACAAATACTTTTTTTCCACAATTGGTACATTTTCCTTCTTTGTCAATTCCTACTAAATCAGTATGATACCCACTTCTTGTAACCAATAATTTTCCACAATCAGGGCAATAGGTATCTTGTCCTTCTCCTATTCTTGCATTTCCAATATAAACGTAGTTTAAAGATTCTTTTGCCACTTCATACATTTTTTTTAAGGTTTGAAGTGGCGTGGGTTCGACACTGGAACGATAGACAGGGAAGTATCTGGAAAGATGCAAGATAGTATCTTCACCTAATTCATTCCGGATCCATTCAATCATTTCTGAGAATTGTTTTTTGTCATCGTTCAATCCGGGTATTATAAGGTTTGTAATTTCCAGAAATTTCTGATGTTTTTTTATTGTTTTCAGGCTATCTAACACCGGCTTAAGATGCGCGGCCGTTTTTTTCTTATAAAAATTATCTGTAAATGCTTTCAGATCAACACTAAAAGCATCTATTACTTCTATAAGTTTTTCGAGAGGATCCTGAGTAATGAACGCATTGGTAACCATTACATTTTTTAAGCCCTTTTCTTTAGCCAGTTTTGCTATATCAAACATGAACTCGTAATAAATAATGGGTTCATTGTAAGTATAGGCTATTCCAAGATTTCCTGGTTTTTTTTCTGCAATCTCAATTATGTCTTCTACACTGTGCGATTGAATGCGACCAATATTATCTATGTCAGACTGAGAAATTTCCCAGTTTTGGCAAAAATCACATTTTAGATTGCATCCGAAACTGCCTACAGAAAGTATTTCTTCTCCCGGATGATAATGATATAAAGGTTTCTTCTCAATAGGATCAAAACCGAGCGCTGTTACCTGTCCGTAATTTTCAGAAATCAATTCACCATTCACATTCTTTCTGACATTACATATTCCTCTTTTGCCTTCTTTTATAGTACATAGATGTGGACAAAGAAAACATCTTACCTTTTTTTCCTCCATCTTTTTGTAAAACAGTGCCTCTTTCATAGAATAATTTATTTTATAAAGAATCTTTTAAAATTCTGAACAGGAATTTCCTGTTTATTCATTTTTTCAACATTAGCTGATACTGGCCCTTCCTTACACCATTCCATAAATTTATTCAGATCTTCAGGTTCTCCTTCTGCTTCAATATAGACTGTACCGTCTGGTTTGTTTTGAACGAAACCTTTTACATCATACTCTTCAGCTTTTCTCATAGCGCTGTATCTAAACCCTACGTTCTGAACTCTTCCTGTTAAGGTAATTGCATAAGATTCTTTCATAGGCAAATTATTTATATCGTGTTGTTGTGAAAAACTGAATGTTTAAATCCTCAATCGATTTATTTTTATCAATTCCTGCTTTCTTTTTTACTATTTCAATTTGTTTTTCAGTTGAATCAACTCCATCCAGGTTTGGGAGCAATAAACCTTTTTTCCCCGTATCATCTTCTATTATAATTCCATGTTTGTGAGGTTTTAGTTGTGCCATATCCTCTACTTTTTTGGGAACGCTTAGCACATCAACTGTAATTGTAATGTCATTAAGTTCTTCTTCAGCTAGTGGTTTAAAACGAGGATCACTCGTTGCTGCAGCAATTGCATTTTCTATTATTTCATTATATAAGTGATCATGAACAGGTTCTGCAGAGCCTATGCAACCACGTAATTTTTGCTTATTTTCGTAAATTGAAACGAAACAAGCAAGCTTTAGTTTTAAAGCCGGGGGAATTTCTGATTCTTCCTTTTTGATCTTTTGACCGGTTTTAACATACATTAAAATAGCATCATAGGCTATTTTTGAATAAATTGTGTCTGGTCTGAACATAATTTTGTTTAATTTAGTTTGTTCTTGTAAATATAATAAATACTATTTTTCGCGTCAATTTATGAAAACTCAATCGTGAATAAAATAGAATTTTAAATAAATATAACTATTTTTGGGTACTGAATCATATGCTAACAAGATGCGTTTAGTTTTATTTAAAGAAAATCTTAAAATTGCAATTAATGCCATAAGGGCAAACATGTTAAGGACTGTTCTTACTATCTTTATCATAGCCTTTGGTATTATGGCTCTTGTAGGGATTCTTACTGCAATTAATTCCATAGAGAAATCTTTGACGAAGCAGTTTACGATAATGGGAGCTAATACCTTTACGATAAGCAATAGACAAATGGTAGGTTCCAGTGGTAATAATAAACAGAACCCGGTAATTGATTACAGGGAAGCCATGTCATTTAAAGAAGAGTATAACTTTCCTGCCAGGGTTTCTGTTAGCTATTCTGCTTCAGGTACAGCCACAGTGAAGTATAAGTCAGAAAAAACGAATCCAAATATTAATGTTGTCGGAGCAGATGAGCAATACCTTCTGACCTCCGGTTATGAGATGGAAAAAGGCAGGAATTTCACACATTCTGAAATTTCACGGAATTCGCATGTTGCCATAATAGGATCAGGATTGGCAGATAAACTATTTAAGGAAGAAAAAGAAATACTTAATAAAATTATTTCTGTAGGGAACGGAAAATATAAAATAATAGGAATACTAAAGAAACGTGGAGCAGGATTTGGTTCGGGCAATGATAATATTTGTATGCTCCCTATTACAAATATCAGACAATATTTTGCCAGCCCGAATATGAATTTTCTTTTAACCGTTATGCCTCTTGATTCGAAAATGCTGGATGCAGCCATTAGCGAGGCAAGAGGACTGTTCCGGGTTATCAGAGGTTTAGCAGTAGGAGAAGAAAATAACTTTTCCATAGGAACCAGCGACAATCTCGTAAATATGCTAAAGGAAAATATGAGTAATGTTACTGTAGCCGCTACGATTATTGGTATTATTACACTTTTTGGCGCTGCAGTTGGATTAATGAACATTATGCTGGTTTCTGTTACGGAAAGAACAAGAGAAGTAGGAATTAGAAAGGCCATAGGAGCAAGGTCTGATATTATAAGGCAACAATTTCTGTTTGAAAGTATTTTTATAGGCCAGTTAGGAGGGCTTGTCGGTATTATCCTGGGAATTTTAATAGGAAACCTTGTTTCGCTACTTATGGATAATCCTTTTGTTGTGCCGTGGTTATGGATTTTTATTGGAATTGTTGTTTGCTTCTTTGTTGGTTTGTTTAGTGGCCTTTTTCCTGCAATTAAAGCTTCAAAAGTAGACCCTATTGTTTCCTTACGATATGAATAAAAATTAATATATTTGTATTATGGAGAACATAAAAATTGACCAAACTCTAAAGACACCCGGAATAGATTTTAACGCACAAAAGGGAGTGTTAAATATCGTTGGAAGGGCTATTCCCGAAAACCCTGAAGAATTTTTCTCGGGAATCCTTCAATGGGTAAAAGAATATTTTGAAAATCCTGTTCAACCTACTGTCATAAATTTTCAACTGGAATATGTGAATAGTGGTTCCTCAAAATTTATCCTGGAATTTTTCCACATTATCCAGGAAAATATTAAAAAAGGATATGATTGTCAGGTAAAATGGCATTATGAAGAGGATGATGAAGCAATCCTGGAATTAGGGAAACATTATCAATCGCTTCTTGAGATTCCTTTTAAATTAATTGAAATTTTCCAGGATGATGATGAATAGAGAGGAAGTTTAACATCCATCATCTACCTGAAATTTTTATTCTTTGTTTTTATCACTTTCACCTTCTTCCCCTGTATATTTTTTAAGTTTTTGTTCGCAGTCAATCAGCTTTGCTTTTAGCTCTTTCTCCCGGCGTGACGATTCCTCCTGGGTAGCTTTCAGTTCTTCCATATTTTGTCTCATCTCTTCTTCCTGCGATTTCATCTCTTCTGCTTGTTGCTGTGTTCTTTCCAGCAATTCATTGGTGCGGATGTTAATCTTAACAGTTGCCAGGGTAGAAGCAATGTTTTCTGCTATTTTTTCGACAAAATCTATCTGATATTGCTCAAATTCTTTAAAAGAAGCCATTTCAATAACACCATGTATTTCATCATTGGCTTTAAGAGGAACTATAAGCAGACTTTTGGGGTTTGCTTCACCCAGTCCGCTTGTTATGTTGATATAATTATCAGGAATTTCTGTCATAAAGATTGTCTCTCCTTCCTGAACAGCTCTTCCTATCAAACCCACACCAAATTCAATATTTTTTTCGAGATATTTTCTCCTGTTAAAGGCATAAGCCGCTTTAAGCTCAATAAATTTGTTTTCTTCATCCTCGTCATTTACTAAAAAGAGTCCCCCCTGGTTTGCTTCAGTGTAATTAACAAGGTTTTGAATAATCTGGAAAGACAATTCATCAATGTCATCATTGTTCTCTCTCAGTATTTCTGAGAATTTTGCAATACCCTGTGAGGCCCAGTTTCTTTGCTTATCTTCTTCCTGTCTTTTTGCTTCCTCCTCAGAAGCTTTTTTCAGATTATCTCTCATTTCAAGCAGGGCATTTCCAAGATCATCCTGGTCGCTTAGTGGTTCAAAATTAGCTTCATAGTTTCCTTCCCCAATTTCTTTTGCAAAATTCGTGAATTGTTTAAAACTGTCAACCAGATCATTTAAAGCAGCAGACATGTCGCCAATCTCATCATTTCTCACCTTTAATTTTTCTTTTGGCAGAATTCCCTGGCACATGCTGAATAAAATTTGCTGGACTTTTCGTATTGGGCGTATAGTGGACCGGGCAAGGAAGATTGCAATTATCGCAGAAATGACAACCAGTACAATGCTCAGCAGCAAAATGTAACTATTGAACTGATCATAAATTGCGAGCATTTCATCTCTTGAAGACTCTACTTTTTTTTGCATTTGATCTCTCAATGCGTCAATTTCATCTTCAATGTTATTAGTAAGCTTCAATACTTTTCCACCATCATTTACCATTGGTCTTACTTTTGACATAATACCGGTATTGTTATAAGCTTCCGGTTTGTCAAGACTGGTCATTATTTCCTGATGCATGCCAAATAATGTATCATTTATGGCTTTGTAAATGTGTTCATATTTTTTCTTATTTTTTTCTTCCCATTTTTCCGACAGGTCTGATATTTTTTTATGCAATTCAGGAAAAGTATTGTTATGTAGTTTTTTTAGTTTTATCTTCTCTGGGGTGTTGGTTTCATCTTCAATAAAAACCCAGCTTTTGATCAACCCCTTTGATTGCATTACCGCGCTATGCATTTCAGCTAAGTGTGAAGTACTGGGGACATAAACATTAGATATTTTTTTGTTAAGCTTTCGGCTTTCATGGAGAGAGTTGTTAATGACATAAGTGTTTGCCAGGATAGCCAGAATGATAATTCCAATTCCTAAAATGAGTTTTGCGGAAATTGAGAAACGAATTTTCATAACGCGATGTGATTTCGATTAATTAAACATTGCTAATATAAATATTTTTTTAAAGATAGAGGAATTTTCCTGTATTCTTTTATGGATTAGTGTAAATATCTTCGGGATATTCTATGTTTATAAGAAACAGGCCGTTCGGGGGCATCGAATACCCGGCCTCTGATCGGTTGTTGCTTTCAATAACATTTTTGAATCCCTCTATGCTTAGTTTATTTTGTCCTACCTCTATCTGTGTTCCTACTATGGCTCGCACCATATTTCTTAAAAAACGATTGGCTTTTATTGTAAAAACTAATTTTTGTGGATTTTCTTTTTCCCAGTAAGCTTCATAAATATCGCACAAATTAGTTTTTGTTTGAGTGTTTGTTTTACTGAAGCTTGTAAAGTCTTTATAGTTAAACAATAGGCTGCATGCCTTATTCATTTTGGTTATATCCACGTCTTTATACAAATAATAGGAAAATTCTCTCATAAATGGATCTTTTTTAAGAGTGACATAATATTTATAAGTGCGTGAAACTGCATCAAACCTGGCATGAGCCTTCGGCTTGACAGGATAAATATTGAAAACGGCAATATCATAAGGTAGAAAAGTATTTAATTTGAAGACTAATTTTTGAAGATCTTCAATTGTGTTTTCAAGGTCAAAATGAGCAAAGAAACTTGACGCATGGACACCTGTATCCGTCCTTCCTGCTCCGACAACATTAATTTCCTCCCTTAGTATTGTTGATAAAGCATTGTTTAATTTTTCCTGGACTGAAATGGCGTTTGGTTGAATCTGCCATCCATGGTAATTGGTGCCTTTGTATGCCAAGTGAATGAAATATCGCATTTAATATGAATATGTTTTGTACAAAAATATAAATTTTATGAAGTACTTATAAATCGTTTACAAAATGAAAGATATAACCCCAATAATTCATGAGTTATTCTTATCTTCGATGGTGACTGAGATTTTCATCGAACTCACTTCGTTCTGAAACAGGCTGACCAAATAGGGTTGCTAGCGTCTTGTGTTACAGGCTCTGCATTTTATACATAATTTTAGAAATTATGAACAAGGCAGGTTAATAAAACTTAATGAAGTTTAACATTTTTTAACAGAATTATGAATTAAAATTGAACTCGATTTATGCTTTCATTTTAGAAAGAAAAATTATTAATTTGAGTGATTTTTTAAAGCAATAAAACAAAATTATGGATCAAACAGCGAATGTGAATGTTAAAGAATTAAATGAAAGAATTAAGGAAGAAAGTTCTTTTATCGACCTGATCAACATGGAAATGAAGAAAGTAATTGTTGGTCAGAAACATTTGGTAGATAGTTTACTGGTAGGTTTATTGTCCGATGGACATATTCTTTTGGAAGGTGTTCCCGGACTAGCCAAAACTTTAGCCATAAGCACCTTGTCTGGAGCTATTGAGGCAAAGTTCAACAGAATTCAGTTTACACCTGATCTTTTACCGGCTGATCTTTTAGGAACGATGATATACAGCCAGAAAAAAGAGCAGTTCCAGGTAAAAAAAGGACCAATATTCACTAATTTTGTTTTAGCGGATGAGATAAACCGTTCACCTGCTAAAGTTCAGAGTGCTTTACTTGAATCTATGCAGGAGAGACAGGTTACTATCGGAGAGCAGACATTTCCTCTTGAGGATCCGTTTTTGGTTTTGGCTACGCAAAATCCAATTGAACAAGAAGGAACTTATCCATTACCAGAGGCACAGGTTGACCGTTTTATGTTAAAGGTGGTAATTACCTACCCACAGTTTGACGAAGAAAAAATGATTGTAAGACAGAATCTTGCCAAAGAATTTCCAAAAGCCAATTCAGTTGTTAGTCCTGAAGATATAGTGAAAGCACGTAACGTAGTGAAAGATGTATATATTGATGAAAAAATCGAACGATATATTTTAGATATAGTATTTGCCACAAGAAATCCGGAAAATTATCAGATGGAAAAATTCCAGTCTATGATTAATTATGGAGGTTCGCCAAGAGCAAGTATAAACCTGGCCCTTGCTGCCAAAGCTTTTGCTTTCATTAAAAGAAGAGGTTACGTCATACCAGAAGATGTAAGGGCAGTTTGCCATGACGTCATGCGACACAGAATTGGGTTAACTTATGAAGCAGAAGCAGAAAATATTACTAGCGAGGATATAATAACTGAAATATTAAATACTATAGAAGTACCATAAAAGACTATACATACTAATCCCGGGATTATGAATAAACTTTTTGTATTATGCAGCATTTTACTGATTTTGTTGACAAAAAACTCTTTTTCTCAGCACTTTATAGAAATGAGTAAAGAGGAAATAAAAAAAGAAATGCGGGAAAATAAACGAGAATTCTATTTTGTAAAAGAGGTAAATACAGGGAAGTATCATTTTCTGAAATATGAAAACCTGGATGAAACAAAAACCAAGTTATTTTTACTTTCGGAAGATGAGAAATGCAAATATACAAAGCTCATGTGTGATTATTCCTTGTTAAAGTCTTTTGAGGATTCTTTGAACAGAGCTTATGAGTATCAGAAAAACCTGAAATGGATTGATTACAATGAAGAATCAGGTAATAATTATTTGTTGGAACTGGAAAAGAAAAAATGGTTTTTTACAATCAAAACCAGTAAAATTAAAGATTAAGAGTTTTGGAAACTAAAGAGTTACTAAAAAAGGTTCGGAAGATAGAAATAAAAACCAGGGGCCTTTCCAGGAATATATTTGCTGGTGAATATCACAGCGCTTTCAAAGGAAGAGGAATGTCGTTTAGCGAAGTGCGTGAGTATCAGTATGGTGATGATATCAGGAATATTGACTGGAATGTAACTGCCCGTTTTAATCACCCATACATAAAGATTTTTGAAGAGGAACGGGAGCTTACTGTCATGCTTCTGATTGATGTTAGTAGCTCGCGGGTTTTTGGTACAAGTGGTCAGCTAAAGAAGAATCTGATTACTGAAGTGGCTGCTGTTTTGTCTTTTTCCGCAATACAAAATAATGACAAAATAGGTGTGATACTTTTTAGCGACAAGGTTGAAAAGTTTATTTCACCACAAAAAGGAAGAACACACATTTTACGGATTATCAGGGAACTCATTGAATTTACGCCCGAAAGAAAATCAACGGATATTTCAGAAGCCCTCAGGTACCTGACAAATGCAATTAAGAAGAGGGCAACTGCGTTTGTTATTTCTGATTTTATAGACATAGAGGAGGGTAAAACAAAAATGAATTTTCATGAAGCCCTCAAGATTGCAAATAATAAACATGATGTTATTGGTCTGCAGGTATTTGATAAACGTGAAATGGAGTTGCCACCCCTGGGAATGATTAAAATGAAAGATGCCGAAAGTGATGAAATTATTTGGGTGGACTCTTCAAGCAGGCAGGTAAGAATGGCTTATAGTGCATGGTGGAAAGAAACAAACAAATTAATAAAGGAAGCTTTCTCCCAGGCTGGAGTGGATTACACAACATTAAAAACCGGTGAAGACTATGTCAAACCTCTTGTAACCCTGTTTAAAAGACGTTAAATGGTGAAAATTATTAGTATGAAAAATACATCGGCTATATTATTGATTGGACTTTTTGCTTTCATGCCGGCTTTAATGACAGGTCAGAATGTAACCGTCAATTCTTATTTGGACACAAATAAAATATTGATAGGAGATCAGATTCATTATCATATTCAATTGCGTAAAGACAAGGGTTTGACTGTGAGATATTTTGGATTGCAGAATTTGCCAAAACAGGTTGAGGTTCTGAATGAGAGTGAATTAGATACTTCTGTGCTGAATGATAACGAGTTCCTTATAAAGAAAAAATATCTTCTGACTGTTTTCGATACAGGTTCTTTTACAATTCCGTCCTTAAAATTTACATATGGAGATCAAAACCAAACCGACAGCATCTATACTGATTCGACCATTTTAACAGTACAGCCGGTAAGGGTGGATACTACCGAAAATATTTTCACGGTGAAGAGTCCTTTTGGTGCTCCGGTAACTCTTAAGGAGGCTTTGCCTTATATTGCTATTGGGGTGGGAGCTATTTTGCTGGTTCTCCTGGTAATTTACCTGATGAGGAAATTTAAAAGAAAAGAAGAAGTTGTTGAACCTGAAAAACCAACTGAGCCGGCTCATGTTATTGCTTTTAGAGAGCTGGACAAATTGAAAGATGATCAGCTATGGCAATCGGGTAAAATAAAACTCTTTTATACAAGGTTAACTGAAATCCTTAGAAAATATCTCTGGCTGAGATATGATATTAAAACACTTGAACGAACAACAGATGAGATACTTACTTCTTTAAAAAATACAGGTTTCGATCAGGAAGAATTATTTAAAGAGCTGGAAGATACTCTGCATCTGGCAGATCTTGTCAAATTTGCCAAGTTTGAACCAGGTAAGAAGGATCATGAGGAGAGTATGGAGAGAGCCTATAGCTTTGTGAAAGAAACCAGAATACAAGAAGAAGAAAAGGAAAAGCCTCAGAAAAAGCAGAAGGAAGAGGAAGCTTATACTGAGGGTGATGAAAAAACTGATAAAGAAGCACAAAAATGAGAGATTTAACATTTAACAATCCTGAATTTTTGTTTTTACTGGTATTACTGGTACCATTTATTGTTTGGTATTTTTTAAAAAACAATAAGAACTATGCTTCGATACAGGTTTCTACTATTCAAAATATTAAAAATTACAGTCGTTCTTTTAAAAACATATTAAGACATGTTCTGTTTGGTTTCAGGATGTTGGCTATTTCATTGCTGATTGTGGCCTTTGCCCGCCCTCAGTCAACGGATCGCTGGAAGGACGTTTCAACCGAGGGGATAGATATTGTGCTTGCCCTTGATATTTCAAGCAGTATGCTGGCCAAAGATTTTAACCCAAACAGGCTGGAAGCATCCAAGGATATTGCCACAGAATTTATCCAGGACAGGCCAAATGACAGAATGGGCCTGGTCGTTTTCAGTGGGGAAAGTTTTACTCAATGCCCGCTTACAACCGATCACAGAGTACTGATCAATTTGTTTGATGACATTGAAAGTGGTATGGTAGAAGATGGTACTGCCATAGGAATGGGCCTGGCTACTTCTGTAAATAGATTGAAAGATAGCAAAGCAAAGAGCAAAGTAGTGATTTTGCTTACAGATGGTGTGAACAACAGGGGATCTGTGGCTCCCAATACAGCGGCTGAAATAGCTGAAACCTACGACATAAGGGTTTATACTATTGGTGTGGGAAGCCGGGGAACCGCACCATACCCGGTTAATAAACCATACGGAGTTCAGTATAAAGATATGGAGGTAAAAATTGACGAAGAGGTTCTTCAGCAAATTGCTCAAACAACAAATGGAAAATATTTCAGAGCAGTAAACAACCAGAAACTAAAAAAAATCTATGAAGAGATAGATAAAATGGAAAAGTCAAAAATTGAGGTTACTGAATTCAGTGAAAAGAATGAAGAGTTTTTCTGGTTTATAATTATTGGGGTTGGATTAATAATTATAGAAATTACATTAAAAAATACTGTTTTACGAAGTATCCCGTAAAAGGAGAAAACTATGTTTAAATTCGGAAATCCTGAAATATTATATGGTCTGATAATCATACCGGTCCTTTTGTTACTCTTTATTATTGCTGTGTATAACAAAAAAAGGGCACTCAGGAAGTATGGTGATTTTGGTGTCATTCAGCAACTTATGCCATTGCGTTCAAAAGCCAGGCCTGTTCTGAAATTTATTTTCGTCATCCTGGCTGTTGCTGCACTGATTTTTACCGCTGCTGATCCTCAGTTCGGTTCAAAGCTTGAAAAAGTGAAAAGAAAAGGTGTTGAGATAGTCATTGCCCTGGATGTTTCAAATAGTATGATGGCTGAAGATATAGAACCCAACAGGCTTGAAAGGGCTAAGAGGTCTATATCCCGTTTAATTGACAGATTGAAAAATGATAAAATAGGACTCATTGTTTTTGCAGGAGATGCTTATGTGCAGGTTCCTGTAACAACAGATTATTCAGCAATTAAAATGTATTTGTCTACAATAAATACAGACATTGTTCCCCGCCAGGGTACTGCTATAGGATCAGCAATAGATCTGGCTGTTAGATCGTTCGATTCAAAAAGTGAGCTTGAGAAAGCATTAATTATTATAACTGATGGAGAAAATCATAAGGGAAATGCCGTGGAAGCTGCTAAAGAAGCGAGAAAAGAAGGTATTAAAATCCACACTATTGGAATGGGTAGTGTAGAAGGTGCACCAATACCTTTAAAAAAACGAAATGGACAGGTTGTTTATCAAAAAGATAACCAGGGTAATACTGTGGTAAGTAAATTAGATCCGAAGATGCTCAGGCAAATTGCTTCAGTTGGAGATGGAAAGTTTACAAGAGCAAATAATGCACGAACAGGTCTTAACGAAATTTTTAATGCAATTAGCAAGATGACACAGAAAGAGATTGAATCAAAGGTTTATACTGATTATGAACATCGCTTTCAATATCTTCTGGGGCTTGCTTTGCTTCTTTTGTTTGCAGACCTGTTGCTCATGAATAGAAAAAACAATAAGTTAAATAAGTTTAACCTGTTTAAAACGGGAATGTGATTATGATGCGCGTTTTTGGTTTAGTATTGATTACAATTATTGCTACTGTAAGTATGTATGGACAAGGTGAAAGAAAATACATACGAAGAGGGAATCGTGAATTTGAAGAGAAAAAGTTTACGGAGGCAGAAATAAGATACAGGAATGCTATTGATAAAGAACCTAATTCTTTTGAAGCCAGTTTTAATATAGGCGATGCCTTATACGAACAGGAGAAATACCAGGAAGCAGCTAAAAAGTTTAGTTCGTTAACAGGCAAAGATGTTTCTGATGAGAAACTGGCCAAAGTTTATCATAACCTGGGGAATTCGCTTTTTAAAAGTGATAAACTAAAAGAAAGTATAGAGGCCTATAAAAATGCTTTAAAGCACAACCCCGGCGATATGGAGACAAAACATAACCTTACTTATGCACTCGAAAAACTGAAAGAGAAACAGAATAAGAAAAAACAGGACCAGCAAAAACAGAAAAAGAACCAGCAGAATCAGAATAAGAACAAAAATCAGAAAAACAAACCTGAGGATAAGAAGAATCAGAATAATCAAAATCAACAAAATCAGCAAAATAAACAGGAGCAAAAGAAACAGGATAATAAAAATAAAAATCAACCCCAGCCTCAACCAGAGAGAGAGATTTCTAAAAAAGATGCAGAACGTCTTTTAAAAGCGATTGCTAACGATGAGAAAAAATTGCAAAAAAAATTGAAGAAGAAGAAGGCAAAGGTAAAATCTGCAAAAACAGTTAAAGAATGGTAGGTAATGGTTTTGATACCACTATAGTTTTGAAATAAAAATGTTTGAGTCAGGCGGTTTTAAATCCGGAAGCAACTGACTCTTACGATAAAAATTAAATGGGAAGAGATGAAAAATTGGATTTTATATATAGTTTTATTTTTTACTTTCGGGAATCTTTATGCGGATGAGGATGTTAAATTTTCTGTAAATGCCCCGAATGTAGTCCGCCAGGGGCAACAATTCCGTTTGGTCTATACTGTAAATACCCAGATTGATGACTTCCAGGCACCCAGGGTGGAAAATTTCAGTGTTCTGGCGGGACCCAGTAAATCCACAAGTACGAATATAAGTATTATTAATGGGAAAATGACAAGGCAATATACGCTGAAATTTACCTATATTTTAAGAGCTAATGAAACGGGAAAGTTTTCAATTTCTCCGGCTAAAGTTGAAAAAGATGGCAAAATATATCAGTCTGATCCCGTAAATATTGAGGTTATAAAAAGTACTGGCGGAACCCAGACACAACAGTCAGATAAAAATAAACCTGCACGGAGCCGGAATGTGGATGTTGATAATGAAGATCTGTTTGTAAGAGTTTTTCTGAATAAAAAAAATGTAAGAAGACAGGAACCGGTTGTGGCAACAATTAAAATATACACAAAATTAAATCTTTCAGGGTTTGAGAATGTTAAATTCCCTGATTTTGACGGTTTTTATAAATATGAAATAGAAACACCACCTTTGAGACAATTACAGGAGGAAAATATTAATGGACAGATTTATGGTACAGGGGTGTTGAAAAAGTTTTTACTCTTCCCACAAAAAGCAAAAAAAATAACAATCGACCCATTTGAGGTAGACTGTATTGTACAGAAAAAATCTAACTCAAGATCGCAAAGCATCTTCGATGATTTTTTCGGTTCTTACCGGAATGTAAAAATTCCGCTTTCAAGTAAACCTGTGACCTTAGATGTTAAATCACTGCCAGGTTCTAAACCAAATAATTTTACAGGTGGAGTGGGTGATTTTACTATTTCTGCCTCACTTGATAAAAATAAGGTAAAGACTAATGAATCAGTGAATTTGAACATTGAGATATCCGGTAAAGGAAATCTTAAAATTATGGATGTTCCTGAAGTTGATTTTCCTCCTGACCTGGAAACATATGAGCCTAAAATAGAAAACAATATAGATATTTCTGAAAGCGGAGCAAAGGGGAGCAAAAAAATTGAATACTTAATTATACCACGCCATGAAGGAGAATTCAGGATATCACCGGTTTCTTTCAGTTATTTCGATTTGAGTGAAAATAAATATAAAACACTTTCGGCAGGGCCTTTTACTTTAAATGTTACCAAAGGAGACGGTGATACCACAGTAACAGTAACCTCTTTTTCAAAGAAAGACATTAGTGTTATTGATAGTGATATCCGCTTTATTAAGACAGAAAAATTCAAACTAAAAGAGAGAGGAAAATTTATTTTTGGATCTCTTTTCTTCTTTATGGTTTATGGAGTTTCTGTTGCTGCTTTTATTTTACTTCTTCTTGTTAGGAGAAGGAAAATCAGAGAAAATGCTGATATAGAACTGCTTAAAAATAAAAAGGCTAATAAGTTTGCTAAAAAACGCCTGAAAGTAGCATCGAGGTATCTTAAAGAAAACGAAAAAGATCGTTTTTATGAAGAAACCTTAAAAGCATTGTGGGGCTATCTTAGTGATAAGTTAAGTATTCCTGTTGCTGAACTATCAAGGGAAAAAGCAGATGAAAAACTTGAAGAGAAGGGTATAGAAGAGGATATAAGATCACAGTTTTTACAATTACTGGATGATTGTGAATTTGCCAGATATGCTCCTTCTGCAAGTGAAGAGAGGATGGACAGACTATATAAAAATGCCGTGGAAATTATCAGTAAGTTGCAACAAAGACTATAGGAAATGATGAAATTTAACAACATAATGATGAAAAGGATATTAATATTTTTTGCCTTTGTTTTTTTGAGTCAACCACTTTTGGCTGATAATAATAAAGTTACGATTGATTCGGCAAATCAATTTTATACAAAAGGAAAATATGAAAAGGCCATTAAATATTACGAGCAGGTTCTGGAAAATGGATACGAATCTGCAGGTTTGTACTATAATCTTGGAAATGCATATTATAAATCGCATAAAATAGCTTCTGCAATTTTGAATTACGAAAGAGCTCGTTTGAGGGACCCCGGAAATGAGGATATAAAATATAATCTTCAGCTGGCAAGAAAGCAGATTACAGATGATATTGAAGCAATTCCTCAGTTTTTTATATCGAAATGGATAAGACAATTTATTCAGTTGTTTGGTTCTGATGCCTGGGCCATAACAAGTATGATTACTTTTGTAGGTTTTTTGATTTTATTAGCTTTATCTTTGTTTTCTAAGCGATTTAATTTAAAACGGACTTTTTTCTGGCTTTCATTGGTTTTATTGGTATTAAGTTTTTCTACTTTTTATTTTTCACATAAGCAGAAACAAAATATAGTTAGCAATGAAAAAGCTATCGTTTTTTCTTCAAAAGTAACCGTGAAAAGTACGCCTGCAAAGAGTGGTACAGATTTGTTCCTGATTCATGAAGGACTTAAGGTTAAAATAATCAGAGAAGTGGGAGACTGGTACGAAATAAAGCTTGCCGATGGAAATGTAGGATGGATACAAAAAGAGGATGTAGAAGAAATATAGTCTCCGAAAAGATTTTAAGGATAATTGACATCTGAATTTATAATTTATGACAGAAAAAATAGATATAGACCCTCATATCAAACTATTAAAAGATTATTACAGGAGAATCTTATTGTATGAAGGAATTGCTGTGGTTGTTTTTGGTTTTTTATACTTTTTTCTTAAAGAAAGTTTTCAACTTGAGAAGCAACCTGCACTTATGCTGAAATCAATATTCTTTGCTATTTTTTTAATAGCTTTTCCCTCCTTACTATCAAATTTTCATTCCCAGGTAAATAAACTGCATACCGGAATGAGCATTAAACTGAAAATAGAAAAATATAAAAAAGGGTATTATTTTCTTAATAATTCATTATTTGCACTCTTTATTTTATGCCTGATTGCATTTATGTTCACGGGAGATTATTTTGTACTGGTTTTTTTATTGGCAGATTTGTTTTTTATAGTTTACGAAAGACCCCGGGATTATAGAATTAAAGAAATCTTAACCACTCCTGATGAGGTTTAACAATCGGGGATATAGGTTTTTGTTGCTGGTATTTTTTCTCTGATTCCTGTTTTTATAGTAATTATTATAAAAAAATTCCTATATTCGGGGAAACCTTATAATTTACGACTATGGGAAATAATAAACTTACCGGCCGAAGTCTGATAGGTATTGTTTTTTTACTTATAGGACTTGCTCTGATACTTAGAAGTTTTGATGTGATGGATTCAGAAGTGATGGATTTTCTTTTTAGCTGGCCGACCCTTTTGGTGGTCCTTGGAATTCTTTTTCTGTCAAGTCACAGGCAAAGCAACACAGGATGGATTTTGTTGATTATTGGAGGTTTGTTTCTTATTAAAAGGATAACAGATGTCTCTGTTTTTGATCATGACATTTTCTGGCCCGTTCTTTTCATTGCCATTGGTGTTTTAATACTCTTTAAATCACTTGGGAAGATTAATAAACAAGGCGCTCAGAAGGTTGGAGATAAGTCGAATACCATTGATGATATTGCCTTATTGGGGGGTAATGAAAGAAAAATTACAGCCGATTCTTTCAAAGGTGGTACGATAACATCTATTCTTGGTGGCTCAAAAATTAACTTTAAAGATGCTACAATGGCCCCCGGAGAAAATGTAATTGACGTTTTTATGCTCTTTGGAGGTTCAACTTTTATTGTTCCAAGGGATTGGAATGTGAAAAGTGAAGTTACATCGATATTTGGTGGATTTGATGATAAAAGAGATTTTACCGAGCAAAAGCAGGGAAAGTCTGAAAGTACATTGATAATAAAAGGGATTGCCCTTTTTGGTGGAGGAGAAGTCAAATCATATTAGTGCATTGCTTATTTTTTCAGATACAGGTAGGTTTAATCTTGCCTTAAATAATCAGAAATATTTTTATAAATAATAGCCATGATCTTTTGAACATGGCTATGGAACAATATTATTAGAATTGTAAGATTATAATTAATTCTCTTTTTGTTTCACCTCAATTGAACGCAGCCTGTTTAGAGCAGCTGCCAGTTCATGAGTTCTGAACATGGCATAATTTCCATTGCTTGAATGGCCTATTACATTTAACCCCTCAGATTGGATATCTCTTTTAATCAGATTAAGGATGGTTGTGATATCATTTTCTCCATCCATATATTTTTTTGCATAAAAAAGTGCATCACCGATGGCATTTGTCTGACTGGTATCAACGATTTGTTCTACTGCTGACAGATCAATGTTGTGAATACCAAATTGGATTATGTTCGTGCCTCCTGTTTTTATTTTTTTTCTTTTTCTTCCTTTTGAAGGGTCAATGCTTTTGGCTAATGGTATTCTTTTTCTTATTTGTCCGAA
>Ga0102934_1000534_pt1 | contig 25743 bp, 21 predicted proteins | sample SalPonR2_A_D1_MG_FD_78175 | JGI IMG/M metagenome (GOLD analysis project Ga0102934, IMG submission 78175) | Salt pond soil microbial communities from South San Francisco under conditions of wetland restoration - Salt Pond MetaG R2_A_D1_MG | ecosystem: Environmental > Aquatic > Marine > Intertidal... | reverse complement strand
TTCTTAATAGTTTCCTGCCATTCTTTTTCCGGATCGGAATCATGAACAATTCCTGCCCCCACTCTTATATAAGCACGATCATTTTTAAAGCGCATAGAGCGAATAACGATACAGGAGTCGAAGTCTCCGCCTGGAGTAAAATAACCAACTGCGCCTCCATAGAAACCTCGTTTCGAAGTCTCGTATTTTCGCAGCAATTTCATAGCTTCGATTTTTGGAGCACCTGTCAAAGTCCCCATATTCATGGAAGCCAGGTAGGCATGAAGAGCATCGAGATCATCTTTTAAAATTCCGGAGACATTGCTAACCAGATGCTGGACATGGGAATATTTTTCAATAATAAGCGGCTCATCAACATAGCGCGTACCGGTTTTGCAGACCCGGGCAACATCATTGCGTGCTAAATCAATAAGCATAGTATGTTCGGCTTGTTCTTTGGGATCGAGTTTAAGCTCCAGCTCATAGCGAGAATCAAGGTCGCGATCAATTTTACCATTAATCAAACCCCGTGGCTTGGTCCCGGCAATCGGACGAATTTCCACTTTTTTTTCATCTTGCCCTTCTACTCGCACAAACATTTCTGGACTGGCACCAAGCAGGCAGCCATTTTCTTCTTTTATATAAAACATATAAGGGCTGGGATTGATATCCCGAAGCTGAGAATAAACATAGTAGGGAGGCAATTTGCTTTCCGTCATTAAAGTTCGGGAAAGTACAGCTTGAAAAACATCGCCTTTTCGAATATGATTCTTGAGTTTCTTTACTTTTTTCATAAATTCAATTTTACTTGTATCGGTCACAATATTAGCGTTCGTCTGCTTTGGTAAGTTTATATCAGGATCTTTACCGTTGAGACTCTCTTCATAGGTATTAATTTTTTTTATACAATCGATATAAGTTTGATCCCGATTCTGTTCTGTTATCAGTGCTCGGGCCAGGATTATCATTTCCCGCTTTTTATGATCCATTACAAATAAATTATCCACATAATACATCTCATAATCCGGGTCTTTTATAATATCTTCCTGGTTGGGAGGGAGATCCTCAAATTGATCAATCATATCATAACTGATTGCACCAAATAACCCACCATATTTATTGAATTTTTTAGATTGAGGAGCGAATTGGTTATTAATTGTGCGAAGAATTTCAAAATGGTTGCGAGATTTAAGCCGTTGTTCTTCATTGAGAACATTTTTATCCGGTACTAAAGTGCCTTTTATAATTTTTTCATTACGGCTGAGCTGATCGCAGAAATTCAGACTGCCGTACAATTCATCCAGAAAAAATTGTCCAGTAGGATTTAAAGCAGTTATCTGGAATTTTTCGCCTAGTCCAGTAACTCTTAAGCAGGGATCTATTGCTCCGATACTTCTTTCTCCATATTTATTGACAATATCAGCAGATTCCAGGAGCAAACTATTTGCTCGATTTCCATAATTCGTCAATCTACTAAAATAGGAAACAGGGTCTGGAAAATTGTTGAATTTTCTGGATATTGTAACCATTTCGCCTTTATCTGCATTTTTAATTTTTTGATAATCGTTCATTTTGATAACTCCTTTTTATAATAAAAAAAACCGCCTATCCTTTCGGATAAGCGGTTGAATTATATAAAATTATTTAAATTATTTTATTTTACCAAAGGAATCCGAAAGGCTGACCTCATATATGCTAGCCACTGCCACCACCAAAGATTAAGTTTGATATTTTTCGGATTCATATTCATAAGTGCAGTAATTTATGATATTATCAATAAAAGTAAAACAAAATTTATTGGGAAATATAAAATTTATTTTACAACGCAATTTTAAAAGTATTTAGCTTGAAATCTAATGATTAGTAACTTATTGAAAATAAAATATTGTTCTACTTTATTTTTTTCTATGTTTTGGTAATAAATACAATATTTTATAGATTTAAGCATTACTCAGCGAGGTTAGGATATGGAATTACATAAAATATTACAGCACAAGTTCTTGTTAGCATTTCTTGCCGTTTTATTAGTTCTTCCACTACTTATGTGGGGATTATGGCTGGTATCGCTTCACAAAGATCTAAATATTATTACCATTGACAAAACATCAATGACAGAACAGGGACAGGAGAGAAAGTCATTGTACTGGATATTACATTATAAAAAATATACAAATTTTAGCAGTTTAATTTCACTTAAAGATAGCCACTATGGATTTTTACCACGGGATTGTGACAATTTTGCGATCCGTGATCTTAGTGATCTGGAAAGACAAGAGATAGAAAATTTAGCAGATGTAAATAATCTCATGTATGTACTCGATACATATGGTGTTTACAAATCGGATTGGTTTAAAAATTTTAATTTACCAGCAAGGAATAATTTAATTTATGGCGGCTTAAATCATGCTGATTTTGAATTGATCAATGCAATGCATAGTCGTAATAAAACTGTAGTTCTAGAATTTAATAGCATAGTGCCGCCCACAAGCTCTGATATTCGACAAAAAATAGAAAACAAATATAATTTTGATTGGACTGGATGGCAAGGTCGGTTTGTTACCAGCCTGGACACTAGTGATACTGAATTATCGCAGAACTTGATTGAATTATACAAAAAAAATCATACGGGCAGTTGGCCTTTTCATAATTCAGGAATAGTCCTGATCAATAAGAATAATGATATGGTAGTCTTGGAAACTGGAAGAACTCTTGCTCGCCCTTCTCCTTTTATTGAAACTGAAAAATATGGACGCAAAGTTTATGACCTTCCCAAGAAAATACATTACCCTTTCTGGTTTAATATTGTTAAGTCGGATACTTCAAACCGAACAGTTGCTAATTTTAAAATTTATCCTACCCGCACCGGTCGGTGTCTCCTTGATCAATACGGTATTCCTAGCAGTTTTCCCGCTGTAATCCAAAACACAAGGCCTCCTTATTTTTATTATTTAGCTGGAGATTTTTCTGATAATCCAGCAAAGAATATGATTACTTCTCATTTCAAAGGTATAACACTTTTCAAAAAATCCTTTTATGGTGAGGAGAATATAAGTAGTAGAAAAGCTTTCCTCTGGAAGTTCTATTATCCTTTCATTTCCAATCTTCTAAAAATTGAATATAATTATAGTAAGAACATTCATTAAATCATTATCCTTTAGTTAGCTATAAATGCACTAAAAATAATACAGACCTCCCCGCACGAGAAGGTCTGTATTTATAAAGGATTTTAACAAAGTGTGATTACTATTGATTGAATAATTTTGTCCGTAGTTTTAGAACAGTTCCTGAAGTAAGTCTTTCTTTTAGGTTAATTATACTTTTATTATCCCGATAAATAATGACCCAGGCATAGGAACTACCGTATTCTTTAGAGGCGATAGAACGCAAATCTTCATTGGAGCCAACTTCATATTTGTAATAATCGTATTCCAAACTGGCTGTTGATTCAACAGGCACGTTTTTTAATTGCAGCTCATAGTAGGGATAAATAAGATTAGGATCGTTTCCAACGAGTTCCTCATTCCATTTCCATATGCTTTTCCATTTTGACTTATCACCATACAATTGTCTTGCAATTTTAGCAAGATAATCGTGAGGCTTAATCATATATTGGAGTTCATCATAGAATTCTGGTTGAACCTCTTTTTCTGGCTTCTCTTGAATCTTTTCTACCTTCTGCTCTTTCTCCTTCGGTTCCTTAACTGGTTCCTCTTTCTCTTCTGGTTTTTCTTGAACTTTTTCAGATTTTAACTCTTCTTTCTCGATTTTTTCGGCTTTTTTCTCAGGGGCCTTTACCTCTTTGGGTTTTTTGGGCTTTTCAACTTTCACAATTTTTTCTTTATGTTTCTTTTTTGATACTATTTTGGGAGCACTAAGGTCATAAGAAAAACCAAGACTCGCGGTAATAAAGGTATCCCAGCCCTCGCTTTGATCAATATCATCACTAAAAGAAATATTATAGTTAAATCTAGGAACAATATGCAGCTTTTTTGCAAACTCTGAATTATTTCCTAAAATGTCGTAAAAAGAAATTTCAGCACCAATCCCTCCACAAATTATGAAGTCAAAATATCTATCCGAGGCTGCCCTGTAACCAGTTTGGGTGAATGAAAAAGGCCCTAATCCAGCGCCAATAAATGGATTGATCTTTGTCTTAGGAAGGAAATAGTATTTGCCCCCTAAAGAAAGCCGAATAATATCACTTTTTAACTCTGGTTCAGTATCAACATTAATCCGATTATAATCAAGAGTGACATTTAAATAGAGATTATTTTTGATTTGATAATCCAGAAATGCACCCAAACCCGCTGTTGGATTGCTGCCAACATGATTTTCTGACATTGGAGCGATTAATAAATTACCATTTCCCATAAATCCAATTTTTGTCTTATCCTGCCATCTTAAATTTTCAACCTGACCTGCTGATGTTCCCCCAACAACTAAATTTACTAAAAGTGTTAAAGTTACCGCCAAACCCCATGGTTTACGCATAAAATCCTCCATTTTATTATTGAAGATTAATTTTGTCTCATTTTTATTTTACTTTAATAGTACCATGCTTTGATAAACCTGTTAAAGATCTCCATTTAACTCTCTTCTAAGATAATATTTTTTACATAAATATTCAAGAAGAATGATAAATATTATAGATTTTATTTAACATTCTTTTACACTTTAAGGTACTAAAATAAGCAGTCTCTGAAATAAATAAATTCAAAATTATTAACATAAGTGGCTAAATTATAGTAGTAAAGGGCTTGCCAATATAATCTTAGTTGTTCATTAAATCCGTAATGCGTATAAAAATTATATATAGTTTACGTAAGCAAACTACAACATCTTAGTTTTATTTATTTGATTGCATAATAAGTAGTTTTTTAAGTATATCCTGGGAATATCAAATCTAGTAAGCTTAATAAACCTTGGTAATTGAGTAAACTGATTATTTAATATCAGGATCGCGGATCTTTAGTAAAATATAAATGCCAAATTCTGGGTTAGGTCGGTTTATTTTGCCTTCTTTATTAAATGCCAATAGTTGTTTTGGGGATGCTTTTAATAAATTTGAATTATTAAATAGGTAAGATAGCATCTACCAGATTTATCTACCCAATTATACTCTTTATAAATTCCTATTTAAATTTAATCTGTTTTTAGTAAATTGAGCAGGAATCAGATTGGCATTTTAGGGCAAATATTGGATTATATTTTTGTTTAGTTTTCTCTGCATCTCTCTATTGTTTAGGTAATATATTTAATGACGATAAAAATAGTAATAACAATGACTACGATTATCCAAATACTGAAGATTCTGGTACAGTTTTACCATGGAGATCATATTATAGTGATTCTCTTCATTTAGATAAAATGATAAGTAAAAGTGTAATATTACCAAAAAAAAATTGTCTTCCCAGTGTAAACCATATTATCTCCAGATAAGAAAACCAATCAGAGCCCTGTGGAATCTCGTAAAATTCTACTCAAGAAAAGCTGATCCTAATTGAATTGGTAACTTTTTGATCAAGCAAGTTCTTGCCTGTAATGGGGAAGAATTAGTTACAAATCAATAAAAAGTGATTATCCAACAAAAAAAATCCGGAAAGAATCTCACCACTCAAAGCTGTAAGCGGCTTTTTAGAAATTCTGAAACTTAGTTTGAAAAATAGAAAGTCTTCATAGGCCAGGAGAAAACCGCAATTATATAAAAAGGTAATAATAAATTAGAAGCAAAAGAGGAGAAAAAGATGATAGATATACAAAAGGGCAATAAAAAACCAGCTAAAAATAGAGAGATATTTTCGTTTCACTTTTTGTTTGTAATGAGAGTAATCCTCTCCTATTGATGGCTTTAAAATAAATTTTTCTTCCCACCAGCCATTGATCAGGTTTAAAAAGGTTAAAAGTGAAGCCGGTAACAAAGTCCAGATCGAGGGAAAACTAAGGAAAATGCCATTTTGCATTAAAATAAAGGTTCCATACATTGGATGCCGATAACGGCCATATATTCCATGTTCAATTAATTGAATATCATTCTGCTGATCATTCTTTAGAAGGTGATGATAGTTTGTATAAATCTTTAAAAAACGTAATAATCCAACAGCAAATATTCCAAAAGCTGCTAAAGGAAGCAGGCCTTCAAGGAGTGATAAATTATTTAACGAGTTCATCTCTAAGGAAATATCATAATACACCGGAATATTTAAATAATTTATTAAGAAAATCGCACCAATGTGGATCAATAAAAAACTGATAATTCCAACAACCAGTCCACCAATTTTGGTTATCAAATTTCTCAGATTATTGATGGGTTTGGTATAGAGTAGTTTCTCCAGATATTTTTGCCCATGTTCAGTAATATTAATCCTATCACTGATGGTTATTAAATTATCCTGCTTTAATTTATTAAATGCTGTTTCGACTTTTTCAGGAAAATTGCCTGGTTGATTTTTACCAATATATTGTAAAGTCACATTGTTCCTAAAATCTAGAGCAGCTGTTGCCTGCTGTTTTAAATTTTGTAGATCAATAGGACGGTGATTGTGAATGAAAACCAGAACCCATCTTTTAAGCTGCTTAATTTCCAGCCAATTATAAAAAGTCATTATTTTGGGTTGATAAGCATTAAAATTAAATTCATCACCTCTATTTGAGCGGATCAGATCCAGTCCTAATTGGAAGGCTGATTTCATGATTAGTATGGCAATTAATAAACCAATAATAATATCAGGCCACACCAGGCCAGCTTTGGACAAAATTAAACTTATCAACACTCCTAGGCTAGTAAGTACGTGATTCTGCGAATCAAAAGATTGGGTGAGTACTGCGAAATTTTCTCTTTTTAGGCCGACAATCCGCTGAAAATAGGACATTGCGAAAGAGACACCAAGTGAAATCAGAATGACCACAAAACTTAGCGAATTAGTGTATAAACTATAGCTTACAAATATTTTTCTTACAGAAGAGTATAATACAAAAATTCCGGTCAATAGCATAACAATACACAAAGCTACGCTAACCTGTCTTTCAAGATCCTTTTTAATTCCGAAATAGACCAAAATCCCTGAAACACCATCCAGCAATGTGTCAATTGAATCATTGATTAAACTAATACTACCAGATATTAAACCAGCCGGCAATTTTATAGTAGCTAGAATAAAATGGATGATAATATTTAATCGTGCAGCAAAGCTGGGATTCAAAATCTTTTTCGAGAAATAATTAATTGAGGATAGAGATTCCTGCTTTGCTTTTTCCCCTTCTTCTCTTCCCAAACTGGTCAGATGATAAACACCATTTCTGACAATTACCCAGCCTTGTTTCTGCATCCGTTGCAAAGTCTCTTGTATCCAATCCTGCAGCTTACGTTCTTTCTGGCTGAATAAAAAACCATAATATCCGAACTTTGAAGCACCAGTTTTCAACTCATGCGCTATCTCTGAGATATTCATATCTCTTTTTAGCAAGATTGAGGCTAGTATCCAGGGCTCGCCGAAGTTGTTTTTATTTTTCATTATTAAATATCCTCAAGTTTATACTATGAAAACTTCCTGTCTCCTATGCTATTTTTTGGGATAATGGTTAAAAATCCGGCCAATTTCAGGCGTTCATTTACATTTTTTCACGGCCTTTATATTTCAATCTTCTGATTTTGGTGATAATATCATCCAGTTAGAATCTTCAGATTTGACCTGCCAAAGATTGGATTGAGCGATTTTGGTTAGAGAGTTAGTCCTGCTTTGATGACCATCTTCCAGATAGAGATGGCCTTCTTTTTTGATAATTCTATACAATTCTCTGAAAAATGGCTGAGGTTGGTTGACATAATGAAACATATCAATTGCGTAGATAAGATCGGCTTGATTATCAGGAATTGAAGATTTATCATCTTTGATTAAAATGATCTCTACATTTTTAAGATGGTTGACCTTGATAACTTTTTGGGAGTAATTCAGCGCCTCTATATGAATATCAGTAGCATAAACTTTGCCCTCCGAACCTACCAGATCGGCAGCTTTTTGTAGATACCTGCCCGGCCCACAACCATAATCAACCACTACATCTCCGCGATTGATATCCAGCTCATCAAGTTTTTTATCAGGAGAGTAGAAAAGATCAACTAACTTGTAAGTCCAGACCATCATTTTGTAACCTAATGATGATTCTTGTCTTGTTCTCATATATTTGCCCTTTCAAATTGTATATTGAAGTTATTATTATTGGGCTACTTTATCCAATTATTTTTCGTCATAATTAATTATAATTTTTTGCAGTACCTTATTCTGTATTTGAGGGTTAAAAATTCCCAGATGAAAATAATGGCTAGCTTATTATTGGATGAAATTGGGTTTCAAATATTCGACCTTCCACTTGGAATTAACCTTTGCATTATTAAATATATTTTAGCCAATTTTCCATCCCCTCCTTCTATCATCCGTTCATCCAATTAATTACTATAAAATTATCCCTTCTTTTTACTTGCAAGTAAAGAATTATCCTGTTAAAATCTATACTCAGATAGTATCATGTTTTAATAATTACGAAATATTTATTAAAAATGTAATACTCCTTAAGAATGTACATTATTTAGTCAATTAAGGCCAAATTGAAGAAAGTAAATTATGATAAAAGACAAACAGCAAAATTATCTAGAAGAACTCATAAAAATTGGGCAGGCCCTATCAGCAGAGCATAATATTTCAAAACTTTTAGACATGATTCTGACAAAATCGATGGAGTTTACCTCTGCAGACGGTGGAAGTCTGTATCTTCTTGATGAAAATGAAGAGGAACTCAACTTTAAGATCATTATCAATAAAAGTTTGGGTACCCATCTGGGCGGAACTTCTAACCTGGAGGTTGACTGGCCTGCTGTGCCTCTCTACAGTGGAGGTGAACCTAATTATCATAATGTTTCAGCTTACTCCGTTTTGAAAAACAAGGTGGTCAATATTAATGATGTTTACTCGATTGAAGAATTTGATTTCAGTGGATCCAAAGAATTTGACCAGCAAAACAATTATTATTCCAAGGCTATGCTGGTAATTCCACTGCGTCATTATGATGATAGCATAATTGGAGTGATTCAGCTTATTAATCCTATGGACGAAAAAAGCGGTGAAATTAAAACCTTCACTGATCAGGATGAGGAAATAATTCAGGCTCTGGCTTCCCAGGCCGCTGTTTCGATTTCCAATACAAAATTAATAAGCGAACTGCGCGAATTGCTGGATTCCATTATAAAGATGAATGCTTCCGCTATTGATAAAAAATCCAAATTCACTGGTAATCATATTGCCCGGGTTGCATCTTTAACAATGATATTTGCCCGCCGGCTTAACAGGGTAAACCATGGTGAATTTGCTGAATTTGAATTTTCTGATGAACAACTTGATGAATTAAAAGTTGCTGCCTGGATGCATGATGTTGGCAAAATCATAACGCCCAATTACATTATAAACAAGTCTAGAAAGCTGGAAAAGCCCTTTGACAGGCTGGAATATGTAAAATTAAAATTCGAGCTTTACAAAAGAAAATTGATCATTAATACTTTGAAAAAGGATCAAGACCTGGACGAAGATATTGAAGAAAAAGTCAGCCGTATTGATTCCGATTTAGAATTTTTATCCAGCCTAAATCAAAATAAAGTTTATCCTGATGAAGAGATCTTAGATAAATTAGAAAATATGGCTTCTAGGGAAATTAAACTGGATGGCCAAAAAGTAGATGTTTTGACAAGGGAAGAGAAGAAAAGTCTGGCATCAAAATTTGGAACTCTGACACCTGAGGAACGGGAGGTCATAGAGGAGCATGCAAAAGACACAATGAATTTGCTTCAGCATATTTCCTACCCGGAATGGCTTAAACAGGTTCCGGAGATTGCCAGCGGACACCATGAAAAATTGGACGGTTCCGGCTATCCGCGCGGATTAACTGGCGATCAATTGATGACACAGACAAAAATTCTGGCAATTTCCGATATATTTGAAGCCTTGACAGCTCCGGATCGTAAATACCGCGATGCTGGGCTTAAGTTTTCCAAAGTCATTGAAATAATGAATGATATGGTTGAGAAAAACCATATTGATGGAGATCTTTTTCAAGTATTCATGGAAGAAAAAATCTATGAAGATTTCTTTGAAAAATGGGATGATGATCGAGTTTTGGATTAATATCAGGTGTAAGAACTCCGGCTTTTTACCATTATCCCAAAAGAAAATAGATCATAATAATCAATCTTTATATTGTTATCCTTTCCTGCATTTCCAGTAATCTGGATTTAAATCCATTTTCCTTTAAATAATTTTTGAGTCCACGAGCTTCTTCCAATTTCTCTTTATCGTTTGGATTAAAATGGTAGGGAATCGTGAGCTCGGGCTGTATTTTTTTTACTGATTGCAGGTATTCATCATAAAGATTTGGAAAACAGGCCGTGAATAATAGTTTTACATTTCCGCCCGGTGTCTGATAAGTGCTGGCATCGGCCGTGTGATAGAGACCTCTCCAGAAATAGCACACTGACTGTTCCGAACCATAACAATCACACTGAATAACTTTGATTTGATCGGTGATTATATCTCCGCCCTGAACTTCTTGTCCTTCGATGTCAAATTTTTGAAAGACAGAAACCGGCGCGTATAATTTGTAATTGGAAAAAGCACCTATTTTTTGCGGATCTATATGGTCGCTATGTTCATGAGTTATTAGGATTATATCCGGGTCGATTCGGGGTTCGACCAGATAATTGGGATCGATAAGAATATTGTGCTTGTCTTGAATTTCCAGGCAAGCATTGCCAAGCCATTTAATTTTCATAAAAGCACCTCCTATTTGAGCCTTAAATTGTCAGGCGAATTCCTGTTCACTTGTATTAGTACTGTTTTTAAAATTAAGAGGTTTGAACTACTTTGTAAATGGTGAAAATTAGTACAAGGCAAAGTCTGAAACAACTTTATAAGGGTTAACAGACTCTTTTTTCTCTTGATAGCCATCGGAATTTCGCTTTCTGGCCCGTGAGTTCTAATCTTTTATTTCACCGGGCAGCTCAACTTTCTGTTTTCTGATTTATATATTATTTCTGTTTCTCTTCCCCTCTTTTTTCCTATTTTTTCAGCGGAGCGAAATATCTGGATTGAAAATGTTTAAGAGAAGGCTGTATATTGATTCGGTCAATTTACTCCTAAAATTGAAAATTCGTTATTATTTCATTTTTTACCAAATACTCAGACCTGAAGTCGTTGAAAAATACTTTTTTTATCTATTCAGCAAGGTTAAATTTGCACATCTGAAAATTTTGAAAACTGAAGGAAGATAGGAATAATTAATGCTTGATATTAAAGATATTAGAAAAAATCCTGAGAAGTATAAAAATGGTCTGGCCAAAAAAAATGTTGTTGGCCAAGTTGAAAAATTACTGGAGCTCGATAAACAGAGACGGGAAAAGATCACCAGAGCCGATCAACTAAAAGCTGTTCGGAATAAAGTTTCTAAAGAGATCGGTGAGCTAAAGCGCGAAGGCCAGAGCGCTGAGGATAAAATTCAGGAAATGAGAAAAGTGGCAGATGAAATTAAAGAGCTGGATAATGAAGTTGCTGATCTGGAAACGGAAAGAGATCAACTCTTGATAAGCTTGCCGAATATTCCTCATAAAGCTGTCCCTGCTGGTGAAACTGAGGAGGACAATCAATTTGTAAAAGATTGGGGTGAAAAATCGAGGTTTGACTTTGATATAAAAGATCATCTAGACCTGGGAGAAGACCTTGATATTTTGGATTTTCAAAGAGCTGCTAAGTTTTCCGGAACTGGTTTTCCATTATACAAAAAAGAAGGTGCAGCTCTTGAGCGGGCGCTAATAAATTATATGTTGCAATTCCATACTAACAAACACGGTTATGATGAAATATTTCCGCCTTTTTTAGTTAATCGTGATGCGGCCACAGGTACTGGGCAATTACCCAAGCTAGAAGAAGATATGTATAATACAACTGATGATGATTTATTTCTGATTCCTACGGCGGAAGTTCCGGTTACAAATATCCATAGAGAAGAAATTATACCGGAAAAAGAATTGCCTATAAAATACACGGCCTACTCAGCCTGTTTTCGGCGTGAAGCTGGGTCTTATGGTAAGGAAACCCGCGGACTTTCCCGACTTCACCAATTCAATAAAGTAGAAATGGTTCAATTTGTTAAACCGGAAGATTCCTATCAGGTGCATGAGAAATTACTTCAAGATGCTGAAGATATACTTCAGGCTTTAGGGTTACACTATCGTGTTGTCAACCTTTGTTGTGGCGATCTGAGTTTTGCTGCTGCTAAATGTTATGATATCGAAGTTTGGGCGCCGGGTTCTGAGAAATTTTATGAGGTCTCCAGTATCAGTAATTTCGAAGATTTTCAAGCTCGTCGAGCATCAATTCGGTATAGAAGAAAAAGCGATAATCAGGTTGATTTTCTACATACATTGAATGGATCAGGACTGGCTACACCAAGACTGATGATCGCTTTGATGGAACAATATCAAACCCGGGACGGTAATATTATTATTCCAAAGGCTTTACATCCATTTACCGGATTCACCAAGATCAGTAAATATTAATACAACCCGAGGTATTTGTGAAGATTATCAAAACCATATATCTGGTTTTTATAACAATGTTGGCATCTACGCTTTCTATCATGGCCTTTCCTGTGGACTGGAAGAATCGGATTCATTCCTTCTTTATGAGAGCATGGGCTAAGATTTTTTTGCATGCCGGTGGTGTCAGAGTTAAAGCTGAAGGGCTGGAAAATATTGAGGCGGCCAATCCTGCTGTGATTATGATCAATCACGAGAGCCTTATTGATATTCCTGTCGCTGTGGCTGCTTTGCCAGTTGAACAGCGCTTTCTGGCCAAAATTGAACTTTATAAAATTCCGATATTTGGTTGGTGTCTTTATTTAGGTGGGCATATTCCGGTTAATCGGAAAAACCCCAAAGAGGCCATTCGTAAGATCAATGAAAAATCCGGTACAATTGTAGAGCGCAACCAAAATTTTGTGATTGCACCGGAAGGCACCCGCAGTATAGATGGTAAAATTCACAGATTTAAAAAAGGCGGTTTCAAAATAGCTGAGAAATTTGATCTGCCTGTTATTCCAGTAACTTTATTGGGAAATAGATACTGCGCTCCTAAAAATTCGATATTTTTGAAACCGGGGCGAGTCAAGGTTGTAGTTGACAAACCGGTTTACCTTGATGATTTTGCTGATATTACCGATTGCATGGATCATGTTAGAGAACTTATGGCTCGTCGCAAAGATAATTATGAAGAGCAAAGGCTCAGGGAAGAAAATGCTTAATTGTTATGATTTTCTCATCAAAGAGCCGCACAAAAAATTGACCCGTCAGGAAAAAGATATCTATCGAGCCTGGCTGGAAGGCAATTATAAAAAATCACATTTGCAAACATTATCTGGTGAAAGTGTCAGTATTGTTTCGCCAGGTAAGCGCAATGAACTGGAAGGTCCCGATTTTTATGATGCCATGGTCATTATTGGCGATCAATTGATGAGAGGGAAAGTAGAAATTCATAGGCTGAATCGAGAGTGGTATGAACACGGCCACCATCAGGACGACAATTATAATGATGTTGTTCTTCATGTCGTCACCCATTCTCAAAAAGAGCAGGATATCATCACGGCCAATGATAAAAAATTGCCCGTGCTTGTCCTGGAAGAATATGATATTCCGCCTCTCAAATATAAGCCCTGTCAGGATTGGTCTGATGTTAACAGTACTGCTGTATTATCTATAATGGACGAATATGGGACTCAGAGGTTCAACCGTAAGAGCCTGATTTTGAAATCCGATATTACTGATAAAGATGCTGAGGAAGTGCTCTACGCCGGGATTCATGATGTGCTTGGTTATAGCAAAAATCGACCTGCTTTTGCAGAGTTATCAAAACATTTGCCAATAAAAAGGGTTTATGAAATACTGAATGAACTTCAAGAAAATCGCAAAATACCCGGACTGGAGGCTATCTTTCTGGGAACTGCAGGATTACTTTCTGATAAAAACAAAAAATATTTTAGTACTCAGCGATATTACCAGGACATTCGCGAAATGTGGTTAGAACTGAGATCGGCTTATAATTTGGCTGAACAGACTATTAACTGGCATTTTGTAAAAAGCCGGCCGGCCAATCATCCTCATCTACGTATTCTCTCTATGGTTCAGATTTTGAATAATTTTTGGCCGAATACTCCTGCTCAAACCTGGATAAGTTTTATTTCGAGAAAACCCCATATCGATGAAATCAGAAACTGGGTTGAACAATATTTTCAAAAGCCAGCAGGCTTGTGGCAGAACCATCCACTTTTACCCAAACAAAATCGACGAAAATTGATGGGGAATAGCCGCGGGCGTGACCTTCTCAGCAATTATTTATTGCCATTTGTCCGAGCAAATGCAATTTTGCAGAGAGATGATGCCATGGTTGACTATTTGGTCTCTATTTTCAGGCAAGTCAAAAGAGGTGCTATGCCCGGTATGATTAGAAAAATGCTCGGTCGTTTTAATATGAAGAGCTCAGATGTGGAAAACAATAATGTGCTTCAGGGCTGTATTGAGTTTTATCGAAACTGGTGTGATATGGAGCTGTGCAAACTTTGTCCTGTGAGGGAATATGCAAACTGAAAATAAAATTGTTGCCAGAAAGAAAATTCCTGGCATTGTCAAAGAATTACAAAAGCAGAATACAAAAGTTGTCTTCACCAATGGCTGTTTTGACATCCTGCATTCCGGCCATGTGGTTTTACTCGAGAAAGCCCGTTCTCAAGGCGACCTCCTGGTTTTGGGAATAAATACTGATGACTCTGTGCGCCGTTTAAAAGGGGCATCAAGACCAATCAATGACCAGTTAGAGCGAGCTCGGGTTTTGGCTGGACTGGAATCAGTCAGTTATGTGACTTTTTTTAAGGAGGATACACCTGCTGAAATTATCAAAGAAATCCTTCCCAATGTACTTGTCAAGGGCGGTGATTATGCTATTGATGAGATTGTAGGGCGCAAAACTGTTCAGGATAATGGCGGACAGGTTGTGACTATACCTCTGGTTAAAGGTCGCTCTACATCCAATATTATTAACAAGATAAAACATAATTTCTGAAAGGTCTTGATTAATAGGCAGGATGGAGATAATTTTTTAATGTATTAACAAGAAATATATTTAGAGAGGAATTAAATTAAAATGAAGAAATATCTTGCTACCTTAGCACTTGTAAGTCTGGTATTATCATCAAATGTATTTGGTTTAAATCTTAAAAAAGAAAAAGTGGATCAGAAATCAGAAGATTCTGTCCTGATGGATGATTCACCTGGCATTTTCGATCTTTTATTAACTGAAGCAAAGAGATATTATGTTGAGGCTCTGGTAGCAGATTATCATAAAGATACTGCTGAGGTTAAATTTGCTCTTGACAAAACTCTGGATAATATAACTGAAATCAGTGAAATCGACACTCTTACCATTCTTCAGCAGGATGATTATGATCGATTTTGTGATAAATTGAATCATGATTTTAGGACAAAATTTTCTTATATAAATGGTGACTCAGGAACCTATAATATTGCCTCAATAAATAACGACCTAAAAACTTTTATTGACACTGTTCAAGTTGGACGTGATCAGTTGGTAGTTGTAGAAGATAAGCCCGGCCATTTACCAATCGTTAGATCGGCAAAAATTGACAAGATCATTGATTATTTTCAAGGTCGACTGCATGGTAATTATCAGGAATGGCTTGATAATTCTGGCCGTTATCGTGATTTAATGATGCCAATAATAAAAAAGTATGAGCTACCTGAAGAGATTTTTTATCTGGCAATGATTGAGAGTGGCTTTAAACCGACAGCCTATTCCTATGCTCATGCAGCTGGCACCTGGCAGTTTATCGCTTCAACTGGTGCCATGTATGGCCTGAATCGGAATTGGTGGGTTGATGAACGGCGTGACCCAATGAAATCTACAATAGCTGCTGCCCGCCATCTAAAGGATCTGCATGACTATTTTAATGACTGGTTTCTGGCTATGGCTGCTTACAATTGTGGGAAATTAAATGTGCTTCGGGCAATCAGAAGGGAACGGACCCGTGATTTTTGGCAACTGAAAACCTTGCCCCGGGAGACACGAAATTATATACCAAAAATGATGGCAGCAATTATCATTGCCAAAAATCCAGAAGAATATGGCTTTCGTCCTCCCAAAAATGATCCCTGGACTTTTGATACAGTTAAACTGGAAAGTAGTATAAATTTGGAAACAATTGCTCGACGTACTTCGCTATCCTCCAAAGAGATCAAAGAGTTTAATCCAGAATTACGCCGCTGGGCTACTCCCCCTGATGTAGATAATTATGTTCTGCGGGTACCACCAGGAAAAGGAGAGGAAGTCAAGGAGGTAATTAAAAAATTGCCAGAAGAAAAAAGAAGTTTTGTCTTTCATAGTGTCCGCAGAGGTGAAAATTTGAGCTACATCGCCAGAAAATATAATACCAGTATTTCAGCAATTCTGGCTGTAAATAACATTCGAAACTCTTATCTTATTCATCCTGGCGACCGCCTCAAAATTCCTCAGGAAAATTATTCCTATACTTCTCAAACTGGAAAAGTTACTATTCACAGGGTCAGAAAAGGGGAAACTCTTTATGACATAGCTCGCAAGTATAGTGGCGTAAGTCTTCGAGAATTGCGCTCATGGAATAATTTATATGGGACCCGTTTTATTTATCCCGGACAGAAATTGAAACTCTATCTGAATGGCAAATCAGCAACAGCAAGCTCAAGCACAGATGGCAGAAAAAAACTGGTCCATATTGTACAAAAGGGCGAAACACTCAGTGAAATTGCTGAAAGTTATCATGTTGGACTTAGTAAAGTCCGCCGCTGGAATAATATTTACGGCCGCTTTATCCGTCCTGGACAGAAAATATACATTTACAAAGAAGGCTAATTGTGAAAAAATCAGACAAAATATTCACAATAATAATCGTCGTCATTGTTGCCCTTTTATTTATCGGCCTGTTTACCGGAATGTCTGATAGTGATAGCAAATATAAAGGCGGTGATCAAGTACTATTGATCAAATTGAGAGGCACAATCACCAGTTCCGATAATTTTGTCAAAAAACTGACCAAATATGCTGAAAAAGATCATGTCAAAGCAGTTGTTCTGCGTATCGATTCACCAGGAGGTGCAGTTGGCGCTTCTCAGGAAATCTTTAGAGAAGTCAAGCGGATTCGGGATAATGGTAAACCAGTTGTCGTCTCCATGGGGTCAACCTGTGCTTCTGGCGGATATTATATTGCTTTAGGTGGCAGTAAAATTTTAACTAACCCGGGGACAGTGACCGGCAGTATTGGTGTGCTTGTTAATTTTCCAGTTTTCAAAGAACTCCTGGACAAAGTTGGCATTTCCAATAATACGATCAAAAGCGGTCAATATAAGGACACTGGAAATCCAGGACGACAAATGACAAAAGCCGATAGTCTGCGTTTTCAGAAAGTGGTTGATAAATTGTATCAGCAATTTTTTGATGCTGTGTTGCAAGAAAGACCAATCAACGAGATGACTTTAGAGAAAGTTGCTGACGGTCGTATATTAACCGGCAAAGAATCTGTTGGGCTGGGATTGGCTGATAGCATTGGAACAATGCAGGATGCTATACAACTGGCTGCTGACCTGGGGGGAATTGCTGATGAACCGCAAGTTCTGCGTCCTCAAAAAAAGGAACTCTCCCTTTTAGATTTGATTATGAGTGATGGTCTGAGAGAATCTATTTCTATTAATAGAAAAAGTCCGGTGCAATTTAAATATCTCTTAAAATAGAGGAGAAGCCAAGATGACAAAAGAAGAAGTTATCAATAAATTATACAAACAGACCGGTATGAAAAAAGATGAAACCCGTGTTTTGGTGGAAGGCTTTTTGGCCACTATTGGAAATGCTTTGAAGCAAGGAAAACGGATAGATTTTCGCGGTTTCGGCCATTTTGAAGTAAAGAAACGTGAGCCCCGCAAAGGAAGAGTTCCTGGCACCGGTCGCGAGATTGATATACCTGAGCGCGCAGTTCCTGTTTTTAAGGCTTCTGATCTTCTCAAAGAGGCCGTTGACGAAGAATATAAAAATAATAATTTCCAGCTTTCTTAACTAAAAATAATATCCGAAAATTTCCTTTATGGGCGAAAAAATATATACAGTATCGCAAATTTCCAATCGCATTAAAAAAGTACTGAGCGATTTTATCCCATCGGTCTGGGTTGAAGGTGAGGTTTCCAATTATTACAGAAGTCGGGCCGGACACGTCTATTTTTCTCTCAAAGATGACAATGCGCTTATTAATTGTGTTTTGTGGAGTCGTAAAGCGGACAACCTTTCTTTTCGTATAGAAGATGGTATGGATATGGCTGTATTTGGTCAAGTTACCTCCTATCAGAGACAATCTCAGTATCAGATCAATGTCGATAAGGTTCAAGCCGGGGGCAAAGGTAAACTTTTTCTAGCCTTTGAAAAATTAAAGAAAAAATTATCTAAAGAAGGCCTTTTTGATGATGAACTCAAGCAAAAATTACCAAAATATCCTGATAGAATCGGAGTTGTAACAAGTGCTGAAGGGGCAGCAATCAGAGATATTCTCAATGTAGGCAAACGCCGTAATCCATCGGTAGAATTTGTGATTTTTCCATCTATGGTTCAGGGCGACAAAGCTGCAGGAACCATTATCAAAGGAATCGAAACCTTTAATCGGTTGAAAAATGTTGATCTAATTATCATTGGCCGCGGCGGCGGTTCTCTTGAAGACCTTTGGGCTTTTAATGAAGAAAAACTGGTCAGAGCAGTTGTCAAATCAGAATTGCCTATTGTCAGTGCTGTTGGTCATGAAGTTGATTTTACATTATCTGATTTTGCTGCTGATAAAAGGGCACCTACACCCTCAGCAGCTGCTGAAATTACCGTATCATCCAGTCAAGAGATTGCCAATGAGATTCGAATTATCCAGGACCGTATGAAACAGCGGATTAGACTGAATTTAGGGCGAACACGCGATAATATCGACCATCTCAGCAAACGTATTAAAGCCCAGGGACCTGAGGAAAATCTGAAACAGTATCGCCAGACTATCGATGATCTGGAAAGGCAGATAAACCGTTTAGTAAAGACAAAGTTAGATAAGAAAATCAACTTTATTGATAATTGTCAAAAACAATTGCGATCATTAAGCCCAAAAGATATTTTGAAAAAGGGCTATTCTATTGTCTTTCGTAGAGATGATGGCTCAGTAATTAACAGTAAAAATTCAGTAAAAAAAGATGATGAACTAGAAATCGAAGTATCTGATGGCCGCTTTCCGGCCCGAGTTGAAAATATAAAAAATAATAATGAGTAAAATATGGTAGAAGAAAAAATTTCTCTGGAGAAATCAATAAAAAGATTAAAAGAAATCCTGGAGAAACTCGAATCTGGCGATGAAAGTATTGAAGATTCAATAAAATTATATGAAGAGGGAATGGAATTGAGCGAGAAATGCCGGGAACATCTGGAAGAATTGGAGGAGCGCGTCAAGATTCTTTCTGGGGATGAGGAAAAGGGTTACGAAGAAGAAAATTTTAAATAAAATAGGTCAAAAATGAAGATTGGACTTCAACTTCATCCTGACATTAAAAAATCCCGGAACGTACTCATGGAGATTTTGGATTTTCTGGTTAATTCCGGACACCAGATCTATATTTCCGAACAGGTGGCTGAGCATTACAAACCGCTCATCGAGGATATCAATTACACAACTCCTGAAGAATGTATAAGTGCTATTGATGTAATGCTAAGTATTGGAGGTGATGGTACTTTTCTGGGCGGTCTTCGCATGATTCGGGGGACAAATATTCCTATTTTGGGAATTCATCTAGGAGGACTCGGGTTTCTAGCTGATCTTTCTACTGAAAATTACAAAGAAAGATTGAAAGCCCTTTTTGCTGGAGAATATCATATTGAGGAGCGCTATAGTTTAGAGGCTAAATTAATTCCAGCGCAGGATGAAGAAAAATACTGGGGCACCAATGAATTCCATATTGACAAAGGCAATGTAATGAATATGATTAAGATCAGAACCTTTGTTGATAATGAGTATTTGAATACTTACCGAGCAGATGGTCTTCTGATTTCGTCACCAACCGGTTCTACGGCTTATGGACTTTCTGCTGGCGGGCCAATTATTTCTCCGGGACTTGATGTAATCTCTATTTCACCAATCTGCCCGCATAGTTTGTCTGCTCGACCTGTTATAATTTCAGGAGAGCAGGAAGTAGAAATTGATAGCAGTCAATTTAATGATGATGAGTCTTTGGTAATTGATGGATTTCAGAGAGTAAGTCTCAAAGAGGTCAATAAAGTGGTTATTAAACGTTCCAGCGATACTTTTAAAATTATTAGATTTGAAGATGAATCTTTTTTTCAAACTTTGCGCAAAAAACTGAACTGGGGCGTAGATAGTCGCGGAAATTAAACAGGGAAAAAATATGGCAGATAACAATAAACCATTAATAGCAATTACTATGGGCGATCCGGCTGGCGTTGGACCGGAGATTGTCGCTATGGCTATGAATGACAGTGGTATTTATGAAAAATGTCGTCCGGTTGTGATAGGCTCGTCTAATATACTCCAGAAAGCAATCCACCAATATAAATTGAATATAAAAGTCGATGAATACCAGCCAAACAAAACCCCAAAATTTAATCCCAACCACATCAATATTATTGAACCGGAAGAATTGCAGCTTTCCAAAGTTACGCCTGGCAAAATCCAGGAAAATTGTGGCCGGGCCTCTTACCGTTATATAGAAGTTGCTACTCAGCTAATAATGGCTGGTAAACTGGATGCCATGGCTACGGCACCTATCCATAAAGAGGCTTTGAAATTAGCAGACGTTGCTGAAGCCGGATGTACAGAAATTTTAGGTGATCTTACCTCAACTGATAATCCTCTAACTATGTTTGAGGTTGAAAACCTTCGCATCTTTTTTCACTCCCGTCATGTATCCCTCCTTGAGGCTATTAAATTAATCAAAAAGGATAGTCTGGTCAGGATGATAAAGCGCTGTATTCAGGAACTGGAAACTATTGGTGTCAGCCATGATAAATTTGCTGTAGCCGGACTCAATCCGCATTGTAGCGATGGAGGCTTATTTGGCAATGAAGAGGAAAAAGAAATTCAGCCAGCGGTTCAAGAATTAAAACAAGGTGGCTATAATGTAGTAGGACCAATTGGATCGGATTCGGTTTTTCATCTGGCTATGGAAAACGGGTGGGATGCCGTTTATTCGCTTTATCATGATCAGGGTCACATTGCATCCAAAACCTATGATTTTTACAAGACTGTTTCAGTCACTTTGGGATTGCCTTTTATCAGAACTTCTGTTGATCATGGAACTGCTTTTGATATTGCCGGAAAAGGTCAGGCCAACTCAACAAGTATGGTAGAAGCAATATTGAAAGCGGCTCAATATGCTCGATATAAAAAAGTATGATTTATAATCCACGCTCAGAATTATAAAATTTGGAGTTTCTCTAAAATTAAAGTAATGCCAGCAACAGCTGCTGTTTCTGTTCGAAGAATGCGTGTCCCAAGTTTAAAAAGGCCAAAATTATGTTGCTTTAATATTTTTATTTCCCGATCTGACCAGCCTCGTTCGGAACCAATGGCCAGGATAGGCTGACTATTAGAGTCAAGATCAAGCTGGCTTAATTGTTCGGTGGCCTGAACATTATCTAAAGCTATTAAATTATGCTCATCATTGATGTTAGCCAGTCCACTTTCCAAATTTGGATAGCGCTCCACTGCAGGAAGCAATGTTGAGTGAGCCTGCTGAGCCCCCTCGACCAAATATTTACGGTATTTTTTATTTTTCCAGATTTTGCTACTGAAATAGGATTTCTCACCCAAATCAGTGCCAGCTATAATTATTCGTGATACTCCCAGAGCAGTTGTTTCTCGAAAAATCTTTTTTAGACTCTGAGGACGGGGGTGGCCGATTATAAGAGTAACTGGATATAAGGACTCTCGGATTTTATCCTGTAAATTGTATCCCAATTTAACCTTTTTTGAATCTTGTGCTTCTATCCAGGCCTGACCCTTTGGTCCATTGAGAATACCAATGTCAAATTTTTCATGCTTCTTACAATCCAATATCTTACGAATATGCCAGATTCGAGGATCATGAATGGATATTTTTCGATCAAGCTCATCCTTTTCAAATAATATAATATTCATACGGCTCTCATCATTATTAATATAGATTCAAAATTACAATTCCAGATAGGCAAAGACAAGTCTGTAAAATTTGAAACGCTAATTAACAAAATAAAAAAAACACAGTAAAATTATTTTTCTTACCTATTTTTGATGATTGTATAAGTATTGGTAAGATCAATCAAAACAAAGGTATATAGATCGTTAAATGAGAAATTTTATATACTGGATACGCTTAATTTAACTCTTTTTAAAGCAGAATAATTTTTGCAATATTTAAATTTTTTTAATATATTTCTGTGATGGCAAAAATTATAAAGCTGTATTTTTTTATTGGCAGTTGCTATCAACATTAAAAAAAGGCAGGTTAAAAAAATAAGGAGGTTTACCAAAAAGGATTTTATTATGAAGAACGTACTATTAATTGATGACGATATTTATAATCAGGAAAATCTGAAGATGAACATTATCCCATCAGGGAATAATATTGACTGCGCAAAAACTGCTAAAAAAGGTCTGGAATATATAAATAAGAAAAAATATGATCTGATCATATCGGAAGTTCGCTTACCCGATCAGAATGGTTTTTCTCTTGCTCAAAAAATAAAATCTATGGGACAGAATGGAAAGTACATAATGCTCACGGATTTTATGAGTAAAGATATAAAAGATAAAGTAAAAAAATTGAAGATTGATAAACTTGTTCAAAAACCTTATTATGAACCCGACCTTTATCGTACAATCAGGGAAATGCTAAATAATTAAAATTTAATAAACGGCAGTTAATTCTTTTTACAAATAATTTTTCATCTAAGTTCCCAACGCTGAAATTATCATAATATCAGAAATATATTTTTAATATTTAAAACGCGTCAAATCAGTTTTAGATTATACGCTTTTATTTTCAATTAATTTTAGCTGGTATCCTTTTATCAGAAAAGTCAATAATATTTTGTAAATTATCTTACAGTTGAAATGGATAATAGATACAAAGAAAATGCGAACAGAAATAAAGAAAATAAGAATATTAATAAACTGGACAAGGCACGTTCAGAAATTTATTATTTAGTACTGCAAGTAAATCGAGGGCTTTATGTCAAAATTTAAAATTGCTGGTAATACAACTTTAGAAGGTGAAATTGAGGTCGCTGGTAATAAAAACGCAGCTTTGCCAATATTGGCTGCTACCGTTCTGACTGATCAAACGTGTGACCTTAGAAATGTACCCGATATAGCTGATGTTCGTGCTATGTTAAAATTGCTGAAATCACTGGGCAAGAATATTGAGAAAAAAAGCGATAATCATTTTGAAATTGATGGAAAAATAGAAGCAAAAAAACTGGATGAGAAACTTGCAAAAAAATTGCGAGCCTCCATATTATTTTTGAGTGGACTCCTGGCTCGTGAAGGACAGGTTGAAATGCCACCTCCCGGTGGATGTGTAATCGGCCGTCGCAAAGTTGACACCCATTTTCAGGTTGTTGATCATTTTGCCGGAACAGTTGAATTAATGGACAATGGTAATTATTTCGCCAAAATAGATAATCCTCAATCAGGGAAATTATTCTTAAATGAAGTCTCTGTTACCGGGACAGAAAATGCTTTGATTATGGCTGCTGCTATTCCAGAAGAAACAGTAATCTATAATGCTGCCTGCGAACCTCATGTCGCTGATCTTGCCAACTTTCTAGTTAAAATGGGGGCTGAAATAGATGGCATCGGCACAAACCAGCTGGTCATAAAAGGAAGTAAAAAATTATCTGGGACAAGTCACAGAATCGCACCTGACCATATCGAGGCGGGCACTTTTGCAATTGCTGCAGCCTGTACTGGCGGCGATCTCATTATTCATGATGCGATTAAAAATGATTTGATTTCAACTATCAGAGTATTAAAGGGTTTCAATGTTGATTTTGAATTCTTGGATGAGAAAACGCTGCATGTCAAAGCTTCGCAACTCAAAAGTGTGACCAGCAAAGTTCAAGTAGGATTATGGCCAAATTTTCCAACTGACCTGATGAGCCCTGTAATTGTGCTGGCCACTCAGGCTAAAGGCGCCACTCTTTGCCATGATTGGATGTATGAATCCCGCATGTATTTTGTTGATAAACTCAATATGATGGGTGCCAATATTATCCAGGCCGACCCTCATAGAGTAATTGTCAATGGTCCCTCACCATTAAAAGGACAACATCTCAGCAGCCCCGACATTCGGGCTGGAATCGCTATAATTATTGCAGCAATGATCGCTGAAGATGAGAGCATAATCGATAGAGTGGAAATTGTTGATAGAGGCTATGAAAACATAGAAAATCGCCTCAATTCCCTGGGCGCTGATATTCTCAGAATAGAGGATTAGATCAAATTGTTGATTTACTCCATCCTTACCGCTTTTTATTTGGGATAATTGTACAACGGTTAGTCTAATTTAGAATAAAATTTATTATAGATTTAAATTATAGTGTATTTTCTCAGGTAAATTAATTTATTTAATTTCAAAAAGGTGGGCAGCATTATTTAATTAGTCTTGGCCTGCTGCAACTTCTTCTACGTGTTTCTCGATGACGTTCATAATTTTGTCCATCTCTCCATTGGAAGACAGAGCCTGAGAAAGTTTAGTAATATATTGGCGAGCTTTTATAATTTTCATAGTGGATTGAAAATTTATGTCAAAAACCCAGCCCATTTGAAGCAAAACAAGATCCTTGACACAGGCGACATGATCTGAACTAACAATACGTCCCTGCAAAATATCTTCCACTGCGCCGGGATGGAGTTCAGAACCTTCCGGCAAACCGAGTTCAATAGCCGAATTAATTTCACCGGATGGTTTATCTGAAAGATGATAATTAATTGAGGTTTCGAAGATATCAAGCTTGTCCGCATCCCGAATCAATTGGCTGAGGCACAGCGCTTCATCATTTAATTTGTTGGCTGGAATTGATTCGCGATTGTGGTTGCGAATTGCTGTCATTATTAAATTACTACTTTCCTTTGTCTCTTTACTTAGAATATTTTCCTCATTCAGAATTTGGACGCCCTTTTCAGCATGATTAAAGGAGAGATCATCGCGAAATGTGCCGAATTGGTCAAATTGGGGGAAGCGGGCTATGTCATGAAAAATAGCAACTATCTTCGCTCTTCGCATTTGCTCTGAACTCAAATTTTCAGCCAGACTCAATTTGATGATATTATTGCACACCGCATAACTATGCCGTATTTTTAGTTTGATATTTTCGGATTGCTTTTGATTATCAAAGTGCTGAACGTATTCGTCGAATATATTTAGATAATATTGAATTCCAGGTGACTCCATTTATTCTAATTCCTTTTTATTTGATCCAAAATAAACCCCACAAGTTATCATAAAACTGAATTTTAATCAATGTTTTGCGAATAAAGAACTGGGATCCCCCCGTTTTTACAATAATGATTTTATCGATAAATTATATTTTTTTTATTCTGGCCTTTCCCGAGACTAGACAG
>Ga0102934_1000533_pt1 | contig 25744 bp, 27 predicted proteins | sample SalPonR2_A_D1_MG_FD_78175 | JGI IMG/M metagenome (GOLD analysis project Ga0102934, IMG submission 78175) | Salt pond soil microbial communities from South San Francisco under conditions of wetland restoration - Salt Pond MetaG R2_A_D1_MG | ecosystem: Environmental > Aquatic > Marine > Intertidal... | reverse complement strand
CCACCGAGACACAGGAGGCTCGCCCGAACCTACCCCCGTGCAAGAAGCCGTCACCGAAGACCATGCGGCTGAAGGCCTCGGTAAGTGAGGATAGGAGCCGCCGGGAAAAGATGGCAGCCTCGGGAGAGCCTTCGGGAATGCCCCGCTCAGCCATCCGGTCCTTGAGCCGGGTCAGGGGGGTGCCATGGATGAAGTCCATGACGATGACCCGCTTGGAGACGAGGCCGTTGATCGCTCGCGGGACCACCAGGGGTGCCACTGCGGGGCGTCCATCGGGGGTGTGTGCTACCGCAGCGGCGATCTTCTCCATGGCTTGGGCTTCGGCGAGGAAATCGAGTTCGTTGGTCAAGGCCCGTTCAAGCTCCAAGAAGACGCGGTAGTAGTCCACCGGCAAGGAGTCGCGGAAACGCTTGGAGAAGCTTCGGGTGGTCAGGAGTGATTGAGTGAGGAGGGAAGGAGCAGAAAAGAGAGGACGTGAGAGATGGAGGCACGCTCTTCGAGATCAGAAGCCGGAGCCTGCAAAACCTCCGCGGGCCCTCCCTTGCCCCGCCCACTCACTCACGCTTTCAGGTTCGCTATGTCCCCCCGTAGCTTGGGCTCCTCGCTCGGTCTCTGCACCTTCACCGCCACCTCTCTCCCGTCCCGAAGGACCGCCCTGTGCACCTGAGCGATGGACGCGCTACCTAAAGGGACCTCGTCGAACTCTTTGAACAAGTTCTCCAAGGGCTCCCCTTCTAGAAGGTCCTGGCGGACGACGGCCTTGACCACGGAGATGGGGACAGGCTCCACAGAGTCTTGCAAAGACATGAGGCGATCTGTGTACGCCTTTGGAAACATGTCCACCCGTGTGGAAATGACTTGGCCGCTCTGGAGAGGGTGGTCCCGGGGAGGGAGGGACGGAGAGGGATCAAGATTCAGTCACGCGGCGGACGCGTCGACACCAGATGCGTGGTACTCCTACAGCTTACGGCACAGGATACACATGAATACATGCGTGAGAGGACTGAGGACATACCTTGACGTAGAAGCCTTTCAGAGTCTGGATCGTGGAGGCCAGACGCTCGGCTCCCCAATTGTGGGCATCTTCCCAGAGCTTGACTTCCTCTTCGGGGCTCACCGGATCGCCTTTCTCTTTAGCAGCGGCAAGTTTACGCTGTATTAAGGCATAATTACCAAGAATAGGCACCACCTGAGACCAAAAGGTTGCCGCCCGTCTGAGGCGCTGCACCGGATTAAGGGGTGCTGGAATGAGAGCCTCGGGGGGCAGATCGGGCGTGGCTGTGGCTGTGGAAGCCACCCGGACGGTGGACTCGATCGCCGCAGGTACGCGGCTCACATATGATTTTGGATGCAGTGGAGAATAGGTAAAGGCAGAAGCACGGGGCATGGTTGCAATGACGAGTAAGGGGAAAAGCAGCGGGGGGAGGAGGTCGGAAAGGCGGGCCCGCGGCGTAACCGGTACAGGCTTGCTTTGAGCCATCCTGAACAAAAAATAACGAGATAAGTGAGTGTGGGAAAACGCACGCCAAAATTTCCTTCTGGATTCTTCACGAGGTTGGAACACTGTCCTACTGCGCGGTAGTGAGCAAGGGCTAAAGAGATCAGAAGAAGTGGACGTGTCGGTTCGAGACACTTGTTGTCCTTATCTCCCATGAACTTGTCGCCGCTTTCATTTCCGATTACACGAGGACCCATATTGATATAACCATCTCGCGCCAAGGGCATCTGACTGTAACCAGGGCAGGCGGACTCTGTCGTAATGGTGCACATCCTACACTTGCCTGCGATCCCGAAACTCGCCAAGGGCGAGTGCTGGTTACATTGTATTCAGTAAGAATCAACACACGACAACTCAACACACAGGACAATGATCTTTGGGATGCCTGCAGTATCAGCCGCGGGCGCGGCGGATCGCTGGGCGCACGTACGGTCGTTCGGAACTGGGCTTTCATTGCCTGTATACAGACAGAAAGGGGCTGGCGAGGCGGATGTGCCTTATTTGGAGCTTCTCATCCTGTTCAGCTTCATCGTCTTTGTGTGGGAATTCTACCTCGACGTCCGGCAGTATCGTGCACTGCAGCGTAAGGACATTCCAAGCGCCTTAACAGAAAGGATCGCGGAGCTCGACAGCCGTGCCACCGCTAGCGGCAGTGCGCCGCCCGAGCAGGCTTCTCAGTACAAGGATGCCCCCAGTCCTCCCGCTGCCACGTCTCTCTTAGACCGTCTGACATCCAAATTCGAAGCCGCTCGAAATTACTCGATCGACAAGGCCCATTTAGGTTTTGTGGAAACCGCCTTCTCGCAAACCGAGAACACCACCCTGCTTTTACTGGGCAGCATGCCCTGGTTCTGGGATACCTCTGTAGAGCTGGCGGGTCGATGGCTGGGAAAGAGAGAGAACGAATACGTGGTCTCCCTTGTCCTCCTGGGCCTGAACATGGTCCTCGAGCAAGTCGTGCACCTGCCTTTTTCCCTGTGGGCCGTCTTCGTGGTCGAAGAGCGGCATGGGTTCAATAAGCAGAGTCTCGGCAACTTCTTCCTGGACAAGCTCAAGGGCCTCGCTCTCTCCGCTCTCCTGGGGGGGCCCATGACATTGGCGGTGCTGTACGTGATCAAGGCTGGAGGACGGAACTTCTTCTTGTACCTATATCTGCTGGTGCTGGCGTTTCAGCTCCTCCTCCTCACTATCTACCCCACGGTTATCGCCCCGCTCTTCAACAAGTACGAACCCCTGCCGGAGGACTCGGAACTGAAGATTCAGATAGACGCTTTGGCCTCTCGTGTCAAGTTTCCGCTCACGAAAGTCTTCGTGGTGGACGGTTCTCGACGTAGCGCCCATAGCAATGCCTACTTCTACGGCTTCTTCAAGAACAAACGGATCGTCCTCTTCGACACCTTGATCGCTCAGGTAGGACCCCATCTGCCTCCTCCGCCGAGAAAGGCGGAAGGGAGGAAGGCGGCTCTCCCGCATCCCTAGGGCCAGCTTGCGGCCAGGACGTCTGGGTCTCTCTGCCTCTCCTCCTCTCTTCCCCCCCCCCGCTCATCCCCTCTCCCCGGCCCTTCCTCCAGGTCCGACCCTCCGAGCTCCTCTCCGTCCTCGCCCACGAGCTGGGCCACTGGGCGCACTCCCACACCTTGCAGATGTTTCTGGTAAGTCAAGTGCACCTTTTCCTTGCCTTCTTCCTCTTCGCCTCTTCCGTGGACAATGCCGCGCTCTTTGCCTCCTTCGGCTTCTCCTCCCGCCCCACCATCATTGCCCTTCTGCTCTTCTTCCAAGCGATCTGGTCGCCTGTCGATAACGCATTAAGCTTCGTTTTTACCCTCTGGACCCGCAGGAATGAATTTCAGGTAGCGAGTCAGCGGCCCGTGCCTCCCTGCTCCGCCCGACCACTCACTCTCTCCCCCCCTCCCGGGCCCTTTCTCCAGGCGGACGAGTACGCAGTGGGCCTGGGCTACTCCGAGGACCTGCAGCGGGGGCTCGTCAAGCTGCAGATCGAGAACCTGAGCAACCCCTCGCCCGACCCCTGGTACAGCTTTTACCACTACTCGCACCCGCCCCTGACAGAGCGACTGGCAGCCATTTGGGCGCGCCAGCAGGCGGTAGAGAGGAAGCGGGAATAGTGGGAGCTGGGGAGAGCAAAGGAGGGGGTACTATGGAAGGTCGGGTGAATCTAAGGGAAGGAATCCACGAGTCCGGCAGTTGGAAAGAAAACCCGCATCCTGCCGGTCAAGATCATTCAAATCAAAGTAAAGCACGCTTGGAATCAGTAGTCTCAGGACCTTCGCCAGTCCCCCTGTTTCTTTTGACATGAGTCACCGGTCTGGGCTCGTGTGGGCATACACAGCAGCCGCCAGGCGTGGCAACGACTGTCTGTATTCCCCCTCAACGGGGAATGTTGTTGCCGTTGATCCCAATCACCTCCACGTCGTAGACGATGGTGGCGTCGGGGGGGATACCTTTCCTCTTCAGCCCCTTGGCCCCAAAGGCCAGCACACTCGGCGTCTTGATCCTGCGTTTCTCCCCCACGCACGCGCCCACCAAGGCCAGATCCCAGCCTTTCGGCACCGTGCCCGCCACCTGCTCCCCCAACACGAAGTAGAGCGTCGAGTCCCCTCCCCGCCCGGGCGTCGAGACTCCCGTGGCGTCCAGAAAGGTGCCGTCCTCCAAGCGGGTCGCGTACTTGATCTCGAGCAAATCGCCGTACTTGGCCCCCGTCTGGCAGATCTCCGGCACGTACGTCTTCTTAACTGTCAGGGTTTGGGCCTCTCGGGCCTGAGTCTGGGGTGCGAGCTGAGTGCTGATTTCTGCTCCCTCCCCCCCGCCCGGGGTACTCTTCTCGCTCTGTGGGTTCAAATGTAAAGGAATGAGGGTGTAAGAATCGATTGAGACGACTCATGCGACCGAATGGGTGGCGGAAGGGAGGCGAGAAGACAGGGGAAAAAATGGACGTCCAGGCTCCAGCACTATGGCTTGGGGCTAGGGTCAGAGTTAGGGGGACGTAGACGGACAACCGGAGCGCTCTGGTAGGCAGCGGAAGTATTTGTTGAAATGGACAAACTCTTCAGGAAAGCCGGAGGCATTCGGTGCACATACACGTACCAGCAGCTCCATGAACTTAGCCGGGTCGCGGAAAGTTACCATCAAAGACGATCCCTCACCCATCCCATTACGGCCCTCCTGCGCGTCCCGTATGAGCTGCACCACCATTTTCCGTGGGAGCCCTTCGACATTTTTGCCATTCACGGCCACGACCAACGCGGGAATGCGGATCCCTTTGCTCGTGGCTTGTGAGCCTCGCAAGGTCTTGCTCACGTAAGTCCGATATTTGCCGTTTTGCCCGAAATCCTCCAAAGCCAAGCCCAGGGGTTGTTTCGCGTCGAATGCGACATCATATTCATCGTCCTTGACAGCATGTGCGCGCTGAGTAGGCTGTGCCACGTGGGGTAAGCCGACAGCAAGAAAGACGGAGGCCCAGCCCTCCAGCAGGCCTCTCCGGTCTGGACATGACATAGACATTACTACTCGGATGCCCCCGGGGGCCAGACGTGCCGACACAGCAACGCTGCCGTCTAAAACGGCATGTAGCGGTGATTTGAGCATGAAGCTTTGGCTCATGGCCAACATGCCCGCTAACACCATGAGAAGTTGCTTGCAGCATGTGCGGGTCGAGGGACGTATTATCGTGGCATGAGGATGCCGAGTTTGTCGGCGGACAAGGGACTCGAAAAAGCCTCTGGCTGAAGAAGACATGGATCCATGCACAGTAGCGACAATGACCCTGTTACAGATGGCACATGTCGTAAACTTAAGTGCTGGAGTCTTGGAATTAACGATGTCGGTTGCCGCCTCTTGCGTCTTCAATTTCCAGCTGTCGCCAACGCGCCTGAAAGCGATTTCCGACAACTTGCTTGTTTGACGCGCATCACCGCATACTCACAGAGTGGCTCGCTCTTTATGGGTAAAATATGGCACAAAAGGTGGAGCAGTCCCAACTTCGAGAGTGTCTTCCCGGAGATGCCGCCCGGAAGCTGCTGAAGCAAGCAATTGATACTGCTCAGGCAGCACGGGAGGAGATGAGGGCTCTGCAGGAGCAAGCCGTCGATAGAGGGGGATTCAGCAGGTCTATTCCGCATGGATACCTTGTCGGAACGGACAACACAAAGCTCGACAACTTTTATGACTCAAATTACGGCGTTGAATTTGTTTCGAAGGCCCTGCCTTTGCCAGGCGAGACGGGCTCTTATAAACACGATGTAGCACGTACGCATCGTGACAATGACGGGCGAATAGGCGGTCAAAATAGGAACAAACTCGCAAACTATGGGGCTGGCGATGTTCCAAACGCAAACAAAAATGTAGGAATGCAGCAGCAGCTTAAGAATGAAAAAGTGCATGGTAAAGGCGAGGGTGAATTCCACATTGACGACACGAACTCTTACCGCAGCCAGCGAGCTTCCTCGCCGCCGCTATCTGCGTCCTCGCATAGAAACCTTATCAGTGATGCCCATCAGATGTTCCCTTGCATAGCCGCTTCCCATGCGCCTTGCTCCTCACTAGATGAGCAGCGGCCACGGAATGCCAAGTTGCACGCACTGAAAGCCCGCGTCGAGAAATTGCTGCTCCGCGAGGAAAAGAACAGGAAGGGGGAAATAAAGGTGAGAAGAGAAGTAATGTCAGGGATTCAGGATGACTTGGACCGAGGCAGAAGCCCGTGGTCGTCTCTGAAGAGTTCGCAGCACATCGACTCGCCCACCTCGGACACCAACATGCCAAATGTCCCAGACGTGGACCGCCGCTTGGAAGATGGACCGGGCGCTCCAGTATTCAGCGCCTCGTCCACCCTTTTGGAACGAGCCATTGCGGAAAAACGGCGGGAAAAGCGTGCTTCTTTCTCCCTGTCCAGGACGAGCGAGTCGCAGCTCCCACGGTCGCTGCTTCCAAATTCGGAGGCTGTTGAGGATGCCCCCCGCAATCTTGGTTCTTGCCAGAGCAGTACGGCGAGCGCTACATGGCACGACGTATGGGTATGGCCGCGCCTGACCAAGGAGGAAATGCATGCGGCCCGGCAAAAGCCTCCTCTGCCCGAATGGGGGAGGACGGGAAGAGGGGAAGGGGGAGGCCTCGATTCACTGACTTAGGAAGCGGACGAACGTCCAGGGCCACATTCGGATGGGAGGTCTTTGAAACTGTTTCCCTTGTGTATAGTTTCCAGCGGAGGTGGTTGTAAAGTGGCAAACTGCCGTAGGATTTGACGGGTACCTCGTGGTACGAGAGAGGAATCGAGCCCGGCCGGGCGAGCATTCTTGGTCACGAGTTCTTGCTTCTTTGAATATAACTATGTAGATACATTGAGGTACGCAGCTTTCTAACACAACATCAAGAAAGCCCGCAGGTCAAATTCACTTCCCTTTTCCCTATTCCGGTCCTTCTCTCGGTAAATTTGCATGGTGTGAGACATGAACGCCTGCTTTCAGTAGATTTGCATGTTCTTCTTAAGTACTGTGCGCAACAGCGTTCGTGTGATGCATCTCGCCTTCCCGTATCGCTAGCGTAAGTCTGCTCTCTCGAAGAGATCCCTCCCTCAGGATGCGCTCGCGCCGGCAAAGTCACGGACCACACACACACACGCACGCACAGATTTGCCTCCACCTCATATCCTCATAAGACACCCGGCGATTTCCTTTATTCCCGTCTTGCAACTTTTCCCATAACGAATCATAGTCTCGACTGCCCCGCTTGCAATCAATCATTTCTAATGAACAAGCCCATCGGCTCCCGCATACACACCCAGGCGCCAACCCCCCTCGCGCCCTCCCCTCTCCCGTCCTCTCGTGTCAAAAGATCCACTGGATCAGAGCCAGATCGACTAGAGCGGATTCCCTCACCATATACACGACGATTCTCTCTAGCTTCCACAACGCGACACACCTTTGGAGCCCCGCCCCTGTCTGTAACCCTGTATTGAGTCATCAAGTCGAGCTCTCTCCCTCGCTACTGCCTAATTTTCGACTACACATGATCGACCGAGTTCAATTTGCCAATGGAGGCCAGGGAGCTGTTCCTCGACATGGCCCCCGTCGACTTTTGGACCTTTGTCCCTTCCTTTTGTACAATATGAAAACCTTGTGTGGGCGGCGCCACGATGCCAAGCACCACTCCGCTCAGCTCCATGGCTGCAAACAGAGGTTGGAGTAGGAGCTGTAGTCCGAACAGGAGAAGAAGGCGCGCAGAGCCGTCGCGGGCCTTGAAGGTGAAGGCAAAGCCGAGTACGTAGCCCCAAGTGCTCATTCCACTGATGAGTCCGATGCAGGCGCGGAACCAGTAAGGGACGGAGGAAGCCACGCACATGCACAGGGTCATGGCGAGCCAGATCAAGGGCGTGGCGGCCCAGGTGGCCATGAAGAAGAGGAGCACGGCGCGGTTCAAGAAGGGGATGCGTCGGGAGAGGACGATGAGCCATAGGCCCGCGAACCACCGGCAGCGTTGGTGCATGAAGTCGATGCAGGAGAAGGGGGATTGCTCGTACATGAAGGAGTCGATCCAGGAGAACTTAATCCCTTTCACCTGCGCCACCAGGGCGAAGTAGGCGTCCTCCGTGATGCTCCCCTCCATCCCGTGGTCGAAGGTGACCAGTTTCTCCACCGCGTTCTGAGAGACCACGAAGGAGCCATGCATGCCGATCAGGGGCTCGTGCAGCTCGTACTGGATGCGGAACTTCCCGAAATCGTCGCCGACCCGAACGGAGTCCGCCAGTGTGGTCAGCCAGTTGTCGGGCTCTTGCGTGCCGTACAGGATCACACCTTGTCCGATATTGCCGTAGATCTTGGCCCCGCGGGTGATCGCCTCATCTTCCGCGACACAGTGCGCCAGGACCCCCCGGACCGTCTCAGCATCGAAACGCGTCTCTGTACAGGCAGAAATCAAGATGGAAGGCACCAATGAGTATCGTAGGTACAATGTGCGAAAATAGACATGATCTCGGGGAGTAACAGAGAGATGTCAAAAAGCAGGGGGAGTCCGAGCAAGACGTACCTTCATCCAGATGCACGATCCAGTCCCCGGGCTCCGCCGCGGAGGCTTCGATGGCGTACTGCAAAGCCCGCGCTTTAAACTTGGCGCCGCCCACGGGGGCGTAGTTCTTGGGCAGCAGAAGCTCGGTGGCCATACCCGGACAGAAGGTGTCGAGGTCGAGGGGCGCGTCCGTGGCAACCTCGAGGCAGAACTGGGAGTGGGGCAGGGCTGCCCGGAGGACGTTGCTGGCGTGCAGGACGTGGGAGCGCACCAGGTTGGGGTGCTTCCCTCTCGTGACGATCCTGAAGAAGACTTTGTGCTTGAAAGCCTTCTTCAGGGCTTCGAGGGAGGGCGTCCGCTTGCGGAGGACGGGGGGGAAGAGAATGTGTCCGACCATAGAAAATGTCAGGGAGGGCAGGGAAAGCAGGGCGCAGTATTTCAAGAAGTTCACAAAAGCGTTGGCGACGGGCATATCATAGACGGAGGCGAAGCCTTTCCAGTCGAAGCGCAGTGCCAGCGTCATGTAGAAAAAGATGGTCAGGGCCATGGACCCGTAGTAGCAGGCGAGGCGAAAGGCCGCCATCAGAAACCTCTTGTGCCAAAACCAACCTTGAATGGGGTACTCAGCGCCGTGGTCCTCGATGGAGGATAAGTCGTCCTGGAAGACGGCTGAAGCGCCCGCGATGGGGGAGGAGGTGGAGGAAGAGGAGGCAGTGGAGGCCGGGGAGGAAGGGCGGTGGGGGGGGGTTGGCTGGCCCCTGCCTGCGGTCGCCGCGCTCTCCTCGCCCGCTAAGATCAGAGGTAGCATCTGCTGCAGGTAAACAGCCTGGTAGCTCCTGTGCAGAAAAAAGCCGGCAGTCAAAAGCGCGGCCCAGAACGCGAGCCAGACGAGGGTGCTCGTCTCTGCCTCCACCACGGAGCCAGCCACGCCCAGGAAGAACCCCTGCAGGAGGTAGACTGTCAGGGCTGCGGGCCCCAAGACCTCAGAGAGGAACTTGACCCGGAGCGCGATTCCCAAAAAGGTGTCTTTGCCAATGGCTGCGAGGAGCAGGATCACACCCATGAAGCCCAAGAAAAGCCCGTCGTAGCACCAAAGGAGCATCCGCCCCTCGAACATGTCCGTGGAGAGGAAGAAGAAGAGGAGGCCGGCCGCCGCCGCCGTACCAAGGAAGGACTGCGAAACTCCTGCCACTGCCTCTCTGTCCAGCTTCAGGAAGTAGAGACCCAAGGTGACTCCGAAGACGAAGGAAGCCGCGTGCATGAGCGGGAAGGTGGTGCCGAGCGTGAACAGGTGGGGCGCGGCGCCGAGCTCCAGGTCGAAGCCAAGGAAGGTGAGAGGGACCACTGCCGTGCTCGCCCACGCCGTGGCCATCACGCCCAAGAGGGTGCCACGGGAGGCGGGCAGGGCCAGCTTGAGGAGGGCGGGGAAGAAGCTGAGGTAGAAGAGGAGCGTGGCCACCAGCCAGGTCGGGTCCCGGGAGAGGAGGTCGGGGCTGCCGAGCGTCCAGGCGTCCAACCCGGAGGCGGTCAGGAGGAAACGCCGTAGGGAACCTGTCCCGGTCGTGAGGAGGGAGAAAGAGGCGGTTGCTGCCACGCCGATGAGGTAGAGGGGATAGATCTGAGGGCGAGAGGGAAGGGGCGGAAGGGAGTGTAAGAGGCGCGTGAGCGTCGCGCTTACGACGAGCAAGCAGCATTGCAGGTCGGATGACGGTCCATTATGTCTCTTTCCTACCATCCATCCTTTTGTGCTCACCTCTAAGGCATGTCTCTTGAAGAAAGCAATGGCCTCCGGAGCTTGAGCGTCCTTCTCGTCCTCCTCTTCCTTCTCCCCCCCCGGGACTCGACCGTAACGGATAGCCAAGATCATTCCCTCCAGACAAAATAATGTGCTATATTGGATTGCACCCCACTCAGCGAGGCGAACTACGAAGACGTTCTGAAAAACGTCGGGGCCGAATGTCTGGTAGCAGAAGTGGAGGACCAGATGGAGGACAACGAGGATGCGCACTGAGAGGAGGGATAAGTGGAGGAAAAATGGGGAGAGCAGAAAAATGTGTTGGAAAGAGGCATCGCCTAATCATTGAGATATCAAAATACCAAAGATGTCGCAGTTACCCTAGGAGTAAGGGTGTGGCAGGTGTGTATGAATCTTCCGAGGGCCATATCCCCGGGATATACACGAGAATCTCGAGGCAGTCGTGAGGGTCCTTACTTCCATGTACCCTTCAGTCTATGTTCATCTATTTAACATACCGGCGTAGAGTTCCTTTGGGCACTGAAAGGACGCTGCTGACTTGCTTGGTGTGTCTACAAATCTGGTCAGGCCTTTTAGCCCCCGCAAAGCATCCTGCATGTCCGCTTTAGAGGGGCTGGTTGGGGCAGTTCGGTACTCAACACCACGTCCCTTCATTTGTTTCAATGAATAGAAATAAAGGACTTTGACGCAACCGAGTTGAGAGCCGGATCGAGAACTCTTGATAAGTAAGGCAAGCCGGTCGGGAAGGTACGCGTTGGAATGACCAGAATAAAATAGTAGACCCCTGGGATGTTCGTGTGCAGAGAGAGAGGAAACAATGGCACAATTTAGTATTAAACTGAGAGAATACGGACTTTGGTGTATGAAATCAAAGGGGCGCTGTTTGTTGATACATGCTTGTGCGTGGCAAAGCGCTCGGCGCACCCACCCTTGCGCAGCTTATTAAAAAAACGGAACGCCACATGGACATGGTCGCATCCTTGTTCCTGCCATGCAGACAAGACAAGTACTGAGGCACATTTTGGTGCGAACGTGTACGAAGAGGACACGTCGAAATGTTGAAAGGAAGTAGTAACGCCAAGGAAGGAAGCGTAGGTAAGCGAGGAGATGTGGCACACGGGAATAAGAACAATGCGCCGAGGATCTTAGCCCGTGGTGCAGGGGTAGTCTCCGGAGCCTGAGTCCTACCGCGGGCAAAACACCTGAACAGCAAGACAAGACATGTCGGCACTCAAAGAAAGACAGAGACCAGAGGGGTGTAAGGCTGGCTGTCCGTTGCTGGGTTTGTGGCACAGAGCGGAAGGAACCGCACAGATACGTCCTGGTGAGGACTCGTGGTGGGGCGTGGATGGGATCCTTGGAAAAAGTGCTCACGGAGTCCGATCCACTGCACACACACAGCGTCAAATTCCTGCCCCGTTTACTTGGGAAAAGTGGACGGACACGACACTGTTCCCTCGTTCGATGCGTCGGGGCGGTCGGTTATTACTCATAGCTGCGCAGGGACGTCGTCATATATATAGGGCGTGATAAGAAGATCCACGCTGAAAATTTTCCTTCCGACGTCGCCTTCCCTTCGCCGGCGACGCCGCCTGCAAGCCTTTCCCGAAAACGTCGGACTCCGGCCCCACTTGCTGCCTGGCCAAGATGCATTTGATGGCTTCATTTGGTGTTAAAGGGGATGCGTTTGGAGGACGTATGCAGATTGCAGCCTGTGTTACGTGCTACGGACGGGCTTTCCCAGCTGTTGTACCACAAGCTATAGTGGAGGCAGAGGGCAGGATGCTGTCGCGGCAAGATATCATTTCTGCTCGCCGTTCGCTGTTATTTTTATATAGTTAAGGTCTTCCATGACTTTGCCACTCTTACTAAGAAAAGCAAGAAGACGAGTATCAGAGACATTGAATCAAGTGCCTCACATGGTGCTTAATTAGCTATGAACTTATGCATAGATTATTTCATCTCCTTTCACAAGAGGCTTTTCCTAGCCAGACATGCTTGTAACTTGAATTTGTTTGTCCTCTGTGCTTACGTGCATCATTACAAGGAGCCTGAGCAGAAAGTCTTGGTCATTTTACAGTAATGAACACCCGAAGACGACGACATCATTTGGTGTTCAGGACAAATATCTTTACTTCTGGAGCTATATTTGGGTCGACAGGATGGGAAGTGTTGCGTTTCTTTTTATGCAAGGCTGTATCTACACGAGATTTTCAACGAGGCCTGACCCTTCGAATTCACGGTAGTACATGATTGTGGCAATTGGTCGATAATAGTTCCCATGCCACCACATTTGCTCTTTTGGCCATTCTTTAGCTTTTGTCGAGACTAAGCGAAAATTATGAATCGAAAAAGCATTTGCTAAGACGGCAAAAGGCGCTTGAGAATTTTGTCCATCGCTTCATGGGAGACTGACAAAGTTGCCGTAATTTAAGATAATTGAAGCCGTGTATTTAGCATTCGTGGATGCGAATGATTGATAAACGGTACAACTTCAAGTGACAGTGTCTCGGAGTGGGTCACTGTTCATGTGTTGAGGTGGAAGGGGCTACTAGTCGGGGGAGACCGTGGCACGGATCACCAGCATGGCGTGAGGAGCGACCCAGACCGACGCGCGCGCCTGCCGTCCGAGCCTTGAAAACCTCTCTATGAAGAGACCCTCACAATGTACATGATTTCCAGGCAAGGACAAATTTAGGGCGTTGGCAACTGAGAAAGGTCGACCTGCACTTTGCATTACTGACCTCCCATGTCAAGGCCGCCGAGTACCTTTGCGAGAGCTAGAATGTAATCTTAATGCCCAAGTTTACGACAAAAATGGTCAGAATTGCGACTTGCAAAATCCGCAGCAAAATGGCGCGGATTATGCTCATCTTCTCCCACTATAAGTTCCGCCAGCGATTGCTGGGCAAGCCTCTCAATTACAAAGAAACCAAGGTGATGATCGTGAACGAGGCCTACACAAACAATACCTGCACCTATTGCGGGAGCATCCACGCCAATTCGCATGGGAACAAAAAATTCAATTGTCGGTCTTGTTCGTAGATAGGCGATCGAGACGTCAATGGCGCGCGAAATATCTATCTTCGTAGCGTTGTTGAGGAAGACCTGGATGTGATGGTGCATCCAGTGCTGCCTTCGGGGCCTACCCCTCCTACGATTTATTCCTTAGGGGCTTTCCGAGTCTGATTATGGAGTTGTAGGGCAAGACTGTGGCAGACGTGAAAGATAGATGACACACTGCAAAGAGTGGCAATTTGCACACTTGAACAGTAGGCGTAGTTGATTTACATGGGCCGCCCGTTTTCGGTTGAATTTAAAATATCAAGATGCTTGAGACATTATGTACGATTGGACTTAAAAGGTAGTACAGCGAATGAAAAGAAGAATATATCGTCGCGATTAATGCTCCGTTATGGATGTCTGAACTGCTCTCTTCCTTCGCGCAATTAAATCTTAGAAGGCGCATCCCATCAGAAAGCGAGCGTCCTCCCAGGGACCGTTATGTGGTCACTAATACGGTCACTAGGTCCCCTGCCCTGCCTTCAAATTCAACACTCCTTAATTCAACGCGCCCTCCATAATTGTGCACGGATGTTCTCCGAGTTCAAAAACAGGGGCTAACGCACAGTTTTTGCCTAGGATCCCAATCCTCCTTCGTCATTCTCCTGTCAGTCTCGTGCTGTAACGGGCCTTGGAAAAAACGTGTTGGCGCCAGGTCCATGCCCTCGGTTTTCAATCGTATAAGGCTCAAAGCTACTTACTCACAATTGACCTTTACCCATGGTAGCGTAAATCGCTGACCCTCTCTCATTTGCTCCTTCACACATTTGCACTAATAGTACTGACAGCCGTTGCGGAACAGGAAGATCAGAAGCAACCTTCCTCCGTCGACCGTTTACGAATAAGACAAGTTACGAGTTATACGAAGCACAACCATGTCCAAGCGTGATTATGACTTTCTTTTCAAACTCGTGCTGATCGGGGACACGGGAGTCGGCAAGTCTTGCCTGCTTCTGCGCTTCGCGGATGACGCCTTCACGGACTCGTACATTTCCACAATCGGCGTCGACTTTGTAAGTAATTTCAATCAGACAGGACAAGGAAGAGCTGTCGAAAAGCCATCCCTTAGAAAATATGTCGCGATATTATGCGCGTGCTTGCCGAAATTTTGTAGGTCAAATTACGTTTTCTGTTGCGGTCCACGACATTTCCCCATTGTAGCTACCGCCCATGCTGCTTCCCATCCCTCATTTACTATTCGCTACCGCCCGCACATTGTTTCGCCATGACAGCGATTTCGCACAGTGAAAATTGACAAGAAGACGTTTAAGCTGCAAATCGTAAGTGGGAGGCATGCAGGGAAGCATAAGCTCATAGGCGAGAGAATGCGTCGAGGGAAGACTATCTGGGCTGGGGAGTAATGCCATGATTTCTCGAATCTAACTCACAACGTCAGACGTCAATAGTGCTATGAATTCGAAGCTTATGTAGCAGTGCCGCTTTATCCTCCACTTTTCCCTGAGAATCTTTTCGTACTCACGCAACCCTCCCCCTGTCCTGCCCTTCTCGACCAACTACCGCTAGTGGGACACGGCAGGGCAGGAACGCTTCCGCACAATCACGTCCGCCTATTACAGAGGGGCGGATGGTATCATCATGGTATACGACGTTACGAACGAGGTGCGAATAATCAAGGGCGGGGGTCATTTAGAGACGCGGGTAAAGGGCAGAGAATTCATGCCTGTGCATAGAAGTCGCTTTCAAGCCCCACGGGGGGGAAAGTATCCTTTCTCGACACTCCTGTGCTTAATTTCAGTGCTTCGAAGCTGCAATATCCGGGCCCATTTAATTGCCTTTTTACCTGCCTTCCACTCCCAGGAATCATTCGAGCATATTCAAGACTGGCTGAATGAGGTGAATCGCTATGCTTCAGAGGGCACATGCAAGCTCCTTGTGGGGAACAAGAGCGACCGACCAGACAAGGTCGTCTCCACGGAGCGGGCCAAGGTACGCAGGTCTAAAGGCAAATGATGCATTCAATAGGACCTGCGAGAGACCGCGCGCCTTGGAGTGATGACACGCAGCGGACGCGAAAAATCTTATTTTCTTCAATGTAGCCTCACTTACTCTATGTAATTCAATTTGACTCGATAAAACAGAAATTCGCGGACGAGTTGGGCATCCCTTTCTTGGAGACGTCGGCCAAGAACGCCTCAAACGTCGAGGAGGCCTTTCTGACCATGGCACAAGAGCTCATTCGTCTCCGTGAGGCCAAGGGTGCAGCCGCTCCTGGTCCTGGGGGGGCGGCTTCAGGAAAGAGTGGCGATACGGTGTCACTGTCGAGTAAAAACGACAAGGAAGGGGTAATGAAAAATTGTTGTTGAATTTCTTCCCTGAAGCTAAATGGAATAGAATTAGGATGGGAGAATATAAGGGGAATCTGGTATTGAAGACATGTAAAAGAAACAAGAGTCGAGTAAGTAAAATGTGCTGAGACATGATTCTGAGTATTGTAAGGGGTGGTGGGCTCTGGGAACAGACAACATGCTTGTAGAAGGAGCACATGGAGGGGTTCGTATAGAGAAGGAAAGGTGGGCCGTAAGATTAGTCGGTAGTAATGACAAAATGGGAAGACAAAATATTTGAAGTCGACGCTATCTGTATTTATGTGTGCATGCTTTGGAACAGTGCGCGAGGTGAGTTAGTGAACTCGATCAATCTATTTGAGAAAGAAGAAAATATCACCTTGCATGGGTATGTTTGTCTGAAAAACCAGCAGCAAACGCGGAAGGCGGACTAACGTGGAACGCACACGTGAGTACAAAGGAAGGATTAAGAACATAACATGTACTCGTGACGAGAATTGTAGGATTAATGGTCAAAATGACATGCTTGCCTATTACTCTGTATGCTTTCACATGACACACAGAAGTAGATGAAAACCTTTTTCACAAAATCATGCTTTTCTCGCAATATCTTTCGACCTCTCTTCAGCTACTGCGACGCTGGCCGCTATCAGTACTTGTCTGCTGTTGCTGTTGGGTCTAAGTTCATTTCCGCAGGTTCGCCTGTGCTATGAGAACCACCATCTTATTGATACTAGTTCTCACAGTCAAAAACTTCTTAGGGAACGCATTGTACATACACGTACCACCAATGGTACGAGCACATAGCCTAACGTAGGCATCATTGAAGACACTTTCGATGCGTGAACGCTATTTTTTCCTTGCTGTTGAGTCGCCTTTACATTCAAACTTTACACGATTATTTTACTGTAATGGTCGATTTCCATGTTCCTCACAAGTTTAGGGGGTACTCGCGGTTCTTTTCGTATGACAGGAATGCAAGTGCGTTGGAGGGTCAGTGGCTCCACTCCCCTGTTTCAGCTCCCGCAATTTTATCACGCTACTTTAAAGCATATTCCTTACGTGCTTAACTTAAATTTGCTGTTTATTTTATTTTATGTTCAGCGAGGTTCAATAAATGCACATTAGGGGGAAAGGAAAGTGATGATGCCCGGGAACGTAACTCCTCCTCAGTCTCTGTGGCCGTGCCGTGGCACCTTTCTTCTTAAATCGCCTTTAGAACGGACACCATAAACAATTGATTTCCATGATCAAAGAATATTTCAGCCATGGCATTATACGCAATGACAGATATCGCCTAGGGTCGATTAACGCATGTGGATAAGATGACGTCCGTGCCTTTTTATCAACGGCTGCAAGCCCGAGAGGGAACAGCGCGTGGGAGTCTGTCATGAATTAGACCAAAATACCGAAAACTTCCATGACACATGCACGTCGCTGCGTCCGCCCCCTCATTCCTTTTGTACGTTGTCTGCAAACGAAGGAGACATTTGTAATTGAGGACGAGTGAGTTGTTTGCAAGCGAAGAAGCCCATGGCGTTTGTTTCGAACTATCTCAACACGGTGTCTTCAAGCCCTTCGCTTCGCATACCTTGAAAGTTTAACCTGGGCTTTGACAACGTCCGAGCCATCAAATACTTTGCCTCACCGAATCCTTTCATACGCATGCATACACCAAACACGGCACAGGATAATTTCGTACACATGTGCTTTCGGAGCAAGGCTGTCAAAGTGCACGGATGGAAAGTTATTTCGCATGCCGCCCCGAATACTGAGAGGTATATAACTTTTTGAAGAGACTGGATCATGGTTGTGGGCTTTACCGGTCCTTGGTATTCCACGGAGGAGGAGCTTTACACGTCCCGGGTAATATGCGCGACTGGTGCCATTGCCGGCCTGGCAATCATCCCGGTAGCCATCACAGCGCGGCATCGGGTCTTCCAAAAAAGAGTTGACTTGGCCAACGAAAGTGTCGCTCGGTTGTTCGAAAACTTTCTCCTCTTGAAAGCCATTTTAGATGGCTGTCTTTGCTTAATACTGCTGGGGGGCCTCTTCGTGAGGGGAGACTCGATCGGCTGCAGTTTCTTGGGGTTCTTTTTCCAGCTCGAAGAGGTGATGACACTGGCCCTGATCATGCGCATGGTGATGCATCCCTTCCATTTCATGCTTAGGAAAAGGGACATGACTGATACGAAAGAGTACTTCAATCGATCCATCCTGGTTTGCGTGCTAGTGTCCACTTTTGTATGCATCCCGCTTGCGGCCTCCCGTGAGTTCGGGCGGTCAGGCTCCCTGTGTTGGTTGACGAGCGTGTCCACACAGTTCTACGCCTTTTTTACTTTGGTCTTCTTCACCTGGATTGTGTCCATGATAGTCATCGTCCGTCTGGCCCGCGTCACGCAGCATCGGCACGCCGTGCGCCTGCTCACTGTCTACCACGGGAACTTCTTCCGGCGTCTCAGCGACGGCATGGTCACGCGCTTGGTCTTTATTGGTGTGGCCGTCATACTCTACGGCTACGTCTTCCGCGTGCTCGCACGTGCGTATATCTGGCGGAACGGGGCGGAGTCCCCCTTCCTGAGTGGTATGGAGATGCTGACCATTGCCTTCCGGGGGCCCGTGGACGCCATTTTCTACTCCCCCAAGGACTGGGTCGTCCGCCTCGCACGCTTCTACCGGCATTTCTGTCTGGGCCAAAAGCGTGGGGCCAAGCGAAGGACCTCCATGGACCTGGCCAGTGCCGCTGAGCCCGTGCGCTTGACCTTGATCGGGAAAGCCTACCCGCTCCCCTTCTTCACCGACCCCCCGGTGCCCTCCTTCCAGGACAAGCAGCTTTTCATCAGCACCTACAACCTGGGCGAGTGCAAGTCGAAAGCCTTGGGGCCGGAGGCGCTCGCGGCCTGGATTCCCCGGGACCGTGACGTGTACGTGCTGGGTCTGCAGGAGTGCATGGTCTATCGCCGGCTGGGAGAAGATGTCCTCGCCCATCTGGGGGGGCCGGAGAAGTACGTCATGTACCGCCGCGCCATCGGCTCCACCTACCAGTCCCTGGGCTACCACGGCTTGATCGCCTTGCTGGTCTTGGCGCGCACGGAGGAGGTGCAAGCCAACCGGTTCCTGCTCCACGAGTCCAAGAACAGCGCCGTGGCCCGAGGGAAGAACCTGGGGGTGACCACTGCCCAGAACAAGGGAGGCGTGGGGCTCGCCTTCCGCTACTACGACACGACTTTCGCCCTACTCGCCTGCCATCTCTCCTCGGACCTGAAGGGGCGCTCTCGGCTGGACAAGCGGAATCAGGATGCCTGGCAGCTGACTTACGAAACGAATTTGTGGCGGGAGGAGTACCTGCTGGACGTGCATCACCAGCACCACGTCTGCATATTCCTTGGGGATGTCAACTACCGCCTGCGGAGGACGGATCCGGAGAAGGTGCTGGAGGACGTGGCGAGCATTTGCCGGCGGGAACGAGACGTTCTGTGCGGCGGCCAGGAGGAGTGGCGGCGGGATCGGTACGCCCTCCTCTTGGCGCCTGGGAATGGGGGCCCGGGCCCTGGGGAGGGAACGCCGTTGGAGGGGGGGAGGAAAGAGAAGGATGACGGGGTCCGCGATAGCGAGCCTTGTGGGGGTGTGGATGAGCCAGGGGTATTGGAAAGCGGGGGGGACGAAGGGGAGCAGCAGGAGCCAGAGCTGCTGGAGGAGGATCCCGTGGACGAGGAGGCGGAGGAGGTCTGCTGCGAGCAGGAGCGGCAAGGGGTCTCGAGTCTGGTCCGACAAGTCAAGGAATACCTGGAGCCCTCGAACACGGAGATGGCCAAGCTGACCATGAAGAGGCTAGCGTCCTCCTACCTCTCCGAGGAGGGGCCCATGGAGGTTGCCGCCAGGGGCTTGGATGAACCGGGCGACCCGGGCCGATGGGAAGCTCGGCGCCGGACGTGGAGTGCGCGCCTCTGGTCCTCCATACGGGAGCACCTGTGGATAAGGCCCCAGTCTTCGCTGGAATCGGCCGTGCGCCATAAGGCGGAGGGGCCTGACCTGGAGGAGGGGAGACGGGACCCGGGCCCGGCCTCTGGGACGAGGCGCCTGCCCGGGGCGTCCGAGATGGGTGGGCTCCAGCACCCGCTACCCCCCCCTGAACAAAGGACCAACTTGTCCTTTTCGCGGCTGCGGGCCAGGTCGCACGCGTCGTCCTGGGAGCAGCTCTTGCGGGACGACGAGATGCGGCAAGGGATGGAGAAGGGGGCAATCTTTTACGGTTTTCAGGAGGGGAAGATCCGCTTTCCGCCGTCCTACCGGAGAATTAAAGGCCCGCACGGGGAGTGTGGGGACTATTGCGATGTAGAAACCCTAAAAAGTGCGTACAGCACAGTTGTGAAGGAGAAAACTCTTTCGCTCAAAAAGTTGAACCGCGGGCTCAGGATACTCGCCCCCTACTATCGCTTTCTGCAGCGTGACTCACAAGGACAGGCCCTGGAAGAGCAGTCGTCGAGTAGGACGCCGTCGTATGCATCCAGCGGGTGGGAGTCGAGCTCCACTCGCGCCTTTTCCCGCTCGTATAACGGCAGCGGCATGGAGAACGGCGAAGACGGGAGGGACGGGGAGGATGTGTCCGCCTCCAGCCGAGCACCGGCGGGGGCCAAGAAGGTCCAAAGGCAAGGGACGACCCGCATCCCCTCCTACACCGACCGGATCCTCTTGCACGTGGTGGAGGACTTCAAAGACCGTATCCGTCTGGGACCCTACGAGATGTGCGACGCTTTGCAGGGCTCGGACCACCGCCCGGTCTCCACGCTCGTGACCGCCCGCGTGAATGTGGCTGTCCGGGGACTCAACTCATTCCACCAAGCCAAAAGTTGCCTCCAGAACCCGTCCATAGTCCACAATCGCGACGTGATTACGGTCCACGACGCTTGCTTCTATATTCTGGAGCTTACGGACCTGCGGGTTGAGCTGCTGGCTGCCAACCAGATGGGAATACATAGGGCGGGCGGGAGCAGTAAGCACGAGGGAGACCGTCCGGCAGGTAATGGCTCGGCGCCTCGGGACGAGGCTAGCGTTTTTGTCCTATTCCCCTTGGACAACGAAGACTGCTTTAGCACCCTCCGTCGGCCAGCCATCGTGGCAGCGGTTTCCAAACAGATTGTCTTCTTGACAAACAAGGTCGAGTACAATCCTTTCAACTTCTTCTCCCTCATGTCCTACCGCGCGGCGAAGAAGAACGGTGTGACTGTCGTCTCCTGTACTCGCATGGACTACGGAGGACTCCATGCCATCTTCTCTCTTCGCGATGGTAGAAAGGGACAGCTGGGAACCTGCGTTATACCGATCACGAGCAAGGACGGCAGAGTCCAAATGGAACAGAAGAACGCTGTCTTCCCGATGACGGTGGGAGGTTGTTTGTGCGGGCACCTCTTTACGTCAGTGCGGATAACTCAGCTTGCCTTAGACATGAGTACTGTACGAACGTGAGAAGAGCGGAAGAAGTGGCTTGCAAGGAGCCAGGCTCTATGTATCAAGTATCCAAAAAGTAAAGCATTAATCTTGACCTCAAAGAGTAAGCCTTTAAAAATGGGAGGTTTGTCTACGTACACACAACTTCTTTCTTTTTCTTAACGATGGACATGGCCGTGTCCATGCTTGCTCATGCAATCCCATATCCGCCGGTCTAAGCCTTACCGAGACAAAGCACTATTCTGTGTGCTTCGAGACGGCGAGGTCCTGTTCCCGATCCCCACGGCTCCCGGCGATGACGTCAGAGCCTTGGGCGAAGTCGACCTTGGCCTTGCAATCCCTCCTCTTCCTCCGCGTGCCTTTCCTATTTGTTCCTCCTCCTGCAAGGGCTCCCTCTCCCCTCCTTCAACCAACCCCGCACCGTTGTCAGCCACACCTTTCTTCGCCACGCCCAGGGCGACAGCACGGCAACGCCCAGCGAATTGCAACGAACAAACAGTCTCGCTTACATTATATGAAGCCGGTGAGATATTCACAAACATTAAAACCTAATTCAAGGAAACAGAAATATAGGAGCGACAAATGACATCAACGTGAATTAGTCGGTGACCCGTCAAGCCCTCTCTCAAACCTCCAGCCAGGCTTACCTTGCTGTTGCCCCCCAAGGAATCCTGAAGGAGGAATGTGAGTTTGCTATTTCGGTAGGGAATGTGAGCCTTGTTTTTGCTGCCCAGCGCGTTGATGACGTCTCCAAGGGCAGACAGGGATTTGTTGATGTTCTGAGCCTCCTTAAGGCGATCGCCTGTGGCATCGGTCTGTAACGTGGAGATGCAAGAACGACAGAGAAAAACGATATGTTGAGTCGATTACGGGGCACAGACGAGGTTTTGAATGCAGTTCAAGTCTGGCATCATGCCCGTTGTGTGCATCTCAAGCACGGTATTCTGTGCTTTCTGTGGTCTGTCCATGCAAACTACCTCCTACATGCTCCGTCGTCAACATCATTTTCATACCTTGGACAGCCTCTCTGAGCCCGCCAAATCGATTAAATGCAGCTTTGAAACCGTTGCCAGGGATTTATCGTGCAGATTCTCACCCCGCACCCGCAAAGAGACGATGCAATGGCTGCGACTAGAGTGCTCGTTCATATCGTGCGCGCCCACTGCCCGGCTTTGTTTCCCCGCTGTCATGAACTGCCAAACCTCATCTAAGGAATGAACCTCGACCAGCGTCAGTCCAGGCACGTCGTAGCTCCCGTTGTCCGACATCCGGACCTCCAATTTCGCCATCTCCGCCCCCCCGCCTTTGCCCTTGGCGGCCAAGAGGTCTCGGATGGTCTCGTTGTAGACCTCGAGCATGCTCAGGGAAAGCGTGTAGCACATGTCAGCTTGCCGGTCTTGGCGTAGGCGGAACATTTCTTCCAGAGCCCGGAAATTGACGCCGCGGTCCTCGGAAGGACCTTCCATAGTGTGGGTCTTGCCCGACCCCGTCTGGCCGTAAGCAAAGATGCAGGCCTAGAAGAGGGGGTAGGAGAGACAGTGTCGCCGGTCAGTGGGCAACGAGGTCGACACAGCTGTCGGGGGAATGCAAGAAGTTTGGGAGCGAACAGAGCCTTCCATGCACAACATACACCGCACAAATGCTTGAGCGACAGCGACACCGCGCGAGTTTCCCCGATCACACCCTCCCACATACCGAATACCCGTCCATCACGCTCGTGACAATAGGGGCAACGGCCTCAAAAACCTCCGCTTGGCTCGAGCCGGGGGCGAAGACACGGTCGAACTCGAACGCCATCTTGTTTCGTGAACCTTTGTCCTCCCGGGTGACGAGTAAGTCCTCAGGGGAGGGATACTCAGTTACCTCCTTCGCCCCGCCCTCCCCCGACGCCTTCTCTACCGCCAGCATAGGCCGTACTCGACACAAGACGCGGATATTACCCTGCAGCTCCAGCAGCTTGTTGTGCACTGCCTTGCGCTTTCGATTTTCCTGGGCGTACAGCTCCAAGGCTTGCTCTTTCTCCTGGTTCGCGACCTCCACCAGACGCTGGTAAGTCTGCTTGGCTTCCTCTCTCGCCTGCACGCGCGCTCCCTCCACCTCCCGCACCATGGCCCCTTCCATCTTCACCAACCGGTCCTGCAGCGCTGCCATTTCCGCTTTGCCTCCCTTGTAGGATGCTTCCAGCTTGGCCTGCAGCTCCGTTACCTCCTCCCGAAGAGCGGCCTCCGCCCGCTCCTCCTCGTCCCGCCGGGCCCTCAGGGCTGTGTAGTCACTGCTTACTTTCTCTCCTGCCTTCGTGACCTGCTCAAGGGACTGTTTCGCGCGCTCAAGCTCTTTACGCAATCGTTCGGCTTCCGCCTCGGCAACCTGGGCGCGCTCTAGCAACGCCGTGTCCGGAGGGTGGGCTGTGTGTGGGGCTGATGCTGCAGGAGAGGCGAGCAACTGCTTTATTTTTTCTTCTTTTGCCTTAATTTCCTTTTGCAGGGCATCCACTGTCGCCGTCATTGTCGCGGTACTGTCCACAGCGGAAGTTTCTGCATGGCTGTCCGCCTTGGCCGCGCCCCCGTCCTGGTGCTTGAGCCCCGCCTCTGCCTGAGAGTCTATCAAGTGGATGATGTTCCGTTCGTAGGCCTTCAGCTTCACCACAAGCTCGTCACGCTTGGTCTCCAAGTCTTCAATTGCGGATGCCTGCTGCCTTTCTTGCGCCTGCGACTCGGAAACCAAGGCCGTGTAGTCTCTCACCAGGCCCTCGATCGTCTCCCGGTCCTTCACGGTCCTCGCCCTGCCCTCTTCGGCCATCAGAATGTACTTTTCCATCTCCGACTGTTGAAGTTTGACACGATCGACCAAATCTCCCATACGTAGGTCAGAACGTTCAACTTGCAGGCGCATTCGAGCGACCTGGGCGGCGTAATCCGCCTTGCTTTCCACTAACTCGGCCACCCTCGACTCCCAGGATGTTACACTATCCAGCAACACCTCCACTTGTGCGCGCAACTGATCCGCACTCATGTTCGCGAATGCTGCCATCGGATTCCTTCCACCACTACCAGTGCCCACGCCAATTAAACTGCTGACGCTTGTGTCCGCGTTATCTACAACTGGGTCTGCGCCTTGGTCATCTCCATCTAGATCCTTTCCCGTCTCAGTCTTGTAAAGTTCACGGACCCGGCGCAATTTAGCTTCCTTTTCACCGATTACTTTTTGGTATTCCTTCGTTAGCTTGACCTGGTCCAGCTGAAATTGAATCAAGGCGGCCTTATATCCTTCCTCCGGCCCAATTTGGTTGTTTGCTTCGCCCCTGCACGAACCCTCGAGAAATCCATCATCAAGCTCTAAGAACTCGCTGGCCGTACCTTCAACTGTGTGATTAAGATTCTCAAGAAATTTTCCACCACGCTTTCGCATCGTACTCCACATTTGGGAGGCCATGTCCTTAATGTGGATTGGGTTCCTTGCCTGTATGTGTCAACGAAAACGGAAGGAGTGACGCCAGCGCGAGTGAGCGAAATTGCTACGTGATTAGACGTGCACGCGCAGTACAAGTGAAGAACAGCACGTTTCTCATTTCTGATTGTCGCATGAATCACATAGCAATTACAGAACAAGCAATCATTAAGGCGCTTGGAGCATTATAACTAAAAGTGTGAAGATGAGCTCACACCCGTGTATGCGTACATTTTTCAAAAAACCGTTACGACGACCCCCCCGTAGGGCCCGAGATGGAGCAGGAGGTCGCCACATTTTTCTTTGGGATCGCAAAGTCGCAGGAGACGTGCTGTTATGATATTTTACTTGTGAAATAGATTAAACATATTTTTTTGAATGAAAGCCTGACCCCCGACCGATAAATGGCTTGTTTGATCCCGCAAACGATCCTTTAAAATGGAAAACGATGACGTACAGAAGAAGCCGTATTCTAAATGGAGAAAAAGTTGCCTTGGGCTGATAAAATGAATAAAAGTTATCCAGGCGGAGGGTCAAGAGGCAAAAAAGCTATGACGTTCATTCACATGACTTTCATCTTTGACTGACCCTCTCATTCAACATTTTAAAGTAAGGTCCAGATCCATCTCGGTATCTGACGCGCGGTTCTTCAGTCCTCCTTCCATTTGAATAACTCATTTTGTCATCAATGCTATTTCAAACCATTGTCGCTGATGGAATAAAAAGCATATTTTCCAGCTGGAATCACACATTTATCACTCACATTTGGGTTGCTTACACGCTGAGTTTCTTAGAAGGCGTGAGAAATACACACACCTGTTCCACAAAGTCGAAGAAACTCTTGGCTCATGGGGTTCCTCCTTTCAGTCGAAAGGATGCTTGAGAGCAGCAGACTATCGTGTACATATCGCAGTTCCTCATTAGTTACTGTCACGTTCTTCACGTGTAGCTCAGGCCTCATATTTTTGATCTCACAATGCTGTGTGTACCTTGGTTCCTCCTCCCCCCCTAGCCCCATCCTGTTCAGCCTTCCGCAACTGGCTGGCTGCTTTTTCTGTCCCCGCCGATACCCTGGTTGACTCTTGCTCATCATTTGAGTTTTTGAACGGCTGGTGCTGGTGCTGTTGTTGTTGTTGTGGTGGTGGTGGCGGTGGTGGTTGTTGTTGTTGTTGTTGTTGTTGTTGTTGTTGTTGTTGTTGTTGTTGTTGTTGT
>Ga0102934_1000531_pt1 | contig 25762 bp, 29 predicted proteins | sample SalPonR2_A_D1_MG_FD_78175 | JGI IMG/M metagenome (GOLD analysis project Ga0102934, IMG submission 78175) | Salt pond soil microbial communities from South San Francisco under conditions of wetland restoration - Salt Pond MetaG R2_A_D1_MG | ecosystem: Environmental > Aquatic > Marine > Intertidal... | reverse complement strand
GACCCAGCGACCGATGCGTGCCAGCACAGGGATTCCAGTCTGGCCACTTTTCGTACCGACGGGGAGGTCCCCCCGGGCTTTTGGACGGTTATCCTATTTACATATCCTTCACTTCTAACCACTCCGCTCGATCTTTTGGTGGTTGGACAACCAGAACGTCACTCAATTTCCATCTCACTTTGCCTTCGATCACGATTTAAAATCCTTTTCCACTTTTGCCGTATAGCGTCACAGTCTTTAGCAAACACCATGTCAGCGGTCGTCGCAGCTCCTCCCGCAAGCACTGAAGATGTTGCCCTCGAAGTGAAAAAGGCGCCTAAGGTTAGTTTCCCCGGACACTCGGCGGGGTATTTGTGAGATCCCTTGATGCTGTCGCCCGATGTGCCCACATTCACTCCAATCTGTCCCACTCTCCTGTTGGACGTGTTCAGGTCCCTCTGGCGGCAAAGCTGGTGGTGGGCGCAGTGGCTGGTGTAGTCGGGACCACCTGCATATTTCCCATCGGTACGTCCTTGTCCATCGCAGAGCTGTAAGGGTCACTGTAATTGGCTTTGCATGCGTATCGAGTGTTTTGCGGATATTTTGACATTGCTTGAGTCCACATGCCGAGTCAGGTCAAGGCCAATCGTGCGGATGGAGGGAAGGCATGGGTGCTATCTGGTGTATGGGATCACTTCCGACAACTCGCGCCATTAACCCCGCTCATCTGCATCCCAACACTGCGCGCGCATCCACTGATTACAGACATGGTGAAGACTCGACTGCAGAGTGGGAACGCCCAGTACACGGGGCCCATTTCCGCAGCCTCCTCTATCCTCAAGAACGAGGGCGTCGCCGGCTTCTACAGGGGTGCGTTTGGGTGTCTACGTGCTTCTCTCCGTCGTCTTCACCCTCTCACGGGAGCGTCCTGAGCGCTCGTGTCTCCGTTCTCCTTCTCACCCTCCCCACCGCCACTAATGCAGGGCTGGGTCCTAACCTTGTGGGAGTGACGCCCGAGAAGGCGATCAAGTTGGCAGCCAACGACTTGATACGCGAGGCCTTGGAGTCGCCGGATGGCTCCTTGCCTCTTCACAAAGAGATGATAGCAGGGGCCGGTAAAGAGGGAGGGAGGGAGGGAGGGAGGGAGCGAGGGAGGGAGGGCACACGGCGTGGAAGGGGCTGGCTCGTAGTGTCTTGGCACGTTCCCTTTGGGTGCGCATTCTACTGGCATGAGTCTGCGTTGTTTTCAAACACGGTTGGGATAGAAACTCTAATGCCTTTCTACTGGTGTAATTTGAAGTGGGAGGAAATCCTGAACGAAGAAGTCTGATGCGTTTCCCCCTCCCCTCCCTCCCTTTCGCCCTCTCATGTCCTCCTCCTCGCTCCCTCACTCCCTCCTTCCCTCCTTCAGGTGCGGGTCTTTGCCAAGTGGTGGCCACCAACCCGATGGAAATCGTCAAAATCCGGATGCAAATGCAAGCACTGCTTCCCCCCGCGGAGCGACAGAGCACTATGGAGGTGGTGCGGGGGCTGGGGCTACGTGGGATGTACCAAGGCACTACGGCCACCCTGTCCCGAGACATTCCCTTCAGCTTGATCTTCTTTCCGCTCTATGCGAATCTGAAGAAGGCGTTTGCGGACCCCAAGACCAAGGAGAACTCTATCGCGTCCTTGCTGGGGGCGGGGGGGTTAGCAGGGGCCATGGGCTCCTGGGCGGCGACGCCGGCGGACGTGATCAAAACGCGACTCCAACTGGCGGGAGGGAAGGAGAAATACAAGGACATGCAGACCTGCTTTAGAATGGTGTTGAAAGAGGAAGGCGTGAGTGCTCTCTTCAAAGGGAGCGTGCCAAGGATGTGTGTGGTGGCCCCTCTGTTCGGGATTGCCCTCTTGTCCTTCGAGATGCAAAAAAATTACATGATCAAGAGCGGCATGTTGGACTAAGCGGTGGGAATAACGGCATGCATGAAGCCCCTTCTGGTCCTTGGGCCTTCCTCGTCTTCATCCCCTTGGCCGTCTTCTTGCGTCCCCCGGGGCCGCAGGGGGCGATTGGGGGGAAGGGGAGGGCATTTTTGTGTGGGGAGACCGAGGATGCGTCCCGCTCGAGCGCAGGTTGAACGGCTCCTTGGGTTTATTTTGTCTGGAATCCCCATCCCGCATGATTCGTGTGCTTTTTAAGGAGTTTTGTCGGTGGGGGGCATGCAAACGAGGAGAAACATCGATTCATGACAGTGGTCCTTTGCATAGAAAATGAAGGAGATTGGCTGATAAATTTTGATAGGTTTAGAATTGTAATTAGGACGACCATCACCACGTCGATAAGCACAGGAAACTAGTGGTGTGTGAAAGTGCATTGCGCACGTGCTAATGGCGGTGGACAGTTTATACTGAGCATTCCTGTAAGGCTCAATCACCTGGCCTGTGAGCCTCTTCGTCCCTCCGCCGGGGAGAAAAAGTAAGGAAACGAATTCATGCAAAGCAGTTGGCGTGACGAAGGGAGGGGACCGTGGGCGGGGACGAAATGGGGAGAGGAAAGAAGTCAAGTACACGTGAGATGAGTTCGTCGCTTAACATGCACATGTTTTCGAGGAGCTCCACATGTCGGTACCGGCTTTAAATTACCATGCAACCATTGCAACATTCATCATCTTTGAATTTGGCCTACATTTACCCATCTATATACAACCGGTGGCGTGAGACGCGTTGAGCACTTTTTATCGCTCGCGCAGGTAACCTCCCCCGCTTAGTTTCACCATGACAATACCCGGAGGTTCGAGTCCATGCGAGTTTTCACCTAGTACACTCGCTATATATTCAGGCATAACCTCGCACTCGCTTTGAAATCTAACGCCCGTCCTGACAGCAGGATTACGCACGGGGAGCCAGCGCCTGAGATAGACTCTATCGCTCGAAGTGGACGCTTCACGGCCTTCGGCGAGAGTTTCAGCTCCAGCACCATAACGCATCTCTTACATGGCTTATGTGTCGAAATCGCACGACGAGGCATTGGAAGAATTGGCCATACGACTGGCTAGGGTAGAGGCTAAGATCTTCGGTCCTGGAGACGATAATATCCTCCACATTCGTGCCTCGTCTTCTGAGGGAGGGAGCCCGGAAAGGCGAGCGTGCCCCATGGAGCTGTGGCAAAGGGTACTCAAAGCCTCCAAATGCGTCGAGGAATATGCCCGCAGAATGGGTGAAAAACCAGTTCTAAACGAGCTTGAAACGGAGCTTTTCAATGCGCCACACTCACTTTCCCGGAGTGCATTCCGAAGAAAGGGCTTCCCTCCTGCCTCGATAAATCAAGCAGCTGCGCCTCCTGACGGCCCCTCTGTTCCCCCTCCCTCCAGTAATGTGCTGGTGGGAATACCGGAAAAGACCACACTGGTCCTCGCTAAAGAAGAGGAGACGCGTCGAACGCTGGCGCTATTGTCAGAGATTGACGAGCTGAAAGCCTTTATCTCCGGACCTTTTTTAGAAGGGGGGGGGCACAGGGAGGAGGCAGCTTTGTACACGCAACTACAGCGCGTGGAGAGGGACTTCTGGGACGTGGAAGCCGTGGCTTTTGCCCTGACAAGGGAGATGGAGGAGGTCTTGACGGTGTACGACGAGGTTGTGGAGCGGCTTTCGGGCAAATGTGTAGAGTGGGAAGGAGTCCTAGCGGCTCGGTGGAAGGCGAGAAAGAGGGGATTCGGAGCCAGAAATAGAGAAAAAGACGGGGCCAAGGGCACCTTGTAAGCAATTTTTAAAAAATAAGTCACCGAGCAATCTCGTCGGCAGTGCGTCATGTCTTTACTATCAACAAAGAGCGGGCCTCTCCCCGCCCTCGTGCCTTCCCCTCCGCGGCTGAGACCTTGCCCCCGTCTCAGGACCTCCACTGGTAGCTCTTGAAAGCATGGCCTGGTCAAGCCACCTCACAAGAATACCTTGCGTTGAAGGTGCCGTCATCATGGAAGGCAGGATCCAGCCGCCCCCCCTCCCTCTCTCCCTCCCCCCCTCCCTCCAGTCCTCGAAGCTTCACGGGCATGCTGCATATGCATGGAAGAGAAAGCAGAAAACGACAGGTTCGGCACGTCCCTCATCCCCTCGGTCTCGCTCCCCGTGAACCTTCGAGGGATTACGATCCTCATCCCCCCTTGGCCCCCTGCTTCTTGGCCTCTTGCTCGATCTCTCCCCTACTTTTCCGTTTCTGGCCCGGGACAAAAGCACAAATGCCCCCCCCTCCCCCTCCCCCTTCCTGCACTGCCTTCCCTTGCCCAGACTCCGCAAAGTCCACATCGGATGGCACTTCTCTTCCCCTCCTCCTCCCTCCAACGGTTGCCTTTCCCCCCGATAAGCGCCGTCCTTCCCTTTCTTCCAACCGGTACTCCCACGCGTCCTGCAAAAGCCCCTCCAAATCCACATGCTCTCGGAATGCCTCCACCAGGACTTGGACCATCTCCATCCGCTTCGCCTTCTCTTCACCCGGCTTCTGCCCCGCCGCGTGCTCCGCTTCCATCTCTTCGCGCACTTTTCCCAAAGAGGCCACCTCGGGCAAAAACCCATACGCCTTGCTCTGGGACTGGAATTTCGCAAAATATCCGCCCACTGCCTCCCGACAAGCCGCCAAGGAATAAAAACCTTCCAGAGGCAGTCGGTTGAATACCGCGCCGAGCACCTTCACGCCCTGGTGCCGGAAATAAGTGGCGTGCAGGTTGAAAGAATCGACCGCATCGCCAACCCCCGACCGGCCCACCAACAGCACAGGGCAGGCCCCTAAGGCCCGCGCAATGTCCGCGTTGCTGATGCCGCAGATGGATCCCACCGCCGGGTAGCCTACGCCGTCCACCAGTACGATTTTTTTCCCTGTTCCCACGGAACGCACGCCCTCACAGGCCTCCCGGAGCAAGTCTGCGGAGGTGCCCGCATTCCCCTTCAAGAACTCTCGCGTAAAGCCCTTGTAAAAGACAACAGGGCCGATGCCACGGTTGGCGATCCCGACACTGTCGCACCAAGCCGTGACAAGCTGCGGCGCCTCGCATTGGGTGGCGGGTTTGATGTAGGCAAGGTCTCCCGGAGCAAAACCCAGGCGAAGGAGGGAGCCGAGAAGCGCCAGGCAGACGCTGGACTTGCCGACTTTGGAACGGTCGCCTGCGATAAAGAGATTGAGGGGTTCCCCGGGGGGGATGGCGTTCACCAGGTAGAAAGATCGGGGTGCCGTGGAGGCTGAAAGGAGCTGCGTGGAGGACAGTGAAGGGGTATCCCCTCTACTCACGTCGACGTATCCCACGTCCTCCTCCATGGTGGTTACAAAGGCGAGACACCGCTGGATCATCCAAGCCGCCCCCTTCCTCCCGTTTCCTCCGTTATTTCCCTGCCCGTAGTTGCCATCCGCCCGGATCCCATCGACCAATCGGCCGTCGCGGTAGAAGTTGAAGCAAGGCAGCATGCCCACATCGGCCTCGAATGCCAAGTCTTCGTGCAGCCCTACGTCCAAAAGCCCCAGGACTACCTCCTCAATCGCTGTCACTATCACATCCTGATTTCCTCCTTCCTCCTTTGACGTGATAGATGTGGGCACGGGAGCAGTTAACGCCGCAGCCGCCTGGTGAAGGACGAGTTCAACAAGAGCGGAAGAACCTCGAAGCCAATAAGCATGAAATCCCAGTATGGCCTTGGGTTTGGCCGACAAAAATTCCTTTAGCTCTTCACGAGAGCTCACAGGTAGGATTTCAATCATGATTTAGAGAGGTGAGGGCAGAAGAGATAATGGCAAGTGGAGGGCATCACTTCCTGTGAGTGTATGCAGTGCCGCGATTTTCCTGCTCTGCTACCCCCTGGCAGGCCAAAGGCGACCAGATGCGACTCAGGGTGTGTGTTTAGCGGAAAGGACACCTGTGTAATTAATGGAGTGACAGGAAGCCGCTGTGAAACCATGAAAAGGCACCTTGGCATCCCCCCAGGCCGCGCTGGAACAAGTGCATGGGGGTGGGGCGGGCGCTAGGACGTGCTGTGTGCGGTTTGAGTGCGTGCATCCAACGGCTGGCGAGGCGCAATGGAGGGCGAGGAGGCCGCCGCCCTTTGGTCCCTGATTATGGCATGAAAGTGGTGTTTGTTTGGGTGTATGCTGTAGGATTGTTGGCGGACGGGCACATTTTGTCGTGCGTCGGGAGTTGGTTGCTTTGAATGACAGAATGACGGACGATTTTGTGGTGAATTTTGCTTGAGAGTTACTGCTCACCACGTTTTCTTCAGTCGACCCTCTCCCCCTGTGTACTGTAAGTTTTCAATTACACTGACATCTCATTCACCTTATGCCCACTATCACCTGCTTTATAAAATTTATGGCATACAGTTTTGCAGTAGCATGGGGGCCTACAAATTTTTGGAAGAGCTTTGGCGCAAGAAGCAGGCAGACCTGCTTCGTTTCCTGCTGCGTGTGCGTGCTTGGGAGTACCGCCAACTGCCTAAAATCTACCGCATGAACCGCCCTACTCGGACAGACAAAGCCCACCGTCTGGGCTACAAGGCCAAGCAGGGTTTTGTCGTCTATCGTGTAGCTGTACGACGGGGTGGACGCAAACGCCCCAACCCCAAGGGGATTGTGTACGGAAAGCCCAAAAACCAGGGGATTAATCAGCTCAAGTGGGTCCGCAATTTGAAGAGTAAGGCAGAGGAGCGGGCAGGCCGCAAGTTAGGCGGACTTCGCGTGCTGAATTCGTACTGGGTAAATCAAGACGCCACGTACAAGTACTACGAGGTCATCCTGGTGGACCCGCAGCACAAGGCTATCCGCCGGGATGCTCGGGTGAATTGGATTGTCAACCCCACACACAAGCACCGTGAGCTCCGAGGCCTGACTTCTTCCGGCCGGTCTTCCCGAGGACTACGCAAACGTGGTCACCGCGCGCACAACATCATCGGTTCCTCCGCCTACGGGTCCTGGAAACGCCGCAATACTATCTCCCTCAAGAGGTACCGTTAAACCAAGGGGGGAAATCGAGGCGATGGTCAAACTGCTGGTATGCGTTGTGTGTTTTTTCTTTGGTGGTTGGCTGGTGGAGCGCTCTTCCTCGGAATGCGAGCCGCAGGAGGCGACGCGTCGGAAAACTTTCCTGCAATGTCGATGGGTGGTTGCCGCGTCGTCGATGGCAAATTGATGCTTGGTTCTGCCTTGTGTCGAAACGTACGAGGGAGAGACGGGAAACTACCAACCGCTGAAAGCGTGACGGAGAGGGATGCAAAAGTAAAAAGCGACGCGCGTGATCATGTTCTACATGCTTTTCAACAATTTCTTTGATGTTCTTGCATGATAAGGAGAAGCGCCAGGGAAGGCGCTAGGACCTGCATATCCACTCGGCAAGGGTAATTGGCACAATGGCAATGTCAGAAATCAAGGGGCATGGAGAGGATCAGGCCCGGTGGAGTGTCGCTGCGGATGAAGTATTTGGTTCTTTCGATCAGATGCCTCTGCCCCGTCCCCGCGGCCGTTTTCGTCTCAACCCTCCGACCACCTCCCTCCTGGGCCCATTTTAACAAAATAGCCCTTCCTCTTTTCCCACATCGCAGCCTCTGGGCTGGGTAATAACGTATTCACTTGGTTTCCTTCTTGTGATGGCCTGTCCTATCTCTCCCGACACCCACGCACGGCATTTATACACCGTACACCGGGTCCAAATTCGCAACATTACTTGCTTATGTATCCTTATCTATATTTCCTCCCGAAAATGCCCATTTTGGCGTCGAAGGTGGTCAAAACCTTCGATTGTACCACGTTGTATTTCCTCCTCCAGTCCGGGAGACTCTGCTCACATGCATGCATATTTTATTTAAAAGGCTGTTTGTAATTATCGCGCAGGCTCCGCGGTCTGCTGCGCCCACATCTGCGTAACACCAGCATCAAGGACACTTTTAGGGGCCCCGTCCTTACATGGAGCCGAGCTCAATGCGGCTGGAGGCATCCAGGTCATCCGCGGGCTTGACCACGTCGTCCTCCTCCTCGTCGTGGACCATGATCGATTCTTTGTGCTGGGACATGTCCAGGCCCAGTTTCTCGCTCTTCTCCCCCACGCGCAAGGGGTAGATCAGGTTTGTGATCTGGTAGCAGAGGAAGGACATGCCCATGATGTAAGGGATCAGGCAGACGAGCGCCACCAGGTGGTGCCAGAAGAGAGTGGCGTCGCCGTAGAACAACCCGTCCGCGCCGTCCGCATTCGCGCTGACTGTGGCAAAGCAGGAGGTCAAGACCATCCCCACCGTCCCTCCCAATCCGTGGCAAGGCCAGACGTCCAGGGTGTCGTCGATGTTCGCCTTTGTGTTGAAGTAATGGGCCACCACGTTGGAAATGAAAGCACCGATCATGCCCATGCAGGCCGCACCCCCCACGGTCACGAAGCCCGCCCCGGGGGTGATCACGACCAAGCCGACGACGGCGCCTACGCAGGCGCCCATGGCCGTCGATTTGCTGCCCCTGAGGTGGTCCACGAATACCCAGGTGAGCATGGCGGCGGCCGTGGCGGTATTGGTGGTCAGGAAGGCCTGGACGGCAACGGGATCGGCGGCAAGGGCGGACCCAGCATTGAAGCCGAACCAGCCAAACCAGAGAAGGGCGGTGCCGAGCATGACGAAGGGAATGTTGGCTGGTTGCATCTTACCCACGTTCTTGCGGGGTCCCAAAATGATGGATCCGACCAAGGCCGCATACCCGGAGGACATGTGCACGACCGTGCCGCCCGCAAAGTCCAGGATACCCGCCTTGGCGAGCAAGCCGTCAGGGTGCCAGGTCATGTGCGCCAGAGGGCAGTAGACGAAGAGGGAGAAGAGGACGATGAAGATGATGTAGGAAGTGAAGCGCACGCGCTCGGCAATGGCGCCCGAGATCAGGGCCGGGGTGATGATGGCGAACTTGAGCTGGAAGAGCGAGTAGAGCGCTAGGGGAATGGTGTTGGAGAAATTCGTGTCAGCAGCCGCGCCGACGTTGTTGTAGAAAGGGAAAGTGGCAGGGTTCCCCATGTAGCCCGAGAGCGAATCCCCGAAGGCGAGGGAGAAGCCCACCACCGTCCAGAGCATGGTGATCACGCCCATGGCCACGAAGGACATGAGGAGGGTGGAGATCACGTTCTTGGCGCGGACCATGCCGCCGTAGAAGAAGGCCAGTCCCGGGGTCATGAGAAGGACCAGGGCGGTGGCGGCCAGCATCCAGGCAATATCTCCGGGCAGAAGCTGGGGCTCTTCTTCGGTGGGCAAGGCTGCGTTGTAGTTGATGATGGATGGATCGTCCTCGGCCATAATGTAGGCGCCCCCCTTCTTCGCGTCAAAACAGGTCATGGCAATGGATAGCGCGATGAGGAGACTGAGCACCGAACCGGTGATGATGCGCCGTTTCACAATTTTGTCGGTGAAATCGATGCCCATGATTCTTTGAGGTGAAGGCTGATGATAGCCTTGTAATACACTAGATCTGTGATGGATGATGGGGTTCAGGATGAAGTTGAAAGCGTCGAGCGCGTTATACATGCCCGTCACTTTGGTACCGACAATATTTACATAGCCTTGTCTAATGCAAGGCAAAGGCTTCCACACTTGCGAGCGCAGTGCGCCTGGATTGTCATCCTGTGAGGCTCACACGCACAAATCTTAAAAAGATAGGCGGGGATAACGGGGGATGTCGCGAAACATCCATGGCATGACATGGCCAGTCCTACTGAGGTCCACTGCAGGAGCGTAGGACAGCACTTCACGCGCGACACGTTGAGTATCACTTTTACACTCTACATGCATCATGGAGCTCCTTTTCTATGAAGAGGCACATTTTTGAAGGGATCGGGAGGTAGGAGTGGTGAAGAAATGCTGCTTTACAGCATATGATACGGCCGCCTCGTAAATACCTTGCTACTAAACACGCAAGGAACGCGGGCAACTATGTTAGCGGGTGGGCACATTTCTCAGAGTCACATAGGAACTCCGAGGGTGAAAAGAGGCTTCAATTGGGGCCGTATAGTGTACGTTTTCAAGCCTTTGGTCGCGTGATCAAGCCTGAACAATCGAACAAAGCCCGCATACTTCCCAGCATCAGACATACAATCAGCGCCTGTCCAACTGCGCATGCGCCCCGGGAAGCCCCAGAAATGTGCGCTGATGGTCCATACCACGCGAGTGGACCGCAAAAAATGACAAGTGAGAAAGTATACCAAGATTTTGTAAATGAAGAAACCACAAATTACCGTCCATGGAAGCGCTTTAGGTGGTGTTGGTAATCCCCGCGGTCCCCGCCAGAGGTCAACGAGCAGCACCGCAACGGCCCGGCCTCGACTCTTCTCTATATTTCTTATCGGTCTGGGCTCGAAAAAAGGACACCGGGACGCACCAAGCACGTCCCCACGCCGGCGACGCGACGGAAGCCTCCACACACATGTAAAGCGATGTCTTGATGCGGAAGCCTCCACGTGTGGATGCGTTGGTGCTGTGTATATTTGTTGGTCGGTAAAATTAAGACGATATCCTGAGTATCTTCAGTTTGAAGGATTTGCGGCTGGGGCAAGTCCATCCGCGGTAATGCCGCCAATGATCCTGGAAGGGCTCCATAGTCACTCTCGGGTCAAGATATTCAAGGCCCTTTTGGGCGCGAGCAGGAAACATGATGGGATACGCAACATCATAATCACTCGCTAGTCATGTCTTTGTTTGTATAGGCATGTGGGTTCATGGTTCTAAGCCTTAGCTATATTTTAACCTCACGATTTGTGCCTTTTGGCGCGAAAGCCTGCGTCCGCCGGCTCTGTCCTCCTGTCGGAGCGCGGTCGCTTTTTTTGGGGGTATGACTTCGCGATGAGTACGTCACACCACGGCACCATTTTTCAATGGCAGCCCATATGTTCTTGCATGAGAAAATTCTTAATTGGCGCTACCACCGCGTGTGGCTCTCGTGATGTCATATTCAAACTTTCCTACTTCTTTACAGATGACTCCCAGTGTCCCAGAGACTGATGGGAACATCCTAACAACTCTGCTTATAGGACTTGGCCGAGGAGACGACGATGGTGTAGAGGAGGAGAATGAAGATAACAGTTCCAAGCCAGGCGACATAGAGACAGCTCCCGCTGTGACTTTCAACATCGAATCCTACCGCACACGAGCATCCCAGTACTTTGCGCAGCCCTTACTTCTCACAGGTTCAGAGCCAACCATTGCAAAATGGCCAAAAATTATACAAGGGGAGGAGCAAACAAGAAATATTGTAGCCGTTGCCCTTGAGTCGTGTCGCATATGTCATGTGACTCTGCCATCTCTCGTCAACGAGGGGTCGGGTCACGAAAAAGCGCGACTGGCGGTTTTGCACGAAAATGACGTCAAGGTACGTGCCATACCTTGCGGGGGAAAGGGAAAGATCGCCATGTTTCTACGCTTTTCTTTCACTGTCAGCAATGATCAATTTAAAATGCGTGTCTGCTCTCACATAATGCGGCGACGCTTGAGATGTAGGGCTGTAATTTTTGACATATTCTGTCCCACTTGCAGAGAAATGACTCACGTCAGTAATAAGCCTCGAGAGTGACGAATTCGTTACGCTCATCCTGTGTTCGACGCAATTTCAATTCTGAGCATCTCTTAAGGCGAAGCACTATCACTCGATACTGTGCAGGTCAAGGATGTCACAGGCCCTGGTAGCATCGACGCGGTCCTCGACCAGGCATGTACGAGCAAACGCCATGCAACCCTTGATACTTCCTCTTTGTGGTACGCTTACGGAGGCTTGGACATGAGCGGTATCCGCTGCCAAGCCAAAGCCGGGGCTGGCTTGTCAGCTGATGTGTCAGGTGCAATGAACGGAACTCCTTTTGAGGCCGCTTTCCCCCCGCCTGCATGTCTCGGGCCACCCAAGGACCCGTGTGAATCCCCAAACCAGGGATTTGGCGAGGAAGGCTCGGAGCACCTCGTCGTTGCAGCCAACGTGTGGGTGGGGAGGAATCTAACAAGCCGGCTTCACGTCGACGCCCTCGACAACCTCTTCTGCGTCAGCCAAGGGAGCAAAATCGTCCACCTCTATAGTCCCTGGCAGCTGGCCGAACTTGATCCTGAGCCTCCTTCGAAAGGCTTGCCCATAGAGTCGCGGTGGAAGTCCAGACTTTTCCATGGCCCCGCCGAGTGGCCGGTGGGATTACAGGCTACTGCTGTCGCCCACGTCCGGACTGGGGAGTGTCTTTTTATCCCTGCGGGTTGGTTTCACGAAGTCTTCACGATATCTTCCAAATTCTCGTTAGCTATTAGTTTCTGGTGTAAAAGTCCTACCCCGGAGACTGCAGCCAGAGTTCGTTTGCGGCCTTCCCTTCTGGCCTTGGCAGGGGCCGCAAGAAATGGCAACGAAACGAGAGCAAGAGGAGGCAATGGAGATTTTTACGCTTTCTTGGCAGACCAGCAGCAACGCAAGCGAGTCAAGGGTCAGGGAAAATGTATTGCATGATAAATGAGGTTAAGTTTTTCAGATAATACGAAATATAGGAGCGAATTGGAAAAGAACAGAATTTATGTCCAAACCCGCTTACTCACGTTGAAGCCGAAAGCAAATTTACCACGCCGCATGGCTCGCCTTTGAACACAAGTGTCTCGTGACATACACATCGGGCTCAGCGAATCGAGCCTGCACGTCCCTTTTCCACTCATTATTGTGAACGACACAAGTGACTAAAGCCAAACTTGCGGACGGCCCATATGTGCCCTGCGGAGTGCTCTGTCGGCCTCCTGCTCCCTCCCCTCCTGGCTGCAATCTTCCACTTGAAGGACCGTCCTTGCACTCACCCGCATTTAACCCCACAGAGGTGCCTACCATACACTGATTCGGTGGTTGTACGTGTGTATTAATCAAGATATTGTCATTTCACCGCCTGGCGCGCAAGATTCCAGGCGTCCTGGTGACCACGGAGTGACATGTCATCAAATGGGTACCTTCGGGCCTACCACCTCCTGATCGCCCTCCTGATATCAGCCAACGCTTTTTTAATTACGCCTCCACGCCTCTCCAAGACCACCATCGGCCTCCAATCCTTCGTGACAGCAAACTATGGAGTGAGGAGAGGTGAGTTAAGGGTTTTGTATCGTTAAAGTGTGAAGAAAAGACAGATTTGAGTGTGGAGGAGAAGGGATCGGCCCACGGATGTTTTGTCTCTGACTGGGACAATATGGGACGAAGTGGCAAGAAATGCCACTCTTCCTATATATCTGGAACGTACGCATGTATTCAAACATCATGGACCATCCTGGAAAAGACGTGCGACCTGACTTGATAGTCTCTCATGTGCTGGTCTCCGCTTGTTTTCTTATGAGAAAGACGCCCTGCGACGGACTACACATCCTGCCCTTGTCGAACCCCTTGACATTTATGAAAGACGATGAAATGCGAGCGTATTCCCTTTTATTTGGCGCCCTTAACCTGCACGGGTCACGCGTCAGGCCCCACTTTACCGACGCAGCGGGTACCTCTGGCCTCAACCCCGCACGGTCATAGTAGCCCAGATTCATCTTAGTTCCCTCTCTCTTGCCCTTCTTCCCCTTTTCATACAGCAATCTCTCTCCGAGGGGGGCTACAATCTGTTTCGATGAAGGCACCGGCTGCCGTTGCTTCGTCCACCTACGACTACATCATAGTCGGTGGCGGCATCGGCGGTTGTGTTCTCGCCAACCGACTGACAGAAAGCGGGCGTTTCAAGGTCCTTCTCCTGGAGGCCGGAAAATCAGCAGAGCGAAACCCGTACGTGAACATCCCCGCGGGCGTGGTCCGCCTCTTTAAATCGGCCTTGGATTGGCAGTTTGAGAGCGCCCCCGAAAGACACCTGGACGGGAAGGAGGTGTACTTGGTCAGGGGGAAGGCCATGGGAGGCTCCAGTGCGGTGAATGTGATGCTCGTACACCGCGGCTCGGCCTCCGACTACGCGAAGTGGGAGGCGGAGGGAGCTCAGGGATGGGGCCCGGAGGAAGCCTTACGCTACTTCAAGAAAATGGAAGACAACTTGGTGGGCGGGGAAGGGCGGTGGCACGGCCAGGGGGGCATGTACCCGGTGGACGACGTCAAGTACCAAAACCCTTTGTCCAAGCGCTTTTTACAGGCGTGCGAGGAGTACGGGTGGCGGGCGAACCCGGATTTTAACGACTGGTCCCATCCCCAGGACGGATACGGGAGCTTCAAAGTGGCGCAGAAGCACGGCAAACGGGTGACGGCCGCCTCCGGGTACTTGAACAAGGCCGTTCGACGTCGACCAAACCTAGACATTCTGTCAGAGGCCCTTGTGACCCGGGTTTTGCTTGAGGGAGAGGGGGATGTGAAGGCGGTCGGGGTGGAGTTCACGGGCAAAGATGGGAAGACGCACCAGGTTCGCACGGGGAAGGCGGGAGAAGTTCTCTTGGCGGGCGGCGCGGTCAACAGCCCCCAACTCCTGATGCTGAGTGGGATCGGACCCGAGGCAGACCTCCAGGCAGTAGGCATCGCGACCAAAGTAAACCGTCCGGGCGTGGGGGAGAACTTGCAAGACCATCCCGCCGTCACTATTGCGCACAACATCACGCGCCCTATCTCGCTCTGCGACGACCTCTTCCTTTTCCACACACCTGTCCCTAAGCCCCACCAGGTGCTCCGGTGGACCTTGACCGGATCGGGCCCGCTGACCACCCCAGGCTGCGACCACGGCGCGTTCCTGAAGACCCGAGAAGACCTCCAGGAACCCAACGTACAGTTTCGTTTCATAGCCGGGCGGGGTTCGGACCCTGACGGCGTGCGCTCCTACATCATGGGAGGCTCAGCACGTCCCCTGTCGGGATTGACGCTTCAAGTCGTCAACATCCGCCCCAAAAGCAAAGGGAAGCTGACCTTGGCGAGCAAGGACCCGTTGAAAAAGCCCCGGATCGAAGTCCGGTACCTGTCCGCGGCCGAAGACTTGCAGGCCCTTCGCACGGGCATGAGGATTGGCCGGGATCTGATCAAGCAACGGGCTTTTGCGGATATCTTGGACGAGGAAGTGTTCCCGGGGCCCGCCGCTCAGACGGACGAGGAACTGGACGCCTACATCCGGGATAGCTTGCACACGGCCAACGCCCTGGTAGGCACCTGCAAGATGGGGAGTGTGGAGGATCGGAACGCAGTGGTGGACCCGGAGTGCCGGGTCATCGGCGTGGGAGGCCTGCGGGTGGTGGATGCAAGCGTGATGCCCGTTATCCCCGGAGGGCAAACGGGAAGTGGCACGACCATGCTGGCCGAAAAAGCGGCCGACCTGGTCAGGGCCCACGCTGGGGATTTGGTGGAGATGGGAGTGCAAGATGAGGAGAGGAAGGGAGGATGGTTTAACGGCCTGTTAGGGCGCAAACAGAAGGCGGCGACGTGAGGGGGAGAAAGCGATCGTAGGGGTGTTGAGAGGGGTTGGACGGTCGACTGGAGAGAAAAGGAGCGAGGCGAACGTGGTAAAAGCGAACGATTTGTTTCTGAGGTGATTAGGCATATGGGTCGGGTTTTCGTACAAGTTTCGAGGGCAAGGCGTGCGCAAACGTGCATGAGGGTAGGGTGGGGGAGTCTTGTGTGCCGGACCTGAAGGAATGACGTGGTGGCACACACAAGTGAGGGGTAAACGACAACAATGTTGTCGTTGATTTTTGTTTGTGATATCGACAAACGGAATCATTTGTTTTAAGGAAGGGTCTCGATAGGGAACGGCAGTTGGAGTGTGCCATGCGCAAGGAATTGACGATTGCGCTTTTTTACGCAATGCTTTTTACAATGAGACATAGTGGATTTCTTTCGACGACTGGTCGCGTTGAAATCGAGCCCCGATTTCCTAATTTGCTTTGTTTATTAACACATAGTTTTCATGATTTTGCTCCCTAATACACAAAATGACATCCAAAAGAGAGTTTTTGTGCTACGTGCTCGGCGGGCGACTGCTAGCAAGAGAGCGAACATGAAAAAGCAGTCCAGGAAAGGGAAAAACGAGACGGAAAGAAGTTAAAAGATAAGTTTAGAACATGAATCTCATGCTCAAAGTATTGAATTTACTCCCTCAAACACCGACTTGCTTGTTTTAGGTCACTAGAAAAGTTTGCATGTTTTTTTTAGCGGCCTTGCAACTCTCCGCAGGTCCAAACCCGTTGACCTCCTCCCTCGTGTCCCTTCCCCAGCCACTCATTACGTGGTTTCCATGCCTGCAATGCCGTCTCCTGCGAAGGACAACGTGCCGTACGTCTCCTACACCATCGTTGCTTCTTATGAATGCGAGCACCGCCCAAATGTGGGCGTGGAGCGCGTCCGACTCGCATGTTCTATTGGAATTTGAAGCACAGCCTCGGCTGCAAAGACAAGCCGAGCGAGAGCAGCCAGCAAGGCCGAACACCGGGCTAGATCTATGACCTGCTCAAAACGAACACTTTCCTCAGGTCGCGCTTTCCCCACATCATGAGGTGTTTCCCGTTTCCTTCATGGAAATGGTGGATCTTTCTGCCTGGATGTGCATGGCCGGTGCAAGGGTTCTTGCCAATCGCGTGGATTGTGTGCCCCACGAGATCACCTTTTGGCCTGGTGCTGGCCTCCTGCTCTGATGAGGTAGCATTTTGCCATCTTCTCACACATCCTCAATTTCTCTTCCTTCATAATCAGGTACTCTGTGGCCTAGGCCTCATATAAGGACCTTGGATACTTGACAGGGTCCTGTCGCGCCCACCCTTGTACATCTCCATCCTCCTTGTGCCTGTTTCCAGAAAAACCTTTCATGAAGCTAAGCCCTGCTTTGGCGGTCGTTGGCTTTTGCTTTAATTCTATCAATGTCCAAGGTTTCCTACTCAGCAACCTTGCCGGTCGGAGCCTGAAGCATCCGGTCCCACAAAAGGGCTTGTATAGTCGCATTGAGTACGATGCACGGGAGCCACGTCTCGATGAATTCGGCCTCCCTCTTGATCCGGCGGATTTGATGGAAAAACCCCGAGTGCCCCTGAAGGTAGGGTGCATGTGCAGGGAAATAATGTTTGAATCTGTCGAAGGTGTGTGTGCAAGGCTGAGGGTGCGAAAATGAGAGGAGGGTCTAGCACGCGAAGGGGTAAGCCTCCCACAAGGGGAAGGCGAGGCTTGCTCAGGGCGTGGGACCCCGTCTTATGACAAGATGCTTGCTTCGTGCTTCCACTCCTTTTCTTAGTATGCCTCCGTGTTACTTCTTACGTATCCAGGACCGAGTTTATCACATCATTGACATGACAAACGACTGGGTCGATGCTGTGAGCCGCGGACGGCGAGAGGAGGAGACGCGTCGCATCATCCAACGACGTCGTGCCGCTGCCAAGTGAGTTGTGTGGAAAATAGGTGCAAATTTGATGAAGAAGTGGGCCTGAAATGCGTTTCAGGCGAAGCATGCGAAGCTGCGGTCTCGATCGGTGCACAGATCTCGTCAACCGCTCACCTCACTTGAGAGCCTCCCCACTTTTTCCCTGCCCTTCCCCCTACAATAGGGCCATGGCAATCAAGGACAAGGTCTTGATTTCTCTTGACTACGTCTTCCATCCAGTTAAGGCCTGGAGGACCTTCGTGGCGGACCCCTTGGAAGCACGGCATCAGCGCCTGCTGCGTCAGCAGGCAGAAAAGCGAGCGAGACTAGAACGGTATCTGCAACGCTATAACACGGTCAAGAATCGCTTCCATGATACTCTGGATCTTTTGGAGTCGACGACCCGGACATCGGTGAAAGTGGCCAAGTCCGTGAGTTCCGCAGTGGTGGGGGCGCCTGGGACGGTGACGCGGACCGTGAAGGAGGTGAAAAGCCAGGCACAGGGCACAGCGGAGGCAGTGGCGAAGGTGTCTTCCTCCGTCTCCTCGGTGGTGTCCAAGATCACGTCGGTGATCAGGAAGGAAGACGGGGCTCTGGCGGGGGCCAAGGGGAAAAAGGACCCGAGATCAGAAGACGAAGGAAAAGCCGATCCAGTCAAGGTCCGGGAGATCTGGGAAACGAAAGAGCAGACCGCGATTCGCACCATCTGGGAAGCGGATGAGCTTGTCACGCCGGTAACACCGCCAGCCACGGCCATGGCGTCGACGGTTTCGGTGTCAGAGCCTCAGGACGAGAACGAAGCTGCCATCTCTCAGGGAGCGGCGCCTTCCCCCAGCACCTCATCACCGTCCTCCCCCGAGCCCGTCACACGCCTCTCTTTCCGGGCACGTGTGGAGGCGGACGAGAAGGAACGCTTTGGGTCCCGAAGATTGAAGATATCGGGGAATGTCCCGCCGACCGCTTCTCCCACTCGGGGGGCTTCTTCTCTCCCTTTGGACACGCTTTCCTCCTCCGCCACCCAAACCTTTGAGCGTTCCAAAGTGGGACCGCGTTAGCTAGATGGTAAGTTGTCGGAATCAGGATAATGTAGAGAAGACGAGTGAGCCATACGAACAAGTAGGGCGAGATGCATTGGAAAATGTGTACATAACGGGTGGAAAGGGATATGTGAGGAATGTTTTGTGCGCATTAGTTTTCCAACGTATGCGGTCTCTATCGTCCGCCCACCCATGCACGTGCATAATTTTAAAGTGATCTGTTGTGTTCTAGCGGTCCGACATGCAAGAAGGAAGAAGGAGTGAAAGTCATGGAGAGAATTAGATGTATTGAGGAGGTAGGACACTTTGTGAGATGAGGATGAGCACGGCTTTATCTACACATTTAATTTATTTACTGCTGAAAACGGTAAAAATGTTGCAAGATCTTCCCCAGCTACGGAGAAAGGGCAAAACAAACTAGACGTGATCTTTCTTGTGTGAAGCACCATGTATTTGTCTTTTGTTGAGCTTCATTTTCAAGGTCTGCACTCTTACCAGAAATATGTGACTCGCTACGTTTCAACTTGTCATTCTAAGTGAAATGAGAAATTCAATCCCTGCAGGTCAAAACTTCTCAATTGCACGAAAATTGAGGTCTAGCGTGAAGCTTTAAAAGCTCGCACAAAATAGATGAAATTCCACGAAGTGGCGCAATTAGTCCCCCTGTGCATTAGTATGGGTTGGGTTTTTAAAACAGATGTCACCACTTGTTTAAATATCTTCTCACGCGACGAAAGAAATTGTTTACTGTCTACCTCCAGAATGTCTGGTACTCGACAAAGCGATGTAACCTCCCGACCCCCCCGCCACCCAAAAGCAATGCCCCGACAGTATCCTTCCTATTCCTTCCCTCCCTTGAACTTAAGTACCATCTCCCGAATTCATCAGTCACGTAAAATGCGTAAAATCTCATATTTCCACAGGCTTTCCATGGCAGACTACAAAAAAGTTCGACACAGACAGCGGCCTCGGCCGGTGGAGCGGCCCAAGCCCGATGGGAATTTCTGGAGCAAATTTATCAAACCCACCGATCTGTCATTCCCAGGGGCAGTGTATGCTGTGGATTTTAATCCCCTATCTCCATATGATGCTCTTGTTACAGCCTCTGCACGCTTGTCCCTAGTCTCGCTAAGTCGGGGGTCCCCGAAGGTCAGCAAAACATTCTCCCGCTTCAATGGTCTGGCTTATTCGGGCGTGTTCCGGCCCACGGATGGAAAATTGATCGCATGTGGAGACGATAATGGTGTCGTCACTGTATTCGATATGGCGACCAAGGCGTCTTTGCGTCAGTTTACGACAGCTGCAACCCATCGAGGCACCACGGGCGCGGCCGCCCGTATTGTGCGCTGGCGCAAGGATGGATTAGCCCTGTTTTCGGGCTCGGATGATAAATGCGTGCGTTATTGGGATTTGGGCACAGCACAACTGCTGACAACGATCCCTCAAGCACACAAAGACTATGTCCGATGCGGCGCCATCAATCCGGCCGCTGCCTCTGAATTGTTCGTTTCAGGATCCTACGACCACACTTTAAAAGTGTGGGATATGCGGGGCAGGGGCGGTGGTGGTGGTGGAAGCAATCGGCCGGTCTCTAGATTCAACCACGGTTGTCCAGTGGAAGCTTGCCTAGCCCTGCCCGGGGGATCCCTGCTCGTGTCTGCCGGCGGGGAGACGATCAAAGTCTGGGATTTGCTCGGCGGGGGCGGGGGGGCACACGGCGGCTTGCTGCATGCGTTTTCCAACCACGCCAAGACCATCACGAGCCTCACCACCGATCGAGAAGGAAGCCGCCTCCTCTCTGCCTCCCTGGATGGCCACGTGAAAGTCTACGATCTGCAAACTTATGACGTGCTCCACTCGTTCCGGGCGGCCGGCCCCCTCCTCAGCGTGGGGCTTGCCCCCGACAACGGCAAGCTGGTTATGGGCCAGGCGGACGGAACCTTCTCCGTTCGCACACGTCGCTCCGCCCTGACGTCCACGTCCGCCGCCCCCATTTCATCCTCCTCCGGGCTGCCCTCGTCGGAGCTGCCCCGTACCCCGTTGCTCTTTGGGGGAACCGCCCGCCACTTTCACCGGGGGAAAAACGCGGTGGCGGGCGCGGGAGACTTTCAAGTGGAGCTGGCAAAGCGGCAACGGCTTGCGCCGTACGACATCTCCCTGAAGGGTTTCCGGTACCATGAAGCTCTTGACAAGGCGCTGGCCAGCCGCAATCCCCGCACGATCGTCGCCGTTCTGGACGAGCTCATCATGCGGAGGGGCCTGCGGGTGGCTCTGACAGGGCGAGACGAAGCAGGCATGGAGCCTCTCCTCGCTTTCTTGGCGCGCTATTTAAACCATCCAGATTACGCGTCCTCACTGAGCGATGTCTGCCACATGGTGTTGGATATCTATGCCCCCATGCTGGGGCAGTCCCCGGTCCTGGACGAGCTGATCGGACGGGTGGCGCGGGGGGTGAAAGCCGAGGTGGCGGTGCAGAGGGAGATGCTGGGTCTGGTCGGGGCGATGGATATGCTGATTGCCACGCAGCTCGAGGCAAGCGTGGGAGACGGGGGCCGGGACGGGGGATGGCCGGGAGGAAATGAGGAGGAGTTGACCAGCCCGGGGCGCGCGGGGGAGGATTGAGAAGGGGTCGGTGGGAGCCTCTCGAGGACAGGTGAGAGACTAGGGGAAGCAGAGAGGGACGTTATGGAGTCCTGAGAGCCTCACAAAGATAGTAGATTTGGAGTTTGACAAAGAAACAACATGTATGACGACTTGAGATTCTAGAGCCACCCGGAGGAGTGTTGCTTTGGCTTGCCTTTGCCCACAGGAGTCGGGCAAGGGACACAAGCCGTCCCACCCCCTGACATACCAGGGTCTCTTCCTATCCCACCTAGACATGCCCAAATCCATGGCCAAACCCTCCTATCCGTCCAGCTGCTCGGCGATTGCCTCAGTCCACCCGCCCCTCTGCCCGTCTCGCTCCCATCCCCCCCTGGCTCTCCTCCTGAAGCACCCCGCATGGATTCTTCTCTGACATCTTCGACACTATACAGATCCTCCGTACATTCCCATGGCTCGCCCGTGCCTCATTCCCCCTCGTCTTCCCTGCGTTCAATCACTCGGTCGTTCTCACTCCCTCCGACACCCTCCCCCTCCCCATGACCCCTCCCCTTTACCTGGTATGGACAAGGCACTCTGCTCTACTCTCAAACATCCCCCCTCTGCACACTTCTAGGTGCAAGCTCCCGCCTGAAGCGGATGCACGCGTCTTCGTCCCACCACACGGGCGGCAGGTCGCCCCCATCCACTCCATAATGTCCACCCCCGTCAGTGAAAGACATTGTCTCCCTGCAAACACGCCTGGCTCGCTCTTGCCGCTCTGCACAATCCTTTTCGACACACCCCGTTTATCTACATGCTCGATATCCCCTTTCCCCTTCTCACATGAACCACTTGCTCGCCAGTGGCTCGAAATTCTTGCCGAAGGCGTACAGAAAGAACATGACGAAGCCCGCCGAAAGGGCCCCCTTGATATATTCCTCGCCCAGCTCCCGCGAGAGGAGGAAGTTGTAGGAAGGCAAGGAGATAACGGCGGTCAGGAGGACGGAGGCCAGGAGGGACAAGGCGGCGACCACCACCACGTCCAAGGCGAGTTCGAAGAGATGGGCGAGGCCACGCACCAAGGGGTTCCGCGCGTGGGAGGGAAGCGACTCCCGGAGGGCCACCACCAACGGGGGCACGAAGGCCAGCCCCGCGAGTAGGGAGGCGAATCGGATGAGCGTCTGGGATACCAAGCCTGTGGTCTGGTAGTCGTTCACGACCAAGGCGGTGCCGAGCACTTGGAACAAGAGGAGGGCCAAGAGCTTGAGGGCAAAGCCGACAAAATCCACCAAACCGTTTCCGTACGAAAGCGGGCCCCGACGATGGTGGGAGCGCGCCTCTGCTTCTCGGAGGAGCGCCGTGTCAAACGATTGGGTCCTACCCAGGACAAATAGGGCGGGCCCCGTCTCCTCCTCCACGCCCGCCGTGTTCAGAGGGGACGAAACCTTCCCGGAGCCGGTCGCCTTGCCGCCCTGATGGTGCTCGTGCAAATGATGCAGGTCTTGTCCGGCCGCGCACTCTTCTTCTTCGTCGTCCCCAAGTGGCCCTGCCCCGGTGGGAGCATGCCGAAAGAGCCCCCGTTCCACACGCAAAGCTGCCACATTGCACCCTCCTTCGTTTCCTTGGGCCTTGTTTTGCTTCCGACCCACCTTTCCCCTCCCACCGGGCGGGTTTTGCTTTTTGTGTGCCTGTCGCGCGTCCCATTTCTGCCGCACTTTGTCTACCACCTGGCCGACTCCACCCGCCACTTTCCCTCCAAGCTCCTTCAAACCCACCAAACTCTCCTTGGGCTGTCGGAAGGATAAGACGGGAGAACTGTGCGTGGCCCGAGTGGCCGTTACGCCGAAGTAGCACGGTGGACACGGGTAGCCCGCATTGGCCCCGTTTCCCACATTGGATGCTGCACACCCACCGGCACCGTGTCGGCGGGCATTCATCGGTAGAGTGCAAGGACCATTACCATGAACCCAGCCTAGGCTAAGCGCGACAATGACTCCAAGTAACAAGTTGCATGAAAAGCGACGAGATGTGGTGATGTACGGCATGATTCCAAGAAGTGACAGCGTGGCGAGTACTGATGTTTTGAAAGGGTTGCAGTTGTTCTGAATGCGAGGAAAGTGCGCCGGAGAGGTTTCCCGTCCTGGGATGAAAACTTCTCTTTTTCCAAGGCGATGGAAAAAAGTGGTCGCAAGCACACCTGCACACACAGTCGGTACGGGGATGCAGGCAGTGAATTAGCCACGGAGTGCACAGAAAAAGAGACCGCCGTTTCCGCAAGCAGCGGGCAAGGTAGCAAGCTCGTGCTTCTGCTTCGATTCCACGCAAGTTGTGATATCGTCTATTAAAAAAATACGCCTCAGGCACCACATCCGCAATCGTGTGCAAACCAATCCCGCCGCCAGGGGACTGATAGCTTTTCCACACGACTCTTTGCTTTGCCTAGTGTGCTGCGTGCAGTCGGAGTGATTACGCCTCATTTCTGCCATGTTTTGTCCAACTAACAAGGCTGGAGCATATCACGTACGTGTCTTTGTTCCACTCGCCAATTGCTTCAAGTAACGTGCGCGGACGGGAATCGACCTCTTTGCCTGTCTTCTTCCCCTTAGGGCGCCCTCATGACATCTCGCTAGAAATTCGTGTGGGCGGGACTGCCTGCTGTGATTTTGGACATGAAGTTCCGTCGCCCACGTGCTTTGGCCTCGTCTAGGCATTGGTTGGGCGTCAGCGAGCCCCTACATATCCTCAGGTGTTACAATGCACAGGGGCATCCGTAATATCCTTTGTTCTAACTAATTTACCAGCAGGCTCCCGAGTTTGGTCAAGTGGCAGAAATTTGGAAATATGCTGAGCGCTCAAAAGCATTTACTCATCGCCATCAACCTCGCTACATGTTTTTTTTTCGCCTACAATGCGCCTACGGCGGATACTGTTTCAAGGACATTGGTTTTAATAATAGGGTTGAAGTACTCACAAAAAGCGTGGGACAATATAGCCAGATGTGTAATGGATAGTTCATAAGGCCTGGCAAACACAGCAGTCGTGTGAATGCCTCGTTTTACTCAATTCTTGTGCACTCACTAGCGCTTTAATACATGCCACGTAGGATAGAAATCTTGATCACGCCCGACTCTCCTACAAACCGTCATGAACACTTATCATCGCTCTGTCGCTGATGTGCCTGCAGCGGCCACATCTTGCCATCCTCCGATCTTCGCTTCGGGCATTAACTTGCCAAGTCCCGCATCTGCCGGCACCACTAGTACTACATCCACGGGAATGAATACAGAGGTCCACAAAAAAGACGCAAGGCAGCATGGAGAGCAACAAGCTAAGGTTGTTCGTTATAGCTGCGACACGGAAGAGAAATTTGCCGAGGATGGGGATGAGAGCAACCATACCCAAAAAAAAGAGACGGGGCCCGGGGGGAAAATTAAAGCATCCAAACTTCATGCTCATGCGCCCATCCTCTCGGCTTCATTCTCTTCATTGACAACAAGCTCCACCAGCAGTTTGGGATCCACTACAATCAGTCACAGCAGCTCTGGGCCCCAGGACGAAGACCGGCGGCTGTACAATATGCCGAAGGAGTTGGCCAGTAAGTGCGTCGAGGCCTTTATCGCCTGGGGCCACGACCATAAGGGAAATCCTTCGGGATATCAGCAGTTTCTTCGGCTCAATCTTCCACTGTATCCGGGCATTGATGCGGAAAAGGTTCGTTTATACATGAAAAATATCTGTGCAACGTACCACGAAAGGTACTTGCCTGCTCGGGCTCGCGGCTATACCCAGGGTTTTCAAGCGTGGTGGGATAAGCGGCCTGGGCGCGGGCGACCCAAGAAGGATGTTCGAATGTCTTCTGCCTATGCTCTGGCTCACCATCTGGATCCAACGTTGGCACGAAGTCGAAGCCGTGGCCACGCTTCCGCCGAGAACAACAGGGGCGGTCATGGCGGAGGCCCAGAAGTTCCCAAGCGGCATCGGCGTCGTAACCCTACAAAGCGTGCGAAAAGTGCAAAGGCAATGACGACTGGAGGAGAGAGCAGCATGCAGATTGCCAGCGATGAAGAAGTCCATTTTCGAGCTTCCAATGGAGAAGATGCAAACGAAATATACTATTACGGGAGCGACTATGGGGAAGACGGCGACGACCAGAACAACTTGAAGGGAAAGCCTTGCCATTTTGGTGCGGGGGAATCAGTGCTCTCTTTTTCTAAGTCGGGACGCGCTGTCCGTTGCCCCACTGATCCTTATTCGCGCGCGGTACAAGAGGAAGCCTCAAAGCGGGCACGCATTGAAGCCGCTTTAGCCATGATAGAGATGGACACGGGCAAGAATCGATCGAGAGACTGCAATCCACACAGCACAGGGAGGCATACACCATCGCCGCCTGTTTTTAATCCACACATTCAAGCGTCAATCTATCCTGTGCGTCATCAAGGCCGGGCGGCATTGCGCATTCAATCCCCGGTCCCTCTCAGTGACCACGACGTGACGGCCATCTTGGCGGACCTCCGTAGCGACAGTCTGGTTGCAAAGACAAAGAGCGGGGACGGGCACCCGAATAGGAATGGTAAAGACCACACTTTTCAATATACTATCGATTCTAGCAGCGCCAAAGATATTCACACCGGAGCAAGCTTCCGAGCGTCAGATGGGCTGACTGCTTCGTGCTCGGCTGCTTCGGCGGATTTACCCCCGCAACAGTACCCATTCAACATCTCACACGTAGCTTCTTCAGCGCATCGAAAGCCACTGCCCAATCGTCCTACCTATGTATTACCAAGCTTCCAGGCCTTGGCAGGTCTTGTCAACCTTCGCGGTCCTCAAACACCCTTAATGGGAACTCCTCCCGGTCAAAGCCTTGCTCCAGCGGAGCCGCGCGCGCCCGCCCGTCCG